>Ga0210015_1004119_pt1 | contig 12491 bp, 9 predicted proteins | sample CryGeymeta201522_FD_185471 | JGI IMG/M metagenome (GOLD analysis project Ga0210015, IMG submission 185471) | Groundwater microbial communities from Crystal Geyser aquifers in Utah, USA - Crystal Geyser metaG 2015-22 (SPAdes) (version 2) | ecosystem: Environmental > Aquatic > Deep subsurface >... | reverse complement strand
GCAGGTCTGCTGCACTTGGGCGGCCAGCCAGGTCACGTCAGCGGACTGGCTGACATTGGCCTCCAACGCCCAGGCCCGGCCACCCAGGTCGTGGATTTCTTGCACCAGCACATCCGCCTGCTCGCTGAGGCCCAGGTGGTTGACAACCAATGACGCGCCAGCTTGTGCAAAAGCCAGCGCGATGGCACGGCCAATGCCGGTGGCGGCACCGGTGATGAGTGCGGTGCGCCCGGCCAGCGACAGAGTCAATGCAGCAGCCATCAGCTCATCACCTCACCATTGCTGACCACAATAGCCTGCCCGGTCAGGGCGGCAGCGTCGGCACTGGCCAAAAACAGAAAAATACCTGCCAGATCGCTTGGGGTGAGCATGCCGGGCAAGGCTTGGCGGGCGAGCAAGTCGCACTCCACCGCTTGCTCGCTGCGACCCTGCTGCTGCGCCATGCTGACCAGCGAGCGCATGGCGGCGTCGGTGCGAATCCAGCCCGGGCACACCGCGTTGACGCGAATGCCGCGAGCGCCCAGTTCAAACGCCAGCGAACGCGTCAGGCCAATGACCGCGTGCTTGCTTGCCACATAGGCTGAAAAATCGGGCACACCGGTCTTGCCCCAGATCGACGACTGGTTGATGATGCTGGCGCCTGGCCGCATCAGTGGCAGCAGGGCGCGTGTGAGGCGCACCATGCTGACCACGTTGTTGTCCAACAAGCTGGCCCAGCGCGCCATGGCGTCAGGGGCGCTGCTGTCGATGGGCGTGGGGTATTCAACGCCGGCGTTGTTGACCAGCACGTGCACTTTGCCCCACAGCGTTTGCAGACGCCCGGCTAGGGCAGCCACCTGCGCATCGTCACCGAGGTCGCACACGGCAGTGTGCGCATCGCAGGACGCGGCCAGCGTGTCAGCCAAACATTGCAACGATTCGGCGTGCCGATCCAGCAGCATCAGGCGCGCGCCCTGTGCGGCAAACGCCTGTGCCAGGCCTTGACCAATGCCACCGGCCGCACCGGTGAGCAACACGGTCTTGTCCTGCAGGGCGTAGCTGGGCCGCACCTTAGACCGCCGTCAAAAATGACACGCCCACAGCACCCAGAAAACCATCGGCCCGGCCCGGTGTGCCGGGGGGCAGCACCTCGCCGTAGTCGCCAGACAGGACACGCTTGACGCGGTTGACATGAAAGCTGCGCAGCAATTCAGGCACCGGAGTTACCTGTGCGTAATCTTGCGGGTACAACTCGCGATGCAATGCTGGCAGCCGGTGCCAGGGGGCCACGGGGCGTTCGTGGTGCGCGTTGTGATAGCCAAAATTCAACCACAGCAGGTTGAGCCAGGGGCGGTTCAGCCCCGCCACGTTGCTGAAGGTGTTGGCTTGTTCGTAGGCGCGGTCACGCACCTTGTCGGTGGGGATCGGCTTGTCGTCGAGGATCGGATAGGCGTTATAGGTGTGCTGAAAACAATCTGCAAAACGCAGCACCGTGACAAACACCAGGTAGGCCAAAAAGTACAGCAGCAGCGCCTTGAGCGACCACCAGCCCAGCAGGGCAAAGGCGGCCAGGCGGACGCTGGCAATGCCCAGAATACGGCCCCTGGTAGCGCGCTTGCGCTCGTCCTGGAACGGCAGCGCAAGCACAAACGCACGCATCAAAAATTCAACCGCTGGAAAATAGGCCCACTCCAGCGCCAGCACAGTGTTGCGAAACCAGGCCGGAGAACGCAACAAAAAGCCCCGGACGTCAAAGGTGATGACGTCGGCGCGCTCCACATGGTGGCGCATGTGCTTGCGCCGCATGTCGGCAAAGCCGGCGTAACAACTGCCGTTGAGCCAGCTCATCAAGGTGCCCCAGCGCTCATTGGCGGATGCGGTTTTGAAGATGGCGTTGTGGGCGAATTCGTGAATGAAATAGGCCGACCAGATCAGCGTTTGCACCACCAGGCAAAAGCCCACCCCATTCAAAATCCATGAGTCAGCCCCCAGCAGGCCAACACCTGCGGCATAGCCCGTCAGGGTAAACGTCAATGCAGCCAGATTCGGCCAAACGCCGTCGGGATAGCGAAAAAACTGTGACATCCTGTGTCCTTCAGTGAAGGCGCAGTAGACGAAAGACACGCGGGTTTTGCCCCGGCGTGTCAGCCATCGCACCGCACCGGTTGTGCTGTTTCGAGCCTGTTTTGTATTACTTCTTGGTCAGTGCGGTGACAAACTGCGCGTCAAACGTGGCCTCAGCAGCAGGAATCGCTTTGATCTGCCCCTTGGTTTTAAGCAACTCGCCAATGATCTCGCCGCTGGCATAGTAGGACGTGGTTTCCTTGGCTTTGACAAATGCCTTGGGCATTTCAGCCAGCGGGATGTTGTACACGCCAGAGAGTTGCTCTTTGACCTCTTTGGCGCTCACGCCCATGAACTTGCCAATGATCTTGGCTGCTTCGTCGGGCTTGGCTTTCATGTAGGCCATGCCGTCTAGGTAAGCCTTGATCATGCCGGTGATCTCGGTGGGCTTGGCCTTGATCACTTTTTCATCAAACACCATCACATCGGCAATCAGACCCGGCGCATTTCTGGAAGAAAACACCACCTTGAATTTTTTGCCATCACCCTGGCCCAAAATCTGCGACAGGCTGGGTTCGTAGGTCACGCCAATGGGCAACTGGCCCGAGGCCATGGCGGCTGGGACCGCTTCAGGGGTCATGCTCACAGGAACAATGTCCTTGTCCGTCATGCCGTTCGTCTTGAGGGCATACGACAGCAAAAAGTCAGACGGTGACAAGGGGTTGAAACCGACTTTCTTACCCTTGAATTCTTTGACACTGTTGATGCTGGCATCGGCCACGATGGCATCGCCACCATTGGAATAGTCGATGGGCATAACCACTTTTTGCATGTTGCCGCCCGCCACTTGACCCACCACCTGGTCGTAAGTGAGGTGACCGCCGTCAACGGCGCCAGACGCAATGGCTGAGGGAATCAACGCGGGGTCGGTAAACACCTGCAAAGACACTTTGAGGTTGTATTTTTTGTAAAAATCAAGCGCTTCAGCCACATAAAAAGGACCGTAGCCGATCCAGACCACCGTGCCAATTTTCAGGTTGGTGGGGCCAGCAGCAAAACTGCTCGCTGCGGCCAACGACACGGCCAGTCCCAATGCGGGTTTGAGTAAACGGCCCAACAGGGACGCGGTGCCGTTGCTGGTGAGGGTAAGACGGGATGAACGCATGACGAAAGCTCCTGGAGTGAATAAAAAGGCGCAGGAAGAGACGATCTGTACATCGTTCTCCCGGGCTTTTATCCCTCCGTGGAGCCTCTTGCGAGGCCGGAACACTCTCGGACCAGACATCATGCGAACGCAAACTTCGCAGACCGGAACCCTAGTGCTCCTACGCTAGAGCAATTGCACACCGTTGCACAAATCGCTTTTCTTGCTTAGACACAAAAGCAAAATACGTGCCATTTCATAGCCACTCCTGCCATCGTGGAAATCTGCTGTTTCATTGCTTAAATGGTGCCATATTTGGGCACACTTTATTTACATGGCACTTGATTGCCTGAATTTGGTGCGTGCCAGCTAGGAATATTGGCGCCTACCATTTGCGCTTCGGTGCTTTTTGGGTTGATCCAATGACCACATTGAGGGATTAAGGCTACTTCTGCTCATGGTCGAGTCCGGGTGCCCATTTGGTTGAAATCGCGTCCGTACAGCCGACTGTTGGCCACCGGCTCCAACGTCAGGTCTCGGGCGAGCAATTTGAAGTTTTGTAGACCCGCTTCCGCTGCTCAGAAGCCGACCCAGGCCTCATACGGCCTCTGCATCAACTGAGGTGTGCCCATCGAACGCGATCTTCTCGAAGTTCTGCCTGAGTCGCTTGTTTGTATGCAATGCATCAGAGATACCCAAGCACATTGAAACCCTGAAGTCCTGGAACCAGACTTTTTACAGATGTGCTACTATAGATCACACCTGAAATTTGACACCCATGACGAAATCGCCCAAAGAGGTTCTTCTCGAACACGAACGCTTCGAACTCAAGGCCAAGTCCGGTGGTGGACTTTTAAGCTACGAAGTCTGGGGTTATGAGGAGAAGGGGGTAAGTGTTGTGACCCGATACAACCTGGCCTACATCAACCATTCAATTTGCCAGGTTGATAACGGGCGGGTGCTCGGTTTCGACAACGCTCACAACTATCACCATCGACATTGCATGGGTGAGGTTTGTCCCGTTGAATTTACGAGTTACGAGGCTACTGTGGCAAGATTCCAGCAAGAGTGGCTGGAGATGGTAAGGGCAATTCAAGGAAAGAAATCATGACAAAAGTTACCATTCGAACCGATGATCTGGAAGGATTTTTTGAGCGCGCCAAAGACGCTGCGCATCGAGCCGATCATGGCCAGACCTTTGAAGGCAAGGTCACGATCGCATTTGAAGACCCGCAGCGCATGTTTGCCGTGTTATCCGAGGCGCGTCGCCGACTGATATCAGAAGTCCTGCATGAGCCCAAGTCCATCAATGAACTGACCAGCCGTCTGCAACGCAACCGATCGGCCATTACCAAGGATGTCGGCATGTTGGAGAGAATGGGCTTGATCGTTTCGAGCAGACGGTCCAACCCCGGACACGGCATCCAGAAGATGGTGCAATCGGTCGCGCCCAGAATTGAAATGGTTGCAACGCTGAGTTGATCGGACGAGCCAAGCCTGTCTGTCAACAGTTTGGGTCTTTTCGGGCTGCATCAATCAATAATGATCGGTCTCAGGATGTCAGACATTCACAACTAACCATTTTTGTTTTACTGAAAGAGCTACGTTGCCACTGACGCTACTACATCAGTTTCAGAACCTCGCTATAAGTCGACGGCGGGAGATAGAGTTGTTGTGGCTGGCTCTGTGGCCCCAACCCGATGCTCTGGCGGGTGAAAGAATTTTCGCAAATCTTCATCTGGCTATAGATGAGGAACTTAAACGTGTCGCTGATCTGGAAGAGCCCAGCATCGAAACGCTGGATAACTGCAAGCAGTTGCGCACTTGGCAAAGCGCGATCGATGCGATTCAGCAGGTGTTCAGCAAGTTACCCCCCGCGAGTCAAGCGGTGATGCAACGTCCTGCGAAAGATGAGGAATCTCATCCTCTTACCAGAATTGGGCTGATTGCCCATAGCATCTACTCGGCATTCTGGAACTGCCATGAAAGCATGATGGACCGGTACACCGGTTTGAGCTCTGCCGCTCAACAGGACGGACAAACACTTCGCCGTCTGCAACTGTTGTATCTGCAGTTCCAATCGCGAATGATCGACACTTATGCCATCAGTTTGAAGGACTATGAAATATGGTTTCAAGATGGCATTGCTATTGACCAGCAGTCTGCCAATAAATCCTACAACAGAAAAGACTTTTTCAGCGATCGGAAGAAGTTTTACCCCGGGTCGGTCGGACATGCGCTACGAGCACTCTCGCGCAAGCTGTACATGCCGCTATTGGTAAAACTAAGGGGTTGTTTCGCTGACGAGGAAGCCCAGACGTTGCTCGCCATTTCCGAGCTCGATACCACGATGCCCGATTTGCAGGTTGTTGTGAATGCAAAAGATAGGAGCGACCTGGAACAAATGGTAGGTGCCTTGCGTGGGTTTGCAAGAAAGGTTCTGGATGAGGGTTCGACCACAACGCCAAGGCATCGTCGTAAGGGCGGCACACGCCGTAAGGGAAGACACCATATTGAAGGTGGCTACATTGGCAAAGCCGTTGAACGGGTTCCATCAATCCCACCAGAGGAGATACCAGAGCTCGATGGCTGGGTGCAGGGTGAAGATATGTACGGTGTTGACGACGACGAAATTAGAAAGAATGATGATGACACCGAGGCCCCGCGCAAGTCCGGTCTGACCTTAATTCGACCAGCTGACGTCGCCGGAAAACTGGCCAAGCTCAAGGCGCAGCAGCATCACATGGCCGTGCTGCGTCAAAGCTTTGGCTGGGACAGTGCGGCACTGGCTGACTCAGAAAAGCAGCGTCTGAATGACCTTCTGGAGAATCTCAAACAGACAGTTGCCACTGAACATGCCGCGATATGGATGCCACGCGCCATGGTCGCCGTGTCCTGGTTGGTGGGGCGAACCTTGGCTGAAGTCGAACAGCTGCGGGTCGTTTTGCCGGACAAGTTGAATGAAGGTGATCCGTCTCTGACCATTTCGCAGACTGATCATGGCATCTTCTGGGGTCTTTCCTTGCGCACCCCTGCACCAACGCGCAAGCAATTTTCCAAGCAACTTGCCCATATTGATCGGATACGGGTTCCTGATGTCAGCGGACTGGGTGCGGCTATCTTTGCAATGCACGAGCGCCGTGGGACCCCCAAAAAGCCGGTATTCGCCTGGACAAACCCACCGCAGCAACGCATCGACCTGGCCATCGATCAAATCAGGCAGATGGATGAGGCAGCTGGCGGTTTGAAGCGGATCGTTCCCGGATGCGTGGCCCGTGGCCTACGCATCGAATTGTTGAACCTCGTACCCGACCGCACCATTGCCTGGATGATCGCTGGAACGCGCCAGGAGGCGAATGAATCGCGCATGTTTTATGCAGCGCATACGGCCGAAGAGTTGATCAACTGGACGCTGACCGCGCAGATCAAACTGTTATCGCTGTCCGCTGTGAAGGCGCCTGCGTGTCAGATGCAGACGTTGACTACTTTCGCCGAGGGGCAGGCCGAAAAAGAGGCCGACAGAGCCTTTGCTGGCGCACGTTTTATGCCAACAATCGAGCGACTTCAACGCCTCACGAAGTATCTCCGCCATTTTGCCCAGCAACTCCCCCCCGAGGAAGTACGAGATCCGGGCGATGCCATCGACATTGGGGATGGAGAAGCCGAGAGAAAGCATCCGATCAGAAATGCCAGCTATCCGTTTCACCTTTGGGACACGATCGGATGCTGGCGTCTATGGCATGACGAACTCGTCCGGTGGGTCTGGCTGGTTCAAGGTCTGCAAACCGGCATGCGCGCGGTGGATTATCCGAGTAGCTTGTACTACCAATGGCTCATGTCGCCTGATCACCCCTGGGGCAGCCCGGAAGACAAGACCACGCGCCATCATGATGAATCTCGTGCGGTCTGGGTGACCCCGTTGCTGCGGGATGCGTTTCAGGCGCTGACGGCGACGCAGGAAGCCTACGCCTACCGATGGAAGTCAAAACCGAGCAAGCACAAGAGCATTCGAAAGCCCCAGATCTCCTCTAAGGACCCAATGGCGGACATGCCTGTGGGGTTCGTTGTTTTTGACGGTGGCAAAAAACCGCATCCCATGAGATCATCCTGGGCAGTCCGCCAAATCAAAAGGGAGATTGGCGCTGACTGGCCGGCAAACTTTCCCAGGGCATTGTTGCGACGCGCGCTGGCCGAGCGAGGGCTCAGCGGTGACGATCTAGATGCATTTCTGGGACACGGTGCGCTGGCTGACCGAGTCCATGATGGTCACTCACTGTTTGAGCCGATGGCGTATTTTGATCGGCTTAAAAAGGCGTTGAGCGATTTTGCCGAGTCGGTGGGTCTGAAGAAACTCAACCACCGGTTGCACCTGGGGCCAGAGACGCAACGATACAAGAAGCACAGAAAACATGCCCTGGACAAGTTGAAGACAGAGTTGGGATTGCCGGGTGCCGAACCGACAAAGAAAAATTCCAAAAAGAAGGAACGAGTCCCGTTCGATGATTGGTGCGATGCGGTGGCTGTTTTGACCGAGGAAAAAGTCAGCAATTTGGCCAAGCTCAAAAACTGGCATGCCATTCTTGAAGCCTCCAAAGCGCCGTTCGCACAGTTCCTGCTCAAGGCTGGCAGAGCCAGCGAACAAGCACCTGTCGTGCCTTTGCAGGTCCAAAACGATGTGGATACGCAAGTACCGATTCAACCCGAATCGGCATCGGTAACTGACCAGGTTCAAAGCCACGAGCCGATGAAACCGGCATCACAAAATTTGACGCAAGCCAATGCCGACGCGCTCGAGCAGCAACTGATTGCTGAGTTCATGGACAAGGATACCAAGCTCAAGCGTACCGACACCGCTTATGGCTTCAACCTGGCCTATCGAATTTGCCAATCCATCGACCCGACCATGCCAACGATGAAGCTTGCACTGACTCCCGCAGCGAAGGTCAGCCCGTACACTTTTGAACGTATCCGTTCGGCAGCGCATGCCGAAGACTGGTTGGTCAAATGCCGCAAGGCAATTCGGGGTCAAGCATCCGTTGACCCCAAAAGTCACACCAAGACCGATCCGGCCATTGAATTGGCGCTGGCGTCATTTTTGAATGTGACGACCAACAAGCCTCGCTGGATGGCATTGGCGCGAACCCTGACCCAACCGGTCAAAGTGAAGCGACGGCCATTTGCTGCACCGTTTGAATACCAGCTCAAAGGGCTGGGGAAAAAAGATCGTCAACATCGGGGATTCCTGGATGCGGTGTCATTGCGCCTGCCTACGCTCGAATTACCTATTGTTGAAAAGAAAAATCCTGATTTCAAGCGCATGAAACCAAAAATTGCCAATCGTCCGCGCGACCTTGGCGCATGGACCACCGGGCTTCGCTGGTGGTCGAGATTGCGCTTGCCACCTTTGGTCGCCGAGCATTTTGCTGGGGTGCTCGATGACCAATGCGCCAGCGGGCCTTGGGGCGAGCAATTTGCTGATGCAAATTCCAGCAAATTCAAAGTGGTGCAGAATACAAATCTCGAGTTTTTGGAGCAGGGCATTGTGCCCCCTCTGGTTGTGCGCGACGCGGTCGTTGATCCTTTTGGCTGGGTACCAGGCTTGCCCAACGCCAACACGCCGGCTGGTCAATGGTTGCGCTCATCCTTGTCAGGTCTATTGGGCGGCGATCCCAATGCAGGGGCTGAAGACCTTTCCGAGGCGCTGGATGAGGCCATGTATTTTGCGCCGTCGAGCTATCGACAAACTTTGAAATCAACCATTGCAAAGATATGCAAGAACCATGGTCTGGATAATGAAGTTGAATCGGAATCCGGGGACCTTCATGTCGAACGCCAAGTGATCGATCTGGAAACCTACCACCGCTTGCTCGACAATTGCGCAGAAGCCTGTATCAAAGCGCGCTTTCCAGAACGGCAAAGTCGTCTGCGCTTGCTGCTGGTTCTGGGTTTTCGCTTTGGCATGCGCAGGCGCGAGATCCTCGGGCTGCGTCGCATCGATGTGGATTTGATCGGTAGCGGCCGAATTCACATTCGCGCCTATCCTGGCCATACACTGAAGACCAACTTCAGTCGCCGTAGTTTGCCGATTGCGCCATTGCTCACGCCACCTGAGCGGGACTTTCTGGCTCGGGCCTGTCAGGGCCTTGGTCCAATGCAGCGGATTTTCCCCGATCACGAGCACGACACTTTGGCGCGTGAGGCCATTGCCCGTCTGCGGCAGGTCGCAGGCGACGATTCGCTCAAGTTGCACCATCTTCGTCACTCATTTGCGTCGCTTCTTGCGCTCAAGTTGGTGTTGGCGCGTCATGAACAATGGATTGGAGCTTTCGCCCCATGGCCGCAGACCACGGCTGAGTTGTCTGCCAGCAGGGATCTGGTCGGTTCGCTCATCAAACCCGTCAATGCAGCGGGGGACTGTCTTGTGATTCCACGACTGTTGGGACACTCGTCGCTCCAAGTCTCATTGACGCATTACGCACACACGCTTGATATCGTCGCGGTGCTGTTTCAGTGTCACGGTTTTAGCAAAGAAGTGCTGCATGACCGCGACGTAGGTCCTCTGACGCACATGCGCTTTCAGGAAGCGCAACGGGTCCGTCGGGATGCGTTGGTCTGGTCACCCGAGATACTTGCCCAATTCAAGCCCAAGGCCAATGTGCCAGCAGTACTGCCCCGATCAAAACGCCTGGATAAGACGCTCTTTGGTTGGCTCAAGCGCGTCCGGGAGGGTGAACCTGCAAATGTCGTTTTGCCCAAAAACTTGACAGTGGAAGCACTTGGAAATTGGTTTTCTCCCAGGCATGCGGTTAAGTTGCAGGAAAGGTTGATTCTGGCCACCGACAAACTGTCGGACGATGATGTTGACCTGCTATCGCGACTGGGCGACATCTACTGGCAGGCCAGTCCGCCGATGTTCTGGTTTTCGCAGGCGCGTTGCAAGCCCGGTGAGGAAGTTGGCACGGCGATGGTGAATGACGTCGTTGCGTTGATCAAACTGTTACGAAAATGCGGTTTCAAGCCTGGCGATTTGGTGACCTGGCGCAATGCCAAGGCGGCTGAAAAAGCACACGAAAAGTTTTGGCGCCCAGCGTTGGTCGCCGCTGGTGTGCCTCGCCAGTGCCAAACAAGGAGCAGTCGCTCCAGTAACACGGAGTGCCTTGGTATATCCCTGAGTTCAGGGAACGTGAAGCGCACTGAGCTTTTGTTGGTTTGGTGGTTGGGCCTGAGGCAGGGCCTGGGTCTGTCTGACCGACCACAATAATGTATCGGCTGAGTTCACGCAGCCGCAAGCGTCCCCTGGTCGGCCCGGTTGGGCGGTACCCGATGTGTCTGTAGTACACCTGCTTTCGCCGGATGCGGCGCAGCTTTACGCGCTGACACCATGTGAACCTCACCGGTCACCACATCAATTTCAACCCTGAACGATTCCACGGAAAGTTTCGGTATCTTGGCGCGCCCCAAGCCTGGCACCAGTTCGAGCACGCCAATGGTTTCGAGCTTCTTGAGGGTTCTGCTCAAATTTGATTCAGCGCGCCCGGTTTTACCTGCCAACTCGGCCAGCGAGGTCACTTCGCCTTGAGCGATGATCTGCAGAAGCTCCTGGTTTTCACGGGAAATCAGCCGGGTAACCGCTGCCAGACTGGTGATGTTCAGGGCCACAGGGTTTGATATCGCTGCATCGTTCTCGGCCTTTTTCCCCTGGATTTTTCGGGCAAAGGTGCGAGCCGTTTGGCTGGCATAGGCATTGCGATCCTCTCGCTCAACGGCGGCTTGCTGCCCTTGCGCAACAGCTTTCATCTCGTCAACCAGATTGCGAAATTTCATTATTTGCTTATTCATCATCTACCTTCCTTGAGGGAGTAACTCCCGTGATATCGACCGACACGTTGACGATGCTCAGTTTTTTCTCGACTTGCTGGAAAAAGTCTTCCAAAAGCTGTGACATTGAGACAAAGGCATACGGCCTGCCTTTGTCTGACCGATCCCGGTGCCAATGGTCAGAATGGTCACTGCGCTGATTGAACTTGCCACTTTTCCAGCGAATGGGATGCGCGTTGTCAAAGCCCATGATGCGCACACCCGATGGCTCGTGCAATACCAATTCGTAGCGATAGGGGTGGTGCGCAGAGCCAGTTTGAGAACCCGATCGCCAGAACCGAAAAGTTGCGTGGTACCCGTGCTCAAACCAATAGGTGTAGCCGTCATAGCTTTCGACCAGCGCATCAAACTCACCAAAATCTTCGTTCTTGCTTGCCATTGGCTAATCATATCCGGACTGGATAGGTTAAGCAAATGGTGTCACGTTATGGCAGCAACCTCGGCGACATTTCGCTGGCGTCTGCAGCAGCCCTGACACACGTGCCGCCAGAGGAGTCTTCAAATCACCATAGATATACGCCTTAGACGTATGATCTAACTGCGAAAAATTGAAGGAGTTGAATCGAATGATGACGATTGAAAAACTGCAGGCCCGTGAAGCTGGGCGCGACATTGGCACCGAAATACTGGCTGCTGTCCAAGAGTTGCATGCTGGCCAGACGACGGGGCGTAAAACCACTTTTGAGCCGCTGCCTGACGGCAGCGTGCGCCGTACAGTCACGTTCGCCGATGGCACTGTGCAGACCAGAGAGGTCCTCACTGGCCCCAAATGGCAACTATTGGCTGCACGCACACAGGCGGATTTGTCTCAGTCGGAGTTTGCCAAGGCCACAGGGGTGTCAGTGCGCACCCTGCAGGAGTGGGAGCAGGGCCGCAAAGTGCCCGGTGGCGCAGCGCAAAGCTTGCTCAAACTGGTCAGTCGTCACCCGCATTTGTTGGCAGAGCTGGCTTAAAAATCACTGAAACCCATACGATTGCGCTCGTAAAGGCGAGCGACACACTATCTTTGGATGCCGTTGCTGGCTTATCTATCCACCGATCCGCAGCCCTGTCGCACCAGCGCGGCGCGCCAGATTGGAATGCGCCGCGCCAGCCGCCAGGCAACATAAAGTTTTGCATAAACAAAAGCGGGCTAATATTCAAAAAGTATCGAGTGAAGCTGCTTACCAAAGTGCCGTCTCGATCGGCACTAAATTGCATCAGTTAGCTAAAAATAAGCTTGTAAAATATCCACTCAGGTTTCAGCGGCCATACGTAAAATGTTGATTTATAACGTCTAATTTGGCTTAGAACAGGATTATGACTTTTGACGTAGTGAATCCAGTTTGGCCTCCGAAGCCGAGGGTCGTGGGTTCGATCCACGCCAGCCGCACCAGTCAATTATTTGATGCTATTAAAATTGATATTTTAGGCATCTTTGTTGAAC
>Ga0210015_1004102_pt1 | contig 12531 bp, 12 predicted proteins | sample CryGeymeta201522_FD_185471 | JGI IMG/M metagenome (GOLD analysis project Ga0210015, IMG submission 185471) | Groundwater microbial communities from Crystal Geyser aquifers in Utah, USA - Crystal Geyser metaG 2015-22 (SPAdes) (version 2) | ecosystem: Environmental > Aquatic > Deep subsurface >... | reverse complement strand
GTGTTATAGTAATTTTTCGTTTCATCACGGTCTCTTTCTTTTTGGTTTTTGTTTCCAAACATAACCTTAGAAAGAGATCGTGATTTAATCAATTTTTAAATAAGCCACAACTTTTGAACGTTACCAATTTGTTTGATAAAATATTTCTCCAGTTATCGATTCGATGATAAATTTGAAATTTTTCAAGATTTCCATAATGAAATGAAACATCGTTAACAAAATCAATCTTCAGCAGTATCTGGTCTTTTTCAAGCATGACCCGGACAAATGTATCCGATGTCGTTGTAACTTCATACTTCCACGGTGATTGTTTGAATAAAGAGATAACGCTTTTACACTGGTGTTTAAACTCAGGATGATCATTAACAAAAAAATCAAGGTCATCAGAATGACGGTGCTTCAGATAACACCGGCTCAATACCGTTCCGCCGGTGAGATAAAAATCCACCTTTAAGCCCTGGATAGCCCTCAAAACCTCATCCTGGAAAGGATAGATTTTATCTTGATAATACTTCTCTTGCATATAAGAATCTATTCCTTAAATCCTTCGGATAAAGCCGGTTAACGACCGGATCACTGAGTACCTCAATAAGTTTATTTGCCGGTATAAGTTTTATCAGGGTGTGCCAGTCATAGGTTGTTAACAACCGGCAATAAAGATTTATCTTGTCGATATGCCCGCTTTCTTTAACTTCGCCATGCAGCAGACGATACAGATGACCTGGTTTAACATCCGTGTCCCAATACAGCTTTGCCAGCAATTCTTCTTTTTCTTCTTTTGATAATTGTCGCATCTTCTTATCTTCCCTGTGAATTAGAGACTTTTGCAAAAGGCCCCCTTGCACCCAATTAGCGCTATCCTCAAAATAATCAATGTATTTCTGCGGTTAAAATTTTCACCTTCCTTGTCCTTGAACAAAATTGAACATTTTGCAAAGGTCTCTTTCTATGATAATGGGCTCCCTGGTTGCCCACCCCTCTTGCGGTTTATCCATCCTATGAAATCCTGATTCCTCCAACACCGCTTCTAATGTCCCTGCCTCTTCACACTCCTCCAGAAATAGCTCTACTGCCTCTTTTATAGACTTCTTGCCCCCCTCAACTGTATCATCAAAACTGGAAACATTTAACTCCGGACATAGACCTATATATTGGTCTCCTTCCTTAAAAATCTCGATTCTAAAGTTTATATTTTTTTAACATCTTTCATACCTCCTTGAGACAGGCTATTTTATAATCTCTTTTCTTACTGAACTTTTGCACTTTTTCCCGATGTTTTCTGCAATTTCCCTGGTAATTCCAGCCTGCCTCCAAATAGAACTTAATGTGCCTTTTGGGATACTCCTTTTATTTCGTAGAACAATCACAACTCTATTTCCCCCACCATAATATCCGGCAAAGCCCAATGCTTATCAACCTATTTTAAATTCCCCCCTTCCCTGGTCTTCCCGCTTTTGGCCTTTTGGACTCAATTGCCTTCCTTTTCAGCTCTTCTCTGAATTTCTCCCTTCCAAGCACCCCAATTTCCTCCAAGATCCGGGGACGTTGCCTCCCAAGGTGTATAACCCCAAGGCAGGTTTATCGTTCAAGATAATCGCAGCTAAGCATAACCGCATTAATGTCTATAATAAAGAAGTGGCTTCCAGTTTCAAGTGAATGGGCTTGGCAAGCCTGCCCAGGTTGAAATGCCAACAATATTTATGCGGTTATGTTTAGGGTCGCAAAAACAATGAAAATAAAACAGGATACTTTTAAAACATTCCCCACCGGTGTTAATCTTTAGCAATTCGTCTGGCCACATCCATTACTTTGACAGAAAGCCAATACCCGTTATTTACGAAGAGTTACAGAAGCGGCATGAGTTTTTCACGGCTAATTCCTAGGGACCCCGCTATTTTTTCTAAACTCTCTCCATTGCCATCAACCAGAATGGCGATATCGAAAAATTCCGGTGCTATGCTATGGGGTCAGGTCTTGAATTATTAGTAGTTTTTAACATCTATGCTAAGAGGTTGTCAGACTAACAGGTTATCTTCATTCTCAAACCTAAACTTAATCTCTGCTCTCACTGATCCGGTACCCTGCCCTGTGACTCTCTGTATCGGCTCGATGAGCGGCAAGATCAGTAGCCACAGCGTCAATCTTTTGTTCAACTCTGTCAATCCGTTGTTCAAGGTGGCTTTCGACACGATCCAGCTTTTCGGATAACATCTGATTGCCTTCAGCCACAATGTCCAGCTTGTGCTGAAAATCCTCGGACAAGATACCGATATGGTGTTTAAAAACTTCTTCAATCTTTTTTATGTCTTTTCCGTTCATAAGGTTGTGTCCTAATATAAAGCTCTCATAGCCTCAGCTTTATATAGCTCCGCCCCCTGGGTTACATGCCGTTAGCCGATAAATTGTCAGTAATTACAGTGACTTATGTTTGTTTGGGTCTCAAATAATGCTTTTCACAGCAGCACTCCGTTCACTCCCTGGATTGTCAAGACCGTCCTCTTCAACCTCATAGTGAAGCTCCCTTATCTGCTTCTTTATCTCTTCGTACTCCGACAACTTCCTTTTCAAAAACCTGAGCGTCAGTTCCCCCTTTTCCTCCAGACCTTTCGGGGTTAGCAGATATGTGTAGGGGATCTTGTTCTTAGCGCTCCTAAAGCGGGTAATCTTTATCCAACCTTTAGCCGCAAGTTCAGAAATACAGTAGTTCACCTTGCCAAGACTGATACCCATTCTTTTTGCCATATCACGCTGACCAAGCTGGGGATCCTGGCTCAACACCTTTAGCAGACGGTAGTGGATTTCCTGTTCATAAGTATGGTTCATGACTTGAACTTTATATATGAATGGTCATTTCTTGTCAAGGGCAAATTTTTCACCAAATTTTCATCAAAGTATAATATCCCTTTATCTTACTGTAAATAAGCGTCTTTATTTTTAGCCATAGTCATACCTCTTTCTTGCTTTCTTCAAGACAATCTATCCAAAACTCTCCAGAATCCCGAACACATCAAAAACGCTTGGATTCTCGGGGACATAACAGGCATCAGGGCTTTTAACAACCAAGAACGCGTCATCCCTTGTATGTTTTCCTGTAAAGATGGTGGTTTCCGTAAGCGTTTCAGCCTGTAGACGGGCCTTTAGGTCAAACCCTGTATTAGAGATCAAAACCAGGTCTGGGGCTCGGTCGATAAGGGGGCCTCTGTATATCTCCTCTTTTCTATAGACTTGATTTATCACCTTCTCGCCTTCAACCTCCAGGGCATTAAAGGCATCGATTAAGTCACCAATAACAGCCTCTCTATCCTTTTCCTTTATGCTGCCTCGAGGGTAGTTGGTAGCTGTATTCAAATAAATCCTATTTGGCTCAAGGGTAAATGCCCTAGTTTGTTCATCTATATCATTGTAGCTTGTTTCAGGGGTCTTTTTTAGCTTCAGAAAGCCGGTTTTTCTTAGATAGTAGTTTATATAGATGGTTTTCTTCATCCGTTCAAAACCATGATCGGAAAGGATAATCAATGAATCCTCAGGTTGTATTCTCCCGGCAATCTCTCCAATCGCTTCATCGATAGTATTAAAATATCGGAGAAAGGTATTATGGTATGGATGGGTATTGTCTTCATAAGCCTTCCATAAAAAGTGTTCAAGTCTATCTGTACCCGTAAAAACCAGCATGAAAAGACCCCAGTCCTCCTTATCCCATAGATAACGATATGCCTCAATCCTGGCCTCGAGAGTTCTGTTTAAGTCATCAATAAACAATTCCAGTGATTGATGGCCTTTTTCAGAATCCACGTCGATATGGTAATTAAGCCTTTTAAGCTCATTGACCAATGAGGGTGGATACACAGCTTTTTTAATATCAGGGGCTACAAAGCCGGAAATTAAAATCCCATTAAGTTGACTGGCCGGGTAGGTCGAAGGCACATTGATGATGATAGATTTTCTGCCATTTCTGTGATTCCAGAAGGGTATTCCATGCAAATTTGTAAAATTAGGAAAATAAAGACCGTAAGTCCCGGGCACCATGTCCATGAAACCATATATTCCGTGTTCTCCCGGGTTCTTACCGGTTATTATGGAACTCCATGCCACAGGGGAGATATCAGGTATGGATGACTCCATCTGACGGAAAATCCCATCTTCAATTAATCTCGACATGTTTGGCATAATGCCCCTGGCTGATAAGTCCTTTACCAGAGAATAAGGAACCCCGTCGAGGCCAATAATGATTGTACGCTTATTTGCAAACATAAAAGTTACTTCTTGAAGAATTTTGAGGAAACTATCCTGATTTTTCTTGCAGGCTGTTTGTTTCTCGTTGCCTGTTGTGCGTAAAAGCCAGTTTAGATCATATACAACCTATTGAAACTTATGGCAAATCGGTGCTAACATGTGGTGGAAAAGTGTAGATCATAACTGGCAACAAGAAACAAACAGCCGGCAACGACAACGAAAAAAATTACACTCAAATTATTATAGGCAACGTCACTGGTCATTAGTCATCGGTCATTGGTTAAGTGTGGAAAATTGATTGCTTTTACCAGTGACAAATGACTATTGACTAATGACATTCACTATAGAGAGAAATCGGGCTGTTGATGATTCCTCCGGCACAGATTTCCCCAGAGCGGGTTAGAACGAATCTACCCAATCCCTCGATCTCATTAAAATCTTCAAGAACCATAGGTCTGTCAATGGAGATTGTGACCTTGCCTACATCAGTCTCCCTCAGAATATTACTGTGGTTTTCTATTATCTCCAGGGTTGAGGAGTCAATCCTCTGTTCAATCCTCTCTATATGGCAGTGCTCTTCAGCAGTAGCACACCTTATAGTCAGTTGATCCTTGGCTTGAAGCGGATCATACGACATCCAGAATATGTTGGCGTTTATTCGGGTCTTTATTTCAGGAGAATATTGGGGATGGCAAATTACCTCTCCTCTTTTAGGGGCCAGGTCATCTTGAAGTACTATCCCGATGCTATCGCCTGCTTCTGCCACATCCTTTGTGTCTTGATATACTTCGATCGATTCTATCCTTGTTTTTGCCTTGCTGGGTAAGATTACAACCTCGTCCCCCATTTGCACCTTACCCGACAAGACCCTGCCTACCAGAATCTTTTTTTGATCGGAAATATAGGTGTCCTGAATGGGGAACCTCAGAGGTTTGAGAACAGGATCTTCTTTTGTTTCTAACTGATCCAGTGCCTCAAAGATTGTAGGGCCATTGTACCATCCCATGTTTCCTCCCGCCTTGGCGATATTGTATCCCAACCTTGCTGAAATTGGGATCGCATGATTAGGTTTTATCTCCAAAGAATGAAGAAAACTCAATAGCTTGCATTTTAATTCTTCAAATCGGTTCTGACTGTAATTGACCAGGTCCATTTTATTAATTGCTAAGATGACCTGTTTTATGCCCAACATTCCCAGGATATAGGCGTGCCTCTTAGTTTGTTCCTCTATTCCCTCTAAGGCGGATACAATAAGGATTGCTGCTTCTGCCTGGGATGTTCCGGTAATCATGTTCTTGATAAACTCCCTGTGACCTGGGGTGTCGATGATTGCATAGTGTCTTTTATCCGTTTTGAAGAAAGACTGGGCGGTATCGATGGTCATTTTCTCCATTCTCTCTTCCTCCAGGTGATCCGTTATGTAAGCGAATTCTGATGGGTTGTCCGATTCTTTCAAGCTTTTCTCGATTTCTTCCATAATGTCTGTGGGTAGCGAGTCGGTATCATAGAGTAATCTTCCGATAAGGGTTGATTTGCCGTGATCAACATGGCCAACGATTACTATTGGAAGCGTGGCTTCAACTCCTCTACTTCTTAACTCCTCCACTACATATACCCCAGTGCCCTTAGCTTCTGCATCATGTAAGCCTCTTCTTTGTCCTGTGTCCTCCCTGCTCGTTCTTGTGTTTTTGTAGCCTGCAGCTCAGCAATGATAGAATTTATATCCTTTGCATCAGAATCTATTGGTTCACAACAGGTTTGGCAACCAATGCTCCTGTATCTTTTGCCATCAAGCGCTCTGTAAAGCTCAATAAAAGGGATGTCTTCCCTTTCGATGTAATTCCATATATCCAATTCATTCCAATCTAAGAGAGGGTGGACCCTAATATGCGTACTGTCCTCCGATTCAGATTTGTACTGATCCCATAATTCCGGAGGTTGATTCTTATAATCCCATGCGAATTGGCTGTCTCTGGGAGAAAAATACCTCTCTTTTGCCCTGATTCCGTGTTCATCTCTTCTGATGCCAAGGAGAATTGCCATGTAACCTTCTTTGTCTATTAGCTTCTTTAAAGCGTTGGTTTTAAGCTCACTGCAGCATTTTAATTTGTCGTTATTGTGGGGGCATATGCCTTCAAGAATGGCATCCTCATTTCTCCCTATTTTTAGGTTTAGTTCCCATTCACTGGAGTACTTATCTCTGAAAGAATAAATCTGGGGGAATTTATAGCCCGTATCGATATGTATGATGGGAAAGGGGATTCTGCCGAAAAATGCCTTCCGACAAAGCCAAAGTAGAGCAGTTGAGTCTTTCCCAATGGACCAGAGCATACCTATGTCTTTAAAGTGATAATAGGCTTCTCTGATTATATAGATGCTTTTACTCTCCAACTCATCTAGACGTTCCATTATATCTCTGCCCCTATTTTTTTTATACAGCTCCACCCTCTGAGTTACAGGGAATAAAACTCTAAAAGTTCGATATTTACAATAAGTTACGTTGGTTTATGAGAGCTTTGAAAAAGTACCCCTTTTCGCTTCAGCATATATTTTTTGACCCATCTAAGCTCGCTTCATTGAAAATTCACAAACTCGCCCTTCGGGCTCAAACATGTGAATTTTCTACATTACGCTTGCTAATAAGGGTTCCCCAAAAAATCTATGTAATTCGCTCTCGGGGATACTTTTTCAAAACAAGCATAGTTTTTCAAACCAAGTCTCTAAATTTCAAGAGCTAATCTTTTTAACAGCCCATTCATGCATTTCTACGGCAATTGAACGTTGGAGTAGGGGAATGGAAACAACTAACTTATCTTTCTTTGACTTAGCCCTCAAAATGGTGCCTACTGCCCCTTCCAATGGGCCATCAATGACCGTAACCCTATCCCCGGTCTTTATATAGTCGTGAGGGAATACGGGCTGTCCACTATTTACGATGAGTTTGAGAGAGACAATCTCTTCCTCCGGGATGGGGGTAGGGTGGCCTTTTATGCCTATTATTCTGACTACTCCTACTGTTTTCAGAATATCGTGATAACTATAGTTGTCAAGCTGGCTTTGCACAAAAATGTATCCCGGGAATAGTGGTATCCATATCTTCTTCCGCCGGTCTTTTCTGCGGCTCCAGGTTTCTGCCTTTGGTAGGAATACCTCAAAATCTTTGTTTTTTAGCATGGTATAGACCTTTTCTTCGTGACGGCTTCGAGTATAAACAGCGTACCACTCTTTAAGGTCTGCGGGGTATGTCGAGTTCATTGTAGCCATTGAAAATGATCCGAGAGAATAAGTTAGATAGGGTCAGTCCGCCTCTGGCGGAGTGACCCTATTGATACTGTCTAGTCTTCTAGCACTGTTCTACTCAATCTTGCAAAGAATTTGTCTCCATATTTCTTCTTTCCCTTCTTTGGTAACAGATGAAAATAGGATAGGATCGTTGTCATTTAACGGGAGAGACTTTTTAATAAGTTCAATCTGTTTCTTCAAATTTGTCCTGGACAATTTGTCTATTTTATTTAATACTATTACTCTCTGGACTTGATAAAAATCAAACCACTCTATAAGTTCAATATCTTCTCGGCATGGTATCCTTCTTGCGTCAAGGATAAGGAGCACCAGCTTTATAGCTTTTCCAGTCTTTAAATAGCTTTCTACTAAAGGTTTCCATCTCTTTCTTAACTTCAACGGAGCCTTGGCATAACCATAACCTGGCAGGTCAACAAATGTGATCTCATTATTGATATTGAAGAAATTGATAGATTGGGTTTTACCTGGGGTAGAACTGGTCTTGACCAGGTTTTTTCTGTTTATTAAGGCGTTTATTAATGATGACTTTCCGACATTTGATTTGCCGGCAAAGACCACTTCTGGCAAGGAGTCTTTGGGATAATCAGAAGGCAACCATGCACTCTTCACAAACTCTGCAGAGGTTATTTTCATAATGCTTATATTTCCAAATAATCTGCTATCCTGTCCATAGCTTCGCTTATGTTTTCTAATGAATTGGCATAGGAGAAGCGGATGTATCCTTCCCCATTGCTCCCAAAATCGATACCAGGTGTTACTCCAACCTTCGCATTTTCAAGGATGTCAAAGGCAAGTCTATAAGAGTCTCCTGAAAACTTTCCAGCATTGGCCAAGACATAAAAGGCGCCAGTTGGCTCGACAGTAATCCCAAAGCCTATCTCCCTAAGCCTTGAAATCATAAATTTCCTTCTTTCATTGTATATCTCTTTCATCTTTGCCACTTCCTCTTTGGTTTCCTTCAGGGCAGCAATCCCTGCCCACTGAACAAAGGCATTGGCAGAAATGAAGAAGTTTTGATGGATCTTTTGCAGGGGACGAATAAATTCATCGGGGACGATAGTATATCCCAACCTCCATCCAGTCATGGCATAGAGTTTTGAAAAACCATTGAATACAAATGCCATATCTGTAAATTCCAGGATGGTATGTTCTCTGTCTTTATATACCAGACCGTGATAGATTTCGTCGGAAATAATCAGGGGACCAAGCCCTGCTATTTCTCTCATCCTTTCAGCAGACAGTATGTTTCCTGTAGGGTTGGAAGGAGAATTGAATATGATCCCTTTGGTTCGCTTTGTTATCTTTTCTACAATCTTTTCAGGCAGGTATTGAAAACCATCCTCCTCAGATACACCTACCCACACAGGCTTTCCATCAACAAACTCTATGAGTTTAGAATAGCAGGAATAGGAAGGATTAGGGAGTATTATTTCATCGCCAGGGTTGAGCAGGGCAGAAAATAACAACAGCATAGCCGGTGAACTTCCGGAGGTAACCAGTACCTGGTCGGGAGAGATTTTCACATTGTATTTCTCGAAGTAGTGTTCGCAAATTGCCTCCCTCAGCTCAATCAAACCCAGACTATGGGTATAGTGGGTCTTGCCATCCCTTAAGGCTTTAATGGCCGCCTCCTTAACACATGCAGGGGTATCAAAGTCGGGTTCCCCCACTTCAAGATGGATGATGTTTTCTCCTTTTCTCTCCATCTCTGCTGCCTTCTCCATTACATCCATCACTATAAAAGGGGGTATATGTATTGCCTTTTTTGATATCATATTTGAAGCCCTAAAGTAGTCGAAAATTTCAGATTCCATAAGTGATGAACTCGTAAAAAGTCATAAAACCGTCACTCCCGTGAAAACGGGAGTCCAGAACTAATTGGCTTTACTGGATTCCCGCTTCCGCTGGAATGACAAGAAAGGTGTCTTTAGCTCTTTTTACGAGACCATCATAAGTTAATGATAAAAATTAACTTCTTGTCGAAGAGATGTCAAGGTATTTTTGTTTACCGCCTGTTTCATTTATGGTATATATTTTATTGTCCCATTCGGGGAAGGGGAGAAAAACCCTCGCCTTTAGGCGAAGACTTCAGTTCGATCTTTTGCGCCGCAAGGGTTCGAGGGTTCCAGGATTCGAGAGTAATGAAGAAAAGATTCTCCCTTGATCACTTGACCCCTTGAATCCTTGAACCCTCAAGCCATCGGCTTTAGCCGATGGCAGTTGACTGAGCATGTTTGAGAATTCTGTCGGAGATTATATTGCCAACCTATCCAAAGGAATATGATGTTATTGTAATTGGTGGGGGACATGCTGGCTGTGAAGCTGCGCTGGCTGCTTCCCGAATGGGGTGTAAAACCCTGATTACAACTATCAATCTCGATACCATTGCTCTGATGTCCTGTAACCCGGCTATCGGTGGACTGGCAAAAGGTCAATTGGTTAAGGAGATCGATGCCCTGGGTGGAGAGATGGCGAAGAATGTAGATGAGACTGGCATACAATTCCGGGTTTTAAACACTAGGAAAGGACCTGCTGTACAGTCGTCTCGAGCCCAGGCTGATAGGCAGGCCTATCGTTTACGCATGAAGACAGTTTTAGAGAATCAGGACAATCTGGATATCAAACAGACCCTTGTAGATAGAGTATTGGCAGAGGACAATACCGTTTATGGTGTTAAGACCAACATTGACGAGTATTTTATTGCAAAAACAGTCGTTATTACTACCGGTACATTCCTGAACGGACTGATTCACATAGGTCTTGAAAACTTCCCATCTGGAAGGATGGGTGACCCGCCTTCCATAAGCCTCTCTCACAGTTTGAGAGAGTTAGGATTTCAAATGGGAAGGTTAAAGACCGGCACCACACCACGACTCAATGGCAAGACAATTGATTTTAGAAGACTCAAGCCGCAGGAAGGGGATAACCCCCCCGTCCCTTTTTCCTTTTCAACAAAAGAGATAAAACAGCCCCAGGTTCCGTGTTATATTACCTATACCAATCCAAGAACCCATGAGATAATAAAAAGCGGTTTGGATCGTTCTCCTCTGTATATGGGGCTTATAAAGGGCGTTGGCGTAAGGTACTGTCCCTCTATTGAAGATAAGATTATTCGGTTTTCTGAAAAGCCAAGGCATCAGGTATTCTTAGAGCCGGATGGACTTCATACAGTGGAGATATATCCCAATGGTCTCTCTACAAGCCTGCCTTTAGATATACAATTGAAGATGCTCAGGAGTATAGAGGGGTTGGAGCAGGTAGAGATAATGAGACCGGGATATGCTATTGAATATGACTATATAGACCCTACCCAATTGGAGCCAACCCTGGAAACGAAAATGATTGGTAACCTTTACTGTGCCGGTCAGATCAATGGCACTACCGGTTATGAGGAGGCTGCTGCCCAGGGTATTGTTGCCGGGATCAATGCCGCCCTGAAGGTACAAGATAAAGAGTCTTTTATCCTGGATAGGTCTGAGGCCTATATCGGGGTTCTGATAGACGACCTGGTTACCAAAGGAACCGATGAACCCTATCGAATGTTTACATCGAGGGCAGAATATCGGTTATTGCTGAGGGAGGATAATGCAGATCTAAGATTAAGAGAGAGGGGATACCTTCTTGGGTTAGTGAGCAACGAGGAGTACAGCAGGTTTAAGGCAAAGGTTAAGGCTATTGAAGGAGAGATAGCCCGACTCAAGGCTAAAAAGATTAAACCAGATAAGACTACAAATGAGAAACTCCTTGGGCTAGGAAGCAGTCCTTTAGACAATGTGATAACACTGGAAGAGCTTCTCAGAAGACCGGAGATATCGTATGTAGATATGAAATTATTTGATGATTCAACCAGTCGTGAATTATTCCCTGACGAAGCCCTCCAGGTTGAGATTCAGACCAAATACAGGGGTTATATAGATAGACAGGGGGAAGAGATACAGAGATTCAGGAAGATGGAAAGGCGGCATATACCCCATGACCTTGACTTTAGTGATATTCCAGGGTTGTCCAACGAAGTCAGAGAGAAATTAGTTAAGATAAGACCCCTTTCTCTGGGGCAGGCGTCCCGTATCTCTGGGGTTACCCCTGCTGCTATTTCTATACTTACGGTATACATGAAGAAGTTGGGGTATATATAACATGGTAAATGAGAAGGAAAACTATTCTACATTAAACAAGCTGGTTATGGATTTAGGGGGATCGCTTTTTGGGGTTGCCGACATTAGAGCCTTAAAGAACAGTTTCGTTGACCTTCCTCCACAACAGATTGAAGGGTTGGATTATGGCATCTCTGTAGGGGTGAGGTTATCAAAGAGAGTCATAGAGGGTATAGAAGATAGACCTACCCAGCTCTACTTTCATCACTACAGGCAGCTAAATAACCTCCTGGATCAGATAGCCGTTAAGCTAACCGGACATATACAAAAGGAAGGATGGGATGTCCTGCCCATAGCAGCTTCCCAAATTATCGATTGGGAGAACCAAAAGGCACACCTTTCTCATAAAAGGATTGCAGTCCAGGCAGGTCTGGGCTTCCTGGGCAGGAATAATCTGTTGGTTAATCCAAAATTTGGCTCCCGGGTCAGGCTGGTTACCTTACTCACCAATATGCCTCTATTGGCTGATAGCCCCTTGAACCGGGATTGCGGTAATTGCAGGGAATGTATCCCCGTCTGTCCTGTTGGGGCCATCAAGGAGAGACAGGAAGATTTTGATCATCTGGGTTGTTTTGAGAAGCTGCGGGGTTTTAGGAAGGAGTGTAATATAGGCCAGTATATCTGTGGGGTATGTATTAATGCCTGTTCAGGAGAGCTTTGAAAAAGTACCCCTTTTCGCGTCAGCATACATTTTTTGACCCATCTAAGCTCGCTCCATTGAAAATTCACAAACTCGCCCTTTGGGCTCAAACATGTGAATTTTCTACATTACGCTTGCCAAGGTGGGTTCCCCAAAAAATCTATGAATTCGCTCTCAGGGGACTTCTTCAAAGCTCTCGGA
>Ga0210015_1004100_pt1 | contig 12536 bp, 9 predicted proteins | sample CryGeymeta201522_FD_185471 | JGI IMG/M metagenome (GOLD analysis project Ga0210015, IMG submission 185471) | Groundwater microbial communities from Crystal Geyser aquifers in Utah, USA - Crystal Geyser metaG 2015-22 (SPAdes) (version 2) | ecosystem: Environmental > Aquatic > Deep subsurface >... | reverse complement strand
AGCGCAACGCCTTGATTCCCCGGGACCTGCTTGGCAAATGCCCCAAGGGGGTATTGATGAGGGAGAGGATTATCGAGCTGCCGCCCTTCGAGAATTGGAAGAAGAAACCTCTATTTCCCATGTTGAAATTTTAAAGGAAAGTCGGGGCTGGTACCATTATGATTTGCCGCCCGAATTACAGGGAAAAATTTGGGGCGGAGAGTATGTAGGGCAACGTCAAAAATGGTTCCTGATGAGGTATTCGGGTGAAGATTCCGATATTAACCTCAAGACATCTCATCCTGAGTTCTCTTCTTGGAAATGGGTGGATGCAAAAAACTTGACTGATCTTGCCGTTTCTTTTAAGGTGCATGTTTATAAATCACTTGTAAAAGAATTTCTATAATGTCCTTAAAGAAAAATATTTTTATTTCTTCTCTTTTTTTTCTCGGTTGCTCCGGTTTAAAGGCTTCTGACGCAGATCCTAGGATACAAGAGTATCTTGATGAAGTTGGACGTCAAGAAGTCAAAACAGAGCGCTTGGGTTTTCATTCTGATTCCGCTTTTTCTTCTGATAAAGACAGTGATAGTCATGAAGAAAGTTTTAAGTACTTCCTGTTTGATCCTCATTCCGAAAGTGATTCTTTTGATGAAGAGGATGAAGAAAATTTTCAATTTGAAGTTGCTGAAATGAACCGCCGTGCGCTGGCGCGTTGGCGGCGCTAACCCTATTTTTGAGTTATCGGCACTCGGCATCACCGTGCATACCGAAATTTAACCGCTAATCAATTAAAGATATCCTCTTTATTGACGTAGTATTTTATCTCAATCAAATTATGTGAAGGGTCGGAGACAAAAAAAGAAAAATGCCATCCTTTTTTATGTTGATAACGCTCAAATAAATCTTCAAAAAAGGGCGCTTTTGCTTGTTTGCATGAGTTGTATACCTTATCGAAGTCCTCACGGGTTTCCATAATGATTCCGTAATGCCTCGGGTACATTGTGACATCCTTTTGAATTGAATCCGGATCCAAGTGGGTGACAACTTGATGACCAAAAAAGTTAAAAATAATGTAGTGCTCATATTCACGGCCAACAGTAGCTGCAAAACAGTCGGTGTAAAAGGCTTTTGAAAGAGTTAAGTCATGGCTTGGAACGGCCAAGTGAAAGATACTCATGGATGTTTTCCTTTTTTAAAAATTGTAATGACTCGGTGAAATAGTGAATTATTGATTTTTAAAGGGACTTTGTCCAGAGAGCTTATCAGAAAAAGTCTTTTTAATCTTTTGTTAAGGTTCGCTTGATAAAATGAGAATGAAAATAAGGAGATAGGACATGCCAAAGAAACTTTTCTTAATATTATCGTCGGTTTTTTTGTTGACTGCACCGAACGCAGAGGCCGCTAATAAAGTAACTGTAACCTCGGATCAAATTAAAAACGCTAAAGAGAAGGCCAAAACCATTGCGGGTCAAATGAGAATCTCTATATCCGAGATAGATTTTAGACAGATGTGTAAAAAAGGAAGCCCCTTTTCAAGGAAAAAGACGTGGCGTTCAAATGAGGGAAAGGCTTGTGAAACGCCAAAAGTCGCAGCTTTGGCAATAGTTCATTGCCCCGGTATATCTAAGGATTTTGAAAAATCTTATTGTTGGAATAAGGCTGTTGTTCTTTTAGGTAAGCCTAGTTCTACAACTCAATCTATTTTAGATAAGATGGATAAGAGCAATTTGAGTGAAGAAGAAAAACAGCTTGTTTATGGAGATAATCGCCCGCCGGAAGATTTACCCCCGCCTTTGCCTAATTAAAATTAGGGATTTTTTCTCATATGAGAAAGGGATAGGTGACCGATGAAGTCACTTATCCCTTTTTTGTGATGGTTCGACAATTCTCTTATGAACGTTAACTTACCTTTATAGTAAGGGCGTTGTCATTGGCAGAGACCGCTGCATTTGTCACAAGAGTTCCCTCAAGTATTTTGGAAGCAAGCTCATTTTGTAGATTTTTTTGAATAACGCGTTTTAGGGGTCTTGCACCATAAGTAGAGTCATAGCCTTCTTTAGCAAGCCATGCTTTGGCTTTATCATCAATGGAAAAGCTGATCTCTTTTTCTTTTAAAAGGCGTTCAAGATAACGCAGTTGGATTTCAACAATCCCTTTCATATGTTCCGGAGCTAAACGGTTAAAGAGAAGAATCTCATCCAAGCGGTTCAGAAACTCCGGGCGGAAAGCGCTACGCACTTCCTCCATTACAAGATCTCTCACGTTTTCAGGGGAGTCTCCGATTTTTTGTTTTGCCAAAATATGGCTGCCTAGGTTAGAGGTTAAGATGATAAGGGTATTGGTAAAGTTTACCGTGCGCCCTTGTCCGTCGGTCAAACGGCCGTCATCAAGAACTTGAAGGAGAATGTTAAAGACATCGGGATGCGCTTTTTCCACCTCATCAAAGAGAATGACCTGATAAGGCCGACGGCGAACGGTTTCCGTAATAACGCCGCCTTCTTCATAACCAATGTATCCCGGAGGGGCGCCGATCAGTCTTGCCACCGCATGCTTTTCCATATATTCGGACATATCGATTCTTAACAAAGCGGTCTCATCATTGAATAAAAATTCTGCCAAAGCCTTTGTGAGTTCGGTTTTACCAACGCCGGTCGGGCCAAGAAATAGGAAAGAACCCATGGGGCGGTTGGGATCTTGAAGGCCGGCTCTTGATCGCCGTACCGCTTCACTAATGGCCTTGACGGCCGTGTCTTGCCCTACAACGCGACGACGAATATTATCTTCCATATGGAGAAGCTTGTCTCGTTCGCCTTCAAGCATCTTGTCCACGGGAACACCTGTCCATCTGGAAACGATAGAAGCGATATCGCTATCGGAAACTTCTTCCTTTACCATTGTATTTTTTTCAGATTCTCCCTTATGGGCTTCGGCTTTAGCGAGTTTTTTCTCAAGCTCGGGAATGGTGCCATAGGCCAATTCTCCCGCTTTAGTGAGGTTGCCTTCTCGTTGAGAAATATCTAAATCGATGCGCGCTTGATCCAGTTGCTCCTTGATTTTCTGAGAAGAAGAAAGTTTATCCTTTTCGGCTTGCCATTGGAAAGTGAGGCCGGCGGATTGCTCTTCCAGTTTAGAGAGCTCTGTTTCAAGGTCACTCAAACGTTTTTGGGATCCTGCATCCGACTCTTTTTTAAGGGCTTCTCGTTCAATTTTCAGTTGAATAATTTTGCGATCCAGTTCGTCAATTTCCTCGGGTTTTGAGTCCACCTCCATGCGCAGACGGCTGGCAGCTTCATCCATTAAATCAATGGCTTTATCGGGTAGAAAACGATCCGTGATATAGCGGTTGGAAAGAGTGGTTGCTGCAACGATGGCACTATCCGTAATCCGTATTCCGTGGTGCAGTTCATACTTTTCTTTGAGGCCGCGTAGAATTGAAATAGTATCTGCCAAGGTCGGTTCGTCAACAACAACGGGTTGGAAGCGCCTTGCAAGGGCTGCATCTTTCTCGATATATTTTTTGTATTCGTCAAGGGTTGTTGCGCCGACGCAGTGAAGCTCACCTCGAGCAAGGGCAGGCTTAAGCATGTTAGACGCATCCATGGCTCCCTCTCCTTTGCCGGCTCCTACCAATGTGTGAAGCTCATCAATAAAGAGAATAATCCCGGCATCTCCCTTGGCAATTTCGTTGAGAACAGCCTTTAGGCGCTCTTCAAATTCACCGCGGAATTTAGCACCTGCAATAAGGGCGCCCAGATCTAGTGAAAGGAGGCGGACATCTTGTAAGGATTCGGGGACGTCTCCGTGAATAATGCGTTGGGCAAGACCTTCGACGATGGCGGTTTTACCAACGCCGGGCTCTCCGATAAGGACGGGGTTGTTTTTCGTGCGCCGTGAGAGAACCTGAATGGCGCGCCTGATTTCTTCATCTCGTCCGATAACGGGGTCAAGTTTGCCTTCTTGGGCGAGGGCGGTCATATCAATAGCGTATTTGTTTAAGGCGTCATAGCCTTCCTCTGCATTGGCGGAATCTGCCTTTTTGCCTTTTCGGAGCTGTTCGACGGCTGTTGCGATAATTGTTGAGGTCAGGTTTCCTTCGGCAAAAAGTTTTTGAATGACAGGATCACCGCAGTCAAAAAGGGCTTGAAAAAGGCATTCCAAGGAAACAAATTGATCCTTATTTTTTTTAGAAATTTTCAAAGATGTTTCAAAAAGCCGTGCCGTTTCAGGGGCAAGGTGCAATTGGCCTGCGCCTTCGCCTTCAACGGCGGGAATTTTTTTCAGTTCGTTTTGAACGGCGCTTTTAAGGCGTGTCGCATCTGTTTTTGTGAGGTCTAAGAGGCGTTTAATTGTTCCCGTTGTTTCATCCAACAGAGAAAGCAAAATATGTACGGGCGCAAAACGTTGATGACCCCTTGCAAGAGCTAGGGTTTGAGCCCCTTGAATAACTTCCCGTGATTTATCCGTATATTTTGAAAGATCCATGCGGTTTACTCCAACTTGTTTTTTTCTGTCTATATTATATCAGTAAACTTGTTATGCTTCAATGTAAGTCAAAAAAGAAGGAGAGATTAAAATGAGTGAAAATAAGAGTTGCAAACACACTTTGTCCAGTGCTGTCGCAGGGCTTTTTATCGGTGCCGGGGTTTTAGGAAGCGGGTATTTTGCAGCAGATTCTTTTAAAGAAGTGAAGCTTGCGAATCAAATGCTCACGGTTAAGGGATTTGCTGAAAAAGACGTTGTGTCCGATTACGCAAAATGGCAGGGCACACTTACAGAAGTAGGGCAGACACGTAAGGAAGTGTACGAGCGTTTAATGGCCGGAAAGCAAAAGCTTGAAGACTATTTAAAAACTCAAAATTTGGAAGGGGTTACCCTTTCTTTTGATCAGGTATATATATATTCCGTAAATAAAATCAACGATAAAGGGATGGGAACTAATGAAATTGATTATTTCAACGGAAGTCTAACAGTTCACCTTGAATCTCAAAACGTAGCGACCGTAACAAAAATTTCAAAAGATTCGGAAAAGCTTATTCAAGAGGGATTGAATTTTGAATCACGTTCCCCCGAATATCTCTTCAGCAAATTGGATGAAGTGAAGATTGAGCTGCTGGGAACGGCTGCTAAAGATGCCAAGGACAGGGCGAGTGAGCTTTCCAGTAAGGTTGGGGGAAGTATAGGAGCGCTTCGTAGTGCACAGCAAGGTGTTTTTCAAATCACAAGACGTAATGATACGTCAACATCCGGTTACGGGATGTATGATACAAGTTCCGTTGATAAAACGGTAAAGGCCGTTGTAACCATGTCTTTTGCCGTTTCTAAGTAGATCGGATGAAGTTTATATAAGGGCGTGTTTCGCCCTTAAGTTTTTCAAAAAAATAAAAAAATTTAAGAAAGGTGAAAAAAGGTTTTGACTTCCTTGGAAGGTCAGTCTATAACGCTATTACTGGGTTCGGGAGACGGGCTTGGGAGCGGCTCCGAGAGGGGTTCGGAAGAGATTCCGAGAAGCTTTCAAGTTTAAGGTTTCACCGGATGTTTTATAAGATTGTAAATATATAGAAGGTTTACAAGGTTAGCTCGGGTCGGCGCTTGTTTTCTGTTAAGCTTTAGGGTTTGGCGGAAGAGGAGCGCATTTATCTTGGGTTAACAAATGTAAGCCGACAAGTAAAATTTTGACATCTTTATCATTTTTTCGAGAATGTTAAAGAGGTTCGAATTTAAACTTACGTAAGGTTTGTTTTTCATTATATGAAAGATAAATTTGACGCAAGCTTTGTTAATTTCAAGTGAGTAACTTGCTAAAATGCTTGTTTCGTAAAGAAATGAGTACGTAAGCGAGGATTAAACATGAGAGTTTGATCCTGGCTCAGAACGAACGCTGGCGGCAGGCCTAACACATGCAAGTCGAACGAGGTGCTTTCTTCGGAAAGTTACCTAGTGGCGGACGGGTGCGTAACACGTGGGAATCTACCTTATAGTGGGGAATAACTTCTGGAAACGGGAGCTAATACCCCATACGCCCTTCGGGGGAAAGATTTATCGCTATAAGATGAGCCCGCGGTGGATTAGGTAGTTGGTGAGGTAAAGGCTCACCAAGCCGATGATCCATAGCTGGTTTGAGAGAATGACCAGCCACACTGGGACTGAGACACGGCCCAGACTCCTACGGGAGGCAGCAGTGGGGAATCTTAGACAATGGGGGCAACCCTGATCTAGCCATGCCGCGTGAGTGAAGAAGGCCTTAGGGTTGTAAAGCTCTTTCACCTGTGAGGATAATGACAGTAGCAGGATAAGAAGGACCGGCTAACTCCGTGCCAGCAGCCGCGGTAAGACGGAGGGTCCTAGCGTTGTTCGGAATAACTGGGCGTAAAGGGTACGTAGGCGGTTTTGTAAGTTAGATGTGAAATCCCAGGGCTCAACCTTGGAACTGCATTTAAAACTGCAAAACTTGAGATCGGAAGAGGAAAGCGGAATTTCTAGTGTAGAGGTGAAATTCGTAGATATTAGAAGGAACATCAGAGGCGAAGGCGGCTTTCTGGTCCGATACTGACGCTGAGGTACGAAAGCGTGGGGAGCAAACAGGATTAGATACCCTGGTAGTCCACGCCCTAAACGATGAGAGCTAAACGTCGGGTCTTAGGATTCGGTGTTGGAGCTAACGCATTAAGCTCTCCGCCTGGGGAGTACGGTCGCAAGATTAAAACTCAAAGGAATTGACGGGGGCCCGCACAAGTGGTGGAGCATGTGGTTTAATTCGAAGCAACGCGCAGAACCTTACCAACCCTTGACATAGATATCGCAGATGCCGGAGACGGCGTCCTTCAGTTCGGCTGGATATCATACAGGTGCTGCATGGCTGTCGTCAGCTCGTGTCGTGAGATGTTGGGTTAAGTCCCGCAACGAGCGCAACCCTCGTCTTTAGTTACCATCAGGTTTGGCTGGGTACTCTAGAGAGACTGCCGGTGATAAACCGGAGGAAGGTGGGGATGACGTCAAGTCCTCATGGCCCTTATGGGTTGGGCTACACACGTGCTACAATGGCGGTGACAGTGAGCAGCGACGGGGCGACCCCGAGCTAATCTCCAAAAGCCGTCTCAGTTCGGATTGCACTCTGCAACTCGAGTGCATGAAGTTGGAATCACTAGTAATCGTAGAACAGCATGCTACGGTGAATACGTTCTCGGGCCTTGTACACACCGCCCGTCATACCATGGGAGTTGATCCTACTCTAAGCCGGTGAGCCAACCTTCGGGAGGCAGCCGACCACAGTGGGGTTAGCGACTGGGGTAAAGTCGTAACAAGGTAGCCGTAGGGGAACCTGCGGCTGGATCACCTCCTTTCTAAGGAACTTTATGGAAACTTTCGGGTTTTTATGAAGTCATAAAAAAGACGGCCCGAGCTGACCTTGTAAACCTTCTATACACGAGATAGAGACCTAATAGCATAACTATTCCGGGCTTGTAGCTCAGTTGGTTAGAGCGCACGCTTGATAAGCGTGAGGTCGGAGGTTCAAGTCCTCCCAGGCCCACCATCGCCTTCTTATTTGGATCACATGGTGCTCAAAAGAAATGCTTTTAGGCCTCTATCTCGTGGAAGAACATTTTCTAAAAAATGTTTATTTTGTGCTTAATGCGCGAAAGAGTCGCTCGGAAAACCGGAGTGTACTTTATGTACATGAGGATTTGAGAACGGCTCTGACACGGCAGGAAGCCAAAAGAAAGCTTTTAAGATCTGTTCGTAGAATTGATCAGTTCGGGGGTATAGCTCAGCTGGGAGAGCGCCTGCTTTGCAAGCAGGAGGTCATCGGTTCGATCCCGTTTACCTCCACCATTTCTTTTGGGAACGGTGGGTGTGATGAGGGGTTGATAAAGGAGATCTCTTATTTTCCTTTTGAGTTTGTTAACCGCCCGAAGTCATCTGATTGTTTTATAATATTGTGAATAGGAAACGCATCAAATAATAAAAGCATTTTTCAATAAATGGATTTTTTGAGCGTTATAAAAGATTTTAACCGTGCAACCGGTTAAAGTTAAGTATAATGCTTGTTTTTTAGCTTTGGCTAAAATAAAGAAACGTCTGTTTATTTGAAGGATTGCCGGAGAATAACTCATTTCAATGAGTCATTTTAAATAATGACTTCTCAATCAATGAACTAAGATAAGAACGAGAAGGGCATTTGGTGGATGCCTTGGCTCCAAGAGGCGATGAAGGACGTGACAGGCTGCGAAAAGCTGTGGTTAGCTGCCAATACGCTATGACCCACAGATATCCGAATGGGGAAACCCACCACGTACGTGGTATCTGCACCTGAATACATAGGGTGTAGAGGCAAACCCGGGGAACTGAAATATCTAAGTACCCGGAGGAAAGGACATCAAACGAGACTCCGCAAGTAGTGACGAGCGAACGCGGATCAGGCCAGTGGCTTTTTTAATTGTGACCGGAATAAAATGGAAAGTTTAACCATAGTGGGTGATAGTCCCGTACGGGAAGCAATTTTAAGAGTCCATGAGTAGGGCGGGGCCCGAGAAACCCTGTTCGAATATGGGAGGACCACCTTCCAAGCCTAAGTACTCCTTGGAGACCGATAGTGAACAAGTACCGTGAGGGAAAGGTGAAAAGAACCCCGACAAGGGGAGTGAAATAGACACTGAAACCGAATGCCTACAAGCAGTAGGAGCACCTATATGGTGTGACTGCGTACCTTTTGTATAATGGGTCAGCGACTTAGTGTTCGTAGCAAGCTTAAGCCGTTAGGTGTAGGCGTAGCGAAAGCGAGTCTTAATAGGGCGATATAGTTACGGGCATTAGACCCGAAACCGAGTGATCTAGCCATGAGCAGGTTGAAGGTACGGTAACACGTACTGGAGGACCGAACCCACGCATGTTGCAAAATGCGGGGATGACTTGTGGCTAGGGGTGAAAGGCCAATCAAACTCGGATATAGCTGGTTCTCCGCGAAAACTATTTAGGTAGTGCGTCATATGATTACCGCCGGGGGTAGAGCACTGGATGGGCTAGGGGGGAGCGATCCTTACCAAACCTAACCAAACTCCGAATACCGGCGAGTACAGTATGGCAGACAGTCCATGGGTGCTAACGTCCATGGACGAGAGGGAAACAACCCTGACCGCCGATTAAGGTCCCAAAGTTATCACTAAGTGGGAAAGGATGTGGGAAGGCCAAGACAGCCAGGAGGTTGGCTTAGAAGCAGCCATCCTTTAAAGAAAGCGTAATAGCTCACTGGTCTATTTAAGCTAGCCTGCGCCGAAAATGTACCGGGGCTCAAGTGATACACCGAAATCGCGGATATCGTAAGATATGGTAGCGGAGCGTTCCGTAAGCCTGTGAAGGATGATCCGTGAGGACTTCCGGAGGTATCGGAAGTGAGAATGCTGACATGAGTAGCGTTTAAGGCATGTGAGATTCATGCCCGCCGAAAGTCCAAGGGTTCCTGCGCCAGGTAGATCCACGCAGGGTGAGTCGGCCCCTAAGGCGAGGCCGAAAGGCGTAGTCGATGGGAATCAGGTTAATATTCCTGAACCTTCCAGTAGTGACGAATCCCGTATATTGTATACTCTTATTGGATTGAGTATGCAGTGAAGGGGTTCCGGGAAATAGCTCTGGAAATAAGACCGTACCCCAAACCGACACTGGTGGACTGGTAGAGTATACCAAGGCGATTGAGAAAATGATGTTGAAGGAACTCGGCAAAATGCCCCTGTAACTTCGGGAGAAAGGGGACCTCCGTTCGGGCAACCGAGCGGAGGTGGCACAGACCAGGGGGTGACGACTGTTTACCAAAAACACAGGACTCTGCAAAGTCGCAAGACGACGTATAGGGTCTGACGCCTGCCCGGTGCCGGAAGGTTAAGAGGAGCTGTGAGAGCAGCGAATTGAAGCCCCGGTAAACGGCGGCCGTAACTATAACGGTCCTAAGGTAGCGAAATTCCTTGTCGGGTAAGTTCCGACCTGCACGAATGGCGTAACGATTGCCCCGCTGTCTCCAACATCAACTCAGCGAAATTGAACTCTCCGTGAAGATGCGGAGTACCCACGGTTAGACGGAAAGACCCCGTGCACCTTTACTACAGCTTTGCAGTGGTGCCAGGGAATACATGTGTAGGATAGGTGGGAGTCTATGAAAGAGCGGCGCTAGTTGCTCCGGAGACATCCTTGAAATACCACCCTTGTGTTCTTTGGCATCTAACCGAGACCGGTTATCCCGGTCCGGGACCCTGCATGGTGGGTAGTTTGACTGGGGCGGTCGCCTCCTAAATAGTAACGGAGGCGCACAAAGGTAGGCTCAAGTTGGTCGGAAATCAACTGATGAGCGCAATGGTATAAGCCTGCTTAACTGCGAGACTGACAGGTCGAGCAGAGACGAAAGTCGGTCATAGTGATCCGGTGGTTCCATGTGGAAGGGCCATCGCTCAACGGATAAAAGGTACGCCGGGGATAACAGGCTGATCTCCCCCAAGAGTTCACATCGACGGGGAGGTTTGGCACCTCGATGTCGACTCATCACATCCTGGGGCTGAAGCAGGTCCCAAGGGTATGGCTGTTCGCCATTTAAAGTGGTACGTGAGTTGGGTTCAGAACGTCGTGAGACAGTTCGGCTCCTATCTGCCGTGGGTGTAGGAAAATTGAAAGGATTTGTCCCTAGTACGAGAGGACCGGGATGAACATACCTCTGGTGTACCAGTTGTCGTGCCAACGGCACAGCTGGGTAGCTAAGTATGGAAAAGATAACCGCTGAAAGCATCTAAGCGGGAAACTTGCCTTGAAACTAATTTTCCCTATGAGGGCCGAGGAAGACTACCTCGTTGATAGGCAGGATGTGGAAGTGTGGTAACACATGAAGCTAACCTGTACTAATTCCCCCATTGACTTATCTAACCTGACATTAGCTTGCTAATGTCGACTCCGAGCAATCCTTCTAATAAACAGACGTTATTTACGTCCTTTATCAGAAAATGCGTTTCAAATTAAACTCTCTAAAACTCATCCGTATGTTTTAATGCCTCTTAAAAGGCTAAGCTACAGAGCGTCCGAGACCTCTGTAAAAAAACATACCTATGATAAAAAAAGCGTTTATTCGGTAAAGTTTCTATAAGCCCATAGGCTTTAAATATACTGATATAAATTACCTTTAACCTTGTTTTTAGACTCGATTAATCAGTTCATCGCTCAGTTCTAAGTGTTGTTACTAACGCTCAAAACTCTGCTTGACCGCTCTATCAATCGAAAACTTTAAAACATAACCCCTTGTAAACACGTCTAAAAGAGTTCTAATTTGACTTTAAATACGTTTGATGTTACTGTTTTTTATATAGTTAAAGAGTGGTTTGGTCTCTATAGCACGGGGCTAGCACCCGATCCCATTCCGAACTCGACGGTAAAAACTCGTTGCGCCGATGGTACTTGGTCTTAAGGCCCGGAAGAGTAGGTCGACGCCAAACCTCTCTTTAACTATATAATAAATCTTTCCCTATTCATTCTTCTACAAACTCAAAATTAATCCCCCACATAAAAACTCCCATAACATAAATCTATAATCAGTAACTTTAATCCTTAGTAAACTATAAAATCAAAAAATCTCCTTTAAATGTTTATTAATCCTTTTCGGATACATTTTAAGCATAAGGGAGAGAATAAAGTGAAGAGGTTTATCGCATTTATTACGGTATTTCTTTTGTTTGCTGACAATGCTATGGCATTTGTTCACTTTTACGTTTATGTTAAGAACGAAACCGAGCATCCCCTTATTATTAATAAAAAAGTTCATGTCAGACCCGACAAACAACATATTCTTCAAAGTTTCGCCGTTTCAGATAACCATTTCCTCCAAGAAATACTTCACCTTGAGGGTGTTGTTAGGGTCAAAAAGTCGGCCTTAACCCTATGTCGCTATAATTTTGATACTTACACTATTTTAGATTCGGGAAACATGGAATTTAAAACATTTCTCATTATAAAAAAAGTAGGCGATAAGTACATCTGTACACCGATTGCCGGTGAGGTTTTCCCCCAAGGCAATTCCCTTAAACCCCAAGGAATGCGGCTAAGGATCAATGAGGCTCTCGTGCGTCATGAAATGTGGAAAAGACAGATCGAAAACACCGGGAAAGCCCCTGTTTTTATGCTTGATCCCAACGTTGGCATTCAAGAGACCTATAAGGCTCTCATCAAACGCAGTCATTAAAAGGCTTCGGGTTGCTTTTTATTGTATAATCATTTAAAAAAATCTCGGGCGTCGGGTTTTGCGTCCTTTTCTTATCAACATAAAACCCCGTCTTAAAAGCAGGGCTACCGTGTGCTAGGAGGGCAAGGTTTTCAAGCAAGAATAAATCCGAATTTTAAATTTTTTTCCAAGTCTTTTTTAAAATTCGAAGACGTTGGCGTGCCACATAAATAGCCGCAACTTCACTTGCTGTTACTTCTGTTGTATGGCTAAAATTTATGTCTTCAGTTTTTTCCCAGCAAAAAGTATCTAAGATTTCTTGATAAAGCTTGATTACAATAGTTTTTTGTTTTTTAAGTTCGTTTTGACCGT
>Ga0210015_1004095_pt1 | contig 12545 bp, 9 predicted proteins | sample CryGeymeta201522_FD_185471 | JGI IMG/M metagenome (GOLD analysis project Ga0210015, IMG submission 185471) | Groundwater microbial communities from Crystal Geyser aquifers in Utah, USA - Crystal Geyser metaG 2015-22 (SPAdes) (version 2) | ecosystem: Environmental > Aquatic > Deep subsurface >... | reverse complement strand
TGGGCATCGGTATCTAAAATTAAGATTCTGGGTGGTGGGTGGGTGTCGTCTAAGCCATATTTTTCTATCAAGTATTTTGCCCCAAAAGCAACATCGTTATAGATACAGAATCCTTCCCCGTAACTTGGCTTAGCATGGTGCATTCCACCACCAAGTGAAACTACTTTTTGAAACCTCCCTTGCTGAATTAAGTCACAAGCCAATTTCACCTGGCCAATAATTAGTCTAGCTGCCTCTTCAAGTTTTCCCGGTCTACCAGGTGGAATATTATCTCCGCTAAGAAATTTGTTAGAAAGTCCGCTTAAACCCAAATGAATTAAGTAGCCAAAGTGGGCACTCTCATAATAAGCTCGAACAAAATCGATATATTCTTTTTTACAAATTAGCGCCAAATCTTCCTCTGTGGCCCATTCTGATTTGAGCATTCGGTAATTATCATCCTCCGGCAAATTCTCCTTCAAAAACTTTGGAAAAATTTCATATCTATCTCTTCTGAAAGGATGACCTTCCCCAAAATCATATTCCCTTAATTCCTCTCTATACAAAATTGCTATTGCCATTTTACCTCCTTTTTATTTTATTTTTCAAAAAGCCATTTAAATTATCCCATTTTTTAATAAAAAATCAAGATCTTGCTTTTCTTCGGGATTCTGCTTCTCTCACTCTTTTTTCATCCAGGCCAAAATGGTGGGCAATTTCATGCCAAACCGTGTTTTCGACAATTTCTTTGATTACGCGAGCGAGACGTGAGTCGAGCGAAGCGTGGAGATGAGACGAAGTCTCATCGATTACCGATGAACGAGCTATTTTCTCAATGGGCTTTTGGAAAATGGTTATTTTATCGGGTAAAACCTGACCGTAATATCCTCTTTTAGTTTGAGGAACGCCTTCATACAATCCAAAAATAATTGAGCTTCCTCGAGTCCTGAGTTTTCTCAATTGATAAGAAGTTGGTTCATCTTCAATCACAATATCAACATTATCTAACTTTTCCAAAAACTTCTTGGGAATTGCTTTAATTCCCTCATTAACTAATTTCTCAAATTTTTCTAATTCCATCTTATTGAGTATATCAGGATACCGGTTTAAAATCCAGACTACAACCCTCCCACCGCCCAATTTTTCAGCCCCGCCACCTCGCCCGGTGAACATTTAAAAAATAATAGCCTGAAAGAAAAAAACGGAGGTGAAAAAATGTTAGAAAAGTTAAGAGGTAAGATGAAAAAAGGTTTAATGTTGTTTGCGATTGTGGCGGTTATTCTAATGGGAACTGCGGTTCTGCCCGGTTGCAACAAAGAACAGCCAGTTGAAGCTGACGAATTAGTAGTTCCCGAATCCATGAGCTCGTATGAAGTGTTTAACACGACAGCTAATGCTGGTCCGCAGATTAAAACTTGGCCATTCTGGCAGGGAGGATGGTCGGCAGAATATATGGACCCATATGGCATGCCTCAAGGGGCTTCTGAAGAGCAATTCATCGTAGCGTTTGGGGCTATGCTCGCAGAAGGGTTCTATACCAAGAGAGATGGAAAGCAAGCAGGTGCCGGACTTTTTAAGTCAGTGTTATGGATTACCATCCTTAGATACGAAAACCCAGAATCTGCTAAGAGGAGTTTCATTAACATTAGCGAAACCCAAGAACTCCAAGACTCAACTTATGGGGGTATTGCCCTGAAGAACGGTACTCACACTTTGACTTGGTGGGAAGAAGAAAGTGAAGACTGGGATGAGTCTACTATGCCCTGCTATCTTATCCAGTCTGGTCCTTTTGTTATCTACCTCTTTGGTCGAGATGATGTAGCTAAGGATATCCTGGATAGGATTATTGTTAGCTTCGGAGTAAAGGATTCTACTTCAATTTCAACGCTAGCGGCAAACATAGCGAGTGAAAAAACTGATTCCCTATCCCTATATTATGGTGGCGGGAATAGCTCTAATACGGGAGGAGGTGGCGGAATTGGTGGAAACTACTCGGAAAGAATAACCGGCACGGAAGGGATAACTGGCACAACACTAAAAACCGAGACTGGTATAGGGAAAGGACTCAAAGAACTATGTTCTCCCTATCGTCAGTGTATAGTTTTTGGTGCTGACCTTGAAACACCAGATGCCAATAATTGGAATTGTGTTCCAGAAATAATTGGGCCCACAACTACATTTGACCTTTCCACCATCACTCCTTATCACGAAGTTGCGGTTGCTTTAATTGCTTTCTACGACGTTGATAGTGAGCTTGATGTAACATTCAAGTGGTATCGAAACCGAGATAACAAGTTGATTTACCAAGGCTGGTATACAATCCCAGACCCTTGTGAATATGGTTATGACTATTGGGAGTGGTGGTATGTTTACGGGTATATTGGTTACACTCCAGAAGAAATCTGGGAAAATGGCGACTACCATCTCCAAATCGTATGGTCACCAGGTAACAGCAGGACACTGGATTTTCACATAACTGGGATACCGGAGCCACTTTCTCTGTTAGAGAAATATGCTCCGATCCTGTACTTCCATCCTGGGGAGGGTTACTACACGGATTCAATTGAATCTGTGTTAAATGAATCGGATTTAATACTATTGAATGAAACCACCGGCGATAGAAAATTTATTCTTAGCAATCCCACAACAAGCCAATTATCCAGTCACAATACCAAACAATACTATACGGATGTGCGGAATGCAGAGCCTGGATACGGTCTGATTCTCCCTGATGGCTCTTTCTATAACTTGAGTGCCCTACCTCCAGAACCAAGTAGGTTTGAAAGCTGTCCCTTTACTGTCTATGGAAGACAGGTTGAAGTTGATGATTACATCTGTCTTCAATATTGGCTGTTCTATCCTTATAATAGGTGGTGGAACTGCCATGAAGGGGACATGGAAAGGGTACAAATCCTTTTGGATAAGGCTTCAGAAACACCCCAGCGAATGACTTTTGGTCAGCACTGGGGCGGAGAGACCGTGACTTGGGATAGTGCCAACATTAGCTTTATGTCAGGAACACATCCTGAAGTTTTTGTTGGTATCGGCAGTCATTCCAGTTGGCCGACTGATGGTAATCATGTTATTATGTCATTTTTAAATGATACGATAAGAGTGACTGACTACACTTCAAGTACAGGGTTAGCTTTGTTCCCTGATTGTCTAAGCAGCGCCTGGAACTCTTATGCTCTTACTAATGTAAGCAGTGAGCCTTCCTGGGTTGGATGGCTGGGAAAATGGGGTTATTTCGTTCCTGGACCCCTTGGAGGTTATGGCAGGTGCGGTCCAGATAGCCCGGCGAATGTAGTTATAGTCTATAATTATACTACGGGCGAGGCAGTAAACATTTGGGATAACCCTATAGAATGGGCTGATAACCCAGGCTCTCCTTCCATCGTGGGAACAGCTACCGGCTCAGTGCGATTACATGCATATGACAGTCAGGGTAACCACATCGGGTTGAACGAAACTGGTGGAATAGAGACGGAAATACCGGGCACCTACTTCTATGTTCCTGCCAGTGACCAGAGCGAGGCGGAATTGATGTGGATTTATACTTCAGAGAACTTGACTTTCAAGCTTGAAGCAACTGGCTCGGGAGAATCCAACTTTAGTTTTGCTAAATGCCAGAGTGATGAGGTCACCACAAATTACACTCATATACAAATTACCGAAAACACCACTGCCACAGTAAGTTCTGCCCAAGCCCCGTTCTCCGTTATGCAAATAGACCATGATGGAGATGGTTTTAGCGATGAGTCTAGGTTTCCTGATGCTATGGGCAATAGCACCTTAATAGGGCACGTTAGCTTCCCGGGAAGGGGCCCTGCTCCTAATGCCAAGTGGATGGAGACATTAGAGGTGAGGTTCTTCGATAATGCCACTAAGCTTGAGATGTATTGGTCACCAGTAAATGCTACCACTAACAGCAGCGGATACTTCAAGATTACTCATCTCCCTGCTAGCACTACGATATAGGGATTAAGAACTGGACCAGCTTGAGCGAGTAGGTAGCTAGGGTTGAGCTTTAGAGTTTTACAAATATGCTTCGGTGGAAGGCACCACACCACACCGAAGCTTTTTATTTTTAAATAAAAATGGTTGCCCTATAAAAAACCGCCTCCGCCAAAAGGCGGATTGGCGATTTTTCAAATTTTACTGCGGTAATTAAACCCACTTAAACTTTCTCTATCATTTTACCAAATTTAATCCATAAGGATGAAATTTAGCAGGCGGGGCGTCGGCTCGAAGCGCCGACTGGGAAAATATAGTTTCTCCCAAAAATCTTCAGTTCGTAGCCGACGATACGGCTGTGTGCCTCGATCTGGAACCGGTAAAAATTAATAATTTACAAAATAGCGAATCTTAGCTTGCGACTTCAGGGTGGTTATCAAGGCAGCGGCCTCTTTATTCAGTTTTTGATTTCTCAACTCATCTTTTATCTGAGCAGTAGTCGTCGCTTCCTGCCCTTCTGGAATTGAAATTGCATTATCCTTAATATACTGTGTTACTTCTTCATCCGTAACGTTTATTTTATCTGCAACCATTTTTTCTACTTCCTTTTGGAGAATAATCTGCTTCTTTAAATCTTCCATAGTCATGCCCTGCGCGGCGAGCGCCGCATCGAGCGTGCTGCCCTGCGCTACGATCCGATCTTCAATTTTTTTTATTTCCCCATTGATTTCGTCATTGCTTACAGTAATCTTCTTTGCGTTCGCCTCGTTCTGAACGAGCTTTTCGATGATAAGGGAATCTAATAAATTTTTGCCTGACGCTTTCTCGAGTTCTTGAATGATAGCCAGCCGGCTTATCGGGCTGCCATTAACAGTTGCCGCGATGAATAATCCTTTATAAATATAAGCTAACACGCCCAATGCTATAATCACCACAATAATAATGGCGGTTTTTATGCTAATTTTTATTTTTATTGATTTTTTATAAGCTTTTTGCTGATGCTCCTGTGCGTTCAATGATTCTGCTTGAATTGTGTTGTTGTCCATAAAATTAAGGTTAAAAATTATTAAAACTGCTTAAATGGCTGTCTCTTTTGGTTAAAATCCGAACCTTTTTTCGGGAAAATCCCGACGCTGACTTTTAATTGCCCGCCGCCTGCGGCGGGCAAAATTCGCGGTCCTGCTTCGCAGGACAGGCAGGCAAAAATTCCTTGGGGACTCGTACTCCTAAAACCCCTTTCCTTTTTGCCCGCCAGCTTTGGCGAGCCGAGGAAAATTTCCGCGCAAAGCACGGAAAAAATTAAAATGGGATATCTTTTATATCCACCTCGTTGTCTTCCTCGTCTTCTGTTTTTTTATTTTCTACTTCTGTTGTTTTTTCATCTCCAGATTCCAATGCTGGGATGGATTGCATTGACGATCCAATTAATCCCCGTAAATCACCATGCATGCCGGCGGTAACGGCAACTATCTTCTCAATCTGCTTCTCTTGTTTCCCCCACCTTGCAATAGTTGCTCGTTTTTCCTTATCTAAATCTTGCTTCATGGCAACGAATGTTTCTATCATAGCTTCAACTCTTTGTCTAAATTCTGGACCAGTGAGATAACGAAATAATAACTCTATCTTTTCATCTTTTCCTTCTGCGGCAAGTTTAGTGAAAGCAACTTCTGTTAATATCTTTCTAAGCGCCATTGCTAAACCGTGAAGTGAAGCACGATTTGTTATCCATACTCCATTGCGAAAACCGGCATTGCTAACGTCTTTTGGTAATATATCGCTAACAATCACAGCAATATCAGCTTTCGCTTCTCTTTGGTCTTCCTTAAGTTTTGTAATCCAACCTTCGCTCCAATTCTTGGTACGTTTTGACTCCCAGAGTATACTACCGCAATCAGTTTCATTTTTCGTGCTAATTTTTTGCAACACATCGGCCCCGCGTATCCCTTTGGGTACTGGTCGAAGTTCATCATAGATAAAATGCTCTTGTAGAAACGATTCTAAATCAAGTTCTTGAACTTCACCTTGAAGCTGTTGGGATCCTACCTCCGCTCTCCTTTTAAGTTCATCAATTTGTTTTTTGAGTCCCGCTATTGTTTCTTCTCTTTCTAAAAGTTTTAACCCCTGCTCTTCGGAGATTCTTTTTGAAGTTTCCTCCTCAATCTTTTTTCTTTCACTGTCCAGTTTCCTTGTCATATCAAGCTCAAGGGATTTTTCCCTTGCATCAATCTCTCTTTGTTTTTTTCTGAGTTCCAGCTCTTTTTCTTCAGACTCTTCTATTTTCTTATCCTTTTCCTGAATTTGTTCCCTTAAGTCCTTTAATTCTAACGAAACTCTTCCCTCTGCTTCTTGTAAGGCCTTTTTTAATAGTGTTTGTTTTTCAATTTCTAATTTTCTATTGATTTCCTCATTAATATTTTTCTGAGAATTTTCAACTGTTTTTACTTTTTCTACAAGTTCTGCTTCTCTTTTTTCTAAATCCTTCTCTTTTTTCTCTACCTCAACCCCTAATTCATATCGAACCCTTTCCTGTATTTGATGAGTAAGGGCCTCTGTCAGAAGAATATCTTTTTTACAATAAGGGCATTTTATAGTTTGTTCTGTCATAAATTTTTATTCCTCAATTAATTTTTACGGGTGCTTTGTCGTGTATATTTTGTGCTTGATATAGCCAAAAATTGATTTTATTTCTTGGATCATGGGTTTTTAATCCACTTGTACTTTCTATACCAATGGTCATTTTATTCTTCTTGCATTGATCGACAAATGATTCTAATAATGGAAATCTAACCTTTTCTGAGCACGACAATTTTATTTTCTTAATATTACTATTAAAAAGAGGTTTCTGTCCACTTTTTAAATTCAACCAATTTTTATATTTATCAAAATGACCATATGAATATGCTCCCAATCCTGCAAAATAGTCCGCAATTTGTATAAAGAGTTCTTTTTGGGAATCAGATATTTTTATTATTTTTAATCCAAGTTTCCAGAAATCATTTCTATTAATATTAAATAAATCCGTGATTGTTTTATATCTTTTGCCACCCAAACACTTAGCGAGAGACTTCCAATCCATCGAGGATTGTTTGTCTGGTTGCCAACACCAAGTGCATTCATTCCCCCATCTCTTACTGAAGACATGGCTTACTAAATGATAATACATCCTTCCAAGATTCTCATTATCATCTATATTAGAGACATCTTTATGTCTCGAATCTTGCATATCCCAAATAAGAACATCTACTCTTAGATCATCAAGATGTTTAAAAACAAAATCATTTATTTTCTTAGCGGCAAATCCATCTCTTGCAGTACGTACTTTTTCCCATTTAAATTCACTTTTAATGCCCGACTCAGAAAATAATTTCTGAAGTTCTAATATCAGATCATTATATTGAGAGAATTTTAAAGTAATAAGCCCTAAACTATTATAACGACCATCTTCGTGGCCGGAGTCATCAGAAAACGCATAATGATTATAGATAATATTTATCATCATTCTTATCTCTAAAATTTGTTAAAAAGTTATCCACAGTTGACATCTTTGCTGGTTCGGTAAAAGTTCGGTATAATATAATAATACCACCTAGGTAAAAGTAGTGTCAACATGTTAACCCAAAAACAAAAACAAATCTTTGAATATATAAAGAAATATATAAAGAAAAAAGGTTGCTCCCCTACTCAAAAAGAAATAGGAAAGCATTTTGGTTTGGTAAAATCCACCGTGCACCAACATATAGAAATCCTAAAAGAAAAAGGAGTTTTGAATAACCAAACTCGTGCAATAGAAATTGCAAAAAACAAAAAACCATCAATCCTGGTCAACATTCCCCTTCTCGGCACCATTGCTGCCGGTGAACCGATTGAGGCGATCGAGGATAAGGAAACTATTGAAGTTCCAAAATCCCAATTATCAAAATCGGGTGAACACTTTGCTCTAAGGGTCCGGGGAGATAGCATGATTGATGAAGGTATTTTTGACGGTGACATCGTTGTTATTAGGAAACAACCTGATGCCGAAAATGGGGAAACGGTAGTCGCTTTAATCAATGATAATGAGGTAACTCTAAAGAAAATTTATAAAGAAAAGGGCCGATTTAGACTACAACCAGCTAATCCGAGTTTAAAACCATTCTTTACCAAAGAGTTAATCGTACAAGGTAAGGTAATAAGTATTATAAGAAACTACGAAAACAATATTTATATAAGCAGCGAGCTATTAGCTTCTTCTGGAGAGATAAAAAATATCTATAAAGAACCTCTGACGCTTTTCCGGGGCGAAGATATCTCAAAATTTCCCTCGACTCGATTTCAGGGCAGTAAAACTAAGTTAGTGAATTGGATTTGGGATAATACTAAAAACTTAGAATTTGAAACAATGGTTGATTTGTTTGGTGGTACAGGTTCGGTTGGTTATATGTTCAAGCAAAAAGGTAAAAGGGTTTTTTATAATGATTATCTTAAATTTAATTATCTCACCGGCGTAGCTTTAATTGAAAATTCTGACACAAAACTTACCGATGATGATTTAGGGTTTATTTTGGCTAAACATAAGAACGTTAAATATCCAGATTTTATTCAAAGAACTTTCAAAAATATTTATTATACCGATGAAGAAAATCGATGGCTTGATATTGTATCTACAAATATAGGAAAGGTAAAAGATAAATATAAACAAGCGCTAGCATATTTCAGCCTTTTTCAGTCTTGTATTATTAAACGTCCATATAATCTTTTCCATCGAAAAAACCTCTATATCCGAAAAGCCAATGTTGAAAGAAGTTTTGGCAATAAAACTACTTGGGATAAACCATTTAGAGAACATTTCCTTAATTTCGCAAAAGAAGTCAACGAGGCGATTTTTGACAATGGAAAAAAGAATATAGCTTTAAACCAAGACGCTTTTGATTTTAATAGAAAGGCAGATTTGATCTATATTGATACCCCCTATATATCCAACAGGGGTATTGGAGTAGATTATATTGATTTTTATCACTTCCTTGAGGGTCTTTGCGATTACAATAATTGGATTAATCATGTAGATTACGATAGCAAACATAGGAAATTTAAAAATAAAAAGTCTATCTGGACAGATAGAAATCTTATTTATAATGCTTTTAATAAAATCTTCGAGAAATTTCAAAATAATACTTTGGTCATCTCCTATCGTTCGGATGGTATTCCATCAGTAGAAGAAATAGTAAGTTTACTTAAAAAATATAAAAAAAACATATCTATCAAGCAAAGAGCTTATAAATATGCGTTAAACCACCACAAAACTTACGAAGTTTTGTTTATCGCTACTGACTAACTATCCTTCGCTTATAGTTTCTCCAATATTTTAAAAATTCTTTCTCCGTCTTAAAATTGCTCTTACCGGCTTTTAACATTTTTATATCCTTAATCGAGCCTATGGCAGTCGTTGTCCCTGTACCGGTAGATTTCGAAGCTAATTTCCATTTTTCTTGAACTATTGCTTCTATATTAGAAACCATATGTAGGGTATCTGCACTCTCATTCCAATCATAAATAAAGCCAATTATCCAATGTTGAGAAAATTGGCCGTATGGTAATCTACATCCAGCCATTTTCTTATTTGGACGCCTAAAATAACCCCAATAGCTCCCTAGGGTAAAACCTGTTCTGCCGCCGTCTCTCCTACCAGTTTTAACATCTAGGGCTATAATTTCTTTCCCCAAGGGACCGCCTAGAAGCGTAAGATCTGGATATTCACGCGTGTTTGTAGATTCTATCACTTTAATTCTTCGTCTTTTTGCCCATTCCGTAACTTTCTCCCTGCCAAGATATTCAAAAAGCGCCTGGATTTGAATGTTTTTGGGGATTGGATGCAGTTTTTTGTCAGTATCCAAGATGCCAATAAAATTCCACGAAATACCTGATGCTATTTTTTCTAATTCTTTTTTGAAATTTTTAATCATATCCCTTTGAAATTTTAAAAATAAGAAATATCCTTTTTGTAAATCTTTACAAATCTTTTAAGCTCGGCTACATCAACTCTTCTTTCGCCAGATTCTATTTTTGAAATATAAGACTGCGGCTTCTTTAATTTATCAGCAACCTCTTTTTGTGTGAAACCTGCTTCTTGCCGAGCTTTTTTAATTTTACTTAAAAATCCTTTATATTCTTTTGAATAAATTGACTTCCTCATAGTGCTTATATTCTATATCCTCTTGTAGTATATCCCAAAATAGGATATTATATACTTGGGAGTGGATAACTTTGTTGACCGCGCACGGGAAGGGCGGGGCAAGGGCAACACCTTAAAAATTTTCCCCGGCTCGCCAAAGCTGGCGGGCAAAAAGGAAAGGGGTTTTAGGAGTACGAGTCCCCAAGGAATTTTTGCCTGCCTGTCCTGCGGAGCAGGACCGCGAATTTTGCCCGCCGCAGGCGGCGGGCAATTAAAAGTCAGCGTCGGGATTTTCCCGAAAAAAGGTTCGGATTTTAACCAAAAGAGACAGCACTGTACTATGTTCTCGTTTTTCCGCTTCGTTTTGCGCCTCGCCGCTTCGCGGCTCGGCGCCGAAATGGGGCAAATTTCCGAGATACATTTTTTCGCCCACAGGGCGAAAAAAATTTAACAATTAAGGTATAAATATATGGCTAATTTCTTTCTCTACGCCCGCAAGTCAACCGATGAGCCAGACAGGCAAATTCTATCCATTGAGGCTCAAATTGCCGAGCTCAAGGAGTTCGCGGCAAAAGAACAATTAAACATTGTCCAAACTTTCATTGAAAGCCAAACCGCCAAAGAACCTGGCAGGCCGATTTTCAACGATATGCTTTCTCAAATTGAAAAAGGCAAAGCCGAAGGAATTTTGGCGTGGCACCCCGACCGCTTGGCGAGAAATTCGGTTGACGGCGGCAGAATCATTTTTCTTTTGGATACCGGTAAAATTCAATCACTAAAATTCCCCACTTTTTGGTTTGAATCAACGCCGCAGGGAAAGTTTATGCTCAGCATTGCTTTCGGCCAATCTAAATACTACATTGATAATCTTTCGGAAAATGTGAAAAGGGGTCTAAGACAAAAAGTGAGGCGAGGCGAATATCCGGGAGTGGCGCCAACCGGATACTTAAACAATCGATTAACCAAAAAGATGGTGCCAGATCCCGAAAGATTTCGGTTAGTTCAAAAGATTTTCAAACTCTATTCAACTGGCAATTATTCTTTGAAAGAAGTGAGAAACATGATTACCGAGACCGGATTGAGAAGCAGAACTGGCAAGATTCTTTGCGTTTCCAATATACAGGCGATTTTAGTCAATCCTTTTTATTACGGCGCTTTCAAATTCAACGGCGAAGCTTATGAAGGAAATCATAAACCAGCTATTTCAAAGAAACTTTTTGACAAGTGCCAAGAAGTAATGAAAAACAAGGCCCACCATACCAACCGAGGCGTGAAATTCTATGCTTTCCGCGGACTTTTCAAATGCGGCGAATGTAATTGCTCCATCACCACCGAAACCCAGAAAGGACACAACTATTATAGATGTACCAAAAAGAAAATCCCCTGTTCTCAAAAATATGTCAGAGAAGAAAATTTGAACGAACAAATTTCATCTATTCTTCAAAAAGTTTCTTTGCCCGATTCCTGGGCAAAAATAATGATTGCCGAATTAAATAAGGAGAAAGACAAAACGGAACGAGCCGACTTTTCTTTTGTCCAAAACCTAAAATCTCAAATCAAGGAATACAAAGATAAATTAGATAAACTTTTAGACCTTCGATTATCAGGGACGATTTCCACCGAAGAATACGCCGCCAAAAAACAAAAAATTCTCAACCAAAAAATTGAGATTTCCGAAAAATTGAAGGATTTTGAGCGAAAGGGTAATCGCTGGCTCGAACTTTGTAAAAACTTCATTTTAACGGCTAATCAAGCACAAATTGCCGCTTTGGGGGATAATTTTTCCAAAAAGAAGAATTTCCTGAAAAGGATTGGCTCGAACCCGCTCCTGCGGGAGCGGCTGGTTTTTGTAGAATACAAAAACCCTTGGAAATTGCTTGAAAATTCGTTTGCCGAAGCGAGGGGCGAAGCCCCGAGCGAGGCGGGAAACACAAACTTTACTAAATGGCTGCGGGGGTAGGAATCGAACCTACATCGGTTGCTCCAAGGGCAACTGTCCTACCGTTAGACGACCCCGCATTGTGATTAAGTAATTCCGCAAGCTTCGATAATGGCTAATTCTAAAGGTAACTGGAGTATTGGCGAATATCTCATTTTGTTTTCGGCTTCGAGAAAGAGATTCAAAATATTTCGAATCTCTTCTTCTTTGAAATTGGCTGCTTGATTTTGGAGCTTTTGGAACTCTTCTTTGGTTAGACCGGTAATAATTGGATTCCCTTCCTCTACCCCGGTTATTTTTAAGATTAAGGCCTGCCGTAAATAATTAATCAGAATTTTGGCAAATTCTTGGAGGTCGGCACCCCGATCAGTTACTTCGTTTAAAAAATTGATGGCTTCCGAAGCCTTCTTTTGACAAAGAAAATCGCAAAACTTGGCAACTAATTCTACCTCAACCAATCCTAATAAATCTTTAATATCTTCGGCTTTGATTTCGCCCCTGGAGCCCGCAAAGGTCAGGGCTTGG
>Ga0210015_1004087_pt1 | contig 12565 bp, 8 predicted proteins | sample CryGeymeta201522_FD_185471 | JGI IMG/M metagenome (GOLD analysis project Ga0210015, IMG submission 185471) | Groundwater microbial communities from Crystal Geyser aquifers in Utah, USA - Crystal Geyser metaG 2015-22 (SPAdes) (version 2) | ecosystem: Environmental > Aquatic > Deep subsurface >... | reverse complement strand
ACAACTCACTCACCGTGCCCATGTCGTACTTTGAACAGCCACACTGCAGTAAAAGTCAAACTCCTACGGTCGCCCCGGCAAAGCCGGGGGTTTACCTTTGTTAATTATTTTTTCAATCAATAACATCGGACTACTTAATGGCTGATCACAAAGACATTCTTCGTATTGCAAAATATCTGGCGCAATTTTCAAAAGAAGAGACGATCAGCGCAGCGGCGATCCAACTCGCGTATGGTTTTTTTCAGCCTGTCGAGGGCATTGCTCAAGAGGCGCCACTGACCGAGGCCTTGCTACCGTTTGGTCAGGCCTTGTTAGAGTCATATCAAGTTATGCCTGCATTGCTTTTGGATGAAGAAGCCAAGACACTGCGAATCGCGCTTTCAAAAGTACAAATATTTACTTTTAAAAGGGCCAGCTCACGCGAAAAGTCCGCAGATGAAGTCAAGGCCTTGCGAGCACTGGTATTAAAAGATTGGCCTACCGCCTTAAAAACTTTTAAACCTGACGACCCTGAAGCTGCAAAAACATTTGCGGAGAAGTTTGTGCGTGCAGTTTCCGAAAACCGGAAAATACAGCGATCAACTCTAACCGAGCTTGAGCCTCAAAAAGAAACCGAAACGACTTCGCAGGCTGCTTCAAATGTTGCCGAGTCCAGTGCACAAAATTCGCCATCTTCGGTGCAGTCTTCCGCGGTCACAAGTAAAGCGCCCGGACAAATCACAGAGACGCGCCGTGATGAAATTACACCTATTTACGAACAACTGAAATTGTATGTTTTTGACCAGGACGCTGCGCTGGATGAACTTGTCAAAGAGCTGCGCCTTCGCGAATGGGGTTTGGGAAAAGATGATCGCCCGATTATTTTTTTGATGGTTGGCCCCGCCGGAACGGGCAAAACACTGACCGCGCAAACTCTGGTCGACAGCGGCTGGAAGGAGAAAAGTCTCTTCCTGAACATGGGGAGCATGCGCAGCCGCAATGAGGGCTTCGCGCTTACCGGCCTGCGGTATGGGTACGAATCAGCAGGCCCAGGGCGGCTAACGCAATTCGTACACGATGTTCCCGATGCCTTGGTCGTTTTGGAAAACTTTACTGACGCACACCCATCCGTTCAAGATTTGCTGGTGTCACTACTTACAGACGGGACCCTGACAGACGAGTACGGCTTTGGTAGCGAAGCAAAGCGCGGCAAGCCGAGTACCCGGGTTGTTTCCTTCCAACAAGCGACCATCATTTTGACCACACGTGCTGGCGACGCCGTTTACAAGTCGGCAAGCTATCGCAAACGCCTAAAGCAGGACCGCGCAGGCGTGGTAGCAGAGCTTTTAACGAGCATTGAGCACGAGAACTTAGACCAAGCGGGCCAAGGCAACAACCGTGCCGATGAAGATCAGCGTGCAAGTGCGTTAAGGGGATATTTGGGAGGCTGCCGCTTATTACCGTTTCAACCATTAGGCCTGGAAACCTTAACAGGTCTGGCTCAAACCGCCGTCCTCGCCCTACAGTTACGCCTAAAAGGTAAAAGCATCGACCTTTTGTACCCAGGCAGCGCATTGCAAGATATAGCCCTAGCACTTGCTTTTAGCCAGGGCCCAACCATTCAGGCCATGGAGGTGCAACTGGCCGCCAGCAGGCTTCTGGCACCAGATATCCTCAAGGCACTGGATAACTCAGCTATCAAGCGTATTGAAATTTCTGTTGATGCGCAGGGGCAGGCCCTGCTAGCGCAAAGTTGTGGCAATTGGGAAAAACAACAATCTGACGTATTCAGACGCAATGAAAGATTGGAGTTTCAGTTAGAGCACCGTGCCCACGTCACCGACACGACCAAGACCTGCGTATTTTTAAATACACTGGCGTTCAAGCGGGTGCCAGTACAGTTCGACCAAGAAGGTGACGGCGGCATCAGCATGGAGGTGCCAGATATTGGCTTTGATAGTATTTCGGGGCACGCTCACGTCAAAGATCGCTTGCGTGAAGTGTTGAAACTCATTCAACAAGCGCCAACCCGCACCAATACTCCGCTACCGCCCAAAGGTATGCTGCTTTACGGGCGCCCTGGCACCGGCAAAACCATGCTGGCAAAGGCGCTGGCGAGTGAAGCAAATCTGCCTTTTATTGCGGTAACTGGCCCGCAACTGATCAACATGCGAACGTTGCGCAAAGTGTTTCGCTTGGCACGGCAATACGCACCTAGCCTGGTGTTCATTGATGAAATTGATGCACTCGGCGTGCGAGGTAAAGGGGGACATGATGAACACATTAACCAATTGCTTTCAGAAATTGATGGTTTTGTTGAGTCGCGCGACGGGCATATTTTCATTGTGGCTGCAACCAACTTTCCGCAAAACGTGGACCCAGCTCTAACGCGCGCAGGCCGTCTTGATTTGCGCATGGAAGTACCCGTTCTGGACCGGGATGCACGGCTACACTTTTTGAAGGAACTCAATAGCTTTGTCACCGACCTCAAGCCGTCAGACTTAGACACGGTTGCAAATCTTACCGCAGGCATGAGCGGTGCCGACCTACGCAAATTTGTACGAGAAGCCCAGCTGCTGCAGTTCAGGAACCCAGGTGCCCCAATTCGTAGCGCACAACTACTGGAACTGCTCAACGTCATCAAGCATGGCGTACGCCTCGTCGGAGCGGGGCCGCTTTTAAAAGAGCAACTGGAGGCCACCGCCTACCATGAAGCCGGACACGCCGTTGTCTCCACTGTGCTCAACCCGCACGTACGCATCCAACAAGTCACCATCGTCCCACGTGGTGAGGCCTTAGGTTTTACGGCTTATGACCCGGAGACCATGCAACGCCACAGCTTTAACCGCAAGGAGGTGATGGACCTCATTTGTGTTGCCCTTGCGGGCCGTGTCGCTGAAAGCAAGCGTTTTCCAGGGCCTACCGCCAACGCCGACCAAAGCATCTCCATGGGCGGACCGGACTCAGGGGCGTCCAGCGACTTGCGCCGCGCCACAGACCTGGCTTGGCAAGCCATCACCCAATGGGGCTTGGACGAAGACTTCGGCTGGATGTCTTTCGATGCCTTAGAAAAACCACCAGAAAACTGGCAAACCAAAGCTGCTCAATGTTTGGAAGAATGGATGCATGAGGCAGGGATGCACACTCGCCAATTAGTAGACACCCATTGGAAAAATATTGAAAAAATGGCTAAGGCCCTGTGCGAAAAAGAAGTTCTATTTGAATCTGACTTGACCGCGCTATCCACTGGCGTAGACATTCAAAATTTCGGAGAAGAATGATGCAGCAAGAAAAAACGGAAGAATTGATCGCCGTTTGGGACAAAAAAAACGATGGCTCCTGCGAGGTTCATTTTTATAAAAGCGCTGAAATAGATTCTGAGCTTGTTCATATTCTACTAAATGAAGTCTATGGAGATGAATTTTTCAAAAAATTCGAAAAATCAGCGATAATTAAAATCAACCAAGCAATTCTAGAATTTCAAAAACATAAAATAGATTGGTATTTAGTAAGCCGCGAAATTTTATCTAGACTTTCAGAGAAAAAATTAACCAAAAATCATATTTTAAATATAAGTTCAAGTGACTTAGAACATATAAACTTAATTCGCACCTTTATAAAAAACTCTGATACAGAAATAACTACATCAAAAATTTCCACAAAGAAAGTGATAAACTCAAATATGATTTTATCAGAAAAGCTTGTTAATTTTTGTAAAACTTTTAAACAAATAACAAGATTAGTAAGAAAACAAAGAAAAGAGCCATCAACTCCCACAACTGACATTATTAATCATTTAAACGAAATTGATATATTAGTAGATGACATTGAAAAATTAATATTATTATTAAATATTGCAGAATCAAATTCAGCAAGAGGTTACACAGATCTAATTTCAAAAGTGAGAAAGAGAACTGATGAGATAGAGAAAAGTTACATGGAAATAACTAAATTAAAACCTGAAGAAAGTACACCTGCAAAAGATAATAACTTCGAGAAAACACAATTGCCAAAAAATGTTAGAGGAACAGAAATTGTTGACGGCAACGGAAACCAAACATTGTCAGAAATTGTTGGAGACAACACTAGTACTAAAGAATTGAATAATAAATTTTCTGGATCTCAAACAAAACCAAAAGAACTGATTAACCAACTAGATGAAGGGGGGGAATCAAGTCATGCACACAAAGATAACTCAAGCGATTTAATTAATAGTGCGCCTATCGGAATATTTAAAATTCCCGATGAACGCCTTGAACATCTATGGCACGATCGTATTATACTAGCCAAAATCGGAAAGATCACTAGAATCTATATTAAAACCCAAGTAAAAATATTATTTTATAGAAGATACATAACTAATCGATATAAAATATTAATAGGTGAAAAATGTTATGATAACATTTTAAAAATAAAACAAACAATTGGTACTGAAAACCTCTCCTCAATTGAAATTGCCGTTATTTGTCGTGTTTTTTTGTTAGAAAAAATAAATTTAGCCAGAACAAAGTTGAGGACTGCTTTGACCGCTCACATACAAGCGATATCTCCTACGATTTCTAGCGCAGAATAAGTCGAAACGCACAATGAATAGAACTATTTGCAGCAATCCATCGGCAGTCTCTACTAACGAAAAAGCGAGAGATGGAATATTTATTATTATTCTATTTAGTGCGATTACAGCATGCTCTATTTTTCTACATCGAGATTATATTAAAAACTCCACACAATGGTGGCATTGGATTTTCCCAATAGCCATATATTTGGGTCTAATTATTGCCGTGCTAAAGGTGAATCTTTGCTGGATTGCGCAGGGCGAATGGCTCCTAGTTTTCTATCAGGAAAAATTTTTTTATTATTTCAAGCAATTTCTTCAAGGGAAGTGGCTAATTACTTTCATTAAAAATATTTCTAATAGATTTGCTTTGATTAATGATTTTATTTTTTCTGATGCATCAAGACCATTCATAATATTTTTATCGATAACATCCATATTTTATTTTTCCTTATTGTTTTTTTATGCGGTTTGGCAGAATGTCTTATTTCCTGGCTGGAAGCCTGGCACTATTCTCACTATTATTATTTCATATTCATGGCCGACTTTAGTGGTATTCAGTATTTTTTGGGGGTTTTGCTTTTTGCTAATTGCGCTTAATCCTCGTACGCATACCAAGCGCTCTAGAGAAGAGGCAACACGCGTACTGAACGAAACACTGGACACCATCAATACAGATTTAACTCAAATGAACTTGGCTGTCGCTGCCATGCATATAAGTGTGAGTGGTAGGCCATCGAATATGGACGTGGACGAATTACTTTTACGTGACTTGGATACGCAGCTCAAAGTGAAGGAGTCTTTGATTTCAGTTGAAAAAATTATCTTGGCACGAAAACGGGATGTCGATGACATATCTCGTTCTATTAAAGCAGATCAACAGCGCGCACGCCGTGCTGTAACATCTTCGATCGGTGGCGTCGGTGTGGGTTTTCTGACCTATGGCTTGGGAAGTTCAATTAAAAACTTTGTACTTTTAAACAACAAGCAACATCCAATAAATATGCAGTTTTGGTTGGAGTCTAGCGTACAACATAAAAGCGCTAATGATGTTTATATGCCCACTCTAACCACTCAATTGAACAATAACTATACACAACCTGAAATATTTGCAGAAGCTAGTCTTTTAACTATTACACTTTTAGTTAGTATTTTTGCTGCATGGGTGGGCTGGCAAAAAGCAGTCGATGAATAATATTTCTATTTTGTTTTTTTACTACGAAGGGTACTTATGAGCATCAGTGCAAATGATTTGGCGAACTTATACGTTAATGCCTTGGCAGAAATCGGGTTGACATCAAAAATTGATGATGATAAGGATGTTACTTTCCAAACCCCAGATTTGGGAAGGTTCTATATTTCATTACAGGCTGAGAGTGACCCGGAGTTCATGCGGATGATTTTTCCCAACTTCATGGATCAACGACTTACCGGTGGAGATATTTCCAAACTGCTTAAGTTGATCAACGATGTTAATCGGAGTAACAAAGCAGTAAAACTTTATGTAGGATTCGATAAAGATGGGGATGCCAACGTGTCTGCAGTTATTGAGTGCTTTGTTGCTGGCCCGGATGAACCACCAAGCTCAGCACACCTTAATGCCATCATGAAACGCTGTTTAAGTGCCATGGGTGCCGGCATACAAAAGTTACTTAAAACAGCCAAGGAAGAGGACTCGGTATAAGCTTGAAGCTAATGGGTTGAGAGGGCTCTGAAGTATCTGCTCGCTTGTACTTCAACCCGGCGGCACTATGCAGACAAACTGCATTTTTTGCAGCAGCCGCGTTGTGCCGTTCATGATGGCGCTGCTCTTGAGTGCTTCCCGCTCGGTGACGACTGGTTTGACTGGCGATCTGGCTAGCTTGAGGTACCACACCTGTTGTGCTTTGCCGGTGTTGTCCATTTCTCTTGTCCAGTAGTTACCGGCCTTAAGCGTTGCGTCGCTGTTGAAAATGGCGGCTGTGTCGGGCGCGTTAGTGAGCTCACCTTGGCGCGCCTTGCAGTAGGCCATGGCGTCGTTCCAGGGCTGCGCCGACTTGCCAACGATGTAGTTGACGGTGCGTTTCTCCGGCTGCGTGTTGGTTACCGTAAAGTTGTCGTAGGCCATAGGCAGCAACACCAACCACGCCCCCTGCAGCGCCCAAAGCGCGCCGGTCTTGCCGTGCTCGGTTCTGTAGATCCAGATAAACCCGGAGCCGGCCAGGCCAAGAAAGATCAGCAGCAGGACCAACGCATCGTCAATGTGCGCGCGCTCCCAGGAGACGCCGGTCGGCATCGTCGAGATAACCTCGTTTTTAAGGGTGCGATTGGCACTTGGGGAAAGGAAGCCACCGCGCTTGAGGTGCTCGGTTTCCATAATTGCCATGTTCTTGGTGACCGACAGGTCGCGCATGGCATCGAGATTGAGGCGCACCACCATCTGATAGGCCCAGCTTGATGGCATCAGGGCACCGGGTATGGGGCGCTGGCTGGTGTCGCGCGTTTCCCAAAGATAAACCCCCTTGCCCATGTCTCTGTAAGGCAGCATGGCGCCACCCAAAATGATTTGTGGGATCAGCACCAGGATGATGACGTTGTAGGCGCCAATGGGGGTGGAAAACAAGGTGGACAACAGCAGGCCGATGCAGGCACTGATCAATTGCGCAAAGTAGATGACCAGCAAAATGCGCCAAAACAACTCACCAGCATCAAGAATCATCGTTGCCAGCAGTGTGAGTAAAAAACTTTGAATGGCACAAATAAAGGCCGCCACGATCAGTTCAGAAAAATAATAAGCCGTCGGCGACAGCCCTCTCAATCTTTCCCGTTCGAAAATATCACGGTCTTTGATGACTTCAAAAATGGTGCTGACCATGCCAAGAAACATCGCACCGATGATCAGCAAGAACAGCGACTGGGGATACAGTGCATTGGTGGCAAAACTGTACTGCTCGCCCTCTGGTGTGGCCTTGAAAACAGACGCAATCAGCACACCCAGCAGGGGTGGTGCCAAGATAGTAATGACCTGGCTCATGCGGTCACGTGTGCGCATAAGCCACTGGCGCTGAATCAATGCAAGTAAATCACCAAGCGCCTTGAATGGATTACGCATCCACGGATCCCGCGGTACGTCGCTGGGCGGTGGTACTGGCACTTTGGCAAACTGCGCGCTGAACTGCTGCGCCTCGCTAAGCCAGTCCTCTCGGCCTTCGATGGCAGTCAAAACTTTTTCAGGAAAGACGCTGTCGCAGCTGTTGCAATGGGTGTCGGCAACAAAGTGCTGCATCACTTGCATGGCATTGCCACTGCGAATGCATTGTCCTTTTTGGTCAAGCAGCAAGACCCGGTCGAACAGTTTGTAAATGTCCGAGCTGGGCTGGTGAATGATGATGATCACAATCTTGCCGCTGCTGGCGATTCGGCGTAGCTGCTGAACCAGCACTAATGAGTCTTGCGACGACAAGCCGCTGGTCGGCTCGTCAATGATGAGGATGTCGGGGTCGTTGATGAGCTCCATCGCGATGTTGGCGCGCTTTTTCTGTCCGCCAGAGATGGTCTTTGCCTGAGAATGCTTCACCTTGGTCATGCCAAGCATCTCAAGGTCGGAGGCGATGCGTTTGCCGGTTTCGCTGGCTGACCGGGCGGAGTCCACCGCCACCTTGTGAAAATAGCTCACGTTTTCTTCAACGGTCAATTCGTCCACCAAGATGTCTCGCTGCGGCACCATGCCAACGCGTTTGCTGACGCATTGCAAGCCTTTTTTGGAAATGTCATGGCCGTTGAGAATGACGCTGCCTTTGCGGTAAGGCACGCGACCAAAAAGACCTTTCAGCAAGGTGGTCTTGCCAGCGCCCGAGGGACCCATGATGGCCAGTATTTCACCGGCAGCCACTTCAAAATTGATTTGCTTGGAGACGTAATCGTCATCTTTTTTAGGCGAGACCCAGCCCGCAAAAAAATTCTTGACGCAAAGGTGGGTGATGTGCGCTGTACTCATGATCCCTAAACCGTTAATTTCATCGAAATGCCCGTTCCGCCGCAGCGTGAATACATTCGCGCCCCACGTCGAGCAGCAATTCGTCGTACTCGTGGTCGGGTAAATCGAGCTTTAGCATCTCGTGGGTTCTGCCCAGTAATTGGGCCAGATAATGATGTAGCTCGGCATTGGCGCCGTATCCCAGCGTGCCACCAAAAATCAGGAACAAGGTGCCAATCGAGCTGCTGATGCCCAGGACAGCCCCAGCCGCAAGGTCCAGCAGGCCCGTCAAGTTTGGAGAGACCATGAGCAAGACCGTCAACAGGCCGCTAAAGCCGTAGCACCCGCGCACCGCCAGCGCCATGCGCGTAGCCCGCTTGGCATGCCACTGTTCAAGTTGCTGGTTGGTCGCGATCGCCTGTGGCAGCCACTCTTGCAAGACCAGCCGGCTGGGCTGCGGCGGACCGGCATCGGCAACCGGCATGGCGCTCAGGCGCAGCAGCTCGCGCACCCACTTCAAGGCGGCATGGTGCCTTAGCGGAAGGTGTGCGGCAACCGGCTCCCAGATGCCGGCGCGGCTCCAGACCAGATGAATCTGCAGCGCCTGGGCAATGAGTCGGTAGGTCAATTGCCTGTCGTTGAGGTGAATCTTGCGCGCCCACATGTACGCCGTACCCACCAGCATGAAGAACACGGCGTAGATGTCAGCCATCGGCACAGACCAGCCCGCCATGCCTAGCGCCTGCAGCATTAAAACGCCAACTGTTGTCACCCCGAAGAGCGCGGCCAAGCCCCAACGCAAGGTGCTCTCGTCCAGGGTCGCGCTGGTCGTGATGGCCTCGATCAGAGCTAGCAGTTTGCTGGCAGGCAGGCCGGCCAGGGGGCTGCGCGGTATGTGGTCAATTTTTAGGCCGCCAACGGTCGTGACCCGCTTGCCAAAAAGCTGCATATTGCTACAAGTAGCCTGCAAGTCCAACTCCGATTCACCTGAGACCAACATGGCCGTGTGTGCAAACAGTGCACCGGATTGATGGGTCGCGAAGGTGCGAACTGTGCCGACTTCCGGGGCATAAAGCAGGCTGCGGCGTTCGCCGAAATTGGCTGGAATGCTTTGAAGCCTGTAGCTGACCAAACGCTTCAGTTCGGCGCTGATGCGGTCTTCATCATTTAAGAGCCAGACTTCGTGCGCAAATCTTGCAAGGCGTTGACAACAGCTTTCTGAGACCTGCGCAGGAATAATATGGCAGGCTGCACCTTTGCCTTGTGACTCAAGTAGCAGCGCAAATCCTGGCTGCCGTGCAAGCCCTTCGGAAACGCACAGCAGGCGTTGCCCGGGTGACCACTGGCCTTGGATGCAATCTACCGGGGCTTCGATCATCTGGTAAGACTGGTTGAACGCCTGGCTGCTACATTCGCCCGCTAAGGTGTCATGTGATGGGTTGCACAGGCAACAAAGCAAAATCACAGCGTGACGACGGATCGGATTTCGGACTCGCTGATGGTTTCTTTTTCAAGCAGCAGCAGTGCTACTTTTTCAATTTTTTCCCAATGGGTCTCGGTAATGACACGGGTTTTGGCCTTGGCTTCTTTCAGCAGGGTTTGCAACCTGCGCTGTGCTTCATCAAACAGCCAGCCAGACTTCACTTCCGACTCAAGCAGGGCATCTAGCACGACCGGTCCAAACTCGTCATCGAGTCCAAGCTTGGTGATGTATGCCCAGGCGGTCTTGGTGGCATTGCCAAAGTCAGAAATCGCACCGGCATCCGCGCTGCCCGCACCATATTTGACGACCTGCGCCACTTGCCCCGCCATGGCCACACACAAGCTGTCGAGAAAGTTTTCTTGACTGGTGTTGCCATGAAGATCCACAAACGAGACGGATCCGGCAGCGTTTTCTTTGGCCTTGATGGTGGCGCGCCCCAAACGCACTTCGGGACGCAACAACAATGAAACAACGGCATGCCCGGCCTCGTGGTAGGCCACTGACCGCAGGTTAGCCTGCTGGATGCCAGGCTCCATCAATTGATTGAGAAACACCAGGAGTTGAGATGCGTCGTCGCCATGCTCTTTGAGGTTGGCTGCAGAAATGATGACCTTCATCGCATCATCCAAGGCCATGCTGGCTTCCTGCTCTGCGGATATGGCAAGCGATTGCAGCGCCTGCTCAACCGTTTCAATGTCAACAGCGGCGCAAATGGCGTCACTGTGGGCCTTGACGTGGGCATTCAGCGTGGGGTGCGCTGCCAGATGCCCAGCCCGGTACACGATCCAGACGGCGGTCAGAAAGTGTTGGGGAGTGAGCTTTTCAGCCCCTTGGTTACGGGCTACCGCCTTGGCACGACTGGCGATGACAGCAAATTCTTTGGTGGTGGTCACGCTCATGTGGCGCCTTCAAACCATGTCTGGCACAGCCGAAGACATCTCAGCGAGGATCTTTTTTGCAAGATCACGCACGAGCTCTGGTGCGTCTTCATTATTTGCCGCTGCCAGTAATTTGGCACGACCGGCTTCGGTGGTCGCCAACTGCAGCATGCCAGGCATCACGGTGTCAATCATGTTTTGAACGCTGGTCGGGCTGTCTTCTTGTTTGCTGGAAGGCACCAAGCCCGTTTTGAGCACCTCGGCACCCTCGATCGCAATTTCAACCGCCTGCAGGCTCAAAATTTTCACGATCCGCTCAAACTGTTTGACCGTCATTTCGGCGTCGACCAGCGGGAACTCAACCAGCAAGCGCACTTCGCCATCCTTGTCAACTTCGGGCGTGCCAAACTTTGTTTGCCAAGCCTTGTGCAGCAAAAAGAAAAGGAACGGCAGCTTGTGAGCGCTCTGCTGATGCAGTTCAGTGGGTAAAAACTCCCTGATCATGGCCTCAAAAAGCTCGCCATCGTCGTAAGTCCGCACAAAAACAGTCAAGGCCTGTGTGTCACCACTGGGCATGCGTGTGGGCACATTGATCGCCAAATACTTGTTATCTGAAAAGTCTACTTCTCTGCATTCAAAACCCAGTTGCCCTGCAAAAGCGCGAAGTTGTTCTAAGCTGGTAGCCATGATTCCTCCTGAAGAAACGTTAATAAGTGTTACAGAAGTTTAATGTACTGCTTTATTTACAGGCTCTGAATACCTCACGAATATTCGTGAGGCTGTGTTTAACAGGTCTAAATTTTCATTTTTAGCCTTCGCAGCATCCAAAGCCCGGCCTGAAGGAACCCCCTACCCAATAGGCATGACAGATATTGACCTTGCCACCCTCTTTAAATGCGGTGCAGGCCTTGGCCCAGCAGTTTCCCAAATTTGCACCGGTGATTAAGTTTGTGATGGGTGAATACAGGGTTCTCTGTAAAGGGTATGGGGTGAATGGCTGTCGAAAAGTGCGCAAATCTGGCGGCAGGGATTCTCCAGGAGCGGATTTCGCTTTTCCGGTCACGTAGCCGTGTCAATGCCAGGCTACGTTAGCAGCCTGGCGCAGCGAACCCTTGATGCGGCGTTGTGGCGAATACGCTATCCATGGCAGCAAGCGCTGCGGTTTTGCGCTTGCAGCCATGGATACATGCGTCTTCTGCCGCCAGATTTATACACATTTGCGCAGCCGATATCAAGGGGTTACACCCATACCTGGCGTCTGGTTGAAATTGGGCAGCCAGTGAGCTGACCTTGCTGGAGATCGGGCCGCTGCTGCTGACCAGTCTCAGTGTTTCCTGTCGCCAATGTCAACAATGTGGCTGGGAAGCAGCCAATTGAGCGGCAGCTTTATGGAACCTCGACCGCAAAAGTGTTTCTGGTCCCCGAAAGCTGCCACCCGTGGGCACCCGCTTCTGGTCGGCAAGAGACGACCACTATGCAGATGAGGTGTCCTGCTTGCAGTCATCCAATACAAAACTACGCCGATCCCTGGATGCTGGCTATCTGGCGCTGACTTTGGCTGCCGCCACTTCAGCAGAGTTGAAAGCTACAAACCGCCACCGGTAATCCTGCAAGTCATGGTTCGACAGGTGGTACGACAGGTGACACAACCAGTGTGACAGTGGTTCTGACAGGCGAACCAATTCACCAGCAGCGTGGGACCCACCGGCCTGGGC
>Ga0210015_1004086_pt1 | contig 12568 bp, 10 predicted proteins | sample CryGeymeta201522_FD_185471 | JGI IMG/M metagenome (GOLD analysis project Ga0210015, IMG submission 185471) | Groundwater microbial communities from Crystal Geyser aquifers in Utah, USA - Crystal Geyser metaG 2015-22 (SPAdes) (version 2) | ecosystem: Environmental > Aquatic > Deep subsurface >... | reverse complement strand
AAAGCACACATCAAACGTCGTTTACAATCCCTGCTCGAATATGAAATTAGCTTCAGGAATTTTCCCTTATAAAAAATTAAAAGAAACTGGGGTCAATATTACTTTAGGGACAGATGGTCCTGCCTCAAATAATTCCTTAGATATGTTTTTGGAAATGAAATTTGCTTCACTTTTACAAAAAGTAAAAGAAATGGATCCGACAATGGCCCCAGCGAAAGAAGTTTTTGAGATAGCGACTAAAAATGGCGCAAGAGCTTTAAAAATAAATGCCGGAGAAATTGCTGAAGGAAAATTCGCCGATTTGATTTTAATCGATTTAAATGAAGTTTCTTTAATTCCTGGCCACAATCTTGCCCCGTACCGAAACGAAGTTTCTGGTGCGGGGCTAATTTCAGATATTGTTTATTCTGCTACTGGAAATTGCGTTTCAGATGTCATTTGTAATGGCAAAATTTTAATGCGAGATAAAAAAGTTGAAGGGGAAGAAAAAATTAAAAAAGAGGCAACCAAAAGAGCAAAAAACTTGACAAAAATTTAAAAATTTGATAAAAATAAATAAGAGGCGAAGTCAATGGCCTTTGGAGAAATAGATAGGAAAAATATTGATCTTTGTTTGTTGAAAGGAGGTTGTTATTTTAAAAGAAAAGAAACGACAAAAGGAAAATTCAAAATTGAGTATAGACGTTGCACTTTTTCAGGTACTTGTAATCAGAAAAAAAGACTGACACTTCGGCAACTAGTCAGTGATTTTTCAAAGAATCAAAACGTGCTATCCAGAATTCTGAAACGGGCAAGATAAACATTTTTTCTAACTCTTTTAGTTCTTTCTTAGGTGCCAATTCCGATGGCACTTTTTTATTTCAAAATTCGAAAATTATATTTTTTGTGATAAGATAAAAATATGACATATAACCCGCGAAAAATTGAACGGAAGTGGCAGAGGATTTGGGAAAAGATTGGAATTTTTGAAGCAAAAGATTTTTCCAAAAAGCAAAAATTTTATGTTTTGGATATGTTTCCTTATCCATCGGCTGAAGGATTGCATGTTGGCCATCCCCGAGGATATATTGCCACTGATATTTATGCTCATTTAATGCGAAGGAGAGATTTTAATGTTTTGCATCCAATGGGTTGGGATGCCTTTGGTTTACCAACTGAAAATTATGCCATTAAAACTGGAATTCATCCCGAAATCACGACCAAAAAGAATGTCAAAAGAATGAAAGAACAAATGAGGATGATTGGTCTTGGCTATGATTGGTTGAGAGAAATAAACACCACCGACCCCGAATATTATAAACTAACTCAAAAAATTTTTCTTTTGCTTTACAAAATGGGTTTGGCTTATGAAGCGGTTTTACCGATAAATTGGTGCCCTTCTTGTAAAACTGGATTAGCCAATGAGGAAGTGATCGATGGAAAATGCGAGAGATGCGGAGCAGAAGTTGGGAAAAAAGATTTGAGGCAGTGGGTCTTAAAAATCACTGCCTATGCCGAGAGATTGTTGAAAGATTTGGATTTGCTTGACTGGCCAGAAAAAATAAAAGAAATGCAAAGAAATTGGATTGGAAAATCAGAAGGATGGGAAATTAAATTTGAAATTAAAAATTTAAAATTAGAAATTCCTGTGTTTACAACACGGGCTGATACTCTTTTTGGTTGTACTTATTTGGTTTTGGCTCCAGAACATCCGATCATTCAAAAACTAAAATCTAATATCCAAAATCTAAAATCTATTGAAGAATACATCGAAAAATCAAAAAAGAAATTGGAAAGGGAAAGAATTAGCGAGGCGAAAGAAAAAACCGGAATAGAATTAAAAGGAATCAAGGCGATAAATCCCGCAAATAACCGAGAAATTCCAATTTTTGTGGCTGATTATGTTTTAATCCATTATGGAACTGGAGCGGTGATGGCTGTTCCTTGTCATGACCAAAGGGATTTTGATTTTGCCAGGAAATCTAATTTGCCAATGATTGAGGTAATAAAACCTTATTTTGAAGAGAAAAAATTACCAAAAGAAGCACCTTTAATAGTTTCAAACGGAAGATTCGAAAAAGCTTATGAGGGCGAGGGATTTTTGATTAATTCGGGTCGCTTTACGGGAATGAAATCTGAAGAGGCAAGAGAAGCCATCGGCCAATTTTTAGCAAAGAAAAATTTACCCCCCACCACTTTTCGAGAAAAAGATTTGGGTAAACAAACCCCACAAGAAGTGGTGGGGGGTTTAGCCAAAAAAGCAGTTTATTTTAAATTAAGAGATTGGATTTTTTCCAGACAAAGATATTGGGGGGAACCGATTCCGCTTGTTTTCTGCCAAAACTGCGCGGCAAAACTTAAAAACTTAAAAACCTCTGGACTTAAAAACTTTAATAAAGGAGAAATTTTAAATCCGGGTTGGATTGCTTTGGACGAGAAAGATTTACCTTTGAAATTACCAAAAGTAAAAAAATATCAGCCAACCGGAACTGGGGAATCGCCTTTGGCAGCAATTGAAAAATGGGTCAATACAAAATGTCCAAAATGCGGCGGACCAGCTAAAAGAGAAACCAATACTATGCCTCAGTGGGCAGGTTCTTGCTGGTACTTTATTGCTTATTTACTGAAAAAAGATAAAAAATATTTTTGGGACAAAGAAAAAATTAAATATTGGCTGCCAGTTGAACTTTATGTCGGTGGAGCAGAACACGCCGTCTTGCATTTGCTTTATGCTCGGTTTTGGACAGAAGTTTTATACGACGCCGGCTGGATAAAATTTAAAGAACCATTTTTGAAATTGAGAAATCAGGGTTTAATTTTGGCATCCGATGGACAAAAGATGTCAAAATCAAGGGGGAATGTGATTAATCCCGATCCCTTAATTGAAAAATATGGAGCCGATGCCTTTAGATTATATGAAATGTTTATGGGTCCTTTTGATGAACCAATAAATTGGAACACAAAAGGATTAATTGGGATGAAAAGATTTTTAGAAAAAGTTTGGAATCTTTTTGGAAAAGAAAAATCAATAATTTCTGTTGAAGAAGATAGAGAAATTGAAAAATTAATCCACAAGACAATTAAAAAAATAACTGAGGATATCGAAAATTTTAGATTTAATACGGCGATTTCAGCTTTAATGATTTTAGTCAATGAACTTCAAGGAAAAAATTATGGGATTTGGCATTTGAAATCTCTGATTTCAATTTTAGCTCCCTTTGCTCCCCATATTTGTGAAGAACTCTGGTCCTCCTTCGCTAAAGCTTCAAAGGATAAACAATTCAATATCAAAACTTCTATACATAGTCGGCCTTGGCCAAAATATGACCCAAAATTAATCAAGGAAGAAATAATCACTTTAGTTATCCAAGTTAATGGAAAAGTTAGAGATAAAATCGAAGTTGAAGCCGATATTTCAGAAGAAAAAGCAAGAGAATTAGCCATTTCTCGTGAAAAAATCAAAAAATGGATAAAAGGCAAAAAAATAAAAAAAGTAATTTTTGTTCCTGGAAAATTAATTAATCTCGTAGTGATATAAGAGCGATGTTTAACCTCCGATGTTAAACATTTTATGAACCAACTCAAAAAGGGTGATTTTTCATCACCTCCTTTTATTTTTTCAAAATTAGTGATAAAATAAAAAATATGAAGCTCTGGGACTATAATTTACCTAAAAATTGGAGACCTCAAACCGAAAGGCAGTGGCTTTGGTATTTGGAAAGAAAAATTAATTATGATGATTGGCGAGGATTGAAAAAAGAAATAATAAAAAAATATTTCAAAAAATTAAAAAAGAGACTAGATCCTGGCAAAAGAATGATGCTTGATTTTTTCTTCAAAAAATATGGCTGAAATTAGTTCTCTTCAAAAAAAAGTTTTAGATTTATTCTCTAAATCTCATCTCAAAGATAAATTTTATTGGACCGGTGGTACTTTGTTATCCCTTTTTTATTTACATCATCGACAATCGAAAGATTTAGATTTTTTTAATGATAAACCATTTAGCTATAATCAAATAATTGGTTTTGTTCGAAATTTAAAAAAACAACTTAAATTAAAAGAAATTGAAGAAAAGAAAATTTTTGATCGCTGGGAATTCTTTCTTCACGATAAGGAAGAATTAAGGATGGAATTTGTTTTTTATGAGCATCCAAAAATTAAATCTCGGAAAAAATGGCAGGGAATTTTTATCGATTCTTTGGAGGACATTGCGGCCAATAAAGTTATGGCTTTTTTTGATCGCAATGACCCAAAAGATTTAATAGATTTGTATTTCTTATTAGTTAAAAAGAAATTTAAGGTTAAAACTCTTTTGAGACTGGCAGAGAAAAAATTCGGAGTTAAATTAACGGAAGGCTCTTTTTGGTCAGAGTCTTTCAAATCTTTGAAAGATTTAAATAAAATTTCTCCTCTTTTGATAACCAAAACCAAAGAAGAAAAACAAAAAATTACAAATGGAATTAAAAATTATTTCACTTCCCATTCAACCGGATATCTTTGGAAAAAATTGAGATAGGACTAAATTTTTCAAGGCAAAATAATTAGCCATTTCTCGTGAAAAAATCAAAAAATGGATAAAAGGCAAAGAAATAAAAAAGTTCGTCTTTATCCCCGGAAGATTAATTAATATAGTGATATAATTTTAAAAGATGAGTCAGGATGAAATCTTAAAAATTGTCAAAAAGTGGAAAATAAAAAAGAAGCCCGAATATAGGGGATTTAGGTGCGCTAAAGTGGCAGAAGAGATAGAAATAAAAAAAGAGCACCTAATAGTCTTTTGACGTTCGGTGCCTGAAAGAACATCCAGTGGACAGCTCTCAGCGATTTCGATTTCAATAGATTGAATAGATTTCCTTTTTTGGTAATCGGCACTGGATAACCCACATTTTCATATCTGATATATCCACATTTTGGGCACGCAAGGATTGTTATAAATCCCCAAGCATAAATAATACCTTTCGTCTCAGTTCCTTCAAACTTTAACAGCCTTCGTCCGCAATGTCGTCGTAAAAGAGATTTTCCTTTGAACTTCAGTGGTGAACCGGAAAGATTTCCCCATTCGGTCTGTTTCAACAACGAGAGAAGCTCATCCACAGTCATTTCTTTTCCTTTCTCATAGGTCATTTTTTCACCTCCATCTTTTTTCTATTATAGCAAACTAAAATAAACTGTCAATAGCGAGTAGTACGAAAACGATAATGAGATGCGCTAAATGTCAAAAGCCAATAAGAAAAGCTTATCATTGCTGGCTAAATAAAGGAGGTTTCAAATTAGAATCCCATTTTTGCAAAAAGTGTTTTGAAGAGTTAAAACCCCGTTAGAAATTGACTTTTTAAATTCTTCTGACTGAAATTGACCTTTAATTTCTAACGGGGTAAGATAAAATTAGAACATAAAAAAGGGATAAATAATGAAAAAAAGGAGAGAAATTGAAAAATGGAGGTGGGAGTTAGAGGAACCTAAAAAGGAGATAATTGTCCCGACTCTGGGAGAACAAAAGAAGAAAGGACTATCTACTGAAGAAGCGATAAGGATTTGCTCTAAGAAATATGAAAATGCCCCCTGTTTTAGAGAATATTCGGGACACGCGCTTTGTAAGGGGTGTCCCAAATCCAAAAAGCCAAAGATAAACGAAGAATGGTCAAAAGGTGAATGGGTAAAAGAGAGCGAAGCTTTCATAGGTGTCGAAGCAAACAAAATAGTTTCCAAAAGGCGTTAAAAATTTTTAACGCCCTTTTTTATTGCATGCGAACAGCGCAACCTCGCTCCGCCCTTCGGGCTACGCTCGGGTATGCGAATGCGCCCATGCGAATCGAGCAATGCGAAAAACCTGAACGAGCTGCACGTTCGTTCTATGCGAAAAAGCACAGGCGAATGCGAAAAGCGCAACCAATTTTCTTTTAAAAGTTAAAAATGTTAAAATAAAAAATCACTATGTGCGGAATAGTAGGTTATATAGGTAAAGAAAATAATCCTAAAGTAGGACTTAATGCTTTAAGACGATTGGAATACCGTGGCTATGATTCGTGGGGGGCAGCCATTTTTGATCCAGAAAAAAAGGAGATTTTTTGTTTCAAAAGGGTTGGAAAAATTGATGAGTCAACCGAAGAATTTGAAAGAGTTAATTTTAAAGGCAATCCTTTTATATTTCACTGCCGATGGGCTTCTCATGGAAAGGTTTGCGAAGCAAATGCCCATCCCCATTTTGACTGTGCTAGGAATATTTTTCTAGTTCATAATGGAATTATTGAAAATTATCAAGAAATCAAAAATCGACTGATAAAGGAAGGGCACAAATTTAATTCCGAGACCGATACTGAGGTTTTGGTTCATTTAATTGAAAAATATTTTCAGGGAAATTTGGAAGATGCAGTGAGGAAAGCATTGAAGGAGGTTAGGGGAACATATGGAATTGCCGTAATTTCAAAAAAAGATCCTCAAAAAATTGTGGCGGCAAAATTGTCTTCGCCATTAATTTTGGGAATAAATAATGAGGAATTTTTAGTGGCTTCAGACCCTGCTGCTTTAATCACCCGGACAAGAAAAATTATCAATTTAGACGATAATGAAATCGCGGTTTTAAAACCCGACAACTTTTTCATTTTAAAAGAAAAACCTTTAGAAACGATTGAATGGACGCCGGAAGAAGCAGAAAAAGGAGGTTACGCCCATTTTATGTTAAAGGAGATAATGGGACAACCCGCAAGTTTAAAAGATTCTCAAAGAGGAAGAATAATTTTGGAAGAGGGAATGGCAAAATTGGGGGGATTGGAAAGCGTTAAAGAAAAATTAAGGAAAATTGAAAGATTGATTATTGTTGCCTGCGGAACTGCCTATCATGCTGGTCTGGTTGGTGAATATATGTTGGAAGAGTATGCCAAAATTCCGGTTGAGGTTGAAATTGCTTCTGAATTTCGTTATAAAAAACCAATTTTAGATAAAAAAACCGCTGTTTTGGCAATTTCTCAATCAGGGGAGACAGCCGATACTTTGGCGGCCATAAAAGAAGCAAAAGAAAAAGGGGTAATGACTTTAGGAATTGTTAATGTTATTGGTTCTTCAATTGCTAGGGAAACCGAAGCCGGGGTTTATAATCACTGTGGTCCAGAAATTGGAGTGGCTTCCACCAAGGCCTTTACTTCTCAACTTGAAATTTTGGCTCTTTTAACTTTGTTTTTGGGAAGGCAAAGAGAAATGTCGCTGGTAATGGGCCAGAGAATTGCCAAAGAAATTTCCAAAATTCCAGATTTGGTCAAAGAGGTTTTGAAAAACTCTTCTCAAATTGAAAAATTGGCAGAGAAATACAGGGATTTTAATAACTTTTTATTTATTGGCAGAAAGTATAATTTCCCCATTGCTTTGGAAGGGGCATTGAAATTGAAAGAAATTGCTTATGTCAATGCTCAAGGTTACAGTGCCGGCGAAATGAAGCACGGACCTCTTGCCTTGATTGATGAGAATTTTCCTACCATTGCCATTTGTCCTTCAGATTCAGTTTACCCCGTTAGAAATGTGATTTCTAACGGGGTTTATGATAAGATGATTTCTAATATCGAAGAGATCAAAGCCAGAAAAGGAAAAGTCATTGCCGTCGCTACTGAAGGAAACGAAGAAATTAAAAATTTAGTTGATGAAGTAATTTATATTCCCAAAACCTTGGAAACGTTAACCCCGATTTTATCGGTGATACCTTTGCAACTATTCGCCTATTATATGGGAGTTTTGCGAGGCTGTGATGTGGACAAGCCAAAAAATTTAGCAAAATCAGTTACAGTCGAATAATTTAAAAGTCACCTTAAAGTTAAAATTCAAAATCTTAAATTCGAAGTTTGTACTTCCAAAGGTCAGACCTCTGGAAGCTAAAATAGATACAAATTTAAAGGTCGCGTAAATCTAATTTTTAAAAATTTATGACAAAAATTTGGAGAAAAGCAATTGAAAATGAATTGCCAAAATACCATTGGATTCCAGAAAAATATATTACATTGGTAGAAAAAACGAATAACCCAATTCTACGAGAATATATGAAAACTGAGATAGATTACATTGTAAAAAATATTGAAAGCCCTTCGTTAAAAACTTTTATTGAAGTAGGTGCTGGTTATGGAAGAGTCCTTTCTCAATTATCAAAACTTGGAAAAAATGTTATAGCTGTAGAAATAGATAAAAAAATGTTACAAGAACTCAAACAAAGAACGAAAAAATTACCAAATGTCATAATTATTGAAGGAGACGCAAATCAATTAACACGACTTCTTTTTAAATATGAAGATGTAATTGAAAAACCGGTTTTGCTTTCTCTCCAAAATACATTAGGAACAGCAATAGGCGATCCATATAAAATACTCTCGGAAATGAAAAGAGTAGCTATCGCAAAAAACGGAGAGTTATAATTTCTTTGTTCTGCCAAGAATCTTTGAAAGATTGGGGAATTAAAATGTATGCCAGCTTACAATCGATGGTTGGAGAAATAGATGTGCAGAATACAAATTTTAACCTCGGTATTTTTATAAGTAAGAGGAATTATCGAAGTAAATGGTGGACCGCCGAAGAAAGGGCTGATTTCAAAAAAAGACTCAATAGAAAAATTTCAATTTTATCAAAGTGCCTTACTTTTATATAATTCATTCGAGATATGAAAAAAAAACTTTGCCAAAATCGCGAAATTAAAAATTGAAAAACTAATTGAAGGAAAATTTATGTACATAGTAATATTGGGAATTTAATCGATGTTTAAGATAGAATCTTAAACATCGAAATGAAATTATTCGTAATTCGATTAGATTCGTAATTCGTAGGGTATGAAAAAAGAATTTTCAATTTTAATTGGGGGGCAGGCGGGACAGGGATCGAGGTTTGCTGGATTAATTATTGCCAAGATTTTTGGTCGGCTTGGCTATCGAATTTATATCTACGAAGATTATCAGTCATTGATTCGAGGAGGCCATAATTTCTCTCAAATTCGAGCCTCGGAAAAAGAATTTCAATCGAGGAAGGAAAAAATCGATTTTCTTTTGGCATTGGACAAAAATACTTTGGATTTACACAAGAAGGATTTGGACCAAAATGGGTTGATTGTGTTTAACAGCGACAAAATTGAATCAAAAGAGGGGATCGGAGTTCCGATTGAAAAGATCACAAAAGAAATGGGTGGAATTCCAATAATGGCCAATACCGCCTTAATCTCGGCTTTTTCAAAAATTGTTGGAATTGATTTTGAAATTTTAAAAGAAGTCCTGACCCAAGAAATTAAAAAATCAATTGATTTGAATTTGAAAATCGCAAAAAAGGCCTTTGAAGAATCGAAAATCTTATTAAAAATAAAAAAATTAGAACAGAAACCAAAAATTCTTTTGACCGGTAACGAAGGCATCGCCTCGGGAATGGCAAAAGCCGGTTTAAAATTTTATTTTGGCTATCCGATGACACCCGCTACTTCGATAATGAATTTTTTAGTCAGCAGAGAAAATCTAAATGTTAAAGTTATTCAGCCAGAAAATGAAATTTCAGTAATCAATATGGCCTTGGGAGCATCTTTTGCCGGAAAAAGGTCAGCGGTCGGGACTTCAGGAGGGGGATTTGCTTTGATGGTTGAAGCCCTGAGTTTGGCAGGCCAATCGGAAACTCCAATTTTGATTGTTGAAAGTCAAAGAGGAGCACCGTCAACTGGAATGCCAACCTATAATTTACAAGGGGATTTATTATTTGTTTTGTCAGCCGGTCATGGCGATTTTCCAAGATTTGTCATTGCCCCGGGAGATGCCGAGCAATGTTTTTATTATGCTGGACTAGGATTGAATCTGGCTTGGAAATATCAAACCCCGGTAATTTTATTGGTGGATAAAGATGTTTCCGAAAATACATTTTCGGTTGATGAAAAAATCGCCAATTTCGACGAATTTAGACCAATTTTCTGGGATAAAAAAGGAGAATATAAAAGATATAAAATTACTGAAAATGGAATTTCTCTTTTGACTTTTCCAGGAGAGAAAAATGCCATTGTCAAAGCAAACAGTTACGAACATGACGAATTTGGAATTAGTAATGATGAAGAAGAAATGGTTGAGAGAATGCAAGAAAAAAGATTGAGAAAATATCGAAAGATGGCAGAAGAGGTTGAAAGTCTGCCAGCAATTAAAGTTTATGGAAATGAAAAATCAGAGGTAGCTATTATCTCTTGGGGGATTTCAAAGGGGGCGGCAAAAGAAGTAGCCGAAAATTTGGGAATAAAATTAATCCAGCCGATCATTATTGAGCCATTTCCGGAAAAACAAATGGAAGAGGCCTTGAGAGGAGTGAAAAAGATTTTTTTAGTTGAATTAAATAGCACAGGTCAAATGGCAAAAATTTTGAATCAAAACGAAATAAAAGTTGATGGAAAAATTTTAAAATATAATGGCAGGCCATTTTGGGCAAGAGAAATCGAGGAAAAATTGAAGGGAATATTATAGACCTTTTTCAAGATTTTATATAATTTAGAAATTCGCTTGAGCATTGCCTCAGGGAGCACGCAATCGGCTTTAGAGAAAAAACAAAATTATTCTTCAGCCGTTGCTATTTCTCGCCGAGCCTCAATTATCTTTTAAGAAAAATTCAAATTTCCTTCGGGGCTCGGCTGCGAAATGCTCCCTTCTGCAATACTCTTCGCTTAAAATTTTAAGATCAACCTTATGAATCAATTAGACACATATTGTCAAAATACTTGGTGTCCGGGTTGTCCAAATTTTGGAATTTTAGAAGCGGTAAAAAAAGCAATTTCGGAATTGGTTGAAAAAGGAATTCCGAGAGAAAATTTTGTTTTAACTTGTGGAATCGGTTGCCATGGAAAAACCGTTGATTATTTAAATTTGAATAGTTTTTATGGATTGCATGGGAGATGTCTTTGTAATGCCCAGGGAATGAAATTGGCAAATCCAAATTTGAAAATCATTGCCTTTGTCGGAGATGGCGATGCTTATAATGAAGGAATTTCTCACTTGATTCACGCGGCAAAAAGGAATTCAGATATTACCGTTTTGGTCCATGACAATCGAAATTTCGCCTTAACCGTCTCCCAATTCACTGCCACTTCTCCAAAGGGGTTCAAAGGAAGTTCAACCCCAAAAGGTTCTTTAGAAGAGCCATTCAATCCCTTAGAATTAATACTCTCTTCTGGCGCCACTTTCGTTGCCCGGGGTTACGCCTTAAAAATTGATCACCTTAAAGATCTGATTATTAAAGCGATCGAACATAAAGGTTTTTCTTTTGTTGAGATTTTGCAGCCCTGCATCACCTTTTTTGACAATCGAAAATTTTATGAGGAAAGGATTTATCAGTTAGAAGAAAAAGATCTTCTCTCAAAAGAAAAAGCCCTGGAAAAAATTAGGGAATGGAATTATGAAAATGGCGAAGAAAAAATTCCTATTGGGATTTTTTACAAAATCGAAAAACCAACTTTCGAAGAAGAAATAAATAAATAATATGCAGGCCCCGTAAGAAATTTTAAATAACGGGGCATTTCAGAAAAACACATGAATCAAAAATTTCAAACGGGGCAGGTAATAATTTTAGCGGCCGGCCAATCTAAAAGATTTTGGCCATTAAATCGTCGGCATAAGGGTCTTTTTAAAATAATGGGCAGACCCTTAATTTTTTATACAATTGAAAATTTAAAGAAAGCCGGAATAAAAGAAATAATAATTGTTCAGAGACCGGAAAGAGACATCGAAAGAGAATTAAAAAATTATAAATTTCAAAATTTGGGAATAAAATATTTAGTTCAAGGTAAACCCTTAGGAACTGGAGATGCTTTAAAGAAGGCAAAAGATCTTTTGAAAGACAAATTCTTAGTTTTAAATGGCGATGATTTTTACAGCAGGAGAGATATTAAAAAATGCTTGAAGGAAAAATTTTGTATTTTATTAAAAAAAATTCCCAATCCTCAAAATTTTGGTCAGGTGATAGTAGAAAAAAACAAGGTTAAAAAATTTGTAGAGAAACCAAAAAAAGAAATTTCCAAATTGGTTAACACCGGTCTTTATTTTTTAGATAAATTAATTTTTCATTTTAAAATTGAAAAATCGAGAAGGGGAGAATACGAATTGACCGATTATCTAAAGGAATTGATGAGAAGAAAAAATTTAAAATTTGAAATTTCAAAGGATTGGATTCCGATTTCTTATCCCTGGGATTTGTTTAATTTAAATGAATTTTTTTTAAAAAGAATGAAGAGAAATATCCGGGGGAAGATCGAAAAAGGAGTTACTTTAAAAGGGAAAATTTTTGTTGACAAAGGAACGATTTTAAAAAGTGGAACCTATATTGAGGGGCCGGTTTATATTGGCAAAAACTGTCAAATTGGACCAAATTGCTATTTGAGGAAGTTTAGTCAAGTTGGCGACAAGTGTCGAATTGGTCAGGCAGTAGAAATTAAAAATTCCATTGTTGGGGATAATTCAAAAATTGGTCATTTGAGTTATTTGGGAGATTCCATCGTTGGTGAAAATTGTAATTTAGGGGCCGGTACAATTTCGGCAAATCTTAGATTCGACGAAAAAACGATAAATGCAAAAGTTCAAGGGAAAGTTATTGATACCGGAAGAAAAAAATT
>Ga0210015_1004078_pt1 | contig 12581 bp, 14 predicted proteins | sample CryGeymeta201522_FD_185471 | JGI IMG/M metagenome (GOLD analysis project Ga0210015, IMG submission 185471) | Groundwater microbial communities from Crystal Geyser aquifers in Utah, USA - Crystal Geyser metaG 2015-22 (SPAdes) (version 2) | ecosystem: Environmental > Aquatic > Deep subsurface >... | reverse complement strand
ATAAATATATTTTGAATAATCTTCGAAACATTCTTCTAACGAATTAAATCCGGAACGAGAACCAAAGACAGAGAACCAAGGAGTCCAGGCATGCGCCGGAACAACCAAACAATCCTCAGAAATATTTAAGATAATTTTTGCTAATTCTTTAGCATCTAAACCGAAAATTGGCCTGCCATCAGCGGCTAAATTGCCATAAAAATTCAATTTTTGATTAATTTTCTCAACGATTTCAAAAGAGGGAGCAAAAATGATTATATGGATTTTCCGGACCTTCCAACCCTTTGAGTAAATACAGCTTACTTCGGTGGTTAAAATAAATCTTATCTCTTCTTGTCGCTTGTCGCTTGTTTCTCGTTGCTTTAACTTGTAAAGTCCGGGTTCTGCAGGTACCAAATTTTCTTTTAAATTTTTAAACCAGGCCGGATGGGTGAAGTCGCCGCTTCCCAAAACCAAAATCCCCTTAATCTTTGCCCATTTATCTAAACTTTCCAAATCCATATTTCTGGAAGTCGCTCGCGAGTATTTACTATGGATATGAAAATCGGCAAAAAATTTCATAATTTTAGTACTATTTTAGCAATTTTCCTTCTCTATTAATTTCTCCCTTAACGATTCTTTCGGCTGAAATTGGTTTTCCATCTTCGGCCAAAACAAAATCAATTTCGACAATTTCAATTAATTTTTTCTTTCTTTTTTTACGTTCTCGGTTAATTTCCAACGCCGTTTTGTAAGTTTCTGGTGAGACAATGATATAATTAAAATCTTTTTCTAAAGTGAAACCAAATTTGTTTTCAATTTTGAAAATTTTTGGCTCGATCTTAAATTCATTAATAATAAAATTTTCCAGTTCTTTTTTTCTTTCTTTGAAATCTTTAATCTCTCTATTTCTCATTTCTCGAGCCATTTTATCTGAAGTCAAACCAATAGCTACCTCACCCAATTCAAAAGCCCTTCTTAAAATCGCTTCGTGGCCCTTATGCAAAATATCAAAAGTTCCGCCAATAACAACTTTTCTTGCCTCGTTAGAAATACGATTTCTAACTGGGGTTATTTCTTTTTTCACTTTTCTTGTGTGGGGTAAAGAGAGGTTTTCTTGACAATGATTTTGTAAATATTCTCGATGAAATCTCCACCAGCATAACCCACCACTAAAGCCAAAGCCGGCGAAAAACCAAAAATTCCCAACTCATTGGCGACAGCAGCAGCCAAAACTCCGACAATTCCCGAAATAAAACTCATTGCCAAAAAGTAAGGCAGATTAAAACCTACATTTTTGTAAGAATATTGATGCTTTATGAAACCAACCAGACCCCTGATTACTCCCCCTCCAAATCCAGCAATTAAAATTTGAAGATACATTTTAGTTTAATTAATTTTAATATATTGTTCTAGACCTTTTTTGAAAATTTCCATTGCCTCTTTTAGTTTTTTAGACGACAAAACAAAGGCAATTCGAATTTCGTCTTTACCTAAACCCTTTGTAGCATAAAAACCGGAAGCCGATGCCACCATCACCGTTTTTCCCCTAAAAGAAAATTTCGTTAAAAGCCACTTAGCAAAATCGTCTGAATCCTTGCCCCGTAGTGAGGCATCTCTACTACGGGGTTTAATTGGCAGTTTAACTATGATATAAAAAGCTCCTTTTGGTTTCAGACAAAAAATGCCGGGTATTTTCTGGAGTGCCTCAAAAACTGTATCTCTTCTCCTTTTATATTCTCTGACAATTTTTTGAGTATATTTTTTTGAATTTTTCAAAAGGGGAATGACTGCCGATTGCTCAACCATTGGCGAAGAAAGACGGGCTTGGGCAAACTTCGTTGCCCCCTCAATCACTTTTTTATTTTTTGAAGCTAGACATCCAATTCTGGCTCCGCAAGCACTGAATCTTTTGGAAACACTATCGAGCAATATTACTCGATCTTGAATTTCGGGAAAATCCATCATTGAATAATGTTTTTCGCCATCATAAACAAATTCCCGATAAACTTCGTCAGATAAAATAAAAAGATCTCTTTTTTTGGCAATTTCGGCCAGCATTTTTAATTCCTCTTTTTTGTAAACTGTGCCGGTGGGATTATTGGGATTGCAAATTAAAATTCCTCGGGTTTTTTTGTTGATTTTCTTTTCAATTTCTTTTTGTGACGGCAAATGGAAGCCGTTTTTGGCAAAAGTTCTCACTGGCACCAATTTTATTCCGGCAATTGAGGCATAGCCATTGTAATTTGTGTAGAATGGTTCAAAAACAATGATTTCTTGGCCCGGATTACAAATTGTGGCAAAAGCAAAAAAAATGGCTTCGCTTCCGCCAGTAGTAACGATAATTTCAGAAGTATCAAGATTAATACCAACATCTTTATAATATTTTTGCCAGGCCTTTCTCACTTCTTCAATTCCAATTGAATTGGTATAAGATAAAATTTTTCCTTTGAAATTTTTAATTTCTCTCAAAATCTCTTTTGGCGTTTCTAAATCTGGCTGCCCAATATGAAGTTCAAAAACCTCAACCCCTCTCTTTTTTGCCTTTTCCAGAAAAGGAACAAACTTTCGAATTGGTGAAAATTGGGCTTCTTCGGCTCTTTTAGAGATATCTAAAATCTTTCTATTCATATTTTTTATTCTACCCCTTCGACAAGCTTAGGGCAAGCGCCTCGATGAGCTCGGCGCAAGCAAAAAATCGCCCCTTTGGCGACTTTTTACCAGTAAGTTAAATAAAAAAGCTGGGTTTATTCCAGCTTATTTCTCTTGTTTTTATCGCAATAATTTGGGTGCTAGTAATTCTTTGAGCTCAGAATCAAATTTTTGGGGCTCTGAAATCTTGAAGCCCGCCTTGATTAAAACATCACTTACTTTAAAATCTCTTTTCTTAAGCGCTTTATAGCTGACATTCCTTATAGGTCCTGATTTTTGCGCAAACCAAATAGTTTCTAAATCTTGTCCTTCATTGTGGATTTCAATTTCCTGTATTATACCTAATTCCATTCATATCACCCATATTTTGAAACAGCTATTATTTTTATAAAAAATAATTAAAATCTTGTCAAGAAAAACCCCGAGAGAAAAACCATGCCCCGCACCGAACTTGTTCTGGTGCTGGGTCTCGGGCAGGGCGGAAATAAAAAAGCGGGTTTTGGTTTTATGCCTCACCGCTATATCATTTTACAGAGGCCCGACCTCTGTTAGATTTTTTTGTGAAACTAAAACTCTAATTCGTTTACTTTTTCCCAGTTGAGTTCGTTGAGAACAACGATTTTGTTTTCGCCGATGATATATAAATAGTCATTGATATAAATTGCTCTTTTGGCTGAGATATCGCTAACCGCTCTTTTTAATTCTAATTTGTTATCTTTATAAGAAAAGATATATCCGCCGCGACCGCCGGGTAAGAAAAAGATTTGATGTTTTGAATCTAACAAGAAAGCATGATGAGTATTTAAAATATCCGACCAGTATTCATCTAAATTATATTTTGCGATTTCATTTGGATTTTCAGGGTCAGAAACATCAAACAAAGAAATTTTAACCTGAGAACCCTCTTTTCCAATTCCCAAAATTTTATCTTTGGTTATGGGATGCAAATAGGAAGAGTAGCCGGGAATTTTTAATTGGCCCTTTAGTTGAGGATTTTTTTGGTCTGACAAATCTAAGACAAAAAATGGATCAGTTTGACGAAAAGTTACCAAATAGCCTTTATCTTCAATAAATCTGACAGAATAAATTCTTTCGGTCAGTCCCAAATCCTGAACCGAACCCAAAATTTTCAAATCTTCATCCAAAACATAAACATCGTTGGCACTTTCTCTTTGACCGCCAAATTCCCAAAATCCTTCCCCAACTGTCGTCGCCATTCTCAAATTTTCCCGATATTCATCAAGGGAAAATTGATTGAGAGGTCGGCCAGGAATATTGCCGGTGGCTGAAATCTCAAATTTTTCCAGTCCGATTTTAATTATTCCCGTTTTTTCTAATTCTCTTTTGTGTTCTTTGAAATAATCCGATATTCGATTTTGAATTTCGTTTTCAATTCTTAATCTCTCGTCATTACTCAGGGAGTTATAATATCGTTGCAGCAAAATTGTAAACTCAGTATATTTTGCCTGATCAGAAATTTCATAACTTTCTAATTTTTCCAGTTTTTCAATTAACCAAGAAGGAACCAAATCTTTGCCCCTTTCTTTCAAGAAATTGGTGAAAAATTTAATGACACTTTCAAAATAAGAATAGGTAACATAAATTGCCTTGCTTGACATATAAACTACTGATTGATCTGAAGAGCCAACAAAAGAAACTGTTTTTTCAATCTTGCCTGAATCCGATTTCAAAATCATTGCCGTATAAGTAATGTCTACCGGGACCGGAACTATCGGATGATAAATATCAACACATTTTATTTCCAAAGGTGTTCCATCAATTGATAAGGGTTTGATTGGGCAGGGGCGATAGGTATCAATTTGAGTTTTAGTAATTAAATAAATTTTGTTTTGGTAAAGCCGGGCGCCGACCAAAAAATTATTATCTTCTAATTTCACTTCCCATTTCTTTTTTGGCGATTGGGGATTGGAAACGTCATAGCCAAAAATTTTATCCTCAGAAAAAATTACTAAAATATCTTTTGCCAAAAGCAAATCTCCTCTTTCTTCAATTTTTTCTTCAATTTTTAAATCTTCAGGCGGAAAGGCGTCAATGATTTTTGTCTCACCAGTTTTTGGCGGCCAAATTTCTCTTTCTTCGAACCCTCGCCAGAAAATTGGATAAATGTAGGGCGATTGGGAAAAATAAATTTCTTTTCCATCTGTTTTGACAATATCTGGCTCATCAATTCCCAAAACCTGAACAGTGGTTTCAGAGACCCTTTCCGGGATAGCCCCCTTTGCCTCCAGAGGCATCTCAAGGGGAGTAGGGGCAGGAACTCCTTCTTTAACCAACGGCATTCTGGCTGCTCCAACTCCTATTCCAGCCAGATAACCCAATTGAGATTCTTCTAAATAAGATTTAAAATCTTCTTCCGAAGCAAATTTTTCAATTCCTTCGATTTTTGAGGGTTTTGGCGGCTGAAAAGGAGGTAGAGTAATTGGCCCAAGTAAAGGGCATTTGATAATGGCAAAACTTACGGCAAATAAAAAAACTAAAAATAAAATGGCAATAGCAAATTTATTAATTTTCTCCGTCATATTAAAATAAAACGCCTATTTTTAATTTTCGTTTCAACCTATACTATTTTAGCCAATTTTTTCTAATCTCCAAAGTATTAGCGTAGAATTTTCCAATTTGACTTGAAGCAAAACCCATATTGTAAAGCCGTACGTTATCCATAACACCAATAACATCTTTACCAAATTTAAGGTCTTCGTTATTTTCCTTTATCCTTCCCCAAAAAATTATGGGATCACCTTTTTCTTCTCCATTAATATATATTTTCATCTCAGAACCATTCCAAGTGCCCACATAATGGTGCCATTTCCCAGTTCCAAATTTAAAAACATCTTCGCTGGGCTGGATATTATACTGAGAACCATCTTCACCGTACAAACGAAAACTTGCTTGACCATTGTTTTTTATCTTAAGTTCATATGACCCATCTTTACAAACTATGCACAACCAGGGTTTACTTCCGAAATCATTTATTTTAATCCAAGATTCGACTGTAATCTCATCCTTAATATCTAAAATACTATTTTCGCCGGGGTCCATTACTTGAATATAGTTATTTCCATCCAATTGAGCTGCTTTTCCAAGTTGAGGGGAGGCGTCGTTAGATATGTAACTGCCCAATCCCTTCCACTGACCGTTAAGATTGTTGCCCGAACTATCATTAAGATTATCCTCAAACTCCCATTCGCCAACTATATCAATAAAAAAAGCGTGTTCGATACTGGTGCTAAATTGAATAAGCCCTGTAATCCTAGCTTTTTCTCTGGCACTTCTCATTATTATCATAGTAAAACTCGCCACAAACCCCATAATAGCTATCACTAATAACAGCTCAATAACTGTGAAGGACTTCTCTTTTTTCATGTATATTTTCCCTTCTCGCACAATTAGACAGGGATCAGTTTTTCTTCTTTGCTTTCTCATAAAGCATGACAATCAGCGAAGATAGAAAATAAGAAACCATTCCCCATATAAGTACGTCAGAAATCAGGGCAATTGTGGAAAACTGCGCCTTAAATTCGATCAATTGAATTACCCCACCTCTTTCACAAGCTCCACCTCGAGCCGAAAAATAATGAAACGGGACCCCCTTTTTTATCGTAAATTCACAATTTCTCTCAATAATTCCTAAAGTCATAACAAAAAAAATCAAAATTAGGTATATCATTATAAATATAAAAATTCTTCTCCAATTTAGTTTTGGAAATTTTTTAAAACTCATACCTATATTATAACAATATTTTTTAAATTTCAGAATAAGATTTTCTGATGATTTTTCTCCGTAGAAAGAGAACCAAAATCATTCCGGCGATGAAGCCGCCGATGTGGGCAAAATAGGCAACTGGAGAAGGTACGCCAACAGATAAAAATTGATATAAAAACCAAATCCCAATGTAAAAATAGGCCGGGACAGAAAAAATAATTGGCCTGAAATAAAGCATAAAAAAGGCCCGAATTTTATTTTTGGGATACAAAATTAAATAGCCACCCAGAACTCCTGAAATTGCTCCCGAAGCACCAATGACCGGAAGCATCGATTCTTCAACTGAAACTAAAAAGATATGAAAAAGTCCAGCCAAAATTCCGCAAAGAAGATAAAAAATGAGAAATTTTATTTTCCCCAAATTTTGTTCAACATTATCTCCAAAAAGCCACAAAAACCACATATTGCTAATGAGATGCAAAAAACCTCCGTGTAAAAACATCGAGCTAATCAAAGTTAAAACCCCCTCGCCTTCCAAAATTCTTTTTGGGACGGCCCCGTATTCAAAAACCATTTCCTCAAAATTGGGACTGAGATAAGTGAAGATAAAAATAAAAACATTGAGAAGAATTAAAAAAATTGTGATATAGGGAAGTTTTCGAGAGGGAAATGATTCATCATAAAGCGGAAACATTTTTTAAATAATTCTTTTTAATGAATTTTTGCTCCGGGTAGGACTTCTTGGTCGGGAATTAAAAGTGAAATTGTGCCCTCGGTTTCAGCTGCTAACAACATTCCCTGGCTTTCCAAGCCCCGCAAAACTTTTGGTTCCAAATTGGCAACAACGATAATTTCTTTCCCAATTAAATCTTCAGGTTTATAAAATTTGGCAATTCCAGCCACAATCTGTCTAATTTCACTTCCTAAATCAATTTTCAATTTCAAAAGTTTTTCCGACCCTTCCACGTTTTCGGCCTCAATTATTTTCGCCACTCTTAAATCAATTTTTTGAAAATCTTCAAAGGAAATCATACCCGGTAGTAGAAACTCGACTAATTTTTCGACTTTTGAAAATGGAAATAATCCTTTAACATACGTTTTAATACTCTGCTACCCTGGCTAGTTTTTAAATAATCTTCTCGCCTTTTAGCATCGCTTCCATTAATATAAGCCTCGAAATGAATTAACCTCCATAGTCTATATGGTTTGGTCGAAAAATTTAATCCGCGATTATGTTCTTGTAATCGTTTTTTTAGGTCAGTAGTAAAACCTACATACAAATCCTTATTTTTCATGCTTTGGATAATATATACATAGTAGAACATAATCGCAGTCGAGTTTTTACTACCGGGCATATTTTTATTATACCTTAATTTAAAAAAAGAGGAGAGGCAGTTTTTTTTGACTCTCCCTTAAACTTTCTTCTATCAGGGCTGTTTTACCCTCATTTATTGCTAATTCAATGTCTCCTTTCTTCTTTTCTGGAGGTCTAAATTGTTCAAATAAGGATAATTGTTCTGTATTCAAAATCCAAATTATAATTTTGAATTTACATCTTTGAAGACATTTTTTTGTTGTTTCTGCTAATGGTACCGGAGGATATTCATTTTGAAAAGAACAATTGGGACAAGGGTTCCTGGATACGCCGTAAAGGCACAAAGTGGCTTTAAAAGGATATTCCATCGGCGATTTCCTTAATTCTCTTTCTAGCTCCCAACTTTCCAATTTTTCACCCAATTTTATTATATCAAAAATTTACCCAGTAGCGAAAGTTCGACTCGCTCTGCGATAGCACTATACTATATTCTCGTTTTTCCGCTTCGTTTTGCGCCTCGCCGCTTCGCGGCTCGGCGCTAAAATGGGGCAAATTTCCGAGTATTTTCCACGCGCCGCGTGGAAAATATTTTACGTTTTGGTCTGCCAAAATAAGGTTCGAGCCGACTTTTTTGAGAAACTCCGCCTTTTCTACCAAGTTGGTGCCAGAAGCCGCATTTTTAGCTTCATTTGAGGTTAAAATGAAGTTCTTGGCCGGTTCGAGCCAGGAATATCCCTTTTGCTGAAATACCTTCAATTTCTCTGAAATCTCAATCTTTTGGTTGATGATTTTTTGTTTCTTTTCAGTGTATTCTTCGGTAGAAATTGTACCGGATAATTGTAAATCCAAAAGTTTGTCCAGTTTGTCTTTACATTCCTTGATTTGAGATTTCAGATTTTGAACAAAAGAAAAGTCGGCTCGTTCAGTTTTATCTTTCTCTTTATCCAGTTCGACAATCATTTTTTCTGTCCAGGAATCGGGCAAAGAAACTTTTTGAAGAATGGTTGATATTTGCTCGTTCAAAATTTCTTCCCTGACATATTTTTGAGAGCAGGGGATTTTCTTTTTGGTACAACGATAATAATTATGTCCTTTTTGGGTTTCGGCGGTGATAGAGCAATTACATTCTCCACATTTGAAAAGTCCCCGGAAGGCGTATGATTTCACGCCCCGATTGGTATGGTGGGCTTTGTTTTCCATTACCGTTCGGCATTTATCAAAAAGTTTCTTTGAAATAGCCGGTTTATGGTTGCCTTCATAAACCTCGTTGTTGAATTTGAAAGCGCCATAGTAAAAAGGATTTACCAAAATCGCCTGAATATTTGAAACGCAAAGAATTTTGCCGTTTCTGCTTCTCAAGCCCGCCTCTGTGATTATATCTCTCACTTCTTTTAAGGAATGATTGCCAATTGCATAAAGTTTGAAAATCTTTTTGATAAACTTAAATCTTTCGGGATCGGGCACCATCTTTTTAGTTAGCCGATTGTTCAAATATCCGGTGGGCGCGACTCCCGGATATTCGCCTCTCCTGACTTTTTGTCGCAGGCCTCTTTTTACATTTTCTGAAAGATTATCAATATAGTATTTGCTTTGGCCGAAAGCGATATTCAACATAAATTTTCCTTGAGGCGTTGGCTCAAACCAAAAAGTAGGGAATTTCAGCGATTGTATTTTCCCCGAATCAATGAGATAGATTATTCTTCCGCCGTCAACCGAATTGCGGGCCAATCTGTCCGGATGCCAGGCTAAAATTCCTTCGGCTTTGCCTTTTTCGATTTGCGAGAGCATATCATTGAAAATCGGCCGGTCCGGTTCTTTGGCGGTTTGCGACTCAATGAAAGTTTGAACAATATTTAGTTGTTCTTTTGCCACGAACTCTTTGAGTTCGGTAATTTGAGCTTCAATAGACAAAATCTGCCTATCTGGTTCATCGGTTGACTTGCGGGCGTAGAGAAAGAATTTAGTCATATGTTTTTTTCAACCCAAAAGGGCAACGCTGTGGAACCAACCATACAAAATATGGCTGAACAGACGTTGCCCTTGTGGGAATATAAAGCTAAATTATATTGAGCCATATTTTGTTGAAGTTGGTTCCTATTTGTATTATACTAAAAGAAGAAAGCCTATACAAACTTTTTCGCCCTGCGGGCGAAAAAGTATCTCGAAAATTTGGGCAGCTTCGGCGCCGAGCCGCGAAGCGGCGAGGCGCAAAACGGAACGAGAAATCTAAATTATAGTAGTAAGCTGTCTCTACTAGATAAAATCCGAACCTATTTTAGAGAAAATCCTGACGCGGAATTTTAGTCGCCAGCCCGCCTCTGGCGGGCTGGCAGAAATCCGCTTTCGCGGAAAAGAGAATTTTTTTATGTCTTGTACGGGAGAAAAATGTTATAATTAAATAATTAACTGAAATATGAACCATCGTGCTTTTTCTAAAATTTTAGGACTGATAACAATCTATTTAATTCTTCCCTTAAAATGTTTAGCAGATATATTGCCTCCTCCTTTATCAGATCCTTTTTATATTCCTCTGGTTTTTTGTGTAGATTTTTTAGTAATTGTTTTTCTTCTTATCATTTCTTTTCTTATCTTAAAACGAGGGAGTCTGATTAAATCTTTGAAATTTTTAAAATATGTTTTTCTTGTGGCTGCCGGCGGATTTCTAATAGATTTAATCTATATTATCCCAAAAGAATTAGGGATAATTGGAATTATGCCAATTTCTTTTATTCTTACAGTTCTCGGTGTAGGATTTTACAATTATTGGCTTTCAAAAAAACTCTTTAATTTAAGTAAAAAAGAAGCCATTTTTATCGGAGTAATAATGGCTATTTTTGCCACGCCAATTTCTCCGATTAATTTTTTACCTTATTTACAATCATTATCGGTCAGGGTTGGTTTATGAAAAAAATAAATTTTCTATGTTCGAAATCAATAAAAAGATAATTTTTATAGTTGTTGCAGTTGCAGCCACACTCTTTTTATTTGTTAGATATTACTCATTTTTTACTATTTTATCTTATTGTCCAAAGCTTGATAAAAATTGTATTTCCCAGGCGGTTTATTATGCAATAGATTATGGAGAAGATGGAATTATATTAGCTTGCAATTTATTAAGTGATAGATCCTATAAAGCAGAATGTTATAAGAGAGCCTTGGAGAGAATATCTGAGGTAGGCAAGAAAATAAATAGGGCTCAGAAAATATGCAAAGCTATTCCAGAAGATGTAAAAACTAAGTACTACGAGCAATATCTAATTAAACCTTTTTGTGAACCTATAATTGTTCTTACTGGTAAAACTGAAAAAGAAATAGTGAAAGCTGGGGAACCTTTTAAAATTCAAGTAATAGTAAAAAATGAAGGTAAAATTTTTAAAACCGAGAGTATGTTTTTAGAAATAAGATCACTGGCAGGAATTATTACCTCTGAGGAATCACTAGATAAAGAGATAGGTGAAGTTCTTCCAGGAAGAGAAAAAGAAGTTAATTGGATAATAAAACATAATTCTTACGAAAATTTTGCAATTTCTGTTATCCCACTACATATCAATAGATCGGGAATGAAATCAGTGATGACAGATGTTAACGAGGCTTTAATTTTTGTCAGCATAGAGTTTAAAATAATTGTAGATGGAAATCCTGCAGAAATAACAGAAACAGATTTTCCTATAACCGGAATGAGCTTACCCTTACAAATGGAAGAGGCTAAAAGCATTGTTGAGAAATTCTGTGAACCAAAGGGATATAAATATGATTACGATTCCTTTTTGTGGGAGTGGGATGAACAAAAAAAGCCAACTCAATGGAAATTTCCGACTAGCGAACCTAAATTTTCATACTATGCTTCGGTTGATGTAAAAAGCGGTACAACAAATTGCATTGTTGGAATAAAGGAAGAATGGAAGACCTATGAAAGCGAAAACATTGGTTTTGATTACTCTCCAAATTTAAAATATCAAAGTGGAGAAGGGGAGATAGATTTTATAGAAAAAGGGGGTATCATTCCAACTTTAAGTTTTTTAAGTTTTAGCCCTAGCCAAACTTCCTTAGAGGATTGGTTATTACGTAGTAGTAGCGAATCAGGGAATAAAATAATTTGGAAAGAAGTAAGAAATGATATTGCCGGTGATGCGAGAGATGGTATTTTATACGAAGAACTTACTAATAGGGGAAAGCGAATTGGTTATATATTCAATCATAGTGATGATTATAATGACTTAACCTATTCTTTCTGGAATGATAATCCCGAGGAACGAAATCTATTTTTTGAAATATTATCAACTATTAAACTCAAGTTTGCGTTCAATATTTCTAAGTGGGAGATTTACAAAAATGAAAAATATGGATTCGAAATAAAGTATCCTTTGGATTGGAAATATATTGAAGGAAAACAAATGGATCCAAAGAAAAATGGTGACTTTATTGTGGCATTCGCCGAAGAGGTTCCAGTTGAAGAATATCCTCTTGTTATTACTCAAGAATTATTTTCTGAAAAAGGAGCAAAAGGATTAATGTTTAAAATTGGCGAAAGATTCATTGATATAGTAGATGAAGTAATAGTAGATGAAGTAGCTGAGTTTCGTGACTTCCCTCGGCGACGTGCTATTATTCAAAAAATGCTTTCTACTTTTAGATTTTTACAGTAGATATATTTTTTAATTTTTCTTCCGTACAAAACATAAAAAAATTCTCTTTTCCGCTAAAGCGGATTTCTACCAGCCCGCGCTCCGCGCGGGCTGGTAACTAAAATTCAGCGTCGGGATTTTCCTTGAAATAGGTTCGAATTTTATCTAAAAGACACATAAGGTTTTCTCAAAGAAAACCCTTGGCGAACTTCTACTACGGGGTTTATTTAACAAAAATATTAGTAATTAAATGATGATACTTTAAACGCGACCTAGCCATCCGGGC
>Ga0210015_1004074_pt1 | contig 12584 bp, 15 predicted proteins | sample CryGeymeta201522_FD_185471 | JGI IMG/M metagenome (GOLD analysis project Ga0210015, IMG submission 185471) | Groundwater microbial communities from Crystal Geyser aquifers in Utah, USA - Crystal Geyser metaG 2015-22 (SPAdes) (version 2) | ecosystem: Environmental > Aquatic > Deep subsurface >... | reverse complement strand
GATTCCGAAAGCGTCAATAGGGTATTGCGCGCCCTTATCGCCCTCATCCCCGTCAAACAATTGGGCGAGGAAAAAGCAAAATACACCGCTCGCAAAAAACCATCCAAAAAAATTGCCGCCAGAAAATGACCTGGCGGCGTTTTTTATCAGGAGCGTTTGCGACGCGAAATCCAAAATACTCCAGCCAGCGCGGGGAAAGCCAACGCGGCCGATCCGCAGATGGGATTCGCCACAGGCGACTCCGTCGGTGGGACGGGTTCCGCGGACGAGGCAGATTCAACGAGTGCGGTGGGAGGAGCTGATTCGGTCAGCGTGGGCAACATCGTCTCCGTGGGATACAGCCACGAGGTCGGTGGAAGCGGCGTAGCAGTCAAGCCCAGGTAGACGAAACTGTCCCCGTCCACCTGAACTGCCCCGTCAACAGAATAACTGATCTCCGTCAGCAGGTCGCGAGCCTGTTGAGTATTTGGATCGATTTTCAGCGCGGTCTGGAGGTGCGACAGGATCAGCGGCAGAATCCCCTCGGGATCGGATTTCCCCGGCCCATAGAGTTCAAAATAATATTTTGACCACAGCAGGTCCGCGTAACCGTAATGCCAGACCGGGTCATTCGGCAGGAGGGCGAGGCATTTCTCGTAAGCCTCGCGGCTGAACTGGAACATCTCAAGCCCAACGGGGTCTTCGCGCAAGTAGCCCTTCGACATGCGGACGACTTCCTTGTAGGCCTTGCCCAGCCGCCCCCAGGCTTCCCCGTCATTTGGATTTTTGGTGACCGTGCTTGTTTCCTTCAAGACAGATTCCCACAGCGACGGCGCGACAAGGAGGACTTGAATGTTATTCTCCCAAGTCGGTTCCAGGTCTTCGAAATGCCAGCGGACTTCCTTCCCGCTCAGGACCCCGCCCGGAGTTGGATCGCCGTATCCAGCGTAATCGGCTTCCTTCATCCAGACGTTTTTCTCGTTCACATCATACGGGAAGCGGACGATCACATCCGCAACGCCGATGGCGCCGTTCCAGCCCGCGCCCGTCTCGAGGATATATTTGAAGACCTCGTATGGATAGTATCCGTACCCATTGACGGTGTACGCGACTTCGATGGTCACATCTTGCGCGGGAGGGAAGGTCACATCGAACACCGCCCAGGGAATCTCAGCCTGCTCCTGATAAGACCGTTCCTCTGTGGCAAGAAAGGGCTGGAGTTCGCGCCGCGTCGAAACAGCCTTTCCATTGACCCTCACGGCAATATCGGCAATTTCAGGAAAATTTCCAAACCCGTCCGAACTACCGTTGAAGAACGTCAGCGGGAAACGCGCCTGCATTTTTTCTTCGGCACTGCCGAGATTACGCATGGTAAAGGTTGCTTCCGTGCGGGCGATGGCGCCCTCTTTGTCAGCCGGATCTGCCGAAACAGCCAGAATAACCGTCTCTGCCATCATGCGGACCTGGGTGGATTCGCTCCCCGGCACTAGATTCGAGCCGGGAGGCGCTTCGGGCGGCGCGACGTCCGCGCGGGCGGACTTGGCTGAAACCAGGGCTACAAGGAAAACAGCGATGACAGTAAAAAGGGTGATCGTTTTTTTCATGGGTTCCTCTCTTTGACACGCACACTATAACATTTTCCTGCCATGAAAGTCAAATTATCCGCCAAATCAAGGCTGATATAATTTGCCTGCCATGTTCCTGACCGACACCCATTGCCATCTCGACCTCAACAAATTCGACGCCGACCGCGAGGCTGTGATTGCGCGCGCGCGGGCCGCGGGGGTGATCCGCCTGCTCGTGCCGGGACTCCACCTCGGGTCGAGTAAAGAAGCGGCGCGGTTGGCAGGGTCAAACCCGGGGGTGTTCGCGGCGGTCGGCTTCCATCCAACCGATTTGGACAAATTCTCGGAGCGGGACTTCGACCAGGTCAAGGAATTGGCGCGGCAACCCAAAGTCGTCGCGATTGGCGAGATCGGGCTGGATGATTACTGGGTCAAGGACGCGGCGCGGCGCGCCGTTCAGCGTGAAATCCTGAAACGACAACTCGCCTTCGCCGAGGAGATCGGCAAACCCGTCATTCTGCACATGCGCGAGGAGAACGACGCCTGGTTCGGAGGCGCGTCCGCCGACCTGTTGGATATCCTCGCCGCGTGGCATGGCAACCTGAAAGCAAAAAACAATCCGCTGGCCGAACGCCCTGGCGTACTCCACTCGTTCAACGGGACGCTTGAAACCGCGCAGAAGGCCATCGCGCTCAACTTTTTCATCGGCGTGACGGGGCCGGTCACCTACAAAAACGCTGAACAAAAGCGCGCTGTCATTTACCAATTACCAATTACCCAATTACTAATCGAAACCGATTCTCCCTTTCTCGCCCCCGTCCCCCATCGGGGCATTCGCTCCGCTCGCAACGAACCTGCCTTCGTGCGTGAAATTGCTGATAAAATTGCGGAAATAAAATCCAGGAACCTGGAAGAGGTCGCCGCTGTGACAACCGCCAACGCGGCGCGGCTCTTCCTGTGGTGAGACTTGAACAACGCAACTTTTTTTGCCCCCGTACAAGAACAAATTCTGTTGGTCGAAGATCGGATGCGCGCCCAGGGTGCGGACTGCAACCAGGACTTGCGCGCCGCCCTCGAACACCTGCTGACCGCGGGCGGAAAACGCATCCGTCCGAGCCTGGTCCTGCTGGTCGGCAACATGCTGGACGGCAAATCCGAATCGCTGGTCACGCTCGGCGCGGCCGTGGAACTGCTCCACACCGCCACCCTGGTCCACGATGACCTGATTGACGGCGCGCTCCTGCGCCGCGGCGCGGAGACGTTGAACGCGCGCTGGTCCTCCGCGGCCACCGTGCTGACGGGCGATTTCCTGTTCGCGCGTGCCGCCAAACTGGCCGCCGAGATTGACTACCTGCCCGTCATGCGCCTGTTTGCGGAAACACTGGCCGTCATCGTCAACGGCGAACTGACCCAGTTATTCTCGGCGCGCGGCGTCATCAACCGCGACAACTACTACCAGCGCATCTACGCCAAAACCGCCTCCCTCTTTGAAATGTCCACGCGCTCCGCGGCCATGGTCAATACCGAAAACAAGTCCACCATCGAGACCCTGCGGAAATTCGGCTACGAACTCGGCATGGCCTTCCAGATCGTGGACGACCTGCTCGACTTCACCGGCGAACCGTCCGCGGTCGGCAAGCCGCTCGGCTCGGACCTTTTGCAGGGACTCGTCACCCTGCCCGCCATCTACTACGCCGAAATGAATCCCGACCACCCGGATGTCCGCTCGCTGGCCGCGGGCGGCTGGGGCGACCACGAACGCATGGAGCGCCTCGTCCAGTCCATCCGCGCGAGTGACGCCATCCCCAAAGCCATGCGCGAGGCCGGGCAGTCTGTGGAACGCGCCATCGCCTGCCTGGCGCCCTTTGAAGAAAGCGAAGAACGCATCGCCCTCGAAAACCTGGCAAGATACGTGGTGGATCGAAAAATCTAACATGACCAACCCTCGCAAACCCCTGCGGCTCAACGCCGGCTTCATCGTCAGCGGTGAAGTCGGCTTTAGCGCTGATTTTCCCTTTGACTTCGACAAGCTCAAAGTCGCGGACGACCTCGAACTGCGCGGCTTCCGCGGGAGCGCCAACGTCGGGCGTCTCCCGCAGGGACTGCTCGTCACAGGCCGGTTCGAAGCCGCGTTCAAGGTCGAGTGCGTGCGCTGCCTGTGCGAGTTCGATCACACCGTCTGCTGGGAAATGACCGAGTTATTCGCGTTCAACCAAAAGTCCGTGACCGACTCGGGGCTGATCCTGCCCGACGACGCGCAAATAGACCTCGCCCCCCTCGTCCGCGATTACGCCCTCACCGAAGTCCCCATCAGCCCGGTCTGCAAGCCCGACTGCAAAGGCCTGTGCGCCGAATGCGGCCAGAACCTGAACGAGAAAGACTGCGGCCACCGCGCCGAAACGAACGACTCCCCCTTCTCCGTCCTCAAAAACCTGCTCAAAAACTGAACGCTGGAACCGCCATGACCGCCCGCCCCCAACGTCGCCCCCGCTCGCGCTCCGCAACCCTGCTCGAGCAGGCTGGACTGCGGGGCAACCTGTCTGCCGGCGATCCCCTCGAATATTTTCCTGACGCCGCGCTGGACGCCCTGCGACGGCGCGGACGCGCGCGCCATCCGCGTGCCTGTCCACATGACGAAGCGCTTCCGCCAGCTCAAGTAAAAAATAGCGGAAGCGCTGGGCGACCTGTCGCCCCGCGAAGCCCAGGTGCTGCGCCTGCGCTTCGGTTTGAACGACGGCAACGAATACACGCTGGAGGAGGTGGGACAAAAGTTCGGGGTGACGCGCGAGCGCATCCGCCAGATCGAGGGCCATGCACTGCGTCAACTCAGGCATCCGCGCAGGGCAAGAGAGCAGAGTCCCCTGAGAAAGGGAACTCTGCGTTATTATTTTCTTCTCTCTTGAAAACGTTTGTACACTCGCTTCCACGCCTCCGTTGGATTTTCGGGTTTCATCTTTTTATGAGCATCCTTGCTCATAAAGAAAGCCAGGTCTTCCAGGAAGGCGGAGGCAGGCTCGCGCGGTTTTTCGAATAAGACAGGCTGTCCGCGGTTGATGGCGTCCACGAACACGTCCGGGTAATACGGCATGGCGGCCATGGCAGGCATTCCCAACGCGGCCTCGATCTTTTCGCGGGGCAGGCCGGAGCGCGGGAAGGTTGCGTTCAGGAGCAATTTTATCTTTTCCTTCGGGTAACCCAGTTTTTCGTACGTGTCGAGCGCGGCAGTGACCGCGCGGATGGAAGCCATATCCGGCGTGGCGACCATCAGGATCACATCTGCGGCATCCAGCGCCTGGAGAGCAGGATCGCTGAAATCGTGGGGCAGGTCAGCCACAATATATTCAAACTGATTTTTAAATAATTGAAAGGCAGAGGCGAGCAGTTCGGGAAGAAGCGGCTCGGCTTGCGAAGGCAGGGTTGGCGCGGCGACAAAAGCCAATCCGCTTTCGTGGGAGCAGACAATGGAACTGAGCATGTTGAAGTCCAGTTCGCCCGGCTCGAAACGCGCAATGTCCGTCCAGGTTCGACGAAGGGTCATATTCAGCATGAGCGCCACCTGCCCGGCCGTCATCGTCAGGTCGAGCAAAATGGCAGGCTTCTTCCATAAGTGGACAAAACCCACGCCCAGGTTGACCGCCAGGGATGAACAGCCCGTGCCGCCGCGCAGGCTGTGGATGGCGACCATGCGCCCGCCCTCGCGGGCGGGATGAAAGCGGGGGATTCCGCCTGGAAAACGGGAACCGCTTCCTCCATCGCGGGGGAGGCGGAAGGGGCGGATTCGCCGAAGAGTCCGCTTTCATCTTCCGCATGGAAAAAGTCGGATGAGCCGTCCACCTGGGGATGGTCAACCGCCGGACGATTCGCACCGGGCGAGGGCGCGATCCAACGGTCGAGCGCGTTGAAAAGGACTTTCGGTTCGAGCGGCTTGGTGAGGTAATCATCCATGCCCGCCTCGAGACAGCGCTCGCGGTCGCCCTGCATGGCGTGCGCGGTCATGGCAATGATTGGAACGCGCAGGCCGGCCTGCGCCTCGCGCGCGCGGATAAGACGCGTCGCTTCGAAGCCGTCCATGCCGGGCATCTGCGCATCCATCAGCACCGCGTTGTAGGAATTGTCGCGGGATTTCTCAAGCGCCTGCCCGCCCGTTTCCACCGCGTCCACCGAAAAACCTGCTTTTTGGAGAAGAATGACCGCCAGTTTTTGGTTGATCAGATTGTCTTCGGCAATCAAGATTCGCTGGCCGAGTTTTCTCTTCTCTTTGAGGATGTGGCGCGTGATAAACCCGGGGCCTTGATCCTCTTTTTGATCGAGGGCCGCCAACACGGCGTCGAAGAGCATTTGCTGTTTGACGGGTTTGAGCAGATAGCCCGCGCATCCCAATTGTTCGAAGCGGGTTGCGTCGCCGCGCTGGCCCATCGAGGTGAGGATGATGATCTTGACTTCCTTCAGCGCGGGATCGCTCTTGATGGCGCGTCCCGCGTTGGACGCGTTGCGCGGCCTCCCCGCGCCGCTCATCCTGGACCTCGCAACTGGCACGGGACGATTACCTCTCGCCCTGCTGACAGAGTCCGCGTTCGCCGCAGGTCACATCACCGCGGTGGACGTCTCGCAGGGAATGTTAGACCAGGCCGCGCAAAAACTGACAGATTACGAAGGCCGCGTCACGCTCAGGCAAGTGATCGGTTTCCCGCTCCCCTTCCCCGACAATTCGTTCGACATGGTTGCCTGCATGGAGGCGCTGGAGGTGATGCCCGAAATGGACACGCCCCTGCGCGAGCTGTTCCGCGTCCTGCGTCCCGGCGGATTCTTTTTGTCATCGCGCGGCACTGAGGCTTCGGGACGGAAATCGAAAGTGATGAGCAGGGAACAATTCAAAACTTTGCTGGAAAGCAAGGGCTTCGAGCGAGTGGAGATCGTCGCGTGGTGGAAGTGGTTCGACCGCGTGACGGCGAGGAAGCCTGGATAGTTCTGCCCTCACCCCCAGCCCCTTCGCGAAGCACCCCTGTGGGGCTCCCGATTACGGGAGAGGGGGGAACACAATCAACCTTTTATTTTCCTCTGTTATCGCTTGTCAAAAGCAAGATTCTGGTTATGATTGGGGAAAACAACCGAGCAAACTGATGAAAACCATAACGCTGACCGAAGCAAAAGGCAACTTTCCCAAGTTCCTGCGAATGGCCGAAAAAGAGACCATCGTCATCACGCGGCATGGCAAACCTGCCGGCGTGCTGATTGGCTTTGAAGATGAGGATGCCTGGTTTGAATATAAATTGGAAAACGATACGCGTTTTCTTGCACGTGTGGAACGCGCGCGTAAAGCTTTTCGCGAAGGAAAAGGTATTTACCTGGAAAACCTGAAATTTGAGGATGAAACGAATGAGTCAACTTCCATTGACAAACCCTCCCCATCCGCCTAAAATATCGCCCATGTCTGACAAATCCGCCTCCTCAATGGTGACAATGACCATGGCCATGCGAATGGAGATGTCCTGCCGCGTCTGGGATAAATGTTAGTCTCGCTTCTTTTGAAATAAGAGGCTGTCCCAATTACGCGGACAGCCTTTTTGTTTTGTTAGTGAGTAGAGAGAAGAGAATAGAGAACAGTGGCTCTCCTCTCGCTACTCACTACTCTCTGCTCTCTTGTCTCTAATCTCTGGAGTCCGAATGACCGAAAACATCTTAATCGCAATCGCCTGGCCTTACGCCAACGCGGAAATCCACGTTGGAAATATCACGGGTTCCCATCTGCCCGGTGACATCGTTGCGCGCTACCACCGCCTGAAAGGGAATAACGTCCTGATGGTCAGCGGCACGGACTCGCACGGGACGCCCGTCGTGATTGCCGCGGACAAGGAAGGGGTATCTGTCGAGGAAGTCTACAAGAAATATCACGAGACCTTCCTGGAAGTCTTCAAAGGCTACGGCATCACCTACGACCTGTTCACATCCACGCATACCGAAAATCATTTCAAGGTTTCGCAGTCCATTTTCCTCGCCCTGCAAAAGAACGGCTTGCTGTTCAAGCAGTTCAACAAGCAATGGTACTCCCCCAGCGCGGACAAGTTCCTGCCTGACCGTTACGTGGAAGGGACGTGCTACATCTGCGGCTTCGAGGGCGCCCGCTCCGATCAATGCGACAACTGCGGCAACGTGCTGGAACCCGAAAAATTAATTAATCCACGCGCCAAGACAGGCGACGGCGCACTCGAACTGCGCGACACCGAGCACTACTTCATCGACTTCTCCAAACTCGAATCCGAAGTCAAGAAGTTCCTCCAAGAACGCGCCGACCACATGCGCGACACCGTCCTCGGCGAATCGCTGAGGAAGATCGAAGCCGAGGGACTCAAACCGCGCGCCATCACACGCGACCTGGATTGGGGCATCCCCGTCCCTGTCAGTGAGGCGGGTTGGGAAACGAAAAAACTCTACGTGTGGTTTGAGGCCGTCATCGGCTACCTCTCCGCGCCGATTGAGTGGGCGCAACTCCGAGGGTCGAGTAGCCGCGAAGCGGCATATCGAGACCCGAATGCGTGGCGCGAGTGGTGGACGAATCCCAACGCGAAGCAATTCCACTTCATCGGCAAGGACAACATCTTCTTCCACACATCGTTGTGGCCCGCCGAGCTGATGGGAGTCGGAAGCGCGTTCATGGAAATTTTCGACCCCCACCCCGTCCCTCCCCCAACGGGAAAAACACCGTTGGGGGAGGGGGTGAAGTTGACCCTGCCGTATGACGTGCCCGCTAATCAATTTATGAATCTCGAAGGCAAGAAGATCAGCGGCTCGCGCAACTGGGCCGTGTGGGGACGCGACGCCCTGACCCGCTACGATCCCGACGCCCTGCGCTACTACCTGACGGTCAACATGCCCGAAGCGAAGGACAGCGACTGGGACTGGGCCGAGTTCGTGGCGCGCAACAACAACGAACTGGTCGCCACGTGGGGCAACCTTGCGAACCGCGTGCTGACGTTCTGTTATAAGAATTGGGATGGGTACGTGCCGGGGGACATGGGCGAGCCAATGTCTCTACGATCTGCGGATTTGGAATTACTCGCCACCATCGAAAACGGATTCAACACTGTGGGCGCGGAACTCGAAGCCGTGCGTCTGCGATCCGCCCTGGGTGAAGCCATGAAACTCGCCACCGCTGTGAACGTGTATCTCGATGTCAACGCGCCGTGGTCCGCCATCAAAAAGGACAAGGCCGAGGCGGGCAAAACCGTCTACACCGCGCTCAAAGCCATTGACTCGCTCAAGGTGATGTTCGCCCCGTTCCTGCCGTTCACCTGCGAAAGACTGAACGGTTTCTTCGGCTACGAGACTCCGCTGTTTGGGGAGCAATATACTGAAACGGTCAAAGACTCACTCGGCGAGCATACGGTGCTGAGATACCGAGTAGAGCGAGATAGTATCTCGCCCTACTGGAAGCCAAGCGAGTTACAGCCCGGGAAAAAGTTGAATCAACCAGGTCCGCTGTTTAAGAAGTTGGAGGAGGGGGTGGCAGAAGAAGAAAGAGCGAGACTCGGAAAGTAAGGCTTCGTGCTATAATTTTCCAAGAGGTGTCCCATGAGCGTTGAAACTTTTGAAGGCGTTCTCGAAAAAGGCAAAATTCGCTTGAAATCTGGAGCGAAACTACCCGATTACGCGAAGGTATTCGTGATCGTCACTGAGGAAGTGATTCCTGTGACGATTGATGGAAAGAAACCCATACAAATTCTTTCGCCTCATTTCGCTCGGCGTGAGGATGCGGCTCGTTTTGAGCTAACTGTCACCGAGGAAAAAACCAATGCCTGAGTATGACGCTGAAAATTACAACCCGCCCGCGCCAGTTGCTCATGTGACTCTTCGGAATCCCGCAACTGGCGCTGTATTACCCAACATTCCCATGTTAATTGACACAGGGTCGGATACCACCTTATTGCCATCCGAAGCTGTCGGGAAACTTGGGGTGGCCGCTGAGGAAAAGACAGGCTTTGAAGTTCAAGTATTCGATGGCGACACTAAATTCTTGAGAATCGTAAAACTTGATTTGCTTGTTCTTGGCAAAACATTCAAGGGGGAATATTTGCTGGTTGACCGGCCCATTGGTATTCTGGGAAGGAATGTTTTGAATAACATTCGCATCCTGTTTGACGGCCCGCGCGGGAAATGGGACGAACAGAAACACACATAAGCATCAGAGGTCATTTCCCTTTTTTGAGCAGAACGGGGGTCAGGTGTTCGTCTATTCCTTGCAATTGGATTTGGACACAGCCCAATTTGTAGGCATCTTCAATGGAACGCCCGGCGCCCAGGGCCTGGTAAAAACCAACTGCAAACGAGATCGCGGCTCTGTCGCCAATTTCCTGGTTCATGCCAACCACATACTGGATATGCTTCGCAATCGCCTGCGCCTGGGTTTCGGAGTAACAGGCGTTCAAGATCACACATTCCACCTGCTTTGAAAATTGCTCGAACAACGCCGCCAGCGCCGCCGGACGGATGGGGAGCATTTGTCCGCTTTGGTTTTCAAAGCACAACTCTCCCGATGACAGTCCATGCCCCGAAAAGTGGACGATGCGCGGCTGGACATCCAGCAACGCCTGACTGATGTCCACCGGGCGAACGGACATCCTTTGCTGAAGGTTGAACCGGTCGCGCTGTTTGGCGAGTTGCAACTTTTCCTGGATCTCACGTTGTTCTTCGCCTAATCGAAGCCGCGCCGCGTCCGTTGGGTCAGCGGCCAGGAAGAGAATGGAAAATGATTCTCCGTCAGCGGAAGGTTTGGTACCTTTCTTCGGGACGGGTGGACGGGGAGATTTGATATTCCCCGATTCCAAGACCGCCTTTGTCTGAGATGCATCCGTAAACTTCCAGCCATCCTTTTCCAACTTTGTGCGAATAGCATTCAAACCATTAAGCATCAACTCTTTGGGGTCATTTTCGTCCAACAATCCCCCAGCGTTAAAATGCACGGCCATACTGGACTTCCAACCGCGATCCAGACTGAGCGATTCAGCCCGACGTCTCAAGCTTTCCAACAGGCGTTTCAGGGATTGCTTCCGCTGGGACTCCGGGAAGTAATCCACATGTTGATACGCTCGCAAACTGCGTGGCAGGTCGCAGTCGTCCAATCGTAATGGAAGAACAAAGGTTGCCCCTTCCGGCTTTTGCATTGCCAGTTCCATGATGTGGCGCATCTCCTTTTGTACGTATCCCTCCTTGGTCACAGACGCAGTGGATAAAAAAACAAGCACTGCATCAGCAGACTCAATGGCTTTATCAATCTCCAGATTCCTATCCTGACCGGGAAGGAGTTTTTCTTCCTCCAGCCAGGGATCAATCCATCCTCCGGCAAGAAAACGCCGGTACAACTCACGAACAATGGGAGTATCCTGCGAAGCATGGCAGAGGAAGACGCGGAGTTTGCGGGTTTCGGTCATGGAGAGTTTCTCCAAACGCGGGAGGACGGTCAAATTATACGGCAATTCGCGGATATATTTGTGCTATCATACAGGCACTTTCATCTCAAGGAGCAGGCTTTGTACGAGCGCATTTTACTATCCATGCGTGAAAAAATCCGTACCCGCCAGTATGTGATGACCGTTCACGCCAACGACGAGATGGAAGATGATGGCTTGACCATATTCGATGTGGAAAGCGTCATCCTGACAGGCAAGATCATCGAACGTCAAAAAGATTCTGCCACGGGTGAATGGAAGTACCTGTGCGAAGGTCGAACCTTGAATGGCGCTGAGGTTATCGTCGCTGGTAAAATCAGCGTAGTCAACAAACTCGTGCTGATCACCGTTTACCGTTCATAAAACATGGAGAAACCTATGATTTGCGACATTTGTGGAAAAAGCGGAGCGCACACGCGCTTTGTCAGCCGCAGTTTTGGCAAGGGCGCGGATCTGTTCGTGATCGAGAACATTCCGCTGGTCAGTTGTCCCAATTGCGGGGAAAGTTATTTAACAGCCGATACGTTGCACGAAATCGAGCGCATCAAGTTGCATCGAAAGAATATAGCCAAACAACGCAACATTCCAGTGGCAACATTTGTGTCTGCTTCGCAGTAAAACAGCGCAACACCTGTATCAATTTTCTGCTACCAAAGTCAAAGGGTTATCAGTCTTTGCCGTCTGTGCTTTTGGGAAATAATGGAGAAACGAAACATGGCAAACAAACAACGAGAAAAACTGAAGCAGGCACGCGCCAGGGCCGCCCAGCAGGAAAAGATCGTCAAATGGGTGGCGCTCGTCGTGGGCGCGGCGATCGTGATCGCCGTCGGGTGGGGATTCCTCTCGAACCGCGCGCCCGCCGCGGGGTCGATCGAAGCGCCTGCGGTCACATCCAAGCAATACGCCTCCGCGCCTCCGATGACGATTGACACGAGCAAGCAGTACTTCGCCACCGTCAAACTGGCGAAAGGCGGGGAGTTCATCATCCAGTTGTTCCCCGACAAAGCCCCCATCACCGTCAACAGTTTTGTGTTTCTAGCGCGCGAGGGATTTTACACCGGCATAACCTTTCATCGCGTGCTGGAAGACTTCATGGCGCAGACAGGCGACCCGACAGGCAGGGGCAGTGGCGGACCCGGCTACGAGTTCGTCAACGAATCCAGCGACCTGGCCTTCGACAAGGCGGGCGTGGTGGCCATGGCGAACGCGGGCCGCGACACCAACGGGAGCCAGTTCTTCATCACATTCGGGCCTACTCCAAACCTGAACGGCGGCTATACCATCTTCGGACAGGTGATCGAAGGCATGGACGTGGTGAACGGCATTACCCGCCGCGACCCCACCCAGAACCCAGCCTTCCCCGGCGACGCCATCGAGAGCATCACGATCACAGAAAAATAGTCGCTGATTCGCTTGCGGCACTTTACTAAAAAATAGCTCTACAATTTTTACGGAATAAATCTTTTCAAACAGTAGAGTAGAGGAGCAGGGAACATAGTTTAGGCTACGGAGTACATCTGTGTCCGGGTTTCCCCTTTCGTGGCTCATTTACCGTATGCCATGCCATGCGCCCTGCTCCCCCCTCCTCGAACCGGAC
>Ga0210015_1004064_pt1 | contig 12600 bp, 11 predicted proteins | sample CryGeymeta201522_FD_185471 | JGI IMG/M metagenome (GOLD analysis project Ga0210015, IMG submission 185471) | Groundwater microbial communities from Crystal Geyser aquifers in Utah, USA - Crystal Geyser metaG 2015-22 (SPAdes) (version 2) | ecosystem: Environmental > Aquatic > Deep subsurface >... | reverse complement strand
ACGACGGGATGCGGTGGTTGAAGCTGGCGTATTCCTCCTCGATCCGGTCGAGATCCAGCGGCAGCAGATCGGCGCGGAAACCCGGCGGCACGCCGAACTTCGCCCAGACCGGCGCGCCCTTTTCATATGGCCCCAGAATCCAGCCGCCGCGCTCTTCACGCACATACCAGCGCGCGTCGGCGTCGCGCAGCACGGGGTGTTCGGGGTTGGTCTTGCGCCAATCGACCAGCCGGGGATCGGGCTCGGTGACGATGTATTGATGCTCGACCGGGATGGCGGGCAGGCGGCAGCCGATCATCGCCGCCGTCGCCTGCGCGTGGTTGCCGGTCGCGGTGACGACAACGTCCGCCACGATCTCGAAAGGCTCCCCCGGCTCGAGATTGCCGCCGCGCTCGCCCATGATGCGCCCGGTCACGATCCAGTCGCCGCCCCGGCGCGCAAAGCCCTCGACCTGCGCGCGGCGCACGATTTCGACGCCGCGCTGGCGGGCGCCGCGCGCCAGCGCCTGCGTCACGTCGGCGGGGTTGATGTAGCCGTCGGTGGGGTGAAACAGCGCGCCCACAAGGTCATCGCTGCGCACCAGCGGCCAGCGCTCGCCGATCTCGCGCGCGGTCAGCCACTCGAACGGCACGCCCACCGATTCGGCGGTGGCGGCGTAGAGCATGTATTCGTCCATGCGCGCCTGCGTCTGCGCCATGCGCAGGTTGCCGACCACGCTGAAGCCGGGGTTCAGCCCGGTCTCGGCCTCCAGCGTCTTGTAGAGCTTCACGCTGTGGTCGTGGATGTGACCCACCGCATATGACATGTTGAACAGTGGCAGCAGGCCCGCCGCGTGCCAGGTGGAGCCTGCGGTCAATTCGTCGCGCTCCAGCAGCACGACATCCCGCCACCCCGCCTTGGCGAGGTGGTAGGCGATCGAGCAGCCGACCGCGCCGCCGCCCACAACTATCGCCCGCGCATGGCTTTTCATCGTTTCGCCTCCATCCCCGCACCGCGCGAGGATCGCGCCGCCGCAGCGCGCGCGCACCCGGGGCTGCGACCTGCCTGCGACGCTTTACGACGCTGACTGGACGCTCAAAAACATTCATTATTTCGTAATGGTTGTAGCGCAATCGTCATGAAACCCTATGTGGGGAAACAAGAGAGCGCATAACGCGCCAGAGCGCCGGGAGACGCCAAATGCTCGCATGGATCGTGTTCCTGTGGTTTGCGTTGAATTACGCCTTTGCGGCGCGGCTTTTTTATCTCGCCGCACGCCGGTCGGGCGCGACGCCCGGCGCGGCGTTCGTCGCGGCGGCGCAGTGGCCCCGCGTCCTTGTGCAGCCGATGGCGACCCCGATCTGACGCCTCAGCGCGCCGGGTCGCCCGCCTGAGCAGTCGCCGCCGCGATCACCGGCGCCATCGTGTCGAGGATGGCGCCGGAGAGGTGGCAGCGCAGGCGATGGCCGTCGGCGATCTCGCGCATCGGCGGCAGGGCGGTCTCGCACAGGTCGCTCGCCACCTGCGCCTTGCGCGGGCAGCGGGTCTGGAACGGGCAGCCCGGCGGCGGGTTCATCGCCGAGGGGATCTCGCCCTCCAGCACGATGCGGTTCTTGGTGACGCTGGTGTCGGCGACCGGCGCGGCGGAGAGCAGCGCCTCGGTGTAGGGGTGATAGGGCGGCTGGAACACCTGCTCGGTGGTTCCCTGTTCGACGATATGGCCCAGATACATCACCAGCACCCGGTCGCTGAGGTAGCGCACGATGGACAGGTCGTGGCTGATGAACAGCAGGGTGGTGCGGCTCTCGCGCTGGATCTCCATCAGCAAATCGGTGACGGCGGCCTGAACGCTCACGTCCAGCGCCGACACCGGCTCGTCGGCGACCACCACGCGCGGCGCGCCCGCGAAGGCGCGCGCGATGCCGATGCGCTGTTTCTGCCCGCCCGAGAGCTGTCGCGGCAGGCGGTCCGCGAAGGCGCGCGGCAGCTTCACGGTGTCGAGCAGCCGCAGCATGCGGTCGCGCCGGTCGGCCTGGCTGTCGCCGACGCCGAACATCTCCAGCACGCGCAGGATCTGGGCGCCGACGGTCTGGCTGGGGTTCAGGGTGTCGAACGGGTTCTGGAACACCATCTGGATCTGGCTGACCGTCGCCGCGCCCCGCGCGCCCACCGCCAGCGCGCCGATCTCGAGGTCGCCGAGGCGCACTTCGCCCGCGTCGGCGGTCTCCAGCCCCAGCAGCACGCGGGCCAGCGTTGACTTGCCGCAGCCCGATTCGCCGACGATGGCCACGGTCTCGGCCTCGCGGGCATCGAAACTGACGCCTTCGACCGCCTTCACCGTGCGGGTCTCGCCGCCGCCGAACAGGGCGTTGGCGGCCACGGCATAGTGCTTGCTGAGGCCCTCGGCGCGCAGCGCCACGGCGCCTAGCGGCGCGGCGGCGGGGCGCGCGGTCACCGCAGGCGGCGCCGCCCAGTCGATCTCCGCGCCGCGCAGACAGCGGGTGAAGTGCCGGTCGCCCGGCGCGGCGGCCATCGCGATCACGCCCCGGTCGCAGCGCCCGGCCTGAAAATAGCCGCAGCGCGGGCCGAAGTTGCAGCCCTCCGGGCGTTCATGCGGCAGCGGCAGTTGCCCCGGGATCGCCACCAGCGGGCGGCTGTTGCGGTCGGCGCCGGGCAGCGGAATCGAGCGGAACAGGCCCTGCGTGTAGGGGTGGCGCATCCGGTCGAAGACGTCGCCGATGGCGCCGGTCTCGACCGCCTCGCCGGCATACATCACCGTGATGCGGTCGCAGGTCTCCAGCACCAGCCCCAGGTTGTGGGAGATGAACAGCATCGAGACGCCGAAATCGTCCGCCAGCTCCCTGACCAGATCGACGATGCCCGCCTCGACCGTCACATCCAGCGCGGTGGTCGGCTCGTCCATCAGCAACAGGTCGGGTTTCGACAGCAGCGCCATGGCGATCACCACGCGCTGCTGCTGGCCGCCCGAGATCTGGTGCGGCCAGGCGTTCATCACCCGCTCGGGGTCGGGCAGCCGCACGGCGCGCAGCATCGCGCGCGCGCGGTCGGCGGCCTCGGCGCGGGAGGCGCCCTCGTGCAGCATCGGCGGCTCGACAAGCTGGGCGCCGATCCGCATCGCCGGGTTCAGGCTGGCCATCGGCTCCTGATACACCATCGCGATCTTGTTCCCGCGCAGCGCGCGCAGCCGCGCCTCGTCCGCAGTGACCAGATCCTCGCCGCGAAACCGGATCGAGCCGCCGGTGATGCGCCCGTTGACGCCGAGATCGCGCATGATCGCGAGCGCAACGGTGGATTTGCCGCAGCCCGATTCGCCCACCAGCCCCATCGACTCGCCGGGCATGACGGCGCAGGAGAAATCCATCACCGCCGGGATCTCGCCCGCGCGGGTGAAGAAGCTGATGCTGAGGTTGTCGATCTGCAGGATCGGGTCGGTCATGCGCCGGGTCTCCTCATGGGCGCCCGCTCAATCGCGCAGCGCCTGTTCGCGCAGCCCGTCGGCCAGCAGGTTCAGCCCCAGCACCAGCGACGCCAGCGCCAGCGTCGGCGGCAGCACGATGAAGGCGCCCAGCCGGATGAAGCCGCGCGTCTGGTTGATCATCGACCCCCAGTCGGGGCTTTCCGGCGCCAGCCCCAGCCCGAAAAAGCCCAGCGTGCCGAGCAGGATGGTGGTATAGCCGATCCGCAGGCAGCCATCGACGATCAGCGGCCCGCGCGCGTTGGGCAGGATCTCCCACAACATCACATACCACGCGCGTTCCCCCCGGGTCTGGGCGGCGGCGACATAGTCGCGGGTCTTGATGTCCATGGTCAGCCCGCGCACGATGCGGAACACGCCGGGGCTGGAGGCGAACACCACGGCGGCGAAGATGTTGAGCACGTTGGGCGCCAGCGACACGAACGGCCCCGGCGGCGCGAACACCAGCCCGACATAAAGCCAGCCGCCGACGAGGATCACCGCCGCCATCGCCGGGATCAGCACCGCAGGCCGCCGCGCGAAGCGCAGCCAGATCGCGCCGCCCGCGACCAGCAGCGGAAAGATGAAGAACACCGCCGCCATGGCGTTGGGGATCGCGGTCTCGCGCACCCCCGGCGTCACCAGCAGGTAGAACAGCAGGATCACCGGGAACGCCAGCACCAGATTGGCGAGAAACGACAGCACGACGTCGATCCGCCCGCCGAAATACCCCGCAGGCAGCCCCAGCGCCACGCCCACCGCGTAGGCGACCAGCGTCGCGGCGGGCGCGATGATCAGCACGAACTGCGAGCCGTGCACCATGCGGCTGAACAGGTCGCGGCCCAGATTGTCGGCGCCGAGCAGGAACACCGCGCCCGAGCCGGGGTCGATCACCCCCGGTCCCTGCCGCTTGACGAAGCCGAACTGCTCCAGCGGGTCGTGCGCCGCCACCACGTCGGCGAACAGCGCGGTCAGCGCCCAGAACAGCACCAGCGCCAGCCCCGCCGTCCCGACGCTGCTATGAAACAGACGCCCCAAAAGCCCGAGGCGGGAGCGAAACGCCAGCCCGGCTCCGAAGATCGCCGCAAGGCCAAGCCACACCGGCCAGAATTGCGCCAGCGCCTGCGCCACGATCTGCGCGCCTGAGAGAAACTGCATCTCAGGACACCCGGATGCGCGGGTTGAGGAACGCATAGCCGATGTCGGAGATCGCCTGCGTCGCCAGCACCACCGCCACCGACACCAGCGAACAGGCCAGCAGCAGGTCGATGTCGTTGTTGTTGGCGGCCTCGACCAGCGTCCAGCCGAAACCCTTGTAGTTGAACAGCGCCTCCACGATCACCACGCCGGTCAGCAGCCACGGGAACTGCAGCATGATGACGGTGAACGGCGCGATCAGCGCGTTGCGCAGCGCGTGGCGCAGCACGATGGTGCGGAACGGCAGGCCCTTGAGCCGCGCGGTGCGGATGTATTGCGCCGTCATCACCTCGGCCATCGCGGCGCGGGTCATGCGGCTGATATAGCCCATGCCGTAGATCGCCATGGTCATCACCGGCAGCGCCAGCGTCTCGAAGCTCGCCTCGCCCGCCCGCGCCACGCCCTTCAGCCAGCCCAGCCCGGAGGCGAAGATCACCGTGAAGATGATGCCCGAGACGTATTCCGGCGTCGCCGAGGTGAGGATCGCGAACACCGACAGGCCCCGGTCGGTGGCCGACCCCTCCCGCATCCCGGCCAGCACGCCGACCACCAGCGCGCCGGGGATCATCGTCGCCAGCACCCAGAACGCCAGCACGCCGGTATAGCCGAGCCGGGGCCACAGCACGTCGGCCACCGGGGCGCGAAACCGGGTGGAATAGCCCATGTCGCCGGTCGCCACGCCGCCCAGCCAGTCGCCATAGCGTTGCAGCAGCGGCGCGCGATAGCCCTTTTCGGTCAGCCAGCGCTCCACCGCCGCAGTCTCCATGCGGGCGTTGTTCTGCTCCAGCGCCAGTTTCCTGAGATTGGGCTCAAGGTTGACCAGCGTGAACACGATGAAGGTCAGCGCCAGCATGGTCAGCGCCATGGCGCCCGCGCGGCGCAGGATGAAAGCCAGCATCAGCGCCTCCCGTCAGGTTCGGCGCGCGCGGCCGTTTCGGACCGCGTTCACACGTCCAGCCATACCTTTTCAAGGTGCATCTCGTGCGTGGGATGCTTGGCGTAGCCGCGCACATGCGGCGCGGCGTGGTTGTAGAGCGCCTGCCAGTAGGACTGGATGATCACGCCGCTGTCCTGGAGGATCTTCTCGATCTCCGCCATGATCTGGCGGCGTTCCTCGGTGTCGGGGGTGGCGAGCGCGCGCGCCAGCGCGGCGTCGAAATCGAGGTTGGCGTAGCCGCTCTCGTTCCACGCCTCGCCCGAGCGATAGGCCAGCGCCAGCACCTGCACCCCCAGCGGGCGCATGTTCCAGTTGGTGGTCGAGAACGGATAGCTGGTCCAGTTGTTCCAGAACGACGAGCCGGGAATGATGGTGCGCTTCACCTTGATGCCTGCGTCGCGCATCTGCGCGGCGATGGCGTCGGTGGTGTTGCGGCGATAGTCGTCGTCGATCGAGATCAGCTCGAATTCGGTGTCGCTGTGCCCGGCCTCGGCGAGCAGGCGGCGCGACTCATCCGGGTCGCGCCTGATCTCGGGCAGTTTTGCATATTCGGGGTGGATCGGTGAGACGTGGTGGTTCTCGGCCACGGTCCCGGCGCCGCCGAAACCCAGTTGCAGCACCACGGCGTTGTCCACCGACAGTTGAATGGCGCGGCGCACGCGCTGATCGTCGTAGGGCGGATTGTTGACGTTCATGCGCGCGACCACCGTCGCCGCCGTCACCACCTCGTGGCGCTTCAGGTCGAGCGTGTCGAAGATGTCGGCGAAATCCGCCGTGGACCAGTAGTTGGCGTCGATCTCGCCCGCCTCGAACGCCGCCACCTCCGCCGCCGGGTCGGTGCCGTAGTCGGTCCAGATGATCCCGTCGAGATACGCCTCGCCCCCCCACCACGCGCCATTGGTGCGCTTGCGCACCTCGGCGCGGTCGCCCACCGCCACCGAGACGAACTCGAACGGGCCGGTCGAGATCGGGTTTTCGCTGAAGTTGGCGCCGGTCTCGTCGAACGAGCGGTGCACGATCAGCGAGGGATATTCCGAGATGTTGGGGATCAGCGCGATGTCGGGGGCCGACAGGTTCAGCCGCACGGTGTGCGCGTCCAGCTTTTCGATGGCGCCTTCGCGCGCGCGGCCAGTGTCGGGGTCGATCAGGCCGGGCACGCGGCTGGCCATCGAGTTGCCGGGCGCGTCGCGTTCGCACCAGCGGGTGAAGTTGAACACCACGTCGTCGGCGGTGAAGGCGTCGCCGTTGGTCCATGTGACGCCCTTGCGCAGCTTCAGCGTATAGGTGCGCACGTCTTCGGAGACTTCCCAGCCCTCCAGCAGCCACGGCTCGAACGTGTAGTCGCGCGTGTAGCGCACCAGGTTCTCAAGGCACTGGCGCGCGACGTTGGACATTTCCGACCAGTCGAAGATGCGCGGGTCGGCTATGGCCAGCACGTTCATCGACAGCCGCAGCACGCCGCCTTTCTTCACCGCATCCTGCGCGCGCGCGGGCGCCGCCTCACCCAGCAGGCCGTAGGCGGCGGCCGTGCTGGCGCCGAGCGCGGTGGACAGCGCGAGAAACTCCCGCCGGTCGAGCCGTCCGGCGCGCGCGTCCTGCGCCATCGGCGCGATGGCGGGGTGCTGGCGGCGGCTGGTGCGGGGGCGAATCGTGGTCACGGGAGTCTCTCCCTGCTGGGCATGTCGTTTCTTGGCTGATTAGTGACGTTAACTGACCAAGCATCCCCCGTGATTGCAACCCTTGATGCGCCCCCTGCTCCGATTAGATCAAAGTTACGTCAGGCAAACTCAGCCTGAGCGGTGATTTTGGTTCCGCTGATGAGTTTGAGCATTGTCAAACTGCAAAACCGCTTCGCCCTTTTGCTGACACCGCTCCCGCCGCGCCGCAGGCGGCCCCGGTCTCAGTCGTCGTCGTAGTTGCCGCGATCGGCGTCGCGGTGGCAGGCGACGCAATTGGCCCTGGAGCCGACCTTGGGATCGAGGAACGCGCGCGGCGACACCTCGCCCGGGCGATGCTTGCGCAGCCAGTAGGGCGTCTCGGTGATGCGCAGCGGCGTTTGGGAGTCGTCGAGGTTGCGCATGAACTTGGCGCGCCGCGTCGTATCCGCCGCGTTGGCCTCCAGATAGGCGGTGATCTGCTGCGCGGCGGCGGGGTCGAGCGCGGCGTTCTCGCCGAAATGGTCGTCCAGCCCCGCCATCACCGCCCGCCAAGACCGCGCGGGCAGAAAGGCGGCGGAGAACGCCATGTGGCAGGCGGAGCATTCCGCCTGCGCCAGCGGCTCCGACATCGGCGGATACTTCTCATCGGCGCGCACGGTGGCGCAGGCGGCGGTAAGCGCCAGCGCGGCGCCTGCGGCGGCGCGGGTCAGGCTTGCTCGGGACATCGTCATTCCTTTCGGGGGATCAGAGGCTGCTCATGTAGGCGATGAAGTCGGCCTTCTCGCCCGCCGTGCAGGCGCGGCCGAGCACGCTGTCGCAATTGCGCCCGAACCATTTCTCGACGAACTTCAGGTCGGTGTAGCGCGTCGGATTGCGCGAGACCGCCATCGGCTCGATCGCCTTGCCCGCGCGGGTGCGGCCCTCGGCGCGCGGATCGGCGGTGTGGCAGGTGCTGCAAGACGGCGTGTCGGGCTTGCCGCCGACATGGGTCGCGGCGAAGAACGCCGCGCCGCGCTGGGCCGACGGCGCCGCCCCCGCTTCGGCTGCATAGCGCGCCGTCAGCGAGGCGGGCGTGTCGGGGCCGGGGGCGTTGGCGGCGGGCGCCGCCGCCGCGATCAGCATGAACGGCAGGAAGGCGAGGCGTTTCACGAGGCGTTCTCCTTGGGAATGGAAATGTTGGCGGGATAGAACCGGCCCGCCTCGCCGTCGGCGTGGCAGGCGGCGCACTGGCCCTTGCCGCCCACGGCGCGCGACGCGAACGTGGCGTCGGCGATGTCGCGGTGCTTGCGCACCCAATAGGGCGACGCGCTGATCTGGAACGGCTTTTGCGGATCGACCGCGCGCAGCCGGTGGGCGGGCTTGGTGTCGGCGCTCTCGGCGGCGTGGGCGTCGAGCCAGGCGGCGAGATCGGCGGTGGTCTCGGCGTCCAGCGCGGCGTTCTCGCCGAAATGGTCGTCCAGCCCCGCCATCAGCAGCGCCCATGAGGCGCGCGGCAGCAGGCTTGGGTTATGCGGCAGGTGGCAGGCGCCGCACTCCTCGGCGTACACCGGGTCGAGCGTCGCGACGGCGGCGCCGAAGGCGGGGCGCCCGGCGAGACCGAAGCCCAGCGCGGTTCCGCCGCCCAGCGCCACCGCGCCCAGCGCCAGCGCCGCCAGCGGGCGGGCGCGCAGGCGCTTCACGGGCGCGTCGCCGGGCCGGACCTCCTTCTCGCCGTCGATCATCGCGCGGGCGAGGTTTTCGCGCGACCGGCGGCTCTCATGGATCACCCCGCCGACATGCAGCGCGATCATCGCCAGCATCAGGTTGGCGAGCAGTTCGTGCAGATCCTTCGCCGTCCGGCCGACATCGTAGGACGCCGCGAAGGCGAGCGGGCCGGTCTTGAACACGCCGCCCAGCACCGTCGCGCCGGTCAGCGCGATCAGCGTCGTCACCGCCAGCAGCCCCAGCACCATCAGCGCGCCCAGCGGGTTGTGGCCGAGATGGCGCTGGCCGGGCGCGCCGTCGCGCAGTTCGCGCAGATGCGCCAGCGCCGCGCGCGGGCCGGTCACGAAATCGGCGAAGCGGGCGTGGGTCGGGCCGGTGAAGCCCCACACCAGCCGCGCCGAGATCAGCGCGACCGCCGCCGCGCCGCCCCAGACGTGCCAGGCGATCCACGGGCTGTCGAGCAGGAAGCCGGTCACGCCCGCAACCGCCGTCGCCGCGACCAGGCTCCAGTGAAAGGCGCGCACCAACGGATCCCAGACCCGGACCTTTCGCGCCGTCGCGCCCGCGTCAGCCTTGCGCCAGTCGTCCTTGCGCCATTGCAGCATCGTCATCCCCAATCAGGCGGCGCCGCGCACCAGGCGGCGAGTCGGGTGCATGTTGCATCGCAAACGCTGACAGAGGACTGACGCGGCGCATCAGACCCGCGTCAGCGGCTTTCCGGCGCCGCGGCGGGCAGGGTGAGGGTCGCCGCCAGTCCCGGATCGGCGTTGCGCAGGCTCAGCGCGCCCCCGGCGTTAGCGGCGATCTCGGTCGCGATCGACAGGCCCAGGCCATCGCCGGGCCGCGTTTCGTCGAGCCGGGCGCCGCGCGCCGTCGCCTCCGCCAGCCGCTCGGGCGGGATGCCGGGGCCGTCGTCGCGGATCGTCAGCGCCACCGTCGCGCCGTCGCGCCGCGCCGCGATCGTCACCGCCGCGCGCGCATGGCGGGCGGCGTTCTCGATCAGCGCGCCCAGCGCCTCGGTCAGGTCGGCGGCGTTCACGCGCGCGCGCAGGGACGGCGCCGCCTCCACCCGCCACGCCAGCCGCGCGCCGTCGGGCGTGCGGCGCAGCACCGACAGCACGCGCTCGACCACGGCGGCGACGCTGGCGGCGGCGGCGCGGTCGCCGGTCGCCATGCGCGCGCGCGAAAGCTCGCGGTCCACATGGCGGCGCATGGCGTCGGCGATCTGCTCGATCCCCGTCGCCGCCGCCGCGTCGCCCGCCGCGCGCAGCCGCGCCGCCTCGCCGTTCAGCGCCTGAAGCGGGGTTTTCAGCCCATGCGCAAGGTCGGCGGCGCGGGCGCGGGCGCGGGCCACGTCGCGCTCGCGCGCGTCGATCAGCGCGTCCACCTCGGCCGCCAGCGGGCGCACCTCTTCGGGGAAGTCCGCGCCCAGCCGCGCGGCGTCGCCCGAGCGGATCGCCGCGACGCGCGCGCCCACGGCGGCCAGCGGGCGCAGCCCGACCGCCACCTGCGCCCAGCCCGCGCCGGTCAGCGCCAGCGCCAGCAGGCCCAGAAACGGCGCCAGATCGCCGAGGAAATCGCGCGACGCCGCGCGCAGCTCGGCGCGGTCCAGCGCCACCGCCACCCGCACCGCCTCCGCATCGAGGCGCGGCGGCAGCGTGACCAGACGCTCCACCACCAGCAACGCGCCGCCGCCGGGGCCGGGAATGCGATGCCTGTGCGCCGCGCCGTCGCTCAGCTCGTCCGCCGGCAGCCGCAGCGCCCCGTCCCACAACGAGCGCGACCGCAGGCGGCCCGACGGCGCCTCGATCTGCCAGTAGAGACCGGACAGCGGACGCGCGAAACGCGGGTCGGACGGCGGCTTCTCCAGCGTCAGCGGCCCGTAGGCGCTGCGCTCCAGCCCGGTCACGATCTGTTCGAGATGCAGCTCAAGCTCCGCCGCCGCGCGCCGTTCGACGTGGTTCTCGAACAGATAGGTCAGCCCCGCCGCCGCCAGCGCCAGCGCCGCCGCCACCGCCGCCGCGCCGGCCACGAACAGCCGCAGCCGCAGCGAGGCGGCGGTCAGCAGGCGCGGCGTCACTCTGCGGCGTCCTCGATGAAATAGCCGAAACCCCGCCGCGTGCCGATCACGCCCGGCCCCAGCTTGCGCCGCAGCCGCGCGATCAGCGCCTCCAGCGCGTTGACCTCGCGCGCGTCGTCGTCGCCGTAGAGATGCTCCAGAAGCTCGCTCGCCGGGGCGATGCGGGCGCCCTGATGCGCCAGATAGCTCAGCAGCCGGTATTCCAGCGGCGAAACCGCGCAGGGCCGGTTGTTCACCGTGACCGTCATGCGGTTGGCGTCGATGCCCAGCGCGCCGATCCGCGTCACCGCGCCGCCGCGCCCCGCGGCGCGCCGCATCAGCGCGCGGGCGCGCGCCACCAGCTCCTCCATCCGGAACGGCTTGGGCAGATAGTCGTCGGCGCCTGCCTCGATGCCCTCGACCCGCTCGGTCCATGCGCCGCGCGCGGTCAGCGCCAGCACCGGCGTCTCGCGCCCCGCCGCGCGCCAGCGCTTGAGCACCGCCAGCCCGTCCATCGACGGCAGGCCGAGGTCGAGCACGATCAGGTCATAGTCCTCGGTGTCGCCGAGAAACCAGGCCTCCTCGCCGTCCGCCACGGTCTCGACCAGAAACCCCGCCGCCGTCAGCGCCGCCTGCACGTCGCCCGCGATGCGCGGATCGTCCTCCACCGCCAGCACGCGCATCAGTGCTTGTCTTCCTTTACCTTGACGATCTCGCCGGTGGCGGCGTCCACATAGACCTCCACCACCTTGCCGTCGTCGGTGAGCAGCTTGAACTCGTAGATGTGGCGCTTGTCCTTGGTCTCGAACTCCACCTCGATCACATGGCCTTGCAGGTCGCGCCCGACCAGCGCGATGATTTCGGTGAGCGGCAGCACCTCGCCGCGCTCCAGCGCGCGGCGGGCGGCTTCGTGGTCGCTGTCGCTGTCGGCGAAGGCGAGCGGCGCGGTCGCCAGCATGGCGACGAGGGCGAGGGCGTGTTTCATGGGGGCGCACCCTGCGCCGCGAAGCCTGACGCGGCGCTGACGCCGGTCACGAATCCGCCACGATCTTGCCGGGATTGAACAACCCCTTGGGGTCGAGCGCCTGCTTGATCTGGCGCATCACCGCCCAGCCCTCGCCGTGCTCGGCGGCCATGTAGCCCCGTTTGCCGACGCCCACGCCATGCTCGCCGGTGCAGGTGCCGCCCAGCCGGATCGCCCGCTCGGCGATGCGGTGCGCCAGCCGCGCGGCCTCGGCCTCCTCCGCCGGATTGTCCGGGTCGATCAGGATGTTGAGGTGAAAGTTGCCGTCGCCGACATGGCCGACCAGCGGCGCGATCAGCGGGCTTTGGGCGAGGTCCGCCGCGGTCTCCAGAATCGCCTCGGCCAGTTTCGAGATCGGCACGCAGGCGTCGGTGACATAGCCGGTCGAGCCGGGGCGCAGCGCCAGCCCGGCGTAATAGGCCTTGTGCCGCGCGTCCCACAGCCGGTTGCGCTCCTCCGCCTTCACCGCCTGCTCAAAGCCCAGCGCGCCGTGATCGCGCGCGATCTCGTGAAACAGCGCGGCCTGTTCGGCGACGGCGGCGTTCGTGCCGTGAAACTCCAGAAACA
>Ga0210015_1004063_pt1 | contig 12600 bp, 13 predicted proteins | sample CryGeymeta201522_FD_185471 | JGI IMG/M metagenome (GOLD analysis project Ga0210015, IMG submission 185471) | Groundwater microbial communities from Crystal Geyser aquifers in Utah, USA - Crystal Geyser metaG 2015-22 (SPAdes) (version 2) | ecosystem: Environmental > Aquatic > Deep subsurface >... | reverse complement strand
AATCACCCAGAAGATAATCCGGACAATCATTGATTTTTGCTTGGTGCGAATCAAGTGCAGCATGAAAGAAAAACTCCTTGATAGCTGAGCAGAAAGTGACGAAAACAGCCCCGAATACTAGCTCAGTCCTCCGCAGAAAAGCAATCCTTATTTGCTGCTTTGGCCCTTGCGCAATCAGGGTCGGTTTGCTAGAGTGTGCGCGGTTTCAGTTGAAGCTGGTTCAGGTCGATTTTTCCGCCCCTGAGGGCAGAGGATAAAATTTCCATGTTCAATATTTTTGATGCCCTCTGGGGTCTGTTTTCCAACGATCTGGCGATTGATCTGGGCACGGCGAATACGCTGGTGTTTATGAAGGGCAAGGGGATTGTTGTCAGTGAACCTTCGGTGGTTGCAGTGCATACCGGCCCCGGTGGTGTGCGGCGGGTGCTGGCGGTGGGTAAGGATGCCAAGGAAATGCTCGGGCGCACCCCGGGCAGTATTACCGCGATCCGTCCCATGAAAGATGGCGTTATCGCCGATTTTGACTATACCGAGGAGATGCTGCGTTACTTCATCCGTAAGGTTCACAACCGCAAAAATCTGGTGCGACCGCGTATTGTTATCTGTGTGCCTTCGGGGATTACCCAGGTTGAAAAGCGCGCGGTGCGCGAATCGGCTGAATCGGCGGGAGCCCGTGAAGTCTATCTGATTGAAGAGCCTATGGCCGCGGCCATTGGTGCCGGGCTGCCGATTACGGAAGCTTCGGGCAACATGATTGTGGACATTGGCGGGGGGACGACGGAAGTCGCGGTGATTTCCCTGGCGGGGATTGTTTACTCCCAATCGGTGCGGATTGGGGGCGACAAGCTCGATGAATCGATCATGCAGTATATGAAGCGCAAGTACAACCTGCTGATTGGCGAGCGCACGGCTGAAGCGGTTAAGATCGGTATCGGCAATGTCTATGCGATTGACGATGAAGTTTACACCATGGAAGTGAAGGGTCGCGATCTGGTCAGCGGCATCCCCAAAACGATGGAAATCAACTCCAACGAAATTCGTGAGGCGATGTCTGAACCGGTCAATACCATTATCGAAGCGGTTCGGATTGCCCTTGAACGCACGCCGCCCGAGCTGGCCGCCGACATTGTCGACAAGGGCATTGTATTGGCGGGCGGTGGTGCCTACCTCAAAAATTTGGATGCCCTGCTGCGTGAAGAAACCGGCCTGCCGGTGACGGTGGCGGATGAGCCCCTGTCGTGCGTGGTTTATGGTTCGGGCAAGGTTCTCGAACATATGGATCTGCTGCGCCAGGTTGCGATTCCTTCGTAACCTCTCCCCCAGGGGTCGAAAAAACATCCGGGCCCTAGACCTGCGAAGCCGTTGCCGCGTCTTCGCGGATCTGCGGTTTTTTTGCAGGAACTGCTGATGCGTCATTTTTTGAAACGGCATCAAACTCTTATTCTGGCTGTCCTGTTACTGCTGGCGATGCTGCTGGTCTATTCGTTTAATCTGCGTCAAAAATCTGCAACAACTTTGCTGGAACGTGTGGTTCTGGCGGTGACCGAGCCCCTGCAGGCGGCCCTGACCCTTTCAGGGCGCAGCGTCGGTGCGCTCTGGACGCGCTATCTGTGGCTCATTGAGACCCAGGAGCAGAATCTGGCGTTGAGCCGTGAGAATCGCGAGCTGCGTGCCAGCCTCCAGGGGGTGAGCGAGACCCGCCTGGAAAATCAACGGTTGCGAAAGCTGCTGGATTTTGTTGAAACCGATCCGAGACCGGTGCTGCCGGCCATGGTCGTGGCCGAAGATGCCAGCAGTTGGGCGCGCACCATTGTGATCGACAAGGGCGCACTCCAAGGGGTGCGCGAAGGCTTGCCGGTGGTGGTCGCCGAAGGCGTGGTCGGGCGCGTGATCAAAGTTGCGCCGGGCAGTGCTCGGGTGCTGTTGGTGATAGACGCGTCGTCGTCCGTGGCCGGGTTGGTGCAACGTTTTCGCACGCGCGGGGTTGCGCGCGGCAATGGCCGTGGGCTGACTTTTGAGTACGCCCTGCGCGACGAGACGGTTCAAGTCGGCGATCTGATCATCACTTCGGGCATGGGAGGTTTGTTCCCCAAAGGCCTGGTGCTGGGGTATGTGACCCAGGTTCAGCGCACGGATGCCAGCCTTTTTCAGCAGATCGAGCTGCATCCTGATCTCGATTTTTCGCGGCTTGAGGAAGTTTTGGTGTTGTTGGAGCCTCCGCCGTGAGAGTGTTGTTGCTGTCTTTTTGTTGTGGGTTGATTTTCATGCTGCTGCAAACAACCCTTTTTGCCGCCGTGCTGCCGCCTGAATTACGCCCCAATCTGCTGCTGATTCTGGTTGTTTATCTGAGTTTAAACGAATCTTTCTCCCGCGCTGCGCTGCTGGCCACGTTTTTGGGCGCCTTGCAGGATGTCTTCAGTGGCACAACCCTCGGTCTGTATGCCATTACCCAACTGATGATTTTTATGCTGGTTCGACTCTTTGCTGCGCGACTGAATGTGGAGAGCCGCCGCTTGCTGCTGATTCTGTTAAGTGCCGGCACCCTGATGCAGGCGGTTGTCATTGCTTTTCTGCTTGCGCTTTTCGCTGACGCCGGCGCGGTGCTGCAAATTTTGATTCTGTCGCTTCCCGCCCAATTACTGGTGAATCTGCTGACCGGATTTGTCTTGCTGAACCTGCTACTGAAAGTTCAGCCCCTGTTGGGCACGCGCCTAGGCATGGCGGGTATTCCCTACCAGAGCAAACATCATGGGGCTTGATTCGCGCTGGATCGAACTGCCGAGCGTGCACCGCCGCTTACTGCTTTTTTCCGTGACGGCTGCGGCCCTCTTCTGTCTGTTGCTGTTGCGGCTCTGGTATCTCCAAATCATCAATACCGAAGATTACCAGGAACGTTCTGTGCGCAACCGCACGCGTGTTTTGCCCCTCGAAGCCCCGCGTGGTCCCATATTCGACCGTAATGGCCGACTGCTGGTGGGAAATCGACCCGCCTTCGGTATTTCGGTCATGCGTCAGGATGTTGAGAATCCACAAGCACTGCTGGCACTTTTGGCGCAGCTGCTGGACATTAATGCCACGACCCTCGAAAAACGCTGGCAGCAGGGCAAGGGCTTGCCTATTTACCGCCCTGTCGTTCTGGCAGAAGATGTGCCGCGCCAGTTTGCCGAACGGGTTCTGGAGCATAATACCGATCTGCCTGGGGTTCTGGTGTCCGTGCGTCCGGTGCGTGAATATCTGGAAAAGGGCTCGATTGCCCATGTCACCGGTTATCTGGGCGAGGTGACCGAAGCTGAGTTGAGCCAGGATCGAGGCAAGAATCTGCAAACAGGTGATGTGATTGGCAAGGTGGCTCTTGAAAAGACCTATGAAAATTTTTTGCGCGGCACCAAGGGGTTACGCCGGGTCGAAGTCGATGTGCGCGGCAAATTACTGCGCCCCCTTGAAATCGAAGCGCCTCAGCCTGGTCAGCGCGTTTTTCTCACCATCCAGCAAGAATTGCAGCAGGCTGCGAACCTTGCTTTCGGCGATAATTCCGGCGCCCTTGTCGCCATGGATGTGCGCACGGGTGAAGTTCTGGCAATGCTGAGTCGGCCAACCTATGATCCGTCGTTATTTGCCCGGGGGATTGAAAGTCAAGCTTGGACCGAGCTGCTGCGTGATCCCCGGCATCCCTTGCAAAACAAGGCCATATCCGGGCTGTATGCGCCGGCATCGACCTTTAAGATGATGGTCGCTTTGGCGGCTTTGCGTGAAGATTCTGGCGCGCGGCGGCGGGTGGTCGATTGCGATGGCAGCTTCGAGCTGGGAGAAGCGCGTTTCCGTTGCTGGAAAAAGGATGGCCACGGACGCACTGATATGATCAAGGCTCTGCGTGAAAGCTGCGACCTTTGGTTCTACCAGGTTGGGCTCGATCTGGGCATCGACAAAATTGCCGCTATTGCACGAGAATTCGGCCTGGGAGAGGTGGTTGGGTTTCCCCTGGCGGGGGAAAATGCCGGGGTTGTTCCTTCCCGTGCCTGGAAGAGACAACGTTTTCAAGCCCCCTGGTATGGCGGCGAAACCGTGATTGCCGCAATCGGCCAGGGCTATGTACTGGTGACCCCTTTGCAGCTGGCGGTTATGACTGCGGCGCTGGCGAATCAGGGCACACTGCTGAAACCGCAAATTGTGAAACGTGTGGAAGATTGGCAGGGCAAGGTGTTGCAGCAGACGACTCCCCAGATTCTGCATCAGATTGAAATGCCGGCGGCGGCCTGGCAAACAATTAACGATGGCTTGGTGGCAGCAGTTAATGAACCCCATGGCACAGGTTCAGCCTCGCGCATGGCGGAAGTGGTTGTCGCCGGGAAAACCGGGACATCACAGGTGGTACGGCGGAAATCGGAAGAGGAAGAAGAAAACCAGGCCGGAGAAGAGGTGCCTTATGAATTCCGTCCTCATGCCCTGTTTGTTGCTTACGCCCCTGCCGACAAGCCCCAAATCGCCGTGGCGATTGTGGTTGAACACGGTCGCCACGGTGGCGGCACCGCGGGACCGATGGCCAAGGCAGTTTTTGAGGCGTACTTCAAAGCGCAATCCACCGATTTTACCACCCTGGTTCTCATGGAAAAGGAGGAGTCGGACTGATGTTTGACCGGCGACTGGTGCTGAATTTTGATTGGGTGCTCCTGCTCAGCGTGCTGCTGCTGGTCAGCGCGGGGATTATAAATTTATATAGCGCCACGGCCAACTGGGCGACACCCGGGGGGGCTTTTTATCTCAAGCAGATCTTCTGGTTCAGCGGTGGTTTGGGGCTGATGTTGCTGACCAGTGCTTTTGATTACCGCCATTTAGAACACTATGCTCTCCATGCGTACTTTTTGACCATTGGTCTGCTGCTTTATGTTCTGCTGTTTGGCAAAACATCCATGGGGGCGACGCGCTGGATTCATCTGGGTTTTTTTAATCTGCAACCCAGTGAACTCGCCAAACTGGTGATCATTTTGCTGCTGGCGCGCATTTTCGGCCGTACCGCCAAAACTTTGGGCTACGGCCTGAATGATCTATGGGCACCCGCCGTTCTGTTGCTCATTCCATTTGCACTGATTCTGCGCCAGCCTGACCTGGGAACGGCTCTTTTGCTGCTGTTTATTGCGGGATCCATGCTTTTTTTTGCCGGTTTGCAGCGTCAGACCTTCCTGACGTTGGTGGCTGCAGGGCTTTTGGCTCTGGGAGGTGGCTGGTTTATGCTTCACGATTATCAGCGCGAACGCGTGCTGACATTTCTTAATCCGGAAGCCGATCCCTTGGGGAGCGGCTATCACATTATTCAGTCCAAAATTGCCGTCGGCAGTGGGGGCTTCTGGGGCAAAGGTTTTATGCAAGGAACCCAGTCGCAGCTCTCTTTTCTGCCCGAGCGCCATACCGATTTTGCCTTTTCGGTCTTTGCCGAAGAATGGGGATTCAGCGGCAGCTTTCTGCTGTTATTGACCTATCTGTTTCTGGTGGTTTGGGGCATTTATATCGCGCGACGGGCCGCCGACCGTTTCGGTATGTTTTTGGCCATTGGTGCTGTTGCCATGATTTTCTGGCACATTATCATTAACCTGGCGATGGTCATAGGTTTGCTGCCGGTGGTCGGGGTGCCCTTGCCCCTGTTTTCCTATGGTGGAACCAGCATGATCACCACCATGATCGCAATCGGCTTGCTGATGAATGTCAGTATGCGGCGTTTTATGTTTTAAGCTGGAACCACGAATAGACACCAAGACACACGAATTTTGATCAGATAAAAAACATCATGATTGGCGCTAATCTTCCGCTAAACGCAGATTTTCAACACCAAGGAGGGCGGCTGTCATTTTTTTGGATTTCCTCTGGGCCTCTACCGGCTCTGCGCGAGACAAGTGCCTGAATAAATTAAGGATCGTCAGGGCCAGTGCTGAAAGGCGATGGTTCCACCGGATTCAGCCAGACATCGTTAGCACTCAAGGGGTCGGCATAGCGCAGCACCCCGCTCTTGAGAATCGGCTGGTGACGTTCGAGGGGGTCGATTTCGCGCAGCAGGCGATCGACCGCGATAAACAGACCCATCCACATGCCATGTTTGCGCAGGGCCTGGCGGGCGTAGGTCGAACAGGTCGGATCCATCTGGCAGCGCGGGCCATCAATCGGTGAAACGTAGGTCTGGAAAAAACCTACCGCCTGATCGAGGGGATTCAGAGTTGCGTCGTTCGGGGCAGGAGCCGCTGCCATCAGCGGGCTGCTTGTCAACAGCCAAAGGCTGAGAGCGCAGAGAATGTCAAAGGTTTGAGCGCGCATAAAAGCCTCACTTGGGGGGGGGCGCAAGGCTGCGCAGCCAGGCCAGGCGTTCGCGGATGTTTTTTTCATAGCCTGCTGCCACTGGGGTGTAAAAGCTGCGTCCGTGCAGGGCTTCAGGCAGATGCTGTTGCTGGGCTGCGGCCGCGGCATCATCGTGGGCGTAGGCGTAACCTTTGCCGTAGTCGAGCTCTTTCATCAGCCGGGTCGGGGCATTGCGCAGGGATTTGGGCACCGGCAGGGCTCCGCTGGCGCGTACTTCGGCCTGGGCCTGCTTGATGCCCAGATAGCTGGCATTGCTCTTGGGGGCCGTCGCCAGATAGGTAACACCCTGAGCCAGATTGATGCGTGCCTCGGGCAAGCCGACAAAGTGCACCGCCTGTTGTACCGCCATGGCCAATTGCAGGGCGCGCGGATCGGCGTTGCCAATATCTTCCGAAGCAAAAACTACCATGCGGCGCACAATAAAAAGGGGATCTTCCCCCGCTTCGAGCATGCGTGCCAGCCAATAGAGCGCGGCGTCAGGGTCGCTGCTGCGCATACTTTTGATGAAGGCTGAAATGACGTTGTAATGTTCTTCAGCGCCCTTGTCGTAGCGCAGGGCCTTCTTCTGCAGGGCTTCTTGAGCGGCAACCAGGTTGATGTGTTCTGCGGTGGCCGCGGCCACTTCCAATGCCCCCAGCGCAATGCGGGCATCGCCACCCGCCTGCTCGGCCAGAAAATCTAGGGCGTCGTTATCGGCCTTCAGCTGCAAAGCTCCCAGGCCGCGTTCTTCGTTCAGGGCACGTTGCAGGAGCTGCCGCAGATCCTCGGGGGACAGGGGTTCAAGCACAAAAACGCGTGAGCGCGAAAGCAGGGCCGAGTTAACCTCGAAGCTGGGGTTTTCGGTGGTCGCGCCGATCAGGGTAATGTTTCCCTTTTCAACCGCCGGCAAAAAGGCATCCTGCTGGGCTTTGTTGAAACGGTGAATTTCATCAACAAACAGCAGGGTGCGCCGCCCGTGATAGGCCTGTTGGTTTTTGGCCTCGGTCAGGATTTCGCGCACCTCTTTGATGCTGCCCAGCACGGCCGAAAAAAATACGAAACGACAGCGGGTGGTATTGGCGATCACCTGCCCTAAGCTGGTTTTGCCTGTCCCTGGCGGCCCCCATAAGATCAATGAACCCAGCTGATCGCTTGCGATCAGCCGCCGCAGAAGTTTGCCGGGTGCCAGCAGGTGCTGTTGGCCAACCACCTCGTCCAGCCCGCGAGGCCGCATGCGTTCGGCCAAGGGACGGCTGCTGGAGGTCTGGGTGGCCTGGTTGAAAAGATCATCCATGGGGTGAGCTTGCTCCTTTTTGTTAAGCTGCCCGAATGTAGCATGACAGCGGCTTGGCGACAAGCGTGTAAGTTGTTGAAAGTGATAGACTTTGGGCCTTGGCCTGTGGTATCTGATGAGCGGATTATACGGATTTGGCGCGCTCAGAACGGAGACTGCCCTTGATACGCACTGTTGGTATTTATGCCAAAAAAAATCACCCGGCCGCGCCGCAACTGGTCGATGAAATCTGTCAGCAGTTGCAGGCTGCAGGCGTTGCTTTTTTGCTTGAACCCTGGTTGGCTGAGACGCTGAAGCCGAATACACCGGTTGACGAGAAAGACATCCCCCGCCAGGTTGAGTTGATCCTTGTGCTGGGTGGCGACGGCACCCTCATTTCGGTGGCGCGGAAGGTCAATGGTCTGGAAGTGCCGATTCTCGGCGTTAATCTGGGCAGCCTGGGTTTTTTGACCGAAATTACCCGGGCTGAATTGCCCGATCTCCTCACGGCGGTGCTGGCGGGCAATTACGCGATTTCAAGCCGCATGATGCTTGATGTGACTATTTTGCGCTCGGGCCAACGGGTCGAGTGCCATACCTTGCTTAACGACGCGGTGATTAATAAAGGCACTCTGGCGCGAATTATTGACATGGAAACCCGCGTTGATGGTGAATATCTAACAACCTTCAAGGCCGATGGTCTGGTGGTCAGCACGCCGACGGGCTCTACCGGCTACAACCTGGCGGCGGGTGGTCCAATCATCTATCCGGGGATCAACAGCCTGGTGATTACGCCCATCTGTCCCCACATGCTCACCAACCGGCCTTTGATTGTTTCGAGTCGCGCAACGATTTCCGTGGATATCAACTTCGCCGACGACGTCGTTTATTTCACCGGCGATGGCCAGGTTGGTGCCAGTTTGCGGCCTGGTGACCGCATTGAAATCTGTCGCTCTAAAGCCCGTACTCTGCTCATAAAAAGCCCGCACCGCGATTATTTTGAAATTTTACGCACCAAATTAAGCTGGGGGGAACGTTGAATCCAGCGTTGGTTTTATCCTGAAAACGGCTGTTGAAACCACGGAAGACACGAAAAGACCCGGAAAATTACAACATGACAGCCAAACAGTCATTCTCCAAACAGGGTACACCATGCAAGTTGCATATCTTTCTGATTTGGTGTGTGTTTTCCATGGTTAACTGCTTTTTCTAGGTTTATTCTTATGTTGACCGAACTGATTATTCATAATTTCGCAATTGTCGAAAAACTTCAGGTGGCGTTTCATCCGGGTTTCAATGTGTTAACCGGCGAAACCGGCGCGGGCAAGTCCATCATTATCGACGCCGTTAACCTGTTGCTGGGCGGGCGCGCGCGCGGCGAAGTTATTCGTAACGGTACCGAAGAAGCCCGCGTTGAGGCAATATTTGACGTTGGCGCCAATCAGCTCCTGCGCGAACGCTTGCGTCAGGCCGAACTTGAAGATGGTGACGAGTTGCTGGTGCGGCGCATCATCGCGCGCAGCGGCAAAAACCGTATTTTTGTCAACGGCACCCCCATAACTCTCAATCAGTTGCGTGAATTGACGCCGCTGCTGGTGAATATTTATGGTCAGCATGAACACCAGGGGTTGCAACAGGTCGAAACTCACCTGCCGTTGCTCGATAATTTCGCCGGTTGTCAAAATGCCCTCGAAGCCTATCGGGCCGCCCATCGCGGTTATTCCGACCTTGCCCATCAACTGGAACAGCTCGCACAGAGCGAGCGCAACCGTCGGCAGCGTCTCGATATCCTCAATTTTCAACGTCAGGAAATTAGCGCTCTTGGGGTTGAAATTGGAGAAGATGATGAGCTGGAGCAGGAGCGCAAACTGCTGCGTCACGCCGGGCAACTGGCAGCGGCCAGTCAGGGTGGCTATGCCGCCCTCTACGCCGAATCGGGCGCGGTTTGCGAACAGCTAACGGCGGTCATCGCGGGCCTTGAGCGCCAACGCGACATTGATCCACTGCTCGGAGATCTGGCCGACAGTCTTAATTCCGCCTTGTTGAGCATCGAAGACATCGCCATACAGCTGCGCGACTATGCCGAGAAAATCAGCTTTGAACCCCAACGCCAGCAGCAGGTTGAAGATCGTCTGGCCCAGTTGACCAGCCTCAAACGTAAATATGCCCCCACCTTGGCAGAACTCCTCGCTTATTTGCAACAAATTGATGCCGAGCTGGATGGCCTGCAAAACCTTGACGAAAAAAAAGCCGAGCTCAATCTCCAGTTGAACAAAGCCGAAGCCGAGGTGCGTGCCGCAGGTATGCTGTTGAGTGCTAGACGCCAGGCTGCGACAAAACAACTGCAACAGGCTGTCGAAGCCGAATTGAGTGGCCTGTCAATGCCGCGCGCACGCTTTGAAGTGCGTTTGCAGGCGCTTAACCAGTTTGGTCCCGATGGCCTGGAGCGCGGCGAATTTTACCTGGCAGCCAATCCGGGCGAACCGGCTCAGCCCCTGGCCCGGATTGCCAGCGGTGGTGAACTGTCCCGCATCATGCTGGCCCTGCGCCGCAGCATTCCCGAAGGCGATAGTGTCCGCACCCTGATCTTCGATGAAGTCGATGCCGGCATCGGCGGCGAAGCCGCCACCGCTGTGGGTGAAAAAATCTGTCGCCTGGGCGCCAGCTTGCAAGTGCTCTGCGTGACTCACTTGCCCCAGGTTGCAGCCTTTGGTCATCATCATTTTGTCGTCGAAAAGCAGCAAACCGACGACCGCACCCGCACCCGCCTCACCCTCCTGACCGGCGAAACCCGCATCCGCGAAATGGCCCGCATGCTCGGTGGCGCCCAGATCAGTGAACGCACCCTGGAACACGCCCGCGAACTTTTAGCGCATTCAAAGGTTTGAAGATTTTTGTATTGGGAATTGGCTGACTTTGGACAAAGAGAGCACCCCCGACGAATCGAGGGGCCATTTCTTCTTGTGAAGGCCGGAATCGAATAATTCTTCTAAGGCCTTGATCTAAATGGGTTTACCAACTTATTGAAAGCAAAATAACCCCGAAATCTACCCCGAGAAAGAGGTGATTCTAGTGTTTTCCGTGGGCTCTTTATCTGCTTTATCTGCCCGATCAACAAGCTCCTTCGAATAAAAGCTTTTTTCCGGCTGGCCGAAGAGAAGGCGCAGCAACTGCTGCTGTGTTTTGGTGAACAGCGCATCGCTGATGCTGAATGTTTTTCTGTCAGTGTTTCCCATATTGGGAACTATATAACCCAAAATGGGATAATACACGCAGGTTTTTCCCTGTGCAGATTCTCGCCAGGGAGCTCGACGAGACATCGTATCTCGCTGCGACTTTAAGCATCGGTTCTGACCAGACAAGCTTGTAGAGTGTTTCTCGGTCGAGAGGTCTTGGAGGGGTGGAGTCGGTGGTGGTTTCGTCAGGTACGTTGTTCTGTTCTTCGGACACGATACTGTTCTCACTCTTCCTCAAAGAGCTGGGCCACTGTATTTATCGGCATAAACATTCTGGTCCTGCCGTTATTGTTGCACAGGATCTCAAACCCGAATTTAGTGTAAAAATCCTGGGCCGTCTGGTTGAGGCAATCGACAACCACTGCATACGCTTTCATATGAGCGTTGACGCTCCAGAGATGCTCCAGTGCTTTAATCAGGGTGATCTTGCCCAGACCTTGGCCCTTGATTTCTGCATGCACAGCAAGTTGGGCGATCAGGAAGACCGGAATAGGGTAGTGCGGAAGTTTTTTGGCAAGGGTTGCCGGGAGCGTTTGTCTTTCAATCTGGCTCGGAGCAATCGAATAAAAGCTGCAAATGGGGTATTTACCATCAGGTAAAGGAGAGGCGGCTGGTAGCACCATGGTTCTGCTAATTCCAGCCGCCATATGCTTTGCTGCTTTGGTTTTGATGAAATCGTTCAGCTCGTCCTCGCCGCTGTCAAATGAACTGCGGTCATGGACTTTTTTATCGAGCTCAACGAACTCCTTTGCCCAGCTCACTTGATGCCTTGCTTTCGGGTGAAGGTCAGGGCATCACGCAGGGCTTTATTGGGTTGTTTCGCATTCTCGCAGGCGTGCATGAAGCGATCAAAGACATCGTCGCTTACCGTGATACTTTCATGCTGTGCAATAACTCTGGACGCATCTTCATCCATGAGGTGCACGACATATTCAGTGAGACTGCGCATTCCAAGCAGGGCCGAAGCCTTCTCGGCCTTTTGCTTGACTTCCAGATCAAGTTTCATGTCAAGACGTGCGGTCGCCATGTGAGTGCTCCTTTGTGCTTGTACGGATTGTTTCCGTACTCATGGGTGAACTATAGATGTCTTCCAGGGAGGTGTCAAGAGGTACGGAGGACTTCCGTACCTCTGTAGCATGCCGGATTAAGGTCTACGCCGAAACTCTCTTTCACCATTTCCGATGACCCCGCTTTTCAAGCGGTGTGGCCAGGATCTCCGGAATCTGGTTGAGCAGGCGGGTTGCCAGTTCCCGAATCTTTGATGGAGTAACGCCTTCGAATTCATCGAGGCTCCAGAGATCCACGTAGTCATGCGGATGGGCCTGAATGCCTCGCAGATGTTTCACCGCGCCGTGCAGCCAGTCCTCTTCATTACTGTATCGGCTGCTCATCGCGCCAAGTTCCGCTTTCAGGGTGTCTGACACCCGGGCGGCCTGGACGATGATGGCATAGGGCTCGTCGGAAAAATCATCGGTGTCCATGGTTTACCCGGTCATTTTCAGTGTTCACATCAGAGATTCCGTTGCAGGCCAAGCTGTTTCCACAGAAAACCGAAATCAAAGGGTTGACCACCCTGATCCCGCTCTCGGCGTGCTTCGAGGTGCTCGTACGACTCCAGTAGTTCGATGACGGCCTGGCGCCCTTTGGCGCTGCAGATGGCCTGGCGCGGTGTTCTGTTGCCGAGCGCCGGAATCTTTTCGTCAACCCAGTTGGTGTACTGTTTGCGCAGATAATCATGCACAATGGTCGTCATGACCTCCGGTGGAAGGT
>Ga0210015_1004045_pt1 | contig 12637 bp, 12 predicted proteins | sample CryGeymeta201522_FD_185471 | JGI IMG/M metagenome (GOLD analysis project Ga0210015, IMG submission 185471) | Groundwater microbial communities from Crystal Geyser aquifers in Utah, USA - Crystal Geyser metaG 2015-22 (SPAdes) (version 2) | ecosystem: Environmental > Aquatic > Deep subsurface >... | reverse complement strand
CAATTAGTCGTCAAAAAAGAGAAAAGATTTACCAGAAAATTAAAAAAAGATTAGGCAAAATTGAAGTTAGAGAAATCAGTGCTAAATTAGATGGCACTTTAATCATTTTTGATAAAATTATTTTCTTCCCGCTTAAAAAACAAAAAGGTTTCTTATTAGAATAATTATCTACATTATCGGTGTTTCCGGTGGCGGAGGTGAAGGTGGAGGTGGAGGTGGGACTATCGGTTCTTCGGGCTTTTTTGGTACAGCTGGTCCCTTCCTTCTTCCTGCCAGATACCAAATTACCCAGCCTATCACCACAATTGCCACAATTATCCAAAATAAGGTCATAAATTAAAATTAAAAATAAAAAATAAAAAATTATTCGACCTTGATAAAACACTCTCTATTTTATTTTCTCCCCTCTTAATTTCATTGTCAAGATAGTTTTTAGTTTTTCGCTTTTAGTTTTAAGCTTAAATTATAGATATCTCCAGCTCCCATAATCATTATCACTTCTCCACCTCGAAGATTTTTCTTTAAATAATCTAAAATCTCCTCTTTTTTAAGATAAATCACCTTATTTTTGCTAATTTTTTTAACTAATTTTTCCGAAGAGACCTTTTTTTTAATTTTTGACGTCTCCCTTCCCGCCACATCGTAAATGTCGGTGATAATTAATTTATCAACTGGCGCGGCTTTAAAAACTTTGACAAAATCCTTAAACAAATAATAAGTTCTCTGATACTGATGGGGTTGAAAAATACACCAGATTTCCTTCCGCGGGAATTTTTCTCTCGCAGCTTCCAAAGTCACTTTAATTTGTGTGGGATGGTGAGCATAATCACTAATTAGGGTGTAGGGTTTAGGGTATAGGGTTTTAGTAATTTCGAAACGGCGCCAAGAGCCTTTATATTCAGATAAAGCTTTAAAAGAAATTTTATCTGGGATTTTTAAAACTCGAGTTACAGTTAAGGCAGCCAAGGCATTTGAAATATTAAATTTTCCCGGAATTTTTAATATTTTTTTAATTTTTTTTGCCTCCAGTTGTTTTAGAGAGTAGTTTTGAGTTTTAAGATGTAGTTTTGAGATTTGACTTTTGAGTTTTTGGATATTTTTATCGTCTTTGTTTGCAATCAAAATCCCACTTTTCGGCAATTGGGAAATAAATTTTTTGTAAGCCAAAACATAATTTTTTAAATTTTTGTAAAAATCCAGATGATCGGCCTCAATCGTAGTTAAAACAATGATTTTCGGCCAATAATTTAAAAAAGAGGCAAGATGCTCATCTGCCTCTATAACTAAATATTTCGACTTCCCTACTCTGCAATTTGAACTGCCAAATTCCTTTAATTTTGTTCCTAAAATCACTGTTGGGTCCAGACCGGCTTTTTCTAATAAAAGTCCAGTCATTGCCGCCACTGTACTTTTACCGTGGCTTCCAGCAATGGCAATTGTGAAATATTTCTTTGTTAGCTCCCCCAGCGCTTCGGGATAACTCTGACATTTTATTTTTAGTTTTTTGGCTTCTTTTAATTCCGGATTATTGGGTTTGACAGCCGGGCTGTAAATCACCAAATTAGCATTTTTGGGTAAATTCTTAGTTTTGTGTTTGCCGGTAAAAATCTTAGCCCCTAATTTTTTGAGGGCTTCAGTAATTTCTGAGGAAACTAAGTCAGAACCAGAAATCCGGCAGCCTTTTTCAAGATAATATTTAGCTAAAGCCGAAACTCCAATACCGCCAATACCAACAAAATGAATTTTCATAAGATTTGTTTAAATTAGAGTCTTTTAACGTAGATTTTTACCCACTCGCTTTGGCGAGCTGAGGAAAATTTTTATATTTTTTTTGATTATTGAAATTATTTCTGTAAGATTTTTAACAGTTACATCGGGTTGAAATAGATTAGCAATTTCTCTTTCTATCACTCTTTTAACTTTTCTAAATGATGGATGTGTTCCCTTCCATTCGTTGCCTATATAACAGTAGGGACATTTATTTTCGCAATAATAAGTTCAATGAAATGCTACTGATTTGAGTTTTATCATACATAAATTCTTGTCAAAATTATTAGAATAGAATGATTGGGGAATTGCAGGGTTGGGCATCAGATAACTTATTCAGAATTTTCAGCGTGGCTGGTACCAGGAATTAACGCTTTGTTCTCGAACTGTTTTTCATACATATCCATCCAACGTCCACAAGCACGCGCACAAACCTTGAGACGACCTCTTGCTATCCCCGGATAATTCCAACTTTCCTCAATCCGCTTGAAAAACTCACCTTCAACGATATCTTTCAGAGAGTGCTCTTTCGCCGAAATCTGGTGAACTCCTCCTACATCACAAAGAATATTCTCTACACCAAGTTCAAATGGGTCTGTGACATTGTAAAGAGTTCTGTAGTTCGCTTGGTCGTAAACCCAGCAACAAGGATAAACCAGTCCTGTTGCACTTACAAACACTTCTAGATTCCGCTTTACTTTGCAATCGATCGGTGTTTTATCAAGGTATCGACTTAAAGAACCGAATTCCTTAATCAAAGCCTCTAAGGTTTTCAGCGAATCATTGCGGTAGTTAGGGTTTTCTGGAATCTCTATATACCATCTCTTTCGACCGTCGGAATCGTATACAGGATACTTTCCAAACTCCTCGCCCCTACCTTCGAGAGCAGGATCTTCCTTAAACAATACCTTGTAGAATCTATTTGTCCGTTTTACTTGAAAAACCTCAAACCCGAGCTTTGTACTTAACTCCCTTGCTTGCTTAACTTGATGCTCGTTATGTTTGAACACAATAAAGTCCCACTGTGCTCGACCGCCTGCTTGGATAAAAACCCTAGCATTCCTGATAATGTTAGCGAATACTGTACCTCGACGATATATGTGATTCGTGTCTTCTAGCCCGTCAATTCCGAATATAACCTTGCCACTTCCAATAACTTGCGATAGCCTTTCCCACCACGAAGCTGAACGAGCCCCACCGTTAGTGTAAACGTCTATTTTGAGGTTCGGATTGCTACAGCGCATGTATCCGATAATTTCCAATAACTCCTGAGCTAAAGCAGGATCACCGTAGGCACCACATATACTTATGTCCGTGAGTTGGTTAAGAAATGTTGGCGGAAAAATCTTTTTACAGTCCTCCAAAGTAAGCTCTGTCATCTGCAATCCGGGACAAACAGCGCCGAAGGCATTTCGACCACACATCGGACAATTAGCATTGCACTTCGTGGTAACTTCAAGGTGAACGCCTCTTATGTCTTCAAAATGGTATATCATCCTAGAGATATGTTATCATCCCGGTCTCTATTTTGCAAAGGAAGAAATAAAGAGGAGCCGGAAGACAACGTTCTTTATTGATAAAAGTTAAATTATATATTAATATGTATAATATATAAAAAGTAAATTACGGCAACAAAATGAATAAAAAAGTAAAAAATGATATGGGTAATGAATTAATTAGGATTTTCGAATACAACAAGCCGCAACATGCAATTATTGTTATATTATTTAAGGGGAGAAGGCTACCCAAATATTGTGCTCCCATGCCTCGTAATCCAGGGCCGAAGATTAATATATCTTTAAATAATGATCTCTCGGAAATATATTTCTCTGCACTTAAAGAGAATGCTTCAATTAAAGACGGAGCAATATTAATCCAGTTAGATCGGGGTATTCCAATACTAAGAGGATTCAGTTATAGACTTTTTCCTCCGCTATTGAAAACTTCTCGGTTAAAAAATATGGGATCTGGGTATAATAGTTCACTTGATTTTTCTGTTGTTAAAAGAGTAATATGTGTTTATTTTATTAATAAAAATGGAGTGAAAAAATTTACTAAGGGAAAAGAAAAAGCATTGTTTAAACTAAAGGCTAATAAATTTGCATAAGTTCAAACACATAATGGAAAATCCAGGCAATAAGTAAATGCAGGTTTTAAGGAAGTTTTACGGAGTCAAAGGCTCTTGGAGTTTCTATGACTGGTCAGTTAGAATGGCATATATGGTCACTGATAAAGCCAAATGGCGCGCCAAAGTGGTGACCTTCTTTGATAGATACGGTTTAGAAGCTACAGAAGAGGCCTTCTCAGTAAAGAAGTCCTCTATCTACAAGTGGAAGAAACTCCTAAAAGACAACCGAGGCAGATTAGAGGTATTAAACGATGAATCCAAGGTTCCAAAGAACAAAAGAAAACTTGACTGGGACCCAAGAATAGTTAATTTCATCAAGGATTTAAGGGAACAATATCCCAGATTAGGTAAAGACAAGATTAAACCCTTTTTAGAGGAATTCTGCCAAGAAAATAACCTTAAAACCGTATCAGAATCTACTATTGGCAGGATTATCACCAACAAGAAATTCTTCTTCCATCCAAAAAAGATCACCCACTTTGGCAAAATAGTTAAAACTGAATACAGAAAGAAACTAAGAAGAAAGGGATACCAACCGGCATATCCCGGAGACCTTTTGCAGATAGATTCCATTACCAGGTTTAAAGACGGATTAAAAAGGTATTTTCTCACTGCCATTGACTACAAGGGAGAGTTTTCCTTTGCCTATAGCTATTCTAACCTGTCTTCCAAGTCGGCTCAGGACTTCTTCTTGAAATTAGAATCAGTTGCTCCTTTTAAGATTAAAACTGTTCAGACTGACAATGGCTTAGAATTTGAGAAATACTTCCGAGACCACCTTGAAAAGAGAGGAATAACTCACTTCTGGAACTATCCCAAACATCCCCAATTAAATGCCAAGATAGAAAGATTCAACCGAACCTTACAGGAAGAATTCCTTGATTACCATATGCATCTGTTTTATGATTTAAATGAACTTAATCAAAAACTAATGGGTTGGCTTCTTTTCTACAATACCAGAAGACCTCACCATACCTTAAACAATATTCCACCCCTAAAATACATAATTAATACCTTTGGATTTTCCAATATGTTATGGACTTATACATAAATTTGACAAATATGCAAAATAAGTATGTTCTATTATTAGTAATTTAATAAAGAGGTGATTCTATGAAAGGTAATGCAGAAAAATTTGACACGGAATTGTACAGGGGCACACATAGGTACTATGCAAAACATCGGCCGAGCATTCCAGGAAAAGTAATTGACATAATCGTTAAGCACTTTGAGATTAAGCCAAGCGATAGAATTTTAGACATTGGTTGTGGCACCGGCCAAGTAGCTATTGCTATGGAAGGTAAATGCCGCGAGATGGTATGCATAGACCCTGATCCAGAAATGCTAAAATGGGCTAAAAAAACAACTAAAAATTCCGAAATAAAGCTAGCTTGGATTAATTGCAGAGCTGAAGATTTAAGGAAAATCAAAAAAAAGCTGGGTACTTTTAAGGTCGCCACAATTTGTAGAGGATTCCATTGGATGAATCAAGAGCAAGTCCTAAAGGACCTTGATGATTTAATTGAGGATGATGGTGGCATAGCAATTTTTAGTGACAGGAGCCTTTGGACTGGTCAAGAAGAATGGCAGCAGACAGTAAAAAAAATTGTCCAGAAATATTTAGGTGAAGAAAGGCATGCAGGAAAAGGCAAATTTAAAGAATCAGAGGAGCCATGGGAAAATATAATCGCTCGTTCACCTTTTAGGTTTATTAAGATACACGATGTGCCAATTGTAAGGAATTGGGACGTAGAGAGTATTATTGGTTATCTCTTTTCTAATTCCTTTGCTGCGCCATATCTTTTTGGTGATCAGGTGAATAGGTTTAAAGAAGAAACGAAAAGTACCCTTTTATCTATCAACCCAAAAGGAGTGTTTCAAGAAAATGCAGTTTGGTCAATAGTTCTAGGGTCAAAAAAACCTCATTAATAATTAACAAATTTAGGGGTTTATGTCTATTATTCCTAAAAAAACTTTAAGAAAAAATGGTTGAAAATATTATAAAAAATATAGATGAGTTAGTTTTTAAATGGCTGTGGATAATAAATGATAAACAAATAAAAGTTCCCGCGCCTAAGTTTATAAAAATAGAGACTACAAATTACTGTAATGGGGCATGTAAATATTGTCCTCACTCGGGCCTTAAAAGAGAAAAAAAGGAAATGAGTTCGTCTTTATTCGAAAGAATTATTAATGATTGCGTTAAGCTCAAGGTTAAAGAAATACATTTAACAAATTTCGGGGAAAGTTTACTAGACTCTCAATTGTTTAAACGAATTGAATATATAAAAAGTAAATCAAAAAAAATCAATACTACATTTATTACTAATGGATTTTTATTAAATAATGAAAATATTAAAAAAATAATAGAAAGTAAAATAGATAAGATTAAAATCTCATTTGACGGATTTTCAAGTGAAAGCTATGAAAAATACAGAACTTCTTTCAAATTTTATGATATTAAGAAAAAGGTTGAGAACTTAATAAAAAATAACGAAAAAGGCATCAAAATTATTCTAAATTCAACATACTCTCCTTCAGAGATTAATAGAAAACAGATTAAAAATTTTTATTCTGAATGGGCAAAAAAAGTAGACTTCATAGATTTGCAAAAAATACATAATTGGGCAAAGGGTAAGGATTATTATAAAAATTCTCCACCTTGTCTCTTACCTTCTTTATATGCCACTATTTTAGTGAATGGAGACGTAGTTCCTTGTTGTTTAGATTATGAAGGGAAAATAAAATTAGGCAATATCTATAAGGAAAGCCTTAGGGCAATTTGGAACTCGAAAAAATATGAAGAATTTAGAAAAGATGCGATTTCTTTAAAGAAAAGAAATGTTTTGTGTAAAAAGTGTAATGTACCTTTTTTACATAAAAAAACACCCTATTTTTCAGCAATAAAATATAAATTCGGAGAACTAATTAAAAACTAATCTATTAATTCAATAATTTCTTCGCAATAATCTTTATAAGGTCTAATTTTAGAGTAATTTCTTGAAAACTTTAAATTAGGATGAAAACAAGATATTAAAACCTGTACAGATTTTTCATAAGCTTCTTTACATACTACTCTTGTATCAAGATTTAATCTTTTACAGGCTTCGAGGTAAGGACAAAAATTAAATGAATGCCAAATAATTTGCCTTTCGTTTTCATAAACTACTGGTACTTCTTCTGGGTTAATACCCATGTATTTCAGTAAAACTAAAGTATAAGCCTGCCGTGGCAGGGATCCCTCTAAAGTAAACTTATCTTTATTAGCTTTATACCAGGCTAAGCTTCTCTGTGCTTGTTTTTCAGAGATTGTAATAAAATTTCCCTCACTTGCTTTAAGCTGATTTATTGTCCATAAAACCATTGTTTCTTTTTTATTCATTTTATCACTACTCATTTTTATTTCAAATTTAAAAATTTAACCTATTTTGTAAATTTAGTTTAATGAACTTTTTTGAAAAAGTCAATTTTTCGAATCTCTTTAACTATATAGGATAGGAAAAATAACAAACGATAAGAAATGTTTTTAGTTATTAGAAAAAGTTCTTGGATATGACACTCCTTGGCAATTCTACTAAAAAAACAAGAAAAGTATTACCAATCTAGCCGTCCAGTGCGGAAATTTGACAACTTCTTTCATTCTCTAATATAATGGAATAATGGTTTTTATTGGTGTAAAATTATTAATTTTCTATCTAATATAATTTTGTTCCACTATGAGAATTTTGTCCATTTCGTAATTCAAAGATTATCATGAATAACAATAATGTTTTGCGTGTAGAATTAGTTGGTCGGCGCAACGTCGATAAACGTTCATATAAAGTACTTATGAACGCATCTGGAGACTCCCGTAAATTAGCAATTGTGCCAAAAGATCTTCAGACTATAGCTAAACGGTTCGCTGCTCGTCTCCAAATTTCCACGCGGCCTGACTATATCATTGGATTCGCCCCTGGGGGTATTCCAATCGCAGTAGCACTTGCCTACGAGCTAAATACTCCTTTGATCATTGCCTATAAATGTCGGCTTGATCTTCCGGATGAAATAACATGGTCTGAACCGCATTGCCTTTTTAATACATTTTACTTTTACGGTGCTTATTCCGGTATGTCAGTCATTCTGGTCGATGATGAGGTCGACAACGGCTATACTTTGTGTAATGCCATTCGAGAGCTCCGGGAGCACAAGGTTCAAATTCTTGATGTCGGGTGTATTGTGGAGGTTCTACATGGCAGCCATTCGATGGGAAGAACCAAATTATTGGGCCTTAATCTCCATTTAAAATCGCTTCTTCGGTTAGATGTTGACAAATATAAGAAATAATTCTATCTTATTAATAGAACCTTTTAATAGAACCTTAACAAAAGAGGTGATACCATGAAAGATCAAAAGAAAACAAAAAGAAACAATTCAAGAATGTACAGCGGTACATACGAGTATTATGTAAAGTATCGACCTATTATTCCAGAAGAAGTAATCGATGCAATCGTTAAGCACTTTGATGTTAAACCAAATGATAGAGTTTTAGACATTGGTTGTGGCACTGGACAGGTAGCTCTGGCAATGGAGGGTAAATGTGGCGAAATGGTCTGCTTGGATCCTGATCCGGAAATGCTAAAATGGGCTAAAAAAGCAACAAAAGATTCTAAAATCAAACTTACCTGGATTAATTGTAGTGCTGAAGATTTAGGGAAACTTAAAGGGAAATTAGGCACCTTTAAGGTTGCTACAAGTTCTCGAGCGTTTCATTGGATGAGTCAAGATCAAGTATTAAAAGACCTTGATGAATTAATTGAGAAAGATGGCGGGGTAGTAATTTTTAGTGATAGAGTCCTTTGGAGTGGTGACGAAGAATGGCAGCAAGCTATAAAAAGGGTTGTTAAAAAGTATTTAAGGGGAAAAAGCCGGGCCGGAAAAGAAAAACCTATCCAACCAGATGAACTATGGGAAAATATACTCGCCCGCTCGGTATTTAGGTTTATAAAAATACACGACCTACCGGTTGTAAGAAGCTGGGATATAGAAAGTATTATCGGTTATGTCCTTTCTACCGCCGCCGCTGCACCGTATCTTTTTGGTGATCAGTTAGATAGCTTTAAAGAGGAAACAAAAGACATCCTCTTGTCTATCAATCAAAAAGGAGTGTTTCAAGAAAATGCAGTTTGGCATATGGTTCTAGGGTCAAAAAAACCCCGTAATTAAAAGCCGTTCAGAAAATTCCGGAACGGCTTTTTAATTTTTTAATAAGAAATGTCTATGCAGCGCGATGTAATTGATTTTTTATATATTTAATCAAACTTTCCTTATTAACCTTATTGACTTCTAAAACTGAAGCACTTCGATCTAAAGAAAAACCGTCTTTATAGCCTAAAAATCGCCAATTTTTAGTATCATAAACACCTCCAAATAATCCTCTAAAAATATTTATATATCCGGTACAAACAACAATAACATTTTTAGGACTAGTTTCTTTACCAAATATTCTTTTTAGTTTTTGTTTAGAGAATATTTTGGAGCAAACCGGGGCAATAAGTTTAATATATAAGTTTTTATATTGACGACTTATTTCACTACAAGCATCCATAGCTTCTTTTACCATATAATCTCCAATAGTAATAATATAGAGTTCTTTTTGTAATTTATCTTTGAAACCATAATTTTTTACCCAAAACCCTTTTTGGACATCTCTATGCACCTGTGCTCTTGGCCGTAGTATTTTAAAATTAGTTTTACCAGTAACTAGCACTTGAATGGAATTTTTCTTTGAAAGCATCTCAACAAAACAAGCTAGGGCTTGGTTTGCGTCACTAGGAAAATATACATCCACTAAACCATTTGTTTTAGACAATAGGGTATTTAGTAAATCTGGATTTTGATGCGTGTAAGTATTGTGCCATCCTGAACTGGTAAGGATATATTTTAACGAGGGTATTTGAGGACGCCATCTACAGTAATTGCTAATTTTCAAGAATTTGTAATATTGGGAAATTAAACTAGCTGTAATCGGTGCAAAGGCTTCGTATGTTACATATAATCCATCCCTTCCGGTTTGGATATATCCTTGAAGCATTCCATGACAACAATTCTCATTTAAAATTTCAATAACCCCTCCATTAAAATGTACGGGAACGGAAGATTCCCACTTAGGATTCCCTTTAATTCCGTTTCTTTCTATAACTCTATTAAGGCCATTAGATTCTGCCTCATCAGGACTAAATAATATAAAACTTTTGTTTTGTCCTCTTAAATAATTAATAGCATTACCAATAATTTTCATTGGAGAAGCGCTTGAATTCATTTTTTGCATTTCTTTTTTCAATAAATTTGTAAGGATTTTTCCGGCGAAGGAATTTTTATACTCTATTTCCAAACTTCTGCCAATTCTCAAATCTCTTTTAGGAAAATTATTTATTATTTTTTCTGAAGGCCATCCATTCTTTTTAAAAAGTTTTTCTGGTTTATAACTTCTCAACCATGATTCGATAACGGCTACATGATTAGGTGTTGGATACTTTAAACCGCCTACTTTATGACTTCGGTGAGTACCAACAAATTTTTCACCATTAATCTCTGAAGGACCGGTTGCTCCTTTTTGATTTTTTAAGATAATTACTGGAATTTTTGAGCTAATCCCATTAACCCAGCCGTTATACATTTCTGCTATAGAAGAAAAAACCCTGATACCTTGATTATGGGATAATTCGCAGAAAAATGGCTGCATACCAAAAGATGAGAAAAAAGATTCTATGTGCTTATTGCTCCAAGTGCTCAAAAGGGAACGGGAGGCCATTTTATATTGATTAAGATTAATTGCTAAAATGAGGAACCCATCTTTTTTAGGAACCAAAAATTCTCTACATAATAACGATGCCATTGTTGTCCCAGTTTCAAACTCCCCGTCTCCTATAATACAAAAGCTGGTTTTTTGAGGATTATTTAATATAGATCCTATAGCGCAGGCTAAGGCTATTCCCAATTCTCCACCGGCATGAATAACTCCTGGTAATGCCGCAGATACCTCAGTTTGTAATCGAGGGTCAATACCAAATTTGGAAACTAAGTTATGCATTCCTTCGATGCCGTAATCTAAATCGGGATAAACTTCTCCTAGACTTCTTTCAAGATATAAATTAGCCAATAAAGCCGGGGCAGCATGTCCAGAGCCCAAAATTAAATAACTGCGACTATTTGTAATTTGAATATATCTACAAAAATGAGCATAGAGGAAATTGATAGCCGGACATACTCCCCAATGACCTAAAACTACAGGTTTAAGATCATTAAACTTAAGCTTTTTTCTTAATAAAATATTGTCTCGCAAAAATAATTGAGCACAAGTAAGGTAATTTGCCACTCTAAAATGGTAATCAATGTTTTGATGAATGGTTTTCATTGTCTTTATTCTTACAAGCTACTACTTTGTTAAATAATTTATGTCGAGACGAAGGTAGAGGTGTTCTAATGTCATCTAAAAACTCTTTTCCAAATTTTAAATACCAAAGACTTCTATAATTCTCCCAAGGTCTAGGTCTAAAAGAAGTATGCTTAAAAATATCTTCTATAATTCCCCTCGTTTTTATATAATATTCGATTTTGTCAGCCCCCTTATACCTAAGAATCTTCTGTCCTCTATGAGCTTGAAACACATTGATTATTGGAAAACTATTGATATAAGGCAGAAATTCATAAAATCCTTTTTTTATCGTTTCTAATGATTCTAACCCCACAATATACGAAAAATTCGTCCTAATTCCCATACTATTTGCAAGAACCAGTGACTCTTTAATAGTATCTAAATGGAGCTTTCGTTTAATATCTCTTAAAAAAAATTGGCGATTTTTAGACTCAAAGCACTCTAAAGAAAAACATATCCCTAAGGGTTTTACCTTTTCTAATTCGAGAAGTGATTTCTTAGTAGTAATTTGTGAACCAAAATAGAATAATTCTCCATCAAAAGAAAATTCATTTAACACCTTTTTTGCCATTTTTAGAAATTCAACAACATTTTTTTCGGTAGGAAAACAGCCCGTTACAATAGCTACTTGAATTAAATGGGAAAGATTATTAATTTCAAACTCTTTTACCCAATTTTTTAAAAAGTTTCTTAATTTAAGTTCAGAAAGTATTGTTTTTCTATCTCGTGGAATTTGGAAAACTGTATAACAAAATTTACATCCTCTACATAATGTTCTAGCATTTGGATTGATATTAAGAACCGTACCTCTTCTTCGAGGATATGATGAATCACAAAAATCTTCGGTAACCCCTAATGCCTTACCGATTAAATGGTTATCCAAAAAAAGATTCTTATTCCTAAAGAAATAATGGGATCGTTCAATAGTAGGAATCGCTAAATAAAAATTAAAAATATTCTTACTATGAGCTAAAGAAAAAATGTCTTTGCTTGTAGATTCTAATTCAAACCTAACTCTTCCCGAAGGAAGGTTTAATTTTACTCCACTCAAATTCAAATCCAATAATAATAAATCCTCTGTTGGAATATTATATTTACTGGAAAGTTCAAGTAACTGTTTTATATTCTTAAGCATTTGTTTACATTCTCCTTAAAACGAATTATTTTGAACTTTTGGTTAACTAATATTGATTATATCTAAATTTTGATAATTTTCAAATTTTTTTATTTTTGAGCGAGCTCGCCCGAAGCGCCGAGCGAGCGAAATAACTGGCTGAAAATTTTTAGAAAGCAGACGGGGCTTCGCCCCGTCTGCTGAATTTCATCTC
>Ga0210015_1004042_pt1 | contig 12641 bp, 14 predicted proteins | sample CryGeymeta201522_FD_185471 | JGI IMG/M metagenome (GOLD analysis project Ga0210015, IMG submission 185471) | Groundwater microbial communities from Crystal Geyser aquifers in Utah, USA - Crystal Geyser metaG 2015-22 (SPAdes) (version 2) | ecosystem: Environmental > Aquatic > Deep subsurface >... | reverse complement strand
TGGTCGCTCGCCTCGAACTCGCGCTCGATGCGCGACAGCCCCCGGATGGTGGGCGTCGAGACCAGCAGCACCTTGCGCCGATGGGCGAAGGTCAGCGACCGCGCTTCCGCCAGCGTGACCGGGTCGCCTTCCTCGTCGGCCGAGGCCGGATAGGCGTCGACCTCGTCGAGGAAGATGTAGCGCGCCGGGGTCGAGCGCAGCCCGACCGCCGAGTTCGCCCCGGTCAAGATCAGGATGCCGCCCGCGAACTCCTTGGACAGCATCGTGTTGCCCGCGTCGCGGGATCGCGCCGGTTTGACCCTCTCCCGCAGCTCGGGGCTTTCGTCGATCAGCGGATCGATCCGCTGGCGCGAGTTGCGCTTCGCCAGTTCCACCGTCGGCTGGACCGCCAGCATCGGGCCCGGTGCCTGGTGGATCGCGAACCCGATCCAGTTGTTGCCCGCCTCGGTCGCGCCGACCTGTGCCGCCTTCATGAACACGATCCGCTGCGTGGGATCGCCCGGCGACAGCCGGTCCATGATCTCGCGCATGTAGGGCGTGCGCACCGTGCGGTATCGCCCGGGTTCGGCCGAGGCGCGGCCCGAGAGCATCCGGTGCCGGTCCGCCCACTGCGAGACAGTCAGGTCCGGGTCGGGCCGCAGCCCGTTGCCCCAGGACCGCAGGATCTCGCCCGCGCCGTCGAAGTCCGTCAGGCCATCGCCGTTCTCACCGGAAGTCGGGCCGGACCTCGGCGAGATCGTCGAGGTGGGCGCGTACATGTCTCTCCAGCACCTTCTGCATCGCGGCTGGCTCCACGGTGATCTGCTGGCCCACCGCGTCGCGGCAGGAGGCCGACAGCTCGGCCGCCATCAGCGCCGCCGCACGCGCGGGCCAGTTCACCCACGCGTCCCGTTCCTCCCGCGCCAGCCGGAACACCAGCGCCAGCGCGCGGGCCCGCTCGATCAACTCCCCCTTCAGTTTCTGAAGCCGGATGCGCCGTTCCTGCGCCTTCAGCACCTCGTTCGCGGTCTTGGCCTGCAGGAAGGTCGTGCCGCCGCCGACCGCCGGGACCGCCAGCCCCTGTTCGCGCAGGGTGTCGCCGACGGCGGCCACGGCAGCCTCGGGAACAGGCTTCAGCTTCGGCGCGGGCGGCTTGCGGGTCTTGGACGGGTCCGTCGTCTCGGCACGCCTGGCGTCGCTGGCGGCCGCGTTGATGCTGCCGTCGGGATAGAGAACCAGCCGTTCGGCGGCCTTCGCCTTCTGGATCGCGCCCCGCGACAGCCCGACATGGGCGGCGTACTGGCGCTCGCTCATGCCCTGCATCGACGGCTCCGATTATCATTCAAGATCATGCGCTTATCGAGTTGATAAGCATCGCGACCGGAGCGAACGTCACTCCGACGAAGCGATGCAACTCACCAAGGAGCGACCACGATGACCACCCGCCTGAACCCGATCACCGCCCCGCGCCACGAACTCCGCGCCGAGAAGGCGCGCCGGAACAAGGAAGCCGCGCTCGCGGCCTTCATCGGCAAGAAGGTCGAGATCGACGAGATGCTCGCGCGCCTGCAGGCGCTCAGCGACGACCATTTCAACTGCGCCCCCGACGAGGCGGGCTGGGCCATGGTCGGCACCCTCGAACACTACGCCAGCCTCCTGAAGCGCATTACCGACAGCGCCTTCGGCGAGGGCGAGCACGCCCGCTGATCTCCGGCACTGCCGGAACTCCCGCCGCGCGCCCTGCGCGGCTCGGGGTCGTAGGAGGCGCCGCATGGCGCGGGCCCGAATACGGAGACGACCCCATGACCCAGATTCAGCTTTCCGACGCCCAAGCCGTCATCCTGTCCACCGCGTGCGCGCGCGAGGACGGGGCAGTCTTCCCTGTCACCGCCAGCCTCAAGGGCGGCGCCGTCGGCAACGTCTGCAAGAGCCTCCTCAAGCAGGGCCTGATCGAGGAAATCGCCGCCACGGATCTCAACACGGTCTGGCGACACGACGAGGAGCGCGGCCCGATCACGCTGCGCGCCACCACGCTGGCCTACAGCACCCTCGGGATCACGGACGAGCAGGACGAGACACTGCCGCCCGAAACGCCGACCGCCCCGGTCAAGCGCCGGAAGGGCACCAAGCAGGAGACCCTGATCGAGATGCTCCGCGCCGAGGGCGGCGCGACCATCGACGAGATCGCCGCGGTCTTGGAATGGAGGCCGCACACAGTGAGGGGTGCGCTTGCCGGCGCGCTGAAGAAGAAGCTCGGGCTCGAGGTCGCCTCCGAAAAGGTCGAGGGGCGCGGGCGCGTGTACAGACTCCCCGCCGCCTGACGCGCCGGACCCCGACAAGCTGATGGCCGCCGTACCTCCGGGGCGGCGGTCGATCATTTGGCGCTCCGCACCCGGATCGCCTCGAACAGCCGCCGCAGGACGTAGGACCGCGCGATGCTCACCACTGTGAACACCGCGCCCATCTTCAGGTTCTGCGCAAGCGTCGTGTGCAGGCCGAAGATGGGGAAAATCAGGATCTGCGTGACGACGGCGACGCCATAGCCGACGATCACGTTGGCGACGGACTCGACCAGCGACATGAAGCGGGACTGCTTCATGTCGTCACCTCATCCATCGGCCAGCAATTCAGCCGCCAGAGTTCGCAGCGCATGCGCCGCAACCAGCGGGACCACGCCGTTGCCACAGAGGCGAAGCCGGTCCACCCGGTGGGCCAGCCCATCAGCGCCTCGACGAACAGCGGGTTCAAGGTCCGGCGCGGCTCGGAGGTATCGCTCCCAGCCAGCGGCGTCACCAGGACCTGGCGGCCAAGCAGGCCGTTCACCGGCGTGTTCGCAAGTGTCGTCGCCCCGTCCTTGTGATCCCGCGCCGTCGGCGTCATCCACATGCGGCTGGCGTGAGTCAGATCGGCTGTCTTGCGGTTCCCCGCGCTCGGCTTGCAGCCGTCGTTCGCCATCGGCGTCGGCCAGTCCCGCGCCAGCTGGTCCAGACCCTTCTCGTCTTTCCGCGCGCCACCCCGGCTGCGAAAACTGTCGGTCTGCGGCGTCGGCCACATTGCAGCCGTCGTCGCGAGGTTCATCCCGTGCTGCCCCGCCTCCTGCGACGGCGTCGGCTTCGTCTGCCGGTTCTCGTTGGCACTGGCCCTCGGCGTCGGCCAGAGGCGCAGCAATTCCGTCCGGTTCCCGCCACTCGACCGGGTGCCAGAGCAGGCGCGCGGGGTCGGCCAGGTCGTCCCCCTCGCGGATGGCGAGGATGAAGAGACGTTCGCGCTTGTGGGGCGCGCCGACTTCCGCCGCCGTGAAGAGGCCTGCCGCAAGGCGGTAGCCCATGCCGACCAGTCCGCTGGCGACTGCGGGGAAGCCGAGGCGGAGATGATGGGCGACATTCTCGAGGAAGACGAAGGGCGGCTCGACTTCGTCGATGATGCGGGCGACATGCGGCCAGAGATGGCGTGGGTCGTCGGCGCCCCGGCGCTTGCCAGCGACCGAGAACGGCTGGCACGGATAGCCCGCAGTGACGATGTCCACCGCGCCGCGCCACGGGCGGCCGTCGAAGGTTCCAACGTCGTCCCAGACAACAGCCGGATCCAGGGACGCGTCTTCCATCCGCGCCACGAGAGTGGCTGCGGCGTAGGTTTCCCGTTCGACATGGCCCACAGCACGATATCCGGGGATGGCGATGGTGAGCCCGAGGTCGAGCCCGCCTGCTCCGGAGCACAGGGAGAGGCCGAACAGGCATGCGTCTCCGGCTCCGGCAGCGCTTCCGGAGGAAGGTAAAGCCAGGTCATGCATGTCACGCGGCGGTCTTGCGCTTTCGCGCGGGTTCGGGTGCGGCGTCCGTGTCCGGCGTCTTGGCCGGGGCGTCGGCGTCATTGCCCAGCCGCTCGGTCCTCACTTGCGCGAAGGTCCGGCCGTCACCGTCGAGGATCGCGTCTCTGCCGGTCTCGGCCTGCCAGCGCTCCACGGCGACATCGACATAGGCCGGGCTGATTTCCATTGCGAAGACGCGGCGGCCGTTGGCCTCGCCCGCCATGATCTGTGAGCCGGAGCCCGAGAACGGCTCGTAGCAAAGCCCGCCGCGCGCCACATGCTGGCGCATCGGAATGCCGAAGGCGTCGAGCGGTTTCGGCGTAGGGTGGTCGGGCCGGTCGTCCTTGGCGAAGCTGGGCAGCGCCCACGTGGACGGCAGGGTCTCCTCGGCAACCTTCGGCGGACGGTTCGGACGGCGCCAGCCCATGAAGCAGGGCTCATGCTTCCAGAGATAGTGCGAGCGGGTGAGGACCCCGCGGTCCTTCACCCAGATGATCTGCTGGTGCACGAAGGCACCTGCCTTTTCCCAGCAAGCCTCCAGCATCGCCTGGCGACGCGAGGCGTGCCAGCAATACCAGGCGGCATTTTCAGCGATGGCTTCCGCGACGGCGGCCGCGATGAAGCCGTCGTAAAGCTCGGCCCCCTGCGAACTGTCGTCCCAGGTCGTGCCGTAGGACGCCGACCAGTCCTTGTTGCGGGTCGGGTGGTTCGAGCCGTCGTAGTCCACGAGGTACGGCGGATCGGTCGCGAACAGGATCGCCCGCTCGCCATTCATCAGGCGGCGCACGTCGGCCGCGCTGGTGCTGTCGCCACAGAGGAGGCGGTGATCACCGAGGATCCAGAGATCGCCGGTACGCGAGGCCGGGTTGCGCGGCGGTTCCGGGATGGTCACCGGCGGCACGGAGCCCCCGGCGCCACCTTCTTCACCGTCCTCCTCCGGCAAAAAGGCCAGCAGCTTGTCGAGTTCGCCGTCGGAGAAACCGACCAGCGACAGGTCGAAATCCTCGGCCAGCAGATCGTTCAGTTCCGCCGACAAAAGCGCCTCGTCCCAGGTGCCGAGTTCGGTCAGCTTGTTGTCCGCGATGCGGTATGCCCGCCGTTGCGCCTCGGTCAGGTGCCCCAGCACGATCACCGGCGCTTCGGTCAGCCCAAGCTGCGTCGCGGCCAGCACGCGCCCGTGCCCCGCGATCAGTTCGCCATCTTCGGCCACGAGGCACGGCACGGTCCAGCCGAACTCGGCCATGCTGGCGGCGATCTTCGCAACCTGATCCGCGCCATGCGCCTTCGCGTTCTTCGCGTAGGGCTGCAGGCGCGACAGCGGCCACGTCTTGATCGCGTCCGGGGCGAAACTCAGCGTCATGGTGGGCAAGGTTCCTCGGCCGGGTGGATGCCGGTGGCTTCCGGACTCCGGATGCCGGGCCGGACTCCACACGGGGTCCAGCGGCTACCAGCGGTGTCCGGTCGGAAGGCCAGCGTTCATTGATGTTTGCGCGGGGCGTTAGTGGCTCCGGCTTCCGGGTGGCTTCCCAAAAATCCGGCCCTGTCGCTGGCGATGTCCCGCGCTTCGCCCGCCAGCATACGAATGTCGCGGAGAAGGAACCGCGAACTCGGACGGGGGGCTTGGCCGGGGCGGACAGCGGCCCGCAAGGAAAGGATCAGTGCCTTTCCTTTTCCAACGGACCCCGCCAACGAAAGGATGGTTTCGTTCGGGACCGCGCCGCGCGCGCCTCTCCCGAGCTTATCCCCAACCTAGCCCCTGAACCGGTTTTCTGTCCCGTCGAAAACTGTCCGCCGCACACCTTCCCCTGTGGCGCGCAGGGTTACGCGCCACCGGCCAGCTCGATCACCTTCCGCTTCGACAGGTTGCGATTGAACCGACGCCGGTTAAGCTTCAGCGAGATGACGCAGAGCCCGTAGAGCCAGTGCTGGTTGGCGGCCGAGCGTTGCAGACCGACCGTCCAGCAGATGGTCTTCCACCGCTCGCCATGCGCGCGCATCCAGACGATCTTGCCGTCGACGGGCTCGAGGCAGGCGGTCCAGGTCAGCGTTTCCTCCATCCGGCTGATCGCCTGCGGCGAGGGGAGCACGCGCATGGGCTTCGGTTCCTGGCCCACCTTGTCGGCGAAGCTGTGGACGATCTCGGGCCAGGTGCTGAAGTAGCCCTGCCGTCTCGGCTCGGGCAGGCGCTTGAGCACGAAGGCCGCTTCGGCAAGACGGGCCTCGACGAGGGACGGGGTCCACTTATCCATGGCGCTCTCCCTCGTCGGAGGGGCGCGGCCCGTAGAGCTTTTGGCCAAGCTGGCGGACGAGTTCCCGTTCCGGCCAGGTCAGACGCGCGTCCTCGAGCGAGACGGCGAGCAGACCCTGCTCGCGCCAGCCCTCGCGCTTCACCTGTTCCGGATCCCGGCGGTGACCGCCGTAGCCCTTGGGATGCCACCTCATGCGACACCCCCGTTCGTCTCGATCGCCCAGAGCAGGAGCGCGATGGCGTCGGCCTCGTTGTCGTCGGCGGGGCTGAAGCCTCGGGCCCGCGCGGCAGCGATCATCACCTCCTTCGGCGCGTTGCCCTTTCCGGTTGCGTGACGCTTGATCGTGCCGACGGGAACGCCGGCATAGGGCACGCCCCGCAGTTCCGCCCATGCGGTGAGCGTGGCCATGAGCCCGCCATAGACATGGGCCGCGTCGGTTCCGGCGTGGCGACGCACCTCCTCGAACCAGATCGCGGCGATCGGCCCCGACAGGCGATCGATCTCGGTCAGCCAGTTGGCGAAGCGCAGATAGCGCATACCGCCGCCGTCATAGCGGCCGGGCCTGAAGCTCGCAGTTCCGCTGGTGATCAGCCCTTCGGCCGAGCGCAACGCCCAGCCGGTGCTGGTGCCGAGATCCAGCGCGAGAATGCAGCGGTTGAGATTGCCGGCAGCCGTGAGAGGCGCCGGGGCGATGTGTGGGGAGCGGTCCATGACGACCTCCTCTTCGATTGAGAGGCCGGGGCGGCACGGCTGCCTGGTGAGGGCAGCACGCGCGCCCGGACCGGGATCGCGAGGTCTGGTCACGGTCACGTTGTCGATGCCGGGAGCGCCCGGCACTTCCTTCAATGGCTTCACCCCGTCCGCTTGAAGGAAGTGGGGCCACAAGCCATTGGCAGAACGAGTATAAATCTCTTCTTTCAATATTTCAGTTATTTCATGGGGTATGGGTGTGGCGTCGCTCCCCATCCACGCGCGCGACGGTCCTTGCGTGAAATATTGAAAGAAGTCCGCCGCGCCGAATTTCCGTTGCAGGACCGAGGCCTGCGCAGAAACTTCCTTCAAATGAAGGATGGGGGCCGTTGAAGGAAGCATGGTCCCGGCCCTCACCGCAGCGCGCGGAAGCGCATGGCCTTCCGCCCCCCGGTCTCCTGTTCGACCGGGACGATGTCGCCGCTCTCGACCAGCGTGAGCAGGATGTCGTCGCGGTCGCGCGCCCGGAGCCATTGCGATGCGCGGGTCAGCTCGGACTTGGTGACGCCGGCCGATCCCGCCTTACGGATGATCTCGCGCAGTCGTTTCAGATGCGCCTCGGTCTCGGTGTCGGCGACATGGCGCTCGACGGCGTCGATGGTGCGCCGCGCAAAGTGGCGCACGAAGTCTATGGCCCAGACAGCATCCTCAAGCCGGATGACGGGATGGACCGCATCGCGCCCCACGGCGAGGACGAGCGCGACCTTGGCCGCGTTCTCCGCGATCCGGGCGAGGATCGGCGTGTGGAACGTGCCGGCCGCAGCCCTGAGCTCAGCGGTGATCTCGTCGCGGAGCGCGTCGAAATGCGCCTGCGCCTCGTCGTCCATGGGAACGGTCATCGGATCGACGGCGGTCTCGGGGCCGGAGGTCCGGCCTGCGAGGTTCCCGCTCGCCCGACCGCCGCCTTCGGCAAGGCGCTGCAGCCCTTCGATCAGCGCGCGCGGAGATCGACGCAGGCCAGCGGTACGGTTCTCGTCCGGATAGTCCTCTTCACTCGGCAGGATGATGAGCCGGGCGAGCGAGCCGTCCACCACGTTGGCGCCTTGCAGCGCCCCCCAGAAATGCAGCGGCGTTGTCGTCCCGTAGACGCAGAGGCAGGGCTGGACGATGTCGCGCCGCTCGTTCGAGCCGTCCCGGTTGGCGTATTCCGCACCGAGGAAAATCCCGCTGGCTGCGGTGTAGAGCTCGGTCATGTTGTCGAGGATCTCGGTGATGTGACGCGGGCTGCGCTTCCGGTCGGCCGCCGCCGACAGGAACATCCCGAACTCGTCGATCTGGAACAGGATCGCGGGCTGACGGTGGAGCGCGGTCAGAAGCCCAGCGCCCGAGGCGATCTTGTTGCCGCCCAGGTGATGCGCGAGCCTCGCCTCGAAGAAGAGCTCATTGACGACCTCGCGGGCGTGGTTCTTGCCCGATCCGCTGTCCGCGATGCCCACGATGTAGAGGTTCGTGCGCAGGTCGGTTGTCGTGCGGTAGCGCCGCCCCATCAGCGCGCCGAGGGCGCAGAGGCTGGCTCCCACTGCGAGAAGCGGCTGCGGTCTGCGCGCCGTGTCGATCATGTAGCGCGCGAGATCGCCGACCAGCCCGCCCGGGATTGTCAGCGTGAAGGACGGTGCAGGCGCGAGGATCGGCATCGGGGCTTCGGGCTGGGCGAGCCGCGCGAGGAGGCCGGCTGCGGGATGCTCGTCGCTCGCACAAACCTTCTGACTGCCATCGAGCAGCAGGTCGGGATCGGGGCGCCAGCCATTCTCCATGGCGAGGTGATAGATCGTGCCGGCGCCGATCCGCGCGGGCTTGAAGCTCGTCCATGCCTTCGCCGTCGCGGCCAGGTCGTTCTTGGCCGCCTGCGCCGACCAGTCGGCGAAGAGCGCCGCGCCCTCCTCGCCCAGCGCGCCCTTCAGCGCCATGCCGATGCGCATCCAGCTGTCGTAGTCTAGCTCGGCGTTCGGCAACCAGGCGAGCGCGCTCCGGATCGCTTCCAGCGTACCGGCCTGCGCATGGGCCGGCAGACACGGATTCCCGGCCCCGTTCGCGCCCTTCGCACCGAGGCTCTTTGGGCGCAGCTCGGGCGGGATCAGCGCCAACGCCTCGTCGAGGAAGGCCGCTGCCTGTTCGGCGTCGATTTCGGGCAGACTCTCGATGTCGAGATCAGCGAGCCCCTCGTCCGGCCAGGCATAGGGCTGGCCGGTATCGGGATGCCTGGCATAGGCCACGAACTGCTGACCGAGGCAGAGCACCTCTAGCGGCGCGCGCCGGATCCCGGCGAAGGGCTCTCGCGTGCGATAGACCAGCAGCCGCTTCGGCGGCTTTCCGATCCTGAGCGCCGGCGTATCGCCCAGCTGTTCGCGGGCGAGCCGCTCGATGCGCAGCGCCAGCTCGCCATCATCGGCGATGTCGATGTCGAGCGCGGCGACCGCACCGCCGACGATCCCGACGCCGCAGTCGGGCCAGGCCGACCAGGTCGCGACCTCGAGCTCGGTCGTGGCGCGGCTCGCATGCCGGTTCCACTGCGGGTAGTCGTGCCAGCCCGCGCGGGCGAACTGGCCTGGTTTCTTGGTGCCGGGCGCGATCGGCAGGATCGCGTAGCCGTTGGTCACGAGGCGCACGCCCACGCGCGCCATCCACGAGGTGTCCGCCATCAGAAGGGCACCTCCGGGATCATGCCGTCGAGCCGGGCACGGTCCTTCGCCGCCAAGTCGCGCAGGTGGTCGCAGTAGCCGGTGACGATCACCTCGACGAAGGTGTCCCACTCCTCCTCGCTCAGCAGGGCGAGATCGGTCCGGCCGAGGCTGTCGAGATAGGCGCCGCCGGCCTTGCCGCCCTCGACCATGGCCGCCGTCTCATTGGGGGTCGGATCGATCATGCCCGACCTCCGGTGGCAGATGTCCTGGCAAACCCGGCTGCAGAGGTCTCTGCGGCTCGTGTCGCGCCGCGGGTCGGAGACGCGGAAGCGCGCGTCGAACCAGCCCCAGCCGCGGGGTTCTCGGTGGCAGACGGCGCAGAGCCCGGCACGGCTGTAAGGCATGGGGCGAACCTGTAGGCGGTGATTTCGGTGAAGCGGCCCGCGGGGCGAACGGCGATCTCGGTGGGGCGGCGCAGCCGGTCCGCTAGGATGAGCGCCTCATCGACAGACTCGGGCACTTCCAGCTCGGGCGCGCGCTCGCGCCACCAGCTCGCGGCCTTTCGGCGCGGATAGCCCTCGTGCTCGAAGCAGACCCATTCCGTGTGGAAGGCGAGCCCGCAGCGGTAGGTGACCTTCAGCGACGCCCGCCCGCCGCGTTTCTCGTGGCGGCTGTAGGTGACGTCGGTGACGCCGACCCATTGCGGCTTGCCGGTCGACAGCACCTCGAGCGTTGAGGCGGTAGGCTCGAGCTTCACCTCGCGGCCGGGGAACTCGAAACCGCAGTCGGGGCATTCGAGCGCCGCGATGGCCACGATGGTCCCGCATTCGGGGCAGATCTTCGTGGGTGGCGGGCCGTCGCCGGGACCGCCTGGCTGTTTCGGCCGCACCAGATCGATGGGACCATGCCGACGAACATTGCCCGCGAAATCGAGAACGAGGCAGTTCTCCTTGCCCTCGGCGAGCCGCGTGCCCCGACCGGCCATCTGGACATAGAGCCCGGCCGAGTTGGTGGGCCGCAGCATGGCGATCAGGTCCACGGCCGGCGCGTTGAAGCCCGTCGTCAGCACCCCCATCGAGGCCAGCGCCCTGATTTCGCCACGCTTGAAGGCGGCGATGATTGCGTCACGCTCGTCCTTCGGGGTCTTGCCGAAGATGGTGGCGCAACTCACCCCGCGGCGGCGGAACTCCTCGGCGACATGGGTGGCGTGGCGTACGCCGGAACAGAAGACGAGCCAGGACCGGCGCGTCTCGCCATGGGCGATCACCTCGGCCACAGCGGCGCGCGTGATGGCGTCCTGGTCGACCGCGTCCTCGAGGTCGCGCGCGATGAACTCGCCGCCTCGCGATCCCACGCCGGTCACGTCGAGGCGGGTCTGCGTCTGCTTGGAGGTGAGCGGGGAGAGATAGCCCTGATCGATCAGGTCGCGGACGGACACCTCGTAGGCGATGTCGGTGAAGAGCGCGTTCTCGCCCTCGTGCAACATGCCGCTGTCGAGCCGGAAGGGCGTCGCCGTCAGCCCGATCACCTTCAGCGCGGGGTTGATCGCCTGCAGGTCGGTGAGGAAACGGCGATACATGGTGTTTGACCGGCCGGGGATCAGATGGGCCTCGTCGATCAGCACCAGATCGGCATGACCGATGCGCGTCGCCTTGTCGTGGATCGACTGGATGCCGGCGAAGAGGATCCGGGCCCGCGCGTCGCGGCGGCCGAGCCCGGCCGAGTAGATGCCCGCGGGCGCCTTGGGCCAGAGCCCCAGCATCTCGGCATGGTTCTGCGCGATCAGCTCGCGGACATGGGTGACGACGAGCACGCGCTGGTCCGGCCAGGCCTTGAGCACGCCGTCGATGAAGGCGGCCATGACGAGGCTCTTGCCGCCGGCCGTGGGGATCACGACGAGCGGGTTGCCGCTCTCCTTCTCGAAATAGCCGTAGATCGAGGCGATCGCGGCCTGCTGGTAGGGGCGCAGGGTCAGCATGCGGCGGCCTCCTTCTCGCGGGCGTCGTTGGTCCAGGCCGAGCCGTCGCGCATGCGGTAGGAGACGAAGTCCTCGCCTGCGTCGGTCACCTCGCCGGGGACGAGATCGGGGATGAACAGGTGCCGGCCGCAGGCGCGACGCTGGTCGGCAGGGTCGAGCAACCGGTCGTTGCGCGCGCAGTGCCAGCCGCCTTCGATGGGCGTGGAATGCAGGCAGGACCGGCAGGTGACGGCCGCGGCGTCCTCGCCGTGGCAGAGCCCGTGGTGGTCGCAGAACCGGCACTCGAACCAGGCGGGATCCGCGCTGATCCGCTCGGGCGGGTGCTGGGCGAAGATGATCCGCCGCGCCTTTTCCAGCAGGCGCTCGCCCGTTTCGGGGTCGACCGGGACGCGCTCGATGTGCAGCGCGTCGGTGTCCTTGCAGACCGCGACGTAGAGCGCCCGCGTGATGCCGGTCAGGTGCATGTACACCTGCATCTGCGCGGCGTGCTGGGGCTTGGCGAGCGCAACGCCCTTGGCGATCAGCTCGGCAAAGCTCTTCGCGGAATGCGTCTTGAACTCGACGACGTGCCAGGTCTTCGGCGCCTCGAGCAGCCCGAGGGCGACGGCGTCGAGCGAGCCGCCGAAATGCCCGCCATGAGCCTCGACACGGAACTGCCGCCCGGTCTCGGGATCGACTTCCAGCACCGTCGCGCCGGTGGCGCGCAGGTCGCGGACGAGCCGGGCCTCTTCCAGCTGGCCGGTCTCGAACAGCCGCAGGATGCGGCCGGTGTGCCGCGCGGGCGTCGCCCAGCGGAAGTCGTACCAGAGCGCGCGGGCGCAGGACTTGCCGATCAGCGAGGCGCCGAGGTGGTCGCGGAAGCCGTCGCCCTGCCGGGCCTCGTAGGAGCCGTAGATCGCGGACAGGGTCGGCGTCGGGGGATCGGGAAGCTCGGCCATCAGCACGCCTCCTCCCACTCGAGCCGCGCCCGCGCCTCCGCCATCACCGCCGTCCAGGCGGTGCCGTCGTGGCGCTCGCGCAGAACGGCGATGATCGCGTCCTTCAGCCGTTCGCGCCGACGGCGGCCGCCCTGACGGGCGACGATCTCGGCGCGCTCGCGGTTGAGGTGACGCAGCGCCGTGCGCGCGCGGTGAAACCAGTCGGGGTCGATCGGTTTGGCCGTCCGCTGCCGCGTCAGATCGGCGGTCGCGATCTGCGTGCGGATCTTCGCGATGGCGTCCTCGATCTCGATCAGGCGCCGGGTGTCGTCAGGCAAG
>Ga0210015_1004035_pt1 | contig 12659 bp, 15 predicted proteins | sample CryGeymeta201522_FD_185471 | JGI IMG/M metagenome (GOLD analysis project Ga0210015, IMG submission 185471) | Groundwater microbial communities from Crystal Geyser aquifers in Utah, USA - Crystal Geyser metaG 2015-22 (SPAdes) (version 2) | ecosystem: Environmental > Aquatic > Deep subsurface >... | reverse complement strand
TCAGTGGCTGAATTATGCTGATATATAAGGATAAAAATGATTTGGATTCTATTTTACTATAACTCGCTTCCGGATATGCCAACAGGATGCAAACTATTTTTGCCTGATTTATTACACCGGGATTTCTTTAAATGCAGGCCACATAACACAGGGCATTATAAATACCCCAAATTTGAAACATTATCTTACGATGAGGGTTGTCATTGCAGAGAGGTGAATAATTTCTTAAATAGAAGCGACGCAGAAAAATATGTTGTATTTTATACTCGGCATATAAATTTGAAAGGTGGGTTGAGAAATAAAATCGTCGGTTATTTTAAGATAGGCAATCCCCTCTTATTTGAATGGTCAACAGCAGGGGAATTGGTTAGAACCGTGCCGAATACTAAGGTACATGAAAATATAACTCAAAGATGTAAGAGAAAAAATAAGCTTTTAAGAGGATTTGAGGCATCAGAATATGTTCTTTTGCCGAAACATGAATGTAAACCTATAAATTACCGCTCAAGAGGTGTCCCTGTAAGTTGGGGTAAGTCTTGCATAAAAAATGATATAGACAGGATTCTTAATAGACTCATTAAGATTCAGCGACAGCGATATATAAGAGTCTCTATTAAATATCAAGAAGAAACTAAAAAGATAATGGATTTGCTTAAGACTACAAACGGAAGAGAGAAGCTTATAAGTATATGCAAACGCTGCGATGTAAAAATCAAATGTTATTATTGGGGCAAAAATTCAGAACAGGTCCAGAGAAAAAAGTTAGAACAATTGTATGAGGGTAAATCGAAGTGCTAAAGGAGCTTTTACAGTATCTATCAAAAAGAAAATCTTCAGATATAGTTTTTAATCAATATCAGGATAAAAATATCCTGAATAACTTAAAACTGTATTTTGAATGGTTACTCCAAAATAGACATAATGTACTTCTCATAGGCGAAGCGCCTGGATATAGGGGTTGCAGACTGACAGGCATTCCTTTTACCAGCGGAGCGATTATAAAAAGCGCGCGTCATAAAATATTCAAAGAAATCGGGGTCCAGATTAAACTGCATAAAGTAGTTTCTGAAAATACAGCGGCAATACTGTGGGAGATATTGGATGAAAGCAAGCCTATACCTGTTTTGTGGAATGCATTTCCCTTTCACCCTTTCAAAAGCGGTTTGCCTGAAAGTAATAGAAAACCTACTTCCTCAGAAATAAAAGAAGGGAAAAGATATTTAGAAATTGTTTATGAGATATTTAAACCAGTGAAACTTTGCTCTCTTGGACGGGTCGGAGAGGCAATATTGGATGATTTATTCCCTCATGAAAAAGTAATCTATATTCGTCATCCTTCTCACGGTGGCAAAAAAGAATTTGTCAGAGGAATGCAAATGAGTATAGCCAATCGTTGAAGATTTTTCCCGAAGACTTGCAAAGGTGGAAAACATAGGGACGCTTCTCTGATTATTTCTACGAGTTTATAGAGGTTGAACCTCAATAGAAAACTCAAATCTTATCCTTCTCTGACACCCTGCTGTCATATCCGACAATTATAATCCCATCAAAACGTATCGTATAGGAGGCATAATGAAGAAAAGGAAAAAGGGCAAGGATAAGGTAGTGGAAAAGGTGAAAACTATTGTCAAAAAAGAAGGATATCTGTTCAAATGCCCTTCCTGCAGCAATACAAAGAGATTCTATGAAAAAGGTTTGGCGCGTGTGAAGGTTGAACTCGAACAATATGGAGGGGGATTAGATGAAATCAGCGCTGATGTGGAAAGTTTCATCGGAAACGTCAAAACTTTCTGCTCTGAATGCAACGCAGAGGTGAGTTCTGGAAGTGTGAGGCTTATTCCCGTTGGCAAGGGCGCCTGCATAAGGCTTGAATCCCATGTAGAGCGTATAAATTCTAAAACTCCCTGACACCCTGCTGTCATAGCCTTTATATATCCTTAATACAGGAGGTGTAAATATGATGAGAAATTCCATTCCTGCTGGATTAAAGAGAAGACTTGTAAGGAACAGACTGATAGGCAGTAGTGATAGATACTTGTTCAATTCATCTTTCGATGAAAGGAAAACAATTGGATATCTCCTGAATTTGATAGATTCCAGCCTTTTCCATGACAGGTATATGCAACTATTCAGGTTTTCAGCGGATGTTCTTGGTGAAAGCAAGGTCTTGAAAATCATAAATAAGAAATACCCTGAGATTTTTAAAAGTAATGGCAATAATGGAATAACAAAGGTGAAGATTGATAATATAGATGAAGTAATCCCTCTCAGGACTCTGACTAAAGTTATCAGAGAGGATATAGCTTCAGAACTCTTGTCAAGATTCAATAGGCTCTCTTCCCATAAAGATTTCAGGATTAAAAAGCGCCTCAATCTGATTCAAAAGACATTTGATTTGACAGACGAAGAAATAGAGATTCTGATTTTTTATTATCTGTTGGAAAATTGCAGATTGGTTGAGTCATATTTCGGCGGCGCTGATTTCCTGCAATTAAGGCAGATTGCCGCTTTAAAAAATTATGGCAGATTAATTTTGGGGATAAACAACAGTTCACTTGTTAAGGTTTTTTCAAAAGGGGTGTTGTTTCATTCAAATTTACTGGGGAGAGCACATCGCATGAGTGGTGAGGGGATTGGAATATCACAATGGTGTCGTGATTATCTGTTAGGGATGGGAGAAAAGGATATAACGCAAGAGTTTTTTGAAATTGATGAAGGAAAAACACTTGATATCGCCGACTTTGAAATAAAAGAGGACGAACTGCTCGTAATTAAGACTTTATTGGACTCCAAGTATCCCCAAAATATCCTTTTTTACGGCGCTCCGGGCGCCGGCAAGACGTCTTTTACAAAAAGCATGACAAAGGAAGCAGGCAAAAGGCTTTATAAGGTAAAGATACCTGAAAGCGATAATATTAAAGACAGGCGAAGCGCTATCTATGCTACATTAAACCTTGCCGACAGAAATAATTCCATTATTCTTATTGATGAGGCAGATGAAATCCTCAATTCCCACAAATCACAATTTTTTGAAAGCAAAATTGATAAGAGCTGGATAAACAATCTTCTTGAATCACACAAGCAGAAGATAATCTGGATAACAAACCGTTCAAGTGAAATAGACCTTTCAACAATGAGGCGTTTTTCTTTTTCATTAGCATTTAGGCAGTTCAATTCAAAAAGCCGTTTTAAGGTTTTGAAGCGCGAGCTTGGGGTAAACAGGCTTGGAAGTTATTTCACGGAAGATGAATTGGAAGAGTTGTGCAGAAACTATAATGTGAACGCCGACGGAATCATAAAGGCAATCAATGTGCTTAAAATCAGCAGAAGTACGCCGAAGAATATGGCCTTAAGAAAAATCAGAGTGGTTCTGAACAGCCACGAGAAGACTACAGCGGGAGGTAATCTTTCAAACAAGATGGCAAGGAATACCAAAGACTATTCTCTGGAAGGGCTCAACACATCCTATGACCTGAACAAACTCGTAGCTACGCTGAAGGAGTACATTGAATGTCAGGAGCGAGGGACTTTAAGAAATAATCAGGCAATATCGGCTCTTCTTTATGGAATGCCCGGCGCAGGGAAATCCGAATTCATCTATTACGTTGGGAATCTTCTTTGCAAAGATGTCAGCTTAAAACGTTGTAGTGAAATTCAATCAATGTATGTGGGGCAGACCGAAAAGAATATTTCATCGGCATTTTATGAGGCTCAGACTAATGGCAACATCCTATTTTTTGATGAAGCTGACAGCTTTCTTTTCCCAAGAAAAGATGCGGTGCGCTCATGGGAGAAGAATTTTACTAATGAAATTCTCACACAGCTTGAAAGCTATACAGGCATAGTGTTTTTTGCAACAAATGATATAGACGGGCTTGACCACGCTGCGTTAAGGAGGTTCAAATTCAAGGTAGAGTTTCTTCCGCTTACGCCAGAGGGGAGTGTTAATTTCTATCGGAGATTGCTGAATCCGTTAGTGTCGGATAATCACATATTGTCCAAAGATGAAATTGATGAGATAAAGAATGTTAAGAATCTCACGCCAGGGGATTTTATAGTTGTCAGAGATCAATATAACTTTATGGGTGATTCATCGCTGACACACGGAAAGCTTATAGAATCACTTTCTAATGAAGTGGGACACAAAAAAATGCTGAATAAAACAAGAATAGGTTTTTAAAAAGGAGTAAAAAATGATAAAGAGAAGGGATTTTCTTAGTGGCATAGTTGCAACCGGTTTTGTTTTTGCAGGTGGATATCCGGCAGCGAATGTCTTTGATACGCTGTCAGAAAGAAACAGTTCAAGGAGTATAAATAGATACCCTGTCTATGTTAATGGGAAGGGCGGATATATAGATGAAACTGGGAAAATAGTTATAAAACCCCAGTTTGACAAGGCATATAAGTTTTCTGAGAGTCTCGCGGCAATACGTATGAAGAATAAATATGGTTACATTGATCATACTGGTAAAATCATAATCCTTCCTCAATTTTCATATGCAACTGAATTTTCTGAAGGACTGGCAAATGTATTTATTAAGGCAACGCCATGCTTTATAGATAAAAACGGGGATGTTGTGTTTGAGAATCCCAGACAAATCAGCAAATTCTCGGAGGGATTGGCACGCATTAATGTAGATTGTAGTGTTGGCTTCATAGATAAAACAGGACGGATTGCAATAACGCCTTCTTTTGAAAAGGCCTCTGATTTTAAAGAAGGACTTGCGGCTATAAAATTCATGGATGATTGGGGCTATATAGACAAAAGAGGAATGTCAGTAATATCATCAAGGTTTGACCGCGTTTCGTCATTTTCTGATGGATTAGCGGTATTTTACGAGATAGACAAACACACAGGGGTGGGACAATCAGGATATATTGACAGATATGGAAGGGTTGTAATTGAGCCGAAGTTCAGATTTGCGTTAGATTTTTCAGAAGGGCTTGCTGCCGTAAGCGGTGGGTACATTGACTGGAATGGCAAGCTTGTTATCAACCGTGATTTTGAATCATATGGAAGTTTCTCAAATGGTCTCGCCGTGATGGAAATAGGCGGAAAACACGGTTATATTAACAGGGCTGGAGACATTGTTATTGCTCCCATGTTTGATGAGGCGGATAAATTCTATGGTAATCTTGCACAGGTAGTTGTTGGCGATAAGATAGGCTATATCAATAAGATTGGGAAATTTGTCTGGGAGCCAAGGAATTGAATTTTAAATATTTCATATCCTTTCCTCATAAGGCGCAATCAGCGTGTTATATCCCTCATCTGCGAGGGTCTTTGCCTGTGTATACGCATCGTCTTTTGAATTGAACTTGCCGACCCTGACCCTATAGTATTTACTTCCGCTGATTTCCGCTTCTGTTATATAGACCTTGCTGTATTTCAATTCCAGAGACGCCTTCATGCGTGTAGCATTTGACAGGTCTTTGTAGGAGCCTATCTGTATTGTAAAGGGCCCGCTGCCGCCTAAGGGTGAATACTTTATATATTTTATATACCTCATGTCCCTTCCGAGAGGTTCAATTCTTACTTTTCCGGTTCCGGGGCCGATTAATTCAAGCTCCTTTGCGCAGGAGTAGGAGAGGTCCAAGTCCCTTCCCGGAATAAACGGACCTCTGTCATTCACAGTGCACTCTACATTTTTGTTATTTGTTATGTTTGTCACCTTCAACTTTGTCCCGAAAGGATATTCCTTGTGTGCGCAGGTATTTGCATGCATATTGTAAGGCTCGCCTGACGATGTCAGCTTTCCGTGAAAATCAGGCCCATACCACGAGGCGACTATATATTTGGCCTCAGCCTGTATTGCCTCAGGTTGTTTTGTATCTGATGGTTTTGTCTCCTGCGGGCTTTCCTTTGGCTGGCTTTCATATTTGGGGTAATCTTCATAGTATCCGTATCTCGGCGAAGCGCAGGAAGCAAGACAAAACAGAGCAGTAGAGCAGAAGAGCAATAGAGCAAAAGTAGAAGTTTGGTTTTTACTGCTGCACTTCTGCACTGCTGGACTTCTGCGCTGCTTTTTAATCATTACAGTATATACCTGCTCAAATCTTCATCCTTCACAATATCAGCGAGTTTAGTTCTCACATATTCCCTGTCTATCGGAAGTTTGCCGTTCTTTTTTTCAGGCGCCTCAAAGGATATATCCTCAAGGAGTTTTTCAAGCACCGTATGGAGCCTTCTTGCGCCTATGTTTTCTGTCTTCTCATTTACGGTTGCCGCAATGCCTGCTATCTCCTCAACGGCGTCTTTTCTGAAAGTTATCTCTACATTTTCGGTTGCGAGCAGGGCTGTGTATTGTTTTGTGAGCGCATTATAGGGTTCTGTGAGAATTCTTACGAATTCATCTTTTCCCAATGCCTCAAGTTCAACCCTTATGGGAAACCTTCCCTGAAGTTCGGGGATGAGGTCTGAGGGTTTTGTCATATGGAATGCGCCTGCCGCGATGAAGAGTATATGTTCTGTTTTTACAGGGCCGTGCTTTGTTGTTACTGTTGTGCCTTCAACAACAGGAAGCAGGTCTCTCTGAACGCCTTCCCTTGACACGTCCGGGCCGTAAGCATGTCCCCTGCTTGCAACCTTGTCAATCTCGTCTATGAATATAATCCCTGTCTGCTGGACCCTCTCAATAGCCTCTTTTGCCACCTTATCCATATCAATCAGTTTATTGGCCTCTTCCTGCACGAGTATTTTTAATGCCTCAGGCACTTTGGCTTTTTTCCTCTTTGCTTTTTCAGGGATTAACCCTCCGAGCATCTCTTTCAGGTTTATCTCAAGCTCTTCAAGCCCTACGTTTGAGATTACGCCGAAGGGCATTACCCTTTCTCTTACCTCTACATCCACATATCTGTTGTCAAGCTTGCCTTCTTTAAACTGCTGCCTGAGCCGTTCTCTCGTCTCTTTGTATTTCTCCTTCTCCTCATCTTCAAGGCTTATGCCCCGTCCGCCTGCGGCGGATCTTGGAGAGGGAAGCAGGAGGTCCAGGAGCCTTTCTTCTGCAAGGGATTTTGCTTTCTCCTGAATCTTCTCTATATGCTCTGACTTAACCATGTTAAGCGAGATTTCCGTAAGGTCTCTTATCATTGATTCAACATCTCTGCCCACATAGCCCACCTCTGTAAACTTGGAGGCTTCTATCTTTAGAAACGGGGCATGCGCAAGTCTTGCGAGACGTCTTGCAATCTCTGTTTTTCCGACTCCGGTCGGTCCAATCATGATTATATTTTTGGGAAGCACCTCGTCTTTCAGTTCAGGGGAAAGCTGCAGCCTCCGCCACCTGTTTCTCAGGGCAATGGCGACTGCCTTTTTTGCCTTGTGCTGGCCTATGATATACTTATCAAGCTCTTCTACTATTTTTCTTGGCGTGAGATTTTCCATTTTAACTCCTATATTAGTGTAGTTCATGAAACACTTCTATATGTTGTCATTGCGAGGGACAAAAGTCTCGAAGCAATCTCACGACGAGATTCCTTCGCTTTGCTCGGAATGACAAATAGCAAAACACTATTGCAGCTCCTCAACTGTTATATTCTCATTGGTGTATATGCATATATTAGATGCAATCTTCATCGATTTTTCAACTATTTCCCTTGCGGAAAGATTTGTATTTTCAAAGAGCGCCTTTGCCGCCGCCTGCGCATAGGGGCCTCCGGAACCGATTGCAGCAATCCCCTCCTCAGGCTCAATAACATCGCCGGTGCCTGAGATTATAAATGTGTGCTCCTTATCCGCAATGAGCAAGAGCGCCTCAAGCCTCCGTAACATCTTGTCTGTTCTCCAGTCTTTTGCAAGTTCTACGGCAGCCCTTGTAATATTGCCTCTATATGATTCAATCTTTGCCTCAAATCTTTCAAATAAAGTGAAGGCATCTGCCGTTGCGCCTGAAAAGCCAGCGATGATTTTATTGTCGTACATGGTCCTTATCTTTTTTGCATTGTGTTTTAAGACAGTATTGCCCATTGTCACCTGGCCGTCTCCGGCAATGGTAACTTTTCCGTCGCGCCTGACGCATAATATTGTTGTTCCCTTAAACATTTTCACCTCTCTTCGGTAAATGGGTGAATCGGTGAATGGGTAAATCGAAAGAAATTTTTATTCAGAGTCCTATTCACCTATTTACCTATCAACCTATTCACCTATTTTTTGTTCTCTTTAGCCAGCGGATGCGCCTTGTCATAAGTATCCATTAAATGCGTTATATCCAGATGCGTATATTTCTGTGTTGTTGACAGCGATGAATGCCCTAAAAGCTCCTGAATCACCCGCAAATCAGCGCCGTCCTGAAGAAGATGGCTTGCAAAGGTATGCCTGAGAGTATGAGGCCCTATGCGGGTGTTAATGCCGATTGCCTTTGCATACTTAACTACTATACGTCTTACGCTTCTGTCTGTCAATCTTGAGCCGCTTTTATTAAGAAAAAGCGCTCCGTCTTTCTCTTTCTTTTTAAGCAAAATCCTTTCAACGAGATATATCTTTATTGCCTCTAATGCCTTTCTGCCCACCGGCGCTATCCGCTCCTTTTTGCCCTTGCCTTTAACCTTAATAAGTCCTTCTTTTACATTTATGTTGTCTGCATTCAGCCCGGAAAGCTCGCTTACGCGGATGCCGCTTGCATACAGGAGTTCAAGTATTGCCCGGTCCCTTACAGGCAGGAAGCCTATTCCTTCCGGTTTTTCCACGAGAGAAAAGACGTCATCTACGGATAGAAATTTCGGCAGAATCTTCGGCAGTTTTGGCGTGGGGACCAGTTTTGCGGGATTTGTCTTTATATAGCCTTCACGATAAAGAAATTTCAGAAAGGACCTTACTGCCGCGAGCCTTCTGCCCGCGGTGGTCTTTTTATGCCCCGCATTTATCTCTTCGGCGACAAATCCCCTGATGTCATTCATCCCTATGTCTTCCACCTTTGCTTTTACATGACCTGAGAATATCCCAATGTCTTTCCTGTAGGCCCTGAGCGTGTGAGGGGAGGCGCCTTTTTCTATTTCAAGATAGCGCAGAAAATTTTCAATATAAGTATTCATGCCTGTATTATAATAAAAAATGCACTCTTTAGCTTCAATAGATATCGGTTCTAATACAATCAGACTGCTTATCGGCAGAGTGGAGGGCGGGAGGATTATTCGTCACAGGACAGGGATGGTAATCACCCGTCTTGCCGCAGGCATTGGCGAGACAGGACTGCTGAATCCTGACAGCATGGAAAAATCAGTGTCTGTCCTGAAGGCTTTTTCAGATATTATTTCGGCTTACGGTATTTCGCATATAAAAGCCGTCGGGACCAGCGCATTGAGAGAGGCAAAAAACTCAGGAGAATTCAGGCAGAGGGTTTTAGCGGAAACAGGAATAAATATAGAAGTGATTTCAGGCGAAGAGGAGGCAGAGCTTACAGCGCGCGGTGTTCTGTCTGATATGCTTGAGGCGGATTCATCTCTTATTGTGGACCTCGGCGGCGGAAGCGCCGAATGGATTTTCTGCCGGAATTCATCTCCTGCTGAAATGGGGACAATTCCGACAGGCGTTGTAAAGCTATTTGACAAGCACATAAAATCTGACCCTCCTTCAAAAGCGGATATTCTCTCTCTGAAAAAGGAATCAGATACTGTCTTAAGCGGACTTAAAACTCAGATAGGGCGTCTCATAAACAGCAGGACAGTTTTTATCGGAACAGCGGGAACTATTACAACGCTTGCATCCATTGATATTGGGCTTGAGGTTTACGACCATGAAAAAATTAACAGGCATAGCATCTCTTTAGAGAGGCTGCATGATATTGCAGACATGCTCATACGCATTCCTATTGGCGAGAGAAAAGAGCTGAAGGGGCTTGAGCCGGAAAGGGCAGACTTGATTATCCCGGGCATACTCTTTACAATTAATATTATGGAGTTATTCGGATTTGCTAATATTCTTGTGAGCGACGATGGACTGCTTGAAGGCGCGCTAATAAAACTTTCTGAAAGGGTCTCGTAATTTAAACTTTATGGAACAGGTATTTAAAAGACCGGTAAGCCTTAAACCTGCGCCTTTCAGGTTCTGCCCGGGCTGCGGACACAGCCTGATACACAGGATTATTGCAGAGTGCATAGACAAGCTTAATATCAGGGAGAGAGTCGTAGGAATTGCGCCTGTCGGATGCGCTGTTTTTGCTTATGACTATTTCAACTTTGATATTCTTGAGGTGGCGCACGGAAGGCCCCCGGCAGCAGCGACCGGGCTGAAACGGGTTATGCCTGATAAAATAATATTTTCATATCAGGGGGACGGAGACCTGGCCGCAATCGGCACTGCAGAGATAATCCACGCCGCAAACAGGGGCGAGAACTTAACTGTGTTCTTTGTAAACAATGCCACATACGGCATGACAGGTGGACAGATGGCTCCGACAACGCTGCTTTTGCAAAGGACTACCACCACGCCGAGGGGCAGAGACGTTAAGACGTCTGGCTATCCCCTGCATGTTTCTGAAATGCTTGCAACTATTGAAGGCGTTTCGTTTATTGCAAGGACCTCTGTGGACTCTGTAAAAAATCTTATGGCGGCAAAGAAGGCTGTTGAAAAGGCCTTCAGGTATCAGATAGAAGGCAAGGGATTCAGCTTTGTTGAGATATTATCTCCGTGTCCGACTGACTGGGGGATGTCTGCTGAGGGGGCCATAAACTGGATGCGCTCTGAGATGACGCCTGTTTTCCCTCTCGGTACAATTAAGGATAAATATGGCGAGTTATAGGGGTATGCTTTGGAACATAAGATAATGGCGGCGGGTTTCGGAGGGCAGGGTATCCTATTTTTAGGCAAACTGCTTGCTTACAGCGGTATGCTTGAGGGCAGGGAGGTTACCTGGTTTCCTTCTTACGGCGCTGAGGTGCGCGGCGGCACTGCAAACTGCACCGTGATTATCTCTGACGAGATGATAGGCTCTCCGGTTGTCAGGAATCCAGAAATCCTTATAGTAATGAATGAGGCGTCTCTTAATAAATTTCAGCTGAGACTGAAGAACGGCGGAATTTTAATATTTGATTCGTCTCTTATAAAAAAACCTGAACTGCGCTCTGATGTGCGCGTTGTTGACGTCCCTGCAAGTGAAATAGCCGCCTCAATCGGAGGGACAAAATGCGCCAACATGGTAATGCTCAGCGCACTGCTTGCGGAGACAGGAATAATAAAAGAAGAATCAGCAGTCAACGCCCTTGAAGAGCTTACACCTCAGAAAAGGAAAAAGGGTCTTGGCGCAAACAAAGAGGCGCTAATAAAGGGCAGGCAATATATTGAAGATAAGAAAAGCAAAAATATCTGACGTCAGAGAAGTCCAGCGGCTTATCAATGAATTTGCAAAAAAAGAGGAACTGCTGCCGCGTTCCTTAAATGACCTCTATGAGAGCATCCGCGACCTTTTTGTGTGCGAAGACAGAGGCGAGATAAAAGGAGTAAGCGCGCTTCACATATTATGGGACGACCTGGCAGAGATAAGGTCGCTTGCGGTTGCAGAAGGTTCAAGGGGCCAGGGGATAGGAAACAGGCTTTTGAAAATATGTCTCAGGGAGGCAAAAAGGCTCGGGATAAAAAGGGTGTTTGCTCTCACTTATCAGTCCGAGTTTTTCAGGAAGAACGGTTTTAAAAGTATTGATAAATCAAAACTTCCTCAGAAGATATGGGGAGACTGCCTCAGATGTCCGAAGTTCCCTGAATGCGACGAAGACGCTGTGATAATTGAGCTGTAAGGCAGTCTTATATCAGGGGACTGTCCCAGAGAATTACGGGCGAAGTCGTAGATTCGGGACAGTCCCCGTATCCAAATCATTTGACATACATTGCCCTCATGTTGTAGTCTGTTGTATTACGCTGTAGTTCAATTGTTAAAGCAGGAGGAGAAGTTTATGCCAACGGTTCAAAGAAGCATAAGAATTCAGGAAAAAACATTTAGAGAGATTGAGCAGATAGTCAGAGAGTCCGGGAAGGAGTTTTCTGCCGTAACGAATGAACTGCTTGAGGAAGCGGTGAGGATGCAGCGCTGCTCAGGGATTGTCTTCAGCGAAGGAACTGCCGGGCGCAGGGCGCGGATTGCCGGCACAGGCATAGAGGTATGGGAAGTTATCGGAGCCTATAAGAGCGTAAATAAGGATTTTAACCGTTTGCAAAAGGCTTATCACTGGCTTACCGGGCAGCAGTTAAGGTCTGCTGTCGGCTATTACAGGGCGTATCCTGAAGAGATTGACCGCCTTATAAAACAAAATGAAGAATTGACAAGAGAGGATGTTCATAAAAGATACCCCTTTCTTGTCAGGGGCAGTCGTTGAAATATTATCTTGATGAAGACCTCAGCCCAAAGATTGCGGAAATCCTTAGAAAGTATCATGTAGATACTGTCAGCGTCCATGAAGTCGGCATGGCACAGGCTGCGGATAGAGAACAGCTTGAATGGGCTGCATCTAAAGGCAGATGTCTTATAACCCGCAACAGAAATGATTTTATCCGCCTCACTGTTCAGTTTTTCAATGAGCATCGTCCTCATGCGGGAGTCCTTATCGTTCCGCATACTTTTCCCGGCGATAAATTCTCTCTCATAGCCCGCGCTATTGCTAAACACCATTCAAAGCATCATACAGGCAGAGTAGAGGCATACGCCATAGATTTTCTTGAGCCTTAGCTAATT
>Ga0210015_1004027_pt1 | contig 12675 bp, 10 predicted proteins | sample CryGeymeta201522_FD_185471 | JGI IMG/M metagenome (GOLD analysis project Ga0210015, IMG submission 185471) | Groundwater microbial communities from Crystal Geyser aquifers in Utah, USA - Crystal Geyser metaG 2015-22 (SPAdes) (version 2) | ecosystem: Environmental > Aquatic > Deep subsurface >... | reverse complement strand
ATATGACCTGTTGTCAGGACAAAGAATGTAGTTGCGGTGGCTCTAGTAGTTCCTTTGTTTTCGGTTTAATTATTGGTGCTTTTTTAGCTGCTGCCGTCATTATTTTAACTTCCAAAGATAAAGACAAAATTATTAAAAACATCAGAAATAAAATCGATGACTTGTTTAAAGACAAAATTCCCGAAATCAAAAAAAATCTTCCTGAAATCAAGAAGAAAATTTCAGTTATTATTCCCAAAAATTTATCTCCCCCTCCCGTTACCCCCTCTCCCCAAAAACCCGTCAAACTCTTCAAAAAGCCCAAAAAGTAATCTTCAGCCTGCTATAATTCCCTTATGAATGCCCGGGATTTAAAAAAGTTTTTTGTGGATTTTTTTATATCTAAAGATCACGCCGAAATCCCTTCTGCCTCCCTTATTCCCGAAAATGATCCTTCTACTCTTTTTGTTTCTGCCGGTATCCAACCCTTGGTTCCATACTTTTTAGGTACTCCTCATCCCTACGGCAAACGTTTAGTCAATGTTCAAAAATGTATCCGCACCGGTGATATTGACGAAGTCGGGGATTGCGTTCATCACACTTTTTTTGAAATGCTGGGTAATTGGTCTCTGGGTGATTACTTCAAAACCGAAATGATTCCTTTAAGTTTTGAGTTTTTAACCCAAAAACTAAATATTCCTGTTTCTAAATTAGCCGTCTCTTGCTTTGAAGGTGATGCCGACGCCCCCAAAGACCAAGAAACCGCCGATATCTGGCAAAAATTAGGAATATCTCCTCAAAGGATCGCCTTTCTTCCCAAAAAAAACAATTGGTGGGGGCCACCCGGGGTTACCGGTCCTTGTGGTTCCGATACTGAAATGTTTTATTGGGCCGCCACCCTATCACCGCCTCAAGTTTTTGATCCCAGTGATTCTAATTGGGTGGAAATCTGGAACGATGTTTTAATCCAATATTTCAAAAATAATTCCGGAGTTTATGAAAAATTAGTTCAGAACAATATTGACACCGGTATGGGAGTTGAGCGGACTCTGGCAGTTTTAAATGGTCTTTCTGACAATTATCAAACTTCTATTTGGCAACCGATTATTAAAAAAATCGAAGAGATTTCGGGCAAAAAATACGGTGTCATTGCGACCCCGCCACTGCGGGGGAAGCAATCACCACAGAGTGGTAAGCGCAACGATGTTGAGATTGCCACGTCGATGACTCCTCGCAATGACGACATAAAATCCATGCGCATTATTGCCGATCACCTTCGGGCGGCTGTTTTTATTATCGCCGACAGTGTCGAGCCGTCAAATAAAGAAGCCGGCTATGTTCTTCGCCGTTTGATCCGTCGCTCTATTCGCCACGGTAAAATTCTTGGCATTGAACAAAACTTTTGTCAAGATATTGCTCAAACTGTTCTAGACAATCAGGAGAATTTAGCTGGTTTTTATCCCGAACTAGATCAAAATAAAAATAGGATATTAGAAGTCATTGGTATTGAAGAAACCAAATTCCGTAAAACCCTTAATAGGGGACTAATAGAGATCAATAAATTAATAATCCATAAAAAAAACCTTTCCGGCAAAGAAGCTTTTAATTTATATCAAAGTTACGGTTTCCCTTTGGAATTAATCGAAGAAGAATTAAAGAAAAACGGTTTAAGTCTGGATATTGTCGAATTTAATCAGTCAAAAGAAGATCATGCCAAGCAGTCACAAACATTATCTGCTGGCAAATTCAAGTCCGGTCTGGCAGATAATAGTGAAATAATTACTAAATATCACACCGCCACCCATCTTCTTCATGCCTCTCTTCGAAAAACTCTCGGTGATCATGTCCAACAATCAGGTTCTAATATAACCTCTGACAGACTTCGTTTTGACTTCTCTCATACTGAAAAGTTAAACCCTGATCAGTTGGAAAAAATTACAAATTTAATCAATCAGCAAATAAAAAACAAATTAATCGTTACCAAAGAAGAAAAACATTTTATTGACGCCCAAAAAGAAGGTGCTCTGGCTTTTTTTGGTACCAAATATCCGAAGATTGTTACGGTTTATAAAATAGGGGATTTTTCCCAGGAGGTTTGTACTGGTCCTCATGCCACAAATACCGGAGAATTAGGTACATTTAAGATTATCAAAGAAGAATCAGCCGGATCCGGGAAACGCCGGATTTATGCTATTCTTAAGTGATGCAAAGTAATTTTTATTGGCTAGTTTCCATCACTTCTGAGTCTGCCCAAGTCTCTCTGGTTTCTTTTGATCCATCCTCTTCCGAAGTCAAAAGTCTAGGTCCGGAAACTGCTTGGGATCCGGCCTTACCCGATAGTCTAATTAGGGCGGTTGACACCTCACTGACCACTGCCACTGCCGACTATCAATTACCCGTCGATTCAGAACCGGACGATTGTGCTTTTATTATTCCACCTCCATGGGTCGGTCCCGACGGTCGGATTTTTCCAAATCTTTTAAAAAATCTTGAATCTTTATGTCGCGAACTAAAATTTCACCCTCTCGGATTTATCGGTCAAGACGATGCTTTTGTTGAGTCATACCAAAGTACGGATTCTTTTCCTGGAAGCTACATCATGCTCCACCTTTTATCGGCTCATTTTCAGCTTTCTTTTGTTTATTTAGGCAGTATCAAAAAAAGAGTATCGGAAAATTTTGATGGTGACTTTTCAGTAAAATTATTAGAGGATACCCTGGTAAAACTAAATTTTCAAAAAGCCCTCCCTCCAAAAATCATTATTGTCGGAAAATTTACCAATTCGCTGGTCGAAGATATTAACAATTACAATTGGACAGGAACCCCGGGTATTGAAACTTTTCTTCATCTTCCTGACGTGGTTACCGTTCCTGCCCCCGATCTTCAGCAGCTTTTCTCTCAAACCATCCACCGCCAACTTTCCCCCCTTGGTCCGCCGAAGTCCTCCGAATCGGAGGACGAAGGCGGCCCTATCGAACCGGAAGAACCTTCCCCAACTGAATTGGATTCTCCCCTACCACCACTTACTCTTGTAGAGGCTTCCGACCTGGGTTTTAGTGAGAATATTTCAAAACCCATTATCGAAACCGAATCAAATTTTGTCGAAATTCATCACCCTTTTTTCAAACATCACTCTCGTTATTTTTGGCTACTTCCATTAGTTATATTGATACTTTTTATCCCCGTTTTACCCCTATTTATAGCCAGAGCCGAAATTACTCTTTCTTTCACTCCCATTGAATTTACTGATGTCTTTTCCCTGACTCTTGATCCTGCCGCCTCCACCACCAGTAACTCCCTGGTTCCTGTCTCCCAAAAAAAACTCACTCTTTCCGTCAATGCCTCTGTTCCTGCTTCCGGTAAAAAAGAAATTGGGGAAAAGGCCCGGGGTGAAGTAACTATTTTTAACAAGCTCGACACTATTCAAAATTTAAATAAAGGTTTGATATTTTCTGACAAACTTGGCCATAAATTCGAATCCACCAGTAACCTCCAGGTTCCGGGAAGCACCTACAACCTTGATTCCGGAATTATTACCCTAGGTCAGGTAAAGACATCTTTGGTAGCCATCGACATTGGCCTCGAATCAAATCTAAACGCTGGCACTCAACTTAGCTCTAGTAACCCCAATTTTTTAATTAAAATTAATTCCAATTTTTCTGGTGGTACCAAAGAACTCGTAGCTGTTGTTTCCTCTGAAGACCGTTCTCGATTATTGGCTACTGCCCGCCAGGAACTCTCAATTAAAGCCAAAAATCAAATTCAAGCCGAATCAGCCCCCGGTTTAACCATTTTTGACTCAACCGCATTTTTTGACAGTCAAAAGACGGATTATAATCGGGAAATTGGTGAAGTAGCCGATACCTTAACTTTAAACTTGTTCTCCCAAGTCTCTTTTCTTTTTGTCAACCCCTCAGACAAATCAAAAATTACTTCGTATTTTCTTCAGAATAACCCCAAACTTTCCGGGCTTGATCCAAATTCTCTAACTTTAAATCTTACCTTCGTTCCCAAGGATTTGACTTCAACCAAATCCAGTGGTGTTCTCACTATCACCGGAAAAGGAACTCCCAAAATTGACATCATTACTCTCCGTCATCTCTTGGCTTTCAAATCAGAAAACGAAATTCAAAAAATTGTTTCCACTCTCCCCAGTTTTTATAATTATTCGGTCAAAAATAATTTAAAATTTATCAATTTGTTTAATCGATTGCCCCGAAATCCTGATTTCATAACCATTATCACAAAAAACTAATGGGTTATATTTATCTTAAAAAATCTCCTTCTTTAAATCGTCACTCCCGTAAACCTCGCCGTATTCTATCGGCTGTTTTTCTGTCTCTTGGGATATTTTTATTTCTCTCTGCCGTCGTCCCTATTGTTCAGTTTCAGTTCGAATACTCTTTAAAGTTTAATCAAATATTAAGTCCTCTTTCTTCCCGGTTTTCTAATCCTGGTTCCGTTTTAGGTGATACCAATACTGATTTCACCCAACTTTCGAATTGGTTTGAAAAAGGTTCGGCTACCACCACCAATAACCCAAATTTTTTATCACTCGATAATCGTATTTCTTCCTATTCTCTTTCTGTTCCCAAACTTAAAATTGAGAAAGCCCTAGTTCTTACCGGTAGTTCGGATTTAAAAAGCAGCTTAATTCACTATCCCCAAACTGCCCTTCCGGGACAACTCGGATCTTCGGTAATTTTTGGGCACTCAGTCTTACCCCAGTTTTTTAATCCTAAATCATATTTAACTATTTTTTCGACTCTTTACAAACTAAAGCAGGGAGACGAGATCTTTGTTGATTTTGACAATATTAAATACCGTTATTTAGTTGAAGAAATGTATGAGGTGGCTCCTACCGATCTTTCGGTTTTGGAGCAGCATTTTGATGGCCGCTACCTCACCCTAATTACCTGTTCTCCCCCGGGTACCTATCTTCGCCGTTTAATCATTAAAGCCCGAATTGTCGAAATTTAACTTTGGTTTTTTCTGCTCCAATATAGTTTTTCAGTCAAACCACCCTCTCTGCCAAACTTATCAATCATCGCTTTGACCTGTTTTTCCAAGAGGTAGGTAACAATATGGCACAACGTCAACAGAAAATTTGCATCCGCTTCGGGATTATTGGACAATTTTGCATTGACTTTCGAGTTACTTAATGAATATGCAATTTCCTGAAATTTTTTAATAATCGGTAATTTTTTCTCATAGATTTTCATTTGGTGTTGTCTCAAAAAGTCTTCATAATCAGCCTGCAGTTCTTCAAAAGAAGCCTTGGCGACACCCAAAAGTTTTATTTCACCTTTTTTTGAAGTTTGGCTTTGTCCAACCCCTTCGACAATGTTTTGTTTTCCCGATCTGGCCGCCTGTTCCATCTGATCCTTAGTTCTGGATTTATAATCAATATTTTTCTTAACAAACTCCACCGTTAGATCGTGAATTATCAGGGCATATCTGTAGCTTAATAAGTATTTATATCCTTCCATCGGTTAAAATAAGATATCACTTATGGATAACTATCTTGCCATTGATTACGGTACAAGGCGTATCGGCCTAGCCTACACCCAAAACAATATTATTTTTACTCTTCCCCAAATCTTAAACGATAGAAATCTTATTTCTAAAATAAAAAATATTATCTCCGATTATCACATTCAAAAAATCTATGTTGGTTTATCCGAAGGCCGTATTGCTACCAAAACACTTGAGTTTATAAAAGATATTAAAAACACTATAGATGTTCCCATCGAAACAGTCGAAGAGTCAATTTCCACTATTGAGGCTGGCTCCATTTACAAAAATATAGCCAAAAAAAGGGCAGATTTTAAAAACAACATCGACTCTTTTTCTGCTGCTGTGATTTTAGGTCGGGCTCTGGGTTATAATTAACCGTGTTTAAAAATCTTATATCTCCTATTCAAGCCTGGCTTCTTTCCCAGGGTCGCTGTGTCGGCTGTGGTGAAGCTCTATCCAAAGGCAAGCGCCAAGACGTTCGGGGGCAGACGACTGTTACCTGTCACTGTGGTCGTATCTTTATTCACGATCCCAAAAAAGGTAGCTATCGTCGGGCACTTTTTGACGAAGTCTAATGAAATGGCGCTATCTTTTTGTTAGCTTTGGCCTTATTCTTATCATCGCTGTCTCGGTCGTATTTTATTTATCCTCACCTTTTTCCTCCGACTCTTCTCTTAAAGCTTTTGTTATCAATCAGGGCGAAAGCGTAGTTGATATCAGTAACCGCTTGGGTAAAAATCGCTTTATCAAAAGCCCTTTAATTTTTATTTTTTGGTCGGCCTTAAGTGGTCAAAAAAATAAAATTAAAGCCGGTAAGTTTGAAATTGCTTCTTCTTGGGATGTTAAAACTATAATTTCCAAATTAACCAGCGGTGGATCAACTGACTATTGGTTTAAAATTATTCCGGGACAGCGCCTCGAGGAATTCGCCAAAGACGACTTAGTTTCAGCCACTAGTGGCAAAGAAGGTTATCTTTTCCCTGACAGTTACCTAATTCCTGAATACTATACTTCCGATGAAATTGTCACCCTGATAACTAAAAATTTTGACCAAAAAATTATGGCCTTAAATATTAGTAGCCAAAATTTATCGGAAGTTGTTACCTTAGCCTCGCTTTTGGAACGTGAGGCCAAAACCCGGCTCGACAAACAAAAAGTAGCTACTGTGATTAAAAACCGCCTTAAAATCGGTATGGCTCTCCAGGTTGATACCACTGTCCAATATGGTCGGGACACTATTACTAAACCTACCAAATATTGGCTTCCCCTAACCAAAACTGATCTCCAAATTAATTCTCTCTTCAATACTTACCAAAACCGCGGTCTACCTCCGTCACCCATTTGTAACCCCGGTCTTGACTCCCTCTTTGCCGCCCAAAACCCCCTACCTTCCGACAATCTCTATTACATCTCCGGCTCCGATGGTCTCATGCATTTTGCCGTCACTCTCGCCGACCACAATTCCAATATTGCCAAATATCTAAAATAAGTGTTAGTATAGGGCCAATGGCTATAAATAACGCCCGGAAGTACTATGAATATTGGGAAAACCAAGATTGGGTTATTAAAGATGCTTCTGGCAACCCCCTTCCTGGCTCGGGAAAATTTATGGCAGAATTTAAAAGATTTGCCCAGGAGGCAGTCGAAGGGGATTGGAACATGGATACCAGCTTTCCTATTCCCAGGAAACCGCTTTCCGACAACGACTAGAGTTGTTTTTGATTTACCAGCTCGTCTAAGATTCTCCACCTTCTTTTTTTCTCACTCATCGGCACGTCGTCTTTATATAGTTTGGCCGAGACCGTTCCCTGTCGGGGACTGTATTTGTTTATATAAGCAATATCAAATATGACCTTTTTGCAGACCGAAACTGTGTTTTGAAACGCCGTCTCACCTTCTCCAGGAAAGCCCACAATTATATCCGTACTAAATCTGACATCTGAGATCTGAGATCTGATCCTCTTAACTAATCCAAGATAATCCTTTTGGGTATATTTTCGGTTCATTTTTTTTAAGATTTCATCATCACCTGATTGAAAAGGCAGGTGAATTAAGCGGTTAATATTTTTATATTTAGAAATGACGTCAATCAGTTCATCTGAAAAATCCCAGGGGTTACTGCTGATAAACGATATTTTTTTTAATTTTTTTAGAGCTACCATTTCTAGTAACTTTGGGAAACTCGGTTGATATGAATTTACATTTTGACCAATCAATATCACCTCCTTAAATCCTTTTTCCAAGGTTTTGTCTACCTCCGTTAATATTTCTGCCATTGGTCTGGATCTTTCTCTGCCTCTGGAATAGGGGACTATACAATAGGAGCAATAATTATCACAGCCGGAGCTTATTGGTATTAGCGCTGCTTTTTTGTTATTTCTTAGGGGTTCTATATCAAAACTAATATTTTTTATCGGCAACATCTCATCCACACCTTCTATTTTCTTTTTCACAATTGGCACCAGACATCCGGTTAATATGATCTTTGGTTTGTAATTCGTAATTCGTAATTTGTAATTCGTAATTTTATTTATTAGTCCATAAACCCTGTTTTCAGCTGACTCCCGGATTACACAACTATTTATCACCACCGTATCGGCCTCTTTCCAATCATCTACCAATTTATCGCCTCTTTCCCAATAATATGCCTTTATCCTTTCCGAATCCGCCTCATTTTGAACACACCCAAAGGTTTTAATAAAAACTTTTGCCATCAGGCTATCTTATCACCCGAGCTCCACTCAGAAGGAAAAATACCGCCATTCCCAAAAGTGCCATGGTTGGCCAAGCTATTCCCACTGTCGGCAGTGCTTCTCCTGTTCCCGCTTGCACCGCGTTCCAATCAACATTGGCAGCTCCGATTGTCAGGGTAAATTTAATTTCGCTACCACTACTGGCCAGTGTTACCAAATGGTCGCCATCAGTTAGGGAAGTTGTCGGTGTAAACACCCAATCTCCGGCGCTATCGGTACTTACCTGCAATGTAGTCCCGTCAATATCCACTGCCACATCGGCTCCTGTCCCAGCTTCTCCCCGAAAGGTTGGCTGATTACTGGTGTACCACCAGTGACTTATTTGTTTCCCGTCAGTACTTACATTCCCAATCGATTTTAAGTTAAAACCGGCAGCTAAAGTTTCAGAAACCGTTAAAAAAAATACAGCTATTGTCAATAACCAAATTTTTCTCATAAATAAATCTTAGGCCCTACCCCGTTCACTTGCAAGTCGTGATTTTTCATGCCATAGTTATTCTGTGATTGATTCTAGTGGCAATGACGAACTTCAAAAACAATATCAGGCCCTGCTTGACCAATATGCGCAGGCGTTAGATCAAAGTTCTCCAATTCCACCATTACCTCCAGAAGTGCTATCGCCACCTCCGGAAATAATTTCCCCGCCTGTTTCCCCACCCTCATCACCTCTTTTCTTCAAAATTCTTTTTTATTTTTCACTACTTACTTTTTTGGCCGTGGTAGCGGCTATTGTTTATAGCTTTTCCAAGAGTCAACCGCCCTCTTCTGTTTCTTCTCCTACCCCAATTCCTACTGAAACCAAGTCAAATCCTGTTTGTGAACTAAACGATAAAACCTACCAAATTGGCGAATCTTTTCCGGCCGCCGATGGTTGCAATACCTGCGCCTGCCAACCCGACCAGCTTATTATTTGTACTGAAATTGCCTGCGAAGCCACTCCTTCCACCAAACTCACCCCCACCAAAACCTCTACTGGATATAAAAAATACCAAAATTCGGTCTATAGTTTCAGTTTCGAATACCCCAACACCTTTATTGTTGTTGATGAACTGCCCAAAAATAAGAGTCAAGGTGGTCCAAAGACTAGCCTAGAATTAAAAGACACCAACAATAATTATACTGTCTCAATCGTGGTTGATCCAGCAGGTTTTGGTCCAATATTCGCCGATAAAATGATTAAATTAACTTATTCATCGGCAAAAGGTTTGTACGCTGCCGAAACAACTCTAGCTTCGGCTGCTGATGTGGACTATCTTTCCCCTGAAAAAAATACTATTTGGTATCAATTTGACACTGACAAGTATTCCAATCTAACAATTATCAGTACTGCCCCAAAAGTAGATATTAAACTTGAAAACATTTTATCTACTCTTCTCTCTACTTTTAAATTTCTTTAATTTATGAATCCAACTAATCGTCTCATTACCCCTCTCGCTGCCATGGTAGTAATTCTTTCCGTCGCCGTCCTTCTGCTTCTATTTCCCAAAACCCAAAACTACCCCACCCATTATACTTGTCCTGAAAGTGGCTAGGTGGATTGTCTGCCACAGCAAAATGTCGGCGTTAGATACGAATGTACCTCCGGGGCCATAAATTGGTACCGGGCCAATTGTCCTGATTTTAAGGGCGCCGCCCTATAAAAATCATCCTCTTGCACTGCGTAAAATATGCGTATATAATGTTCCACATTCGGCGAGCGGTTGGTACATAACTCGTCTGTTAGCGTTACAACTCAAACTATTTGATGCCTTCCGCCAAAAGAGTCAACTGGGGTAAAATTTATCCGGACATTCCTCAACTAGACTTATTGGCTGTTCAAAAAGAATCTTGGGCAGAATTTCTAAAAAAAGATTTAATTGATACCGTTCATTCCGTTTCCCCAATCTCTGACTATACCGGCAACAACTGGGTTTTGGAATTGGGTGATGTTTCCTTTGATAAAGTTAATGTTACTCCGGCCCTAGCCCGCCAAAAGGGATTAAATTACACCCTTCCTGTTATCATCAAGGCCCGATTAACTAATAAACGCACCGGTTTGGTCAAAGAAGAAGAAGTATTTTTACTGAATCTTCCGGCCATGACTCCCCAAGCCACCTTCATTATTAATGGTATCGAGAGGGGAGTTATCAATCAACTGGTCCGCTCCCCCGGCGTTTATTTTACCGGCACCACCGATCCGGCTACCGGCAAAACTCTTTGCAACGCCGAAATCCGTCCGGTTAGGGGCTCTTGGTTGGAATTCTTTGTTGGTAAAAAAGATGTCATCTTCGCCCGTATCGATCGCAAAAAAAAGGTTCTGGCCACTGTAATTCTTCGGGCGGCCACCGCCTTTTCCGACAAACAAATTATAGCCGAACTTGGTCCCTTTATTGAAGCCACTCTCCACGCTGACGCCACCAAAACCCAGGAAGAATCCCTTCTTGAATTTTATCGGAAACTCCGCCCCGGTGAACCGGTTGTTTTGGAAAATGCCCAAAAGTTTTTTCAGGAACGTTTTTTTGATCTTCGTACCTACGAACTGGGTAATGTTGGCCGCCATAAAGTCAATAAAAAATTTGGTTTTGATTTCAACGATACTGACAAAAGCAATTGGGTCTTAAAAAATGAAGATTTGCTAGCTACCGTTAAACACCTTATTAAGCTTCAAAAAGATGACAAGAGAATTTTTGACGACATTGATTCACTGGGTAACCGCCGTCTCCGGCGCTGTGGTGAAATTGTGGCCCAGGTAGCACTCCGCCCCGCCATGGCCAGATTTGAGCGGATGGTCAAGGAAAGAATGAGTCTTATTTCTACCAAAGAAAAACCCCAACCTTCCCAAATGATCAATCCTCAGCCCCTAATTTCCTCTCTCAATACTTTTTTTAGAAGCAACCAATTATCCGCCATTCTTGATCAGACCAATCCTCTTTCCGAGCTTGATCTGTTGCGCCGGATAACTGTGATTGGTGTTGGTGGCTTAACCCGTGAACGGGCCGCCTTTTCTATCCGCGACGTTCATGGTTCTCAATATGGTCGGATTTGTACTGTCCGTTCTCCTGAAGGTCCCAACATCGGTTTGGTAACTTATCTGGCTCTCTATGCCAAAATTGACAAATACGGTTTTATTTTAGCCCCTTTCAGAAAAGTTGAAAAAACCGGAAAAATATTCAAAGTCAGCAATGATATTGTCTATCTTGATGCCGACGATGAATTTAACCATCGAACTACCCACCTGGGTATCAAAATCGATTCTAAAGGAATTATTAATCAGGACTGGGTGCCTCTCCGTTTTCAGGGCGAATTCATCGAGGGTCCACTGGAGTTGGTTGAATATATTGATATGGTTCCCAACGAAATTGTCGGTACCTCCGCTTCCCTAATTCCTTTTATTGATCACGACGATGCCACCAGAGCCCTGATGGGTTCTCACATGCAGACCCAGGCTGTACCACTTATTACCACCGAAGCCCCAATTGTCGGTACCGGTATGGAAACCACCATTGCTTCAGCCATGAATCGTTCTCTGGTCGCCCTCAAGTCCGGCACGGTCAAATATGTTGACGCCGGGAAAATCATTATCGATGATCTTACTTATGAAACCCAGAAGTTTGTCAGAACTTCTCCCTATGGTACTTGTTATAACCATCGGGTACTGGTCGATGTTGGCGACAAGGTTAAAAAAGGTGAAGTCATCGCTGACGGTCCGGCCACACATGAAGGTGAGCTTTCCATTGGTCGTAATCTTTTGGTGGCCTACGCCTCAATTGACGGTTTAGGTTATGAAGATTCTTTTTTAATATCTGATCGTTTGGTCAAAGAGGACGTGTTAACCAGTGTTCAAATTTATGAATATCAGGCCAATGTGGTAGAAACCAAATTAGGTAGTGAAGAGTTAACCAAAGATATCCCCAATGTTTCTGAAGCCGAATTAGCCAAACTGACCGAAGATGGTATCGTCATGATCGGTGCTACCGTCAGCCCCAATGATATTTTAGTCGGCAAAGTCGAACCTCGGGGTGAAAAAGAACTGACCGCCGAAGAAAGACTTCTGCGGGCCATTTTTGGTGAAAAAGCCCGGGAAGTCAAAGACACGTCACTCCGAGTCCCCAATGGTGAGGGTGGTGTCATTATTAAAATTGACGTATTAGATAAAAATGAAGGCGACGAACTTGACCCGGGTGTAAATAAGGTGGTCAAGGTTTATGTAGCCCAGATCCGTCGGATTCAGGAGGGAGATAAAATTGCCGGCCGCCATGGTAACAAAGGAGTTATTTGTCGGATTATGCCCCCATATGATATGCCCCGCTTAGCCGATGGTACTCCGGTTGATTTGGTTATGTCACCTCTCTCGGTCATCGCCAGAATGAACCTCGGCCAAATTCTGGAGGTCACTTTAGCTGTCGCCGGAAACCGACTCGGTAAAAAATATGCCGTTCCTGTTTTT
>Ga0210015_1004016_pt1 | contig 12709 bp, 12 predicted proteins | sample CryGeymeta201522_FD_185471 | JGI IMG/M metagenome (GOLD analysis project Ga0210015, IMG submission 185471) | Groundwater microbial communities from Crystal Geyser aquifers in Utah, USA - Crystal Geyser metaG 2015-22 (SPAdes) (version 2) | ecosystem: Environmental > Aquatic > Deep subsurface >... | reverse complement strand
TGAGCAGGTGAATTTGCAGGCGGTCGCGCAGGGCGCCGATGCGTTTGGCGAGTCCGTCGTGCAGGAGGCCGTCGAGCGCAAGCGTGCCGTTCACATCGGTGACGAGGTGCCTGGTCCGCAGTTCGCCGCGGCCGGGGATGGTCAGTTCGAGCATGAGGAGTATTATACAACATGGCTTCCCCCTCGTTCTCTAGGAATTGGGCTCATCAAAGATCACCGGGTTAAAACCTTTTGGACACGGATCCTTCGGCGGACAGACACGGAAAAAGCACGGATTTTTTTATCGCTTCTCCGTGAAACTCCGTAACATCCGTGCGATCCGTGTACGAATCACGGCAAATCACATAGAGCCGGAAATTGGATTCGGTTACAAATCTTCGGGCTTTAGTCCTGTAACTTTTGCCACCCTTGCCAGCATTTTAGGCCGATTTCTTCGTTATCGTGAAAAGCAAAAACTACATCAAGGCAGGGACATTTTCCCCATTTTCCAGCCGGTCGGCAACGACTCGCAATGCCAGGGCCTGGGCATGCGCAACCGCGTCATCGGGGTCTTTGCCGTAGGTCAGCACGCCGGGAAGTTCCTTTACTTCTGCCAGCCAGCGGCCATCCTCTTCCTGTTCGTACTCAACGGTAAATTTCGTTTTGACTTCCTTTCCGTTTGTGTTTTTAGTATAGCACAATCAGGTTATCCCGCCCTCACCGACGCGAAACCCAACCCATTCGGCCTGACGTGCGCGCCAAACTCATGTAACTTCATTCAGAAAAATGCCTGCTCGAAGGATGTGTATTCCCTCATACCTTTCCATATCCAATAAGTGTTTATCCCCTGAAACAATGAAATCCGCTTTTCCTAAAAGCGCACATTCCAGAACCATGTCGTCATCGGGATCAGCAGTTACAACATGCAATTTGCTTTCGATAGTCGCAAGTTGTGAAAACGAAAGGATTTCGGCAATGGTCCTGGCCGCTTCTTCCATTGACTGTCCCATTTTCGATTGTAATTTTTCATTGAACTCAGCCAGGATTTCAAGGCAGGTGACGTGTGTAACCATCCCCTCACGCGCCAATTGCAGGCAGGAATAGGGGCTTCCTTTCCAGCCCACGCCAGAGAACAGGATGTTTGTATCAAAGACAACGGTGGATTTTTTCACGATTTCTCGTGCAGAAGTTCGTCAATGAAACGCTCGCGTTCATCTTCGGACATTCCCGCCCAATTCGAACCGCGTTCGGCGGCGAGACGTTGCAACTGGTTCTCACCTTGCGCGAGCCTGATCTCCCACCAGAGATTAACGTCGGTCTCTAGCGCGTTGAGCGCCGCCTTTTTTCCATCGGGAGGCAACTGTTTGATGAGTTCAATCACTTGGTCATTGGATAGAGTTAAAGTAACCATGGTAACTCCTCAACCAAATTATACCGCAGAGGATCCCGCCCTCACCGCCGCGAACCCCAATCCGTTCGGGCCGACGTGCGCGCCGATGACGGTGGTCACGTTGACCATGAGGATGTCGCGCGGCAGTTCGCGGCGGGACTCGTCCATGAGACGCGCCAGGAAGTTGCGGGCGCGGGATTCGGCCCCGGTGTGGAGGATGGCCAGGCGTTCCAGCGGCAGTCCCGCTTTCAGGAAGGTTGCCATGCGCGCATCGGCCTGACTCGTTGTCCGCACCGCGCCGACGGCTTTGATCTGCCCATCGGTCAGTTCGACCATTGGTTTGATGTTCAGCATCCCGCCGAGGATGGCGATGGCGGCGGGGACGCGCCCACTGCGGCGCAGGTAGTCCATCGTGTCGAGCGCGGCGGAGACGCGCAGTCGGCGGCGCGTGGACTCAATCGCCGCGAGAACCTCCTCGAGGTCCGCGCCTGATTCTGCGGCTTCGGCCGCGGCCAGCGCCTGGAAGCCGATTCCCAGCGAGAGCGAGCCGCTGTCCACGACCGTGATCTTGTTCGGGAAATCGTTCGCGGCTTGTCCGGCGATGCTGCAAATCGCGGTCAACTTCGAGGCGGCGTGGATCGAGAGGATGTGGTCACAGCCCGCTTCGAGCAAGCGCAGGTAACGCGCCGAGAATTCCCCGATGGAGGGCGCGGCGGTGGTTGGGAAGATTTTCATCGCAGGCAGGCGCGCGTAGAAATCGTCCCGGCTGATGCCCTCGCCATCCGCGTATTGCTGTCCCTCGATGACGAGGATGGTGGGGACGACCTGGATGCCGAAGCGTTGGATCAGGTCGGCGGGCAGGTCGCAGGTCGAGTCGGTGACGAGGCCAAGTTTCATGTTGTGGCGAATTCTTGCAGTTGAATCATAAGTCAAAAGTGTGTATACTGAAATTGTACCCCACTGAAAGGAGGATACCATGTTCAAAAACATCCTGCTCGCGGTAGACGGTTCGGAGCATGGCCTGCGCGCCGCCCGCATGGCCGGTGACCTGGCGCGCTCCCTGCAGGCCGAAGCCCTGTACGTGGTGGCGGCCTACGAACCCATCCCGCCGTACATCGGCGACCCATACCTGCAAACCGCCCTGGACGCCCGCCTGAAAGAATCGCAAACCCTGTTGCAAAAGGCAATCGAAGCGGTCGGCGAAATTCCCGGCAAATTACATAGCGAACTGCTCGAAGGCTCGCCGGCCGAGGCCATCCTCGAGGTGGCGCGCACGCGCAAGAGCGACGTGATCGTGATGGGCGCGCGCGGCCTGGGACGCATTGCCGCCGCCGTGTTGGGAAGCACCAGCCAGAAAGTTGTCAGCCACGCGCCCTGTCCGGTTTTGATAGTTAGGTAGTCGGATAGTCGGGTAGTTGGGTAGTTTGATAGTCGCCGTCCTCCCGAAAAGCATCGGGACTTCGTGAGCGGAAGGCCGAGGTTTTTTCGAGGCCTGTAGTCGAAGGACGCTTGGTCAGGTAGCCGCGTGCTTGGCGAGGCGCTCGGCTTCGGCGAATTCTTCGGGCGTGTTCACGTTCCAAAAGGCAAGCCCAGACGGATCGAGGCGCGTCACTTCCCCCATCGTCAGTTCGCGGACTTTGACCTGCGGGAACCACGCGATGACCTTCCACTGATCCGCTTGGATGGCGGACTGGATGGCCGGGACGCACGTGGCGCGGCGGTAGACGGCGTGGAACGGCTCGTAGCCCTCGTCTGTTTTGCCCACTCGCTCCGCTCGGGGTGCTGCGCGAGGGATGACCACGTCCGCTTCTTCCTGGACGAGCAGGCGGGCCGCGGCTTCGAGGAGCGACGCGCTGGCAAAGGGCATGTCGCAGGCCGCGACCGCGACGATCGGGGACGCGGCGGAGGCGAGCGCGGTGTAGAGTCCGCCCAGCGCGCCGCGACCCGCCACGAGGTCCGGGACGAGGCGCAGACCGAGGAAGGCGTAATCGTCGGGATGATTCGTGGTCACGAGGATTTCATCCGCAATCGGGGCGAGACGCTCGATTACGCGTTGAATGAGCGGGCGTCCGAGAAAAAGTTTGAGGGCTTTGTCTTCGCCCATGCGCGCCGACTGTCCGCCGGCCTGGATCACAAGGCTAAACATGAGGTATATTATACTCATGGCAAACCATGTAGTGACGATTTTAATCGTCAGAACGACTAAAGTCGTTACTACATGGAAACGATTAAACGATTACGTGAGCAAAGGTCGGTTACTACATGGAAACGATTACGTGAGCAAAGGTCGAGATGAGTAACATTGCAAACGTGTTGGATGCGTTGACGAGTAAGGGGGAGTTGTACGAAGCGCGGGCGGATGGCGCGGCGCGTTGTTTCGCCTGCGGGCATCGCTGTTTGATCCGTCCCGGGATGCGCGGCATCTGCCAGGTGCGCTTCAATGAGGGGGGCGTGTTGCGTGTGCCGTTTGGTTACGTGGCCGCGTTGCAGGCCGACCCGATCGAGAAGAAACCGTTCAACCACGTCCTGCCCGGCGCCAGCGCACTGACGTTTGGGATGCTGGGCTGCGATTTTCATTGTGGATTCTGTTTTACGGGAGATACGGTGGTCATTACCGATCTGGGACCTAAGACATTGGAAGAATGCTTCACGGCTTGCCCTCGCGTAGAGAAACGCCCTGATGGGGAAATTGGAGTTTCCTCCAATCTATCCGCCATTGCCGCCTCCGGGAAATTAAGAAAAGTAAAGGCGGTTTTCAAACATTCGTATTGCGGCCCGATGGCAGTCATTCGCCCTTATTATCTGCCAGCATTGCAATGTACTCCCGACCATCGAGTGTTTGCTACAGACAATGTTTCCCGCGCGCCGGAATTGACAAAAGCCAAAAATCTGACGATCAATCATTATCTGGCTATCCCCCGTAAGTTTGCGTTTTCCTCCCTGCCTGTTATTGATGCTGCGAAGATTTTGGAAAATCACAGAATTGAGTATCAAACTCCGTGGAAGTTATCTGCGGGCGATGTTGAAACCATCATGCAGGAAACCGAAATGGGCAAAACATCGCGGGAAATCGGCTTGAAGTTGGGAAAGGATCCCTCCTATATTCGCCACATTCGCAGTAAATTCCGTCGGGATCGGATCCATGCATCCTACACAGGCCGGGCAATCGCGGAAGGGAATACGATCCGTTTTCCAAACGAACACAGACCTGGTATTCCCGCACAATTCACAGTTAACGAGGATATTGCAAGATTGTTTGGCTTGTATTGCGCGGAAGGTTCGGTCATTAGCGACAAAAACCGTCCAAACAGTTTCTCTGTTGATTTTAGTTTTTCCCTAAAAGAGAAGGATTACGCTGAGGAAGTTAGGGAGAGTCTGAAACGCAATTTCCATCTTGAAGCCAGTATAACGAAGCGGGCTACTGCGCTGGGAGTATCAACAAGCAAGTCTTCCTTTGGATTATTGATGAAATCCCTCGCGGGCGGAAAAGCCTCAGAGAAACGCGTGCCTGCGCCCATCTTCCAATCCAAAGCAGGCATTGTTCAAGCATTCCTCGACGCGATTGTTGACGGCGACGGGCATCGCTTCGAAAATGGAAAAGTCAGCGTTACAACGGTCTCGCACGATCTGGCATACGGGATTGCATGGCTGGCGTTGAAACTGGGATATTTACCCTCGCTCTACGACGCGCGGATGCCTGAAGAGGGTGTGATTCAAGGGCGTCGTGTCCGCCGCTCCCCGCATCAATACACAGTCGTCTGGTATCAGGATAGCGCCGTCCGCCGAAAAATGATAACGACCGATGATTTCTACTTAATCCCCTTGCGTGGTGTCGAAACAGTGGATTTTGAGGGGGATGTGTTCAACATGGAAGTCGAAGAAGAACATAATTACCTGGCAGGTTTTTTTGCCGTCTCCAACTGCCAGAACTGGTTCACCTCCCAGGCCATGCGCGACCCGCATTCAGACGAGTCGGTGAACCTGATTCGAGAAATTACGCCAGCGCAAATGGTGGAAGCCGCAAAGCGAACTCAGGCGTCAGTAATCGTTTCCTCGTACAACGAGCCGCTCATCACCAGCGAGTGGGCCGCCGCGATCTTCAAGGAGGCCAAGTCCGCGGGGTTGAAGTGCGCCTACGTCTCCAACGGCAACAACACGCCCGAAGTGATGGAGTACCTGCGTCCGTACCTCGACGCGTATAAAGTGGACTTGAAGTCCATGAACGATAAGAATTATCGCAAACTGGGCGGCGTTTTGCAGAATACGCTGGATGGGATCAAACGGGCGCGCGAGATGGGTTTGTGGGTGGAGGTGGTGACTCTCGTCGTCCCCGGCTTCAACGACAGCAACGAGGAACTCTGGGAGGCGGCGCGCTTCCTGGCGGGAATCTCCCCTGTCATCCCCTGGCACGTGACGGCCTTCCACAAAGACTACAGGATGACCGATCCCGCCAACACCGACGCGCGCATACTCCAGCGCGCGGCGGACATCGGCCGCGAGGCGGGACTGCATTTCGTCTACGCGGGCAACCTGCCGGGGCGCGTGGGCGAATACGAGGACACGTTCTGCCCGGGCTGCAACCAGCCCGTTGTGCGGCGGAGCGGCTACACAGTGCGCGAGTATCGCATCACGGGGGAGGGGACCTGTCCGAAGTGCGGGACAAAAATTCCAGGCGTCTGGCCGGGGGATCCGGCGGATGTCCCATTGGGCAGATGGGGAATGCCATTGGTGACCGTATAACGCTGGGGACAAAAAAAGAAGAGCCAACCTGCCCAAGATAGGGTACAGATGAGCGCGCCAGCCGCCGCACGCGGGACGGGCGCACCCCGTTTGTGCGCCAGGAACAACTGGCGAGTTGGTTTGAGGTGCCGCAAGAACGGGTCAGCCAGTACACAGGATATTGGCTGAAAGGGGATTGGGCTAATTTGTTGAGCTTGAAGAGCGCCGAGTTGCTGACCGGGGATCTACTTGCCCGCATCGTAAAGGTGTTTGCCAGCTTTCCGCAGTGGGGTCAGGAGCAGGTCTATGCGTATTTACACCAGCACGGGCAAAAGCTCAGGTGGAACAAGCGGCCGAACAAAGCGGCTGGCGGGAGTTGCAAGCGCAGTTGCAGGAACGCTACGAACTGGGCAGTGGCGGCTTTCACTTGCGGGAGCGCTGGCTGCTGGAACAACTCCTGACCCAGGTTCAAAGTCTGCTCGCCCTGCTGGAAAGCGGGGCAGGCGGGTGAAAGGAATCCCGTAGCGTAGATGGCGGTATTCAATCCCATCTACGCTTTTATGGTTTCGCAAAGGCGGTCTATTTCAAAAGTTCTTCCGCGTAATGGCAAGCGACGAAATGGCCTGGGCGCAACTCGCGCAGGGCCGGTTCCTCGACCGAACAGTTCTCCCTCGCGATGGGACAGCGCGGATGGAAGTGACAGCCCGGGGGCGGGTTGATGGCGCTGGGGATTTCGCCGGCCGGCATCAGCTCTTTGCGCCGGTGGCGCGGGTCGGGGACCGGAACGGCTTCCAAAAGGGCGCGCGTGTACGGATGCCCGGAATGTTGATAGACTTCCGCCAGCGTCCCAACCTCGCAGAGCTTGCCCAGATACATGACAGCGATACGGTCACAGACATACTTGGCCGTAGCCAGGTCATGCGTAATGAACAGGTAGGTCAGGTTGAACTCGTCCTTGAGTTTCATCATCAAGTCGAGCAGAAGCGCCCGCACCGAAACGTCGGCCATGGCGATCGGCTCGTCGGCTACGACCAGGTCCGGCGCGGTGACCAGGGCGCGGGCGATGACCACGCGTTGGCGTTGTCCGCCACTGATCTGGTGCGGGAACTTGTTATAAAATTGCTCGGCGGGAGCCAACCCAACTTTTTCCAGAATCTCACAAACAACCTTCTTGACTTCTTCCAGCCTGGTCGTGATATGGATACGCACCGGATGCCCGATGGCCTCTCCCAAAGTCATGCGCGGGTTAAGCGAGGCCAGGGGGTCCTGGAAGATCACCTGCATGCGGGAGCGCAATTTGCGCATGGCTTCAGGGGAAATCGTGCTGAGGTCGGTCCCATCAAAGATCACGCGCCCCTCGGTGGGGTCCAACAAGCGCAGGATCAAGCGTCCCACAGTGGATTTCCCGGAGCCACTCTCACCCGCCAGGCCAAACACTTCGCCTTTGTGGATCGTGAATGAGACGCCATCCACGGCTTTGACGGCCGGGATGTGCCCTCGGTTGAGAATGCTTGCCAGGAATCCGCTTTGAACGGGAAAATGCTTACGCAGGTTTTCAACGCGTACCAGATCGGCGGTCTCGGCGGCCGGGACAGGCGCGGCGGTCTTGTTTTCCATAAGTCTCGGCTCAGGCATGGAGTCCCTCCTGTTTTACGTTGGCCGTCTGATACAACAGGCAGGAGACGAGATGGCCGCCTACGACAGGTTCGAAAGCCGGTTCCCTGGTTCGACAAATATCCATCACAAAGGGACAGCGCGGATGGAAGCGGCAGCCGATGGGCGGATGCAGCAAATTCGGCGGCGCGCCTTCCATCTTGTAAAGCTCACCCTCCTCCAATCGGATGTTGGGGACGGATTTCAGTAGTCCCTGTGTGTAGGGATGTTTGGGATCGGCGAACACGTCATTGACGTCACCCACTTCGGCCATCTTGGCCGCGTACATGACCGCCACGCGGTCCGCGACCTCGGCCACCACGCCGATGTTGTGGGTGATCAGCAGGATGGTCAGGCCGAACTCCTTTTGCAGTTCCTTCAACAGGTCGAGGAACTTGGCTTCCACGATCACGTCGAGGGACGTGGTCGGTTCGTCGGCGATGACCAACTTGGCGCGCAATGCCAGCGCCAGGGAGATCATCACGCGCTGCCGCATCCCTCCCGACATTTGGTGGGGGTACTCGTTTAGACGCTCTCTGCGGATTCCAAGCCGTTCCACCAATTCTTCCGAGCGGGTCCGCGCAGCCGCGCCTGAGGTTTCCGGTTCGTGGGCCTGGATGGTTTCGGTCAAATGATCAAGAATACGTTGGACCGGGTTAAGCGAAGTCATTGGGTCTTGAAAGATCATGCCAATCTCGGCGCCGCGTACGTCCGGCATTTCTCGGTCAGATAGTTTCATCAAGTCGCGGCCATCGAACCACAACTCTCCATTGGCAATGCGAGCCGGGCCGGTGTGCAGGCGCATCAATGCCTTGCCGAGAGTTGATTTCCCACAACCCGATTCCCCCACCAGTCCCAGAATTTCGCCGCGGCGGATGTCAAGGGAAACGTCATCAACAGCTTTGACGATGCCAACGCGAGTCTGATACTCAACGGTCAGGTTTCGAACAGAATAGAGGCTATCGTCGGGCATCAACGTTCTCTCAGTTTGGGGTTAAATATCTCTGTCAGGCCTTCGCCCATCATGGAGAAGGCCAGCACGACCAGCATGATGGCCAGGCCAGGAAAGGTAATCATCCACCAGGCAGTCTGGATGAAACGCTGTCCGCGCGCCAGGTCAATGCCCCAGTCGGCGATCGTCGGCGGCAGGCCCAGGCCCAGGAAGGAGAGCCCGGCCCCGGTCAGGATCGCATCGGCCACGTTGACCGAGAAGATGATCGCGACCGAGGGAATGACGTTCGGGAAGATGTACTTTTGCAGGATTTCCAGATTGCGCGCCCCGATGCTTTTGGCCGCTTCCACGTAAACTTCCTCTTTCACGGAGAGGGTCTGGCCGCGCACGATGCGGTAATACGTTGGGATATACAACACTGCAATGGCGACGATAATGTTGAGCATACTCGGCCCCAGGACGGCGGTGATGGCGATCGCCAGGATCAGGCCGGGGAAGGCGTATAGACTGTCCATTACTAGACTCAACGAGCGGTCGAGCGAGCCGCCGACGAAACCGGCAAAGAGTCCCAGCGGGACGCCCAGGAACAGGGCCACGAGGGAGGAGCTAAATCCAATGATTAAAGCGATGCGCGTACCCCACAACAGACGGCTCAGGACATCCTGGCCGATATCGTTGGTGCCCAGGAAAAAGCCGCCTGCGGTGGATCTTTCGCCAGTGATGCTGGCGCCTTCACGCAAGGTTGGGAACTGGGCTGAAATGGCTTCGAATTCGAGCGACTGAACCACCGCGGCGGTTGCCTTCCCATTGACGACCGCCTGCAAGGCCTCCTCCAGGGTGGCGTAGCGCTCAATGCGCGGCCGCAGACGCAAGCCACCCGGCTCGTTCTTGATCTGATTGTCGATGACCTGGGCCTGCTCGTTCAAGGCGCCGGAGGTCGGTACGCCTTGGACCACCGCAACGATCGGCCGCGGCTGGTCCGATGGGACGGCCAGGTCTATTAATTCATTATCTGGCGAATCGCTTGGCAGGATCAACGCGGGGAGGTCCGGGTGAGCGCCCGGCGCAAGGAAGCGCGGCCCGACCAGATCGTCCGGGCTGTGCGGAGCAAACAAGCCTGGAAACATGGCGACGATGATGAAGCCCAGCACCATCACGGCTGAAATAGTGACGAACCACCAGTCCGCGCCATACCAGCGACGCGCCATAAAGATCCGCCGTATGAATCCAACTCGTTGGAGTTCCGCCTCCCAGGTTGGAGCTTCGGCAGCGACTTCGGGAGGGAGTTCTTGGGTTTCGGTCACGGTTTAGTACCTCACCCGCGGGTCTACAAGAGAGTAGACCACGTCAACCGCCAAGCTAATTAGTGCTACCAGAAGAGCAAACACGGTAATTACACTTTGCACAGCGGTGTAATCACGGGAGGAGATTCGTTCCACCAAATAACTCCCCATACCCGGCCACGAAAAAACCGTCTCCGTCAGCACCGCGCCGGCCAGCAGAATTGCCACCTGCAAACCAATCAGGGTAATGACCGGGATCATGGCATTCTTCAAGGCATGTCCAAACACGAGGACGTGTTCGCGAATGCCGCGGGCGCGGGCCGCGGCGATGTAATCCGCCTGAAGCGTCTCGATGACGTTAATACGAGTCATGCGCACGAACACACCCGACAGAATCAATCCCAATGTGATCGTGGGAAGCACGAGATGTTGCGCTACCGATCCAAATGCCGGCCAATTGCCGGTGATCAAGGCATCCACGGCATATAAGTTCGTAATGTGCTTAATGGTGGTTCCGATCACCGGGTCAATCCGACCGGAAATAGGCAATATGTTTAGTTGAACTCCAAACAGGAGTTGCAGCATCAAACCGAGCCAAAAAATCGGCAACGAATAAATTATCACCGAATAAATGCGCAGAGCATAGTCTGTAGCCCGTTTGCGGCGCGAGGCCGCTAATGTCCCGCCCCAGATCCCGATCACTAAGGCAAAGATCGAGGCTGGGATGACCAGTTCCAACGTGGCGGGGAAGCGTTCACTCATTTCGTCTACGATGGGACGATGTCCGCCCATCAACGAGTTCCCAAAATGCAGTGTGACCATATCTCCCAGGAAGCGGCTATACTGCACGATCAAGGGATCATTCAAGCCCAACTGTGTGCGGATGCGCGCCAGCATCTCTGGCGTTCCCTTTGGCCCCAACGCTGAACTCACCGGATCGCCGGGCAGCACTCGCATCACAAAGAAAACCAGTGTCGCCAGGATAAAGACCATCGGCAGGGTTAATCCGACGCGTGTCAGGATATAGTGGCGCAACCCCGCCGACCCGTGTATAAAGACGTAGGTAAGCAGTAAAAATGCAGGGACGCCAATCAAGAGGGCAATCAGAGTGATGGGGGTCACGGTTCCCTTTGCAAATGAGATATGGAAGGGGCGGGTGTGAACCCGCCCCTAATCTACCTGTGGACGTTACGGGGTCTTAGTGAGTGTGGAGTAGTTGAACTCGATCGTGCCAGCGATGTTCAACGTCTCTGGTGTAGCGTACTGGTCGGAGCCGTGGATGTTATCGCGGAAGACCATATATTCCGGATTGAGGAACAGTGGCACTGTCACCACCAGGTCAGCGTAGATGTCCTGCACCTGCTTGTAAAGATCGGCGCGTTTGGTCAAATCGGTCTCGATGTCCGCTTGCGTCATCAGATCAAGCAACTGCTGGGCCTTGTCATTGATCGGCTCGCCGTAGTCGGTGCCCTCCTTGGCAAGCGATACATTGGTACCTAAACCACCGTTGTAAACGAACGGGTCCAAATAGTTGGACGGATCCGGGTAATCATAGAACCATCCCAGCACGCCCACAGCATAGGCCTCGCCGCCGGTCAACGCGGCAACGTAAGTGCTCCATTCCTGGCTTTGCAGGGTGACTTTGATGGCGCCGGTTGCTTCCATTTGTTTCTGGATCACCTGCATCCAGGCGGCGGTCGCTGCGCCGTAGTGCTCGGGCGGGTACCACATTTCAAGTTGGAGTGGATTGGCCTCGGTGTAACCGGAAGCGGCCAGGTATTCCTTGGCCTTATCCAGGTTCGGCGAGGCGTACATGGTGTCGAAGGATTCGCTGGCGCCCAAGAATCCGGGCGGGACCATAGAATATATCGGGTTGACCTGGCCGCCGAAGACCGTATCGGCGATCTCGTTGCGGTCAACGGCCGAGGCAATTGCCTTGACAACGTTCGGATCGTCAGCGGGGGCCTTGGTGTGGTTGAGGATCAGGTAGCGGATCGAACCGCCGTTGATGGTGCTGGCTGTTATGCCGGCAACACTTTGCAACTGGGCGAACAACTCTGGCCCGAGGAAGCGCCAGGCGATGTCAATCTCGCCATTTTGAATGGCCAGGGCTTCTGTCTGCGGGTCGGCGAAGTCGCGGACGATAATGCGCTTGACCTGCGCTGGGAGCGTACCGGTGTAGTAGGGGTTCGGCTCCAGGACGATCTGCTCGCCCTGAGTGTACTGCGAAATGAACCAGGGTCCCGTGCCGTAGATGGGTGCCGCTGGGAACAATTCGCATTTATCAGCCGGGAAGTTGTTGGGGTTTGCTGGAGTGTAAGTAGCGCTGGCCAGGATTTGCAGGAAGTAGGCCACCGGCGCCTTCAAGGTGAAGACGATGGTCTTGGAATCGGGCGCTTCGACACTCGCCAGATACGGGGTCGCCAGCGCATCCGCCACGCCGTTGGGGCAGGTTGGGCCGACGGTGAGCAGGCGGTTGATGCTGTCCGCGTAGATTTGCGCGGTCAGGTCGGTGCCGTCGCCGAATTTGATGCCGTCACGCAAGGTGAAGGTGTAGGTCAACCCATCAGCCGAAATCTCGGGCATACCGGCGGCTAGGGCAGGCATAAGCTCATCGCTTGTGCCCGGTTTCCACTTGAGCAGACCCTCGTTGATGTTCTTGATCAATTCCCAGTCACGAGCGGAATAAGCGTCCGCCGGGTCGAAGCTGGCAATTTTATCGGTCGTGCCGAT
>Ga0210015_1004015_pt1 | contig 12709 bp, 10 predicted proteins | sample CryGeymeta201522_FD_185471 | JGI IMG/M metagenome (GOLD analysis project Ga0210015, IMG submission 185471) | Groundwater microbial communities from Crystal Geyser aquifers in Utah, USA - Crystal Geyser metaG 2015-22 (SPAdes) (version 2) | ecosystem: Environmental > Aquatic > Deep subsurface >... | reverse complement strand
CCTGGAGGGGCAAAAGCTGGCCCCCTCGATGACGCAGACAGTGGCTTTTGTAACCATTCGCTGCTAGCGGAGCGTCATGTCCGATGCGCCCTTCCATCTGCCGCATTTCCTGCCCTACCTGCTGAACCAGGCCGCCGAGGCCGCTGGTCAGGAATTCCAGGCCTATTACCGGGGCCGCTATGGCATGTTGCGGACGGAATGGCGGGTGCTGTTCCACCTCGGATGCTACGGCCCGCTCTCCGCCAGGCGGATCTGCGAGATGGCCTCGATCCACAAGACCAAGGTCAGCCGCGCCGTCGCCGCGCTGGAGGCCAAGCGCTACCTCGCGCGCAGCCAGATGGCCGACGACCGGCGGGTGGAGGACTTGTCCCTCACGCCCGTCGGCCGCGTCGTGTTCGAGGATCTCAGCGGTGCCGCCGCCCGGTTCGAGACCCGGTTGGTCGATGGCCTGACGCCCGAGGAATTGCGCGTCCTTCGACGCGGACTCTTGAAGTTGTCGCACCTGCCGGATGCGCCGGATCGGCCGTTCTAGGCGGTGCTTGATTCGGGCGCTCGACTGGCCCCGTCGCGGGCGCCCTGTCGCCTCCGCAACCGTGATACGGGGCCTGTGTGCTCCGTTTGATCGTGTCCTCGGGATCCGCGGCGCATGAAATTGATATAGCATTGATATACCTTCGGACCGGCAAGGACGGTCGGCGGCGGCTTGCCTCCCGTGCCTGCGACGGGGATTGTTCTATCCGGCGCGGTTCGCTGCTTTGCAGCATCATCGGGCCCGCGCGATAACCTGTGGACGGCACCGCGGGTTGTTTTTATCGTGATGCAAAATAAGACAAATGGGAGGACGACAAATGACCAAACTGCAATCCTTGCGGCTGACTTGTGCCGCGACTGCGTTGATGGCGGCCAGCGCCGCCTCGGCGGACGAAATCAGCTTTCTGTGCTTCCAGAACGGCGTCGAATGCGACGTTCTGGCGGGCCTGATCACGGATTTCGAGGCTGAAACCGGCCATACCGTTGCCATGGAAGTCGTGGGCTACGAGATTGTCCGCGATCAACTGGAAAACCAGCTTCAGACCAACGCAGCACCCGATGTCGCGCGGGTCAACAACCTTGGCGGGTTGAACCAGTATTACCTCGACCTGACGCCCTATGTGGATGTCGATTACATGGAAAGCGCATATGGCGCGGTCCTGCCTTGGTATCGCGCGCCCGGCGGCGAGGATCAGGGCATCTATGGCTGGCCGATGGAGCTGACGGTGACCGGCCCCTATGTCAACGTCACGATGTTCGACGATGCCGGTGTCGAGATGCCGGGCGAGGGAGCCACCTGGGACGATTGGGCCGCGGCACTAGCCGAAGTGCAGGAAACGCTGGGGATGGATGCCGCCTTGGCGATGGACCGCACCGCGCACCGCTGGGCAGGCCCCGCCTTCTCCTATGGTGCTGCTTTCTTTGACGATTCCGGCGTTCCGATCCTGGTGGACGACGGCTTCCGCAGCTTTGCGGAAACCTTTGTCGGCTGGCACAGCTCGGGCCTGATGCCCGCCGATGGCTGGCCCGCGGGCACCGGCACCGCCTACCAGAACGCGGCGCCGCTGTTCCTGTCGGGATCGGTCGCGATGCACATGTCGGGCTCGTGGATGATCTCCAACTACGCGGAGAACATCACCGATTTCGAATGGCGCGCGGTGCCCGCACCCTGTGGCCCGGGCGGCTGCGGCGCGATGCCGGGCGGAGCCGGAATCGTGGCCTTCTCGTCCACCGATGTGCCGGAGGCGGCAGCAGCCTTCATCGCCTTCCTGGCGGCCGAGGACAACGCCGCGCGCTACGCCGCCGAGACACGGTCCATCACGGCGCATTCCGGCTTGCAGGCAGCGGGTGTCGACTATGGCGACACGGACCCGGCGGTCGCCGCAGCCTTGTCGACCTTCGCAACCTCGATCGCCCGCGCGGCCGAGACCACGCCCCAGGCCTTCACGTTCCAGGGCTATACCAAGAACTTCGTGATCTATGGCATCGTGCCCGACTACATCACGCAGGCGATCACCGGCGCAATGTCCCTCGACGACGCGCTGGCGGCAATCGATGCGGACGTCGCGGCGCAGATCGCGGAGTAAAGGCAAGAGCGGGCCGGGCCGATGTGGAACGCCATTCACAATGCTTTCGCAGGCTCGGCGTGGCCCCTTGGCTTTCTCGTCTATCTGGTCTTGGGGGCGGTCATTGCCCGCCCCCGAGGCACCCTGGGTGCTCGCGCAATGGCCATTCTGGGTTGGCCGATCGAACTGGCGCAGAAGCTGCGCGGCCACGGACCGCTGCCCTACCTGTTCCTGCTGCCGAACCTGCTGGTGTTCGGCATCTTCACCTTCGCGCCGCTGTTCATCAACGTAGGTTTCAGCTTCACCGAAGGCCAGTCGATCAACTTCGCCGACCGCCCCTTCGCGGGCACCGACAACTGGCAACGCCTGCTGGCGGAAACGCAGATCGACACCGGCGCCGCCAATCTCGAGGACGACAAGTTCTACCGCGCGGTCATGGATACATCGGTTTTCGTGATCTTTCAGGTGCCGATCATGGTGCTGTTCTCGTTGATCACGGCGCTGGTTCTGAACCGCGACATCGTCGCACGCGGGTTCTGGCGGTCGATCTTCTTCTACCCTGTCATGCTGTCGCCCGTCGTTGTCGGCTTCCTCTGGACGTTGATCCTGAAACGTCAGGGGCTCATGACGGTTACCCTGATGGAATGGGGTTGGATCGACGCGCCGATTCAATGGCTTGTGGACCCGGCCTGGACGATGTTCTGGTCCGTTTTCGTCTATACTTGGGCGCATCTCGGCTTCTACATGCTGATCCTTCTGGCGGGTCTTCAGGCGATCCCCGGCGATCTTTATGAAGCCGCCGAGATGGACGGCGCCTCGCCCTGGCGCGTGCTGCGCAAGATCACCCTGCCGTTGCTGATGCCGACGCTGCTGGTCGTCACGGTGCTGTCTCTCATCAAGGCATTCCAGGCGTTCGAGGAGCTTTACGCGATGCAGGTCGGCTGGATCTCCATCGTGGCCTATATCTTCGAGACGGCGGGCCTGCGTGGCCAGACCACGACCCACGGGCTTGGCGTTGCGGCCACGGCTTCGCTTCTTATCGCGGGAGCTTTGGCTGTCTTGTCGGTGATCCAGATCTTCCTGTCCGGACGGAGCGCGAGATGAGCGCGGTATGGGACTTCCTCAGCCGCCGTCAGGGGCGAGACAAGCTGACCTTCGTGGATTGGCTGTCCTATGCCTACCTTGTGTTCGGCTTCCTCGTGATCCTTGTCCCGGTCCTGTGGCTGGGGTTGAATTCGGTCAAGACACAGTTCCAGATCGAAAGCCAGGACCTGTCCCTGCTGCCGGGCGACTATGATCGCGTCGCTCGCGCCACTGTGAATGGTCCTGACGGCCGCGAGATTTTCGTCGTCGCGGATATCCCGGATTGGGTTCTGAACTGGACCGATCTGACGCTCGACGAACGGGCGGATCAGGATGTGGAGGGCTTCCTCGCCGGTCTGGAGGGCAACACGCTCTACGCTCTCCGCTCCCATCTGGGGCAAGTCTCCAATGCTGCGCGGGCGCTGGTCGCCGAGGAAGGGCTGCCGGACTGGCTCAATCGATACGGCGCGCTGACGCCGCAGGCGCGGGAGGCGTTCGACGTGGACGCCGTGATGAATGGCCTGGACGTCGACGAACAACGCCTGATCGGAGAGTATCTGGGCGTCGGTCCCTACCAGCCCAATGCCATCGTCACGCAAGTGCTGGTCACCGCCCCCCATCCCGACACTGGCGAAGTGATGCAATGGGCCGTTCCCAATGTCAGCGCCACATCCGCGTTCTATCCCGGTCGCGCCGTCAATGGCAGCGTGGATGGCGTCGTGCGCCTTCCCGCCGATACCGTCACCGCGAACCGAAATATCGCGCCCGACTGGCGCAATTATCTGGAGCCGCTGACGGGCACCGCCTATGGCGTGAACGTGGATTTTGCCACCTGCATCACGAATTCGGTTCTGGTGACGGTGATCGCCACGCTGATGACACTGCTGATCAACTCCATGGCCGCCTTCGCTCTCTCGAAATACACCTTCCGGGGGCAGACGCTGTTCTTGGCGGTGATCCTTGCGACGCTGATGGTGCCGGCCACGATCACGCTGGTGGGTGTGTTCAAGGCGATCCATGCGACGGGTCTTTCCGGTTCCATCTGGGGCGTCATCATACCCGGCGCCGCGACACCGGCGGGCGTCTTCCTGCTGCGGCAATACATGCTGACGATCCCCGAGGAATTGCTGGAAGCGGCAAGGATGGACAGCGCGTCGGAATGGAAGGTGTATTGGCGGATCGTGCTGCCGCTGGCCCTTCCGGCCATTGCCGCGCTTGGCATCCTGTCGATCATCTGGCGCTGGAACGACTTGATCATTCCGATGGTCGCCATCGCAACGAACACCGAGGCCTACACGATCCAGTTATGCCTGCTGGAATTCCGGGGCGAGCATATCAGCCAGGAGCATTACCGGCTGGCCATGACGGTCGTGAGCCTGATCCCGACCACGCTGGTCTTCGTCTTCCTGCAAAAATACATCACCACCGGTATCGCCAATACCGGCATGAAATGACCTCCCTCGAGCAGCGAAGCGATAGGGAAAGAAGGAAACGCTTATGGCCCTGCTAGAACTCCGCGACGTGAAGAAGGCCTATGGAGAGGTGGAGGTGATCCACGGTATCGACATCACGGTGAAGTCGGGGGACTTCTGCGTGTTCGTCGGCCCGTCGGGTTGCGGAAAATCGACATTGCTGCGGATGATCGCGGGGCTGGAAAAGATCAGCGGTGGCCAGATCGCGATTGACGACGAGGTGCTGAACCATGTGCCGGCCTCCAAGCGCGGGCTGGCGATGGTGTTCCAGAGCTATGCGCTCTACCCCCATATGTCCGTGCGCAACAACCTGTCCTTCGGCTTGGAGAATGTCGGCATGCCCCGCGCCGAGATCGATACCCGCGTGTCCGAGGCCGCGCGGATGTTGCAGATCGACGAATACCTCGACCGTCGCCCCGGCCAGCTTTCGGGCGGCCAACGCCAGCGCGTCGCCATTGGCCGCGCCGTCGTGCGCGAGCCGCGTGTCTTCTTGTTCGACGAACCGTTGTCGAACCTCGATGCAGAGCTGCGGGTGGCCACGCGAGGCGAGATCAGCGAATTGCACCAGCGCCTTGGCAATACCATGGTTTACGTCACCCACGATCAGGTCGAAGCGATGACCATGGCCGACAAGATCGCCGTGCTGCGGGCCGGGCGGCTGGAACAATTCGGTCCGCCGCTTCAGCTCTACAACCATCCCGCGAACCGGTTCGTCGCGGGCTTCATCGGCTCGCCCAAGATGAACTTCATCCGGGGTGTGATGGGGGAAGGGGGGCTGTTCGTGTCCGAAGGTGGGGCCGAGGTGGCGATGGACCCAGGCCGTTTCAACGTCCATCCCGGACAAGATGTCGAACTCGGTATCCGCCCCGGCCATACCAAACCGGCCGATGGTGCAGGCGTGCCGCTTCAGGTGCGCGCGGTTGAGCAGTTGGGGACGGAAACCTTCGTCTATGGTGCCGTCGCGGGGGCGGACGACTTCGCCATGCAGCTTCCGGGTCAGGTGGCGATCAGCGCGAAGACGACGCTGCAAGTGGCGATCGACGCTGGCGCGGCGCATGTGTTCGACCACAAGACCGGCCTCAGTTGCGCCAGACGGTGACCCTTGACTCTCAGTCAGCAAACTTCCAAGACGTTCGCGAATAGGAACGTTCCAAAATTGGGAGACGAACGCGCATGCGGTGGGGACTGATCGGCGCGAGCACAATCGCGGCAGAGCATATGATCGGAGCCATCCGCGCATCGGGCGGTCAGATCGAAACAGTCCTCAGTTCCAGTACTGATCGGGCCGCCAGCTACGCCGCGACCCATGCAATCGGCCGTGGCGTGACAGATCTGGACGCCGCAATGGACGGCGTTGACGCCGTTTACATCTCTACCACGAACGAGAAGCACTTCCCGCAAGCCATGGCCGCGATTGCTGCGGGAAAGCATGTGCTGTGCGAGAAGCCCCTTGCGATGGGCGTCGCAGATGCCGTCACCATGGTGCGCGCTGCAAAGGCGGCCGACGTGACCTTCGCCACGAACCACCACCTGCGCAATGCGGGCTCACATCTGGCGATCCGGGATGCGATCCGGGCAGGCCGCATCGGAGACGTGCTTTCGATCCGCGTGTTCCACGCCGTGCACCTCCCGCCGCATCTGCAGGGCTGGCGCATCGACAACCCGGCAGCAGGTGGCGGGGTGATCCCCGACATTACTGTCCACGATGCGGATACGGTCCGTTTCCATCTGGACGAGGATCCTGTCGACGTGGTTGCCATTAAAACCACCAGCGGATTGGGGCGGGGAGTGGAAGACAGCGCCATGTCCGTATGGTCCATGCCCTCTGGTGCCATGGTGCAAAGCCATGAGAGCTTCACCCATCCTTTCGCCGGTTCCGGGATCGAATGTCACGGAACCAAGGGTTCGATCTTTGCGCGGGGTGTAATGACACAGCAGCCCGTGGGAGAGGTCGTCTTGCGGACGGAGGCGGGGGAAGAGGCATTGTCCTATGCCCTCCACGGCCTCTACGATCGCGCTTTGGACCTGTTCGCCAAGGCCTGCGCTGGGCAGGGGCGCCCCTCTGCCGATGGCGCCGATGGTGTCAAATCTCTCGCTGTCGCCATGGCTGTCGCGACGGCAGCCGAAACAGGCCGTCGCGTGGCCGTCGATTATGGCGGGATCTGAGATGGTGAAGATCGTGACCGGGGCCGAGGCCGTTGCGCGCATCAGGGACGGTGCAGTCGTGACCGTTTCCAGTTCGTCAGCGCTTGGGTGTCCGGATGCGGTGTTGCAGGCCCTAGGAGAGCGGTTCGACGCCGAAGGCCACCCGAGGGGCCTGACCACGCTCCACCCCATCGCGGCGGGGGACATGTATGGCGTGAAGGGCGTGGATCATATCGCCAAGGACGGATTGCTGTCGCGGATCATCGGTGGGTCATATCCATCGGGCCCGTCGAACCTGCCGATGCCCGCGATCTGGGCCATGGTCATGGAGGATCGCGTGGCCGCCTACAACGTGCCCTCCGGCATCCTGTATGACATGCACCGCGACGTGGCCGCGCGCCGCCCCGGCGTGCTGACGCAGGTGGGGTTGGAGACGTTCGTGGACCCGGTCCGCGAGGGCTGCGCGATGAACGCGGTGGCCGCGCAAGCGCCGATCGTGTCCCGCGTGCAATTCGCCGGAGACACCTGGCTGCACTTCCCCAATATCGTGCCGGATGTCTGCATTCTGCGCGCCACCACCGCGGATGAGCGCGGCAACCTGACCTATGAGCACGAGGGCGCGTATCTGGGCGGTCTCGATCAGGCCATCGCCACGCGCAACCATGGCGGGCTGGTGATCGCGCAGGTCAAACGGGTGACCGCAGGGGGCTCGCTTCGGCCCCATGATGTGCATGTGCCCGGACATCTGGTGGACCTGATCGTGGTGGCCCCGGATCAGAAGCAGACCACCGAAACGCCTTACGACCCTGCGATCTCGGGCGAGGTGATGCGACCATGGTCGTCCTTCTCGCTGGCGGAACACGGGGTGGAAAAGATCATCGCCCGGCGCGCCGCGATGGAATTGCGGCGCGGGATGACGGCCAATCTGGGCTTCGGCATCTCGGCCATGGTGCCGCGCATCTTGCTGGAGGAAGGTGCCCATGATGCGGTGACATGGGCCATCGAACAGGGTGCCGTGGGCGGCATGCCCCTGACCGGCTTCGCCTTTGGCTGCGCGTCGAACGCCGATGCCTTCGTGCCGTCGCCACAGCAGTTCAGCTATTTCCAGGGCGGCGGCTTCGATGTGTCGTTCCTGTCTTTCATGGAGGTCGATGTGGACGGGAATGTGAATGTCTCGAAGCTGGGCAAGAAGCCGTATCTGACGGCAGGCTGCGGGGGCTTCGTGGATATCACGGCGAATGCGAAGAAGATCGTCTTCAGCGGCTATTTCGAAGCGGGCGCGCAGTTGGAGATCACTGACGAGGGCCTGCGCGTGGTCTCCCCGGGCAAATTCACAAAGATGGTGGAAGCGGTCGAACACGTGACCTTCGCGGGCCGAAGGGCAAAGGCGCGTGGGGCCGATGTGCTCTATGTCACCGAGCGCTGCGTGATGCGGTTGGGTGACAAGGGTCTTGTCGCTGTGGAGATCATGCCGGGGATCGATCCCGCGCGCGACATCGTGGCGGCATCAGATGGTCGCGTTGCGGTGGCGGAGGACGCGCAGATACTGCCGCTTGGTGTCCTGCGCGATGCGCCGATGGGATTGCAGTTATGAGCGCGGTTCACCTCGAGATCGACGGCGCATTGGCCCGCATCACGGTCGACAATCCGGCCAAACTCAATGCGCTGACGCCCGAGATGCTGGCGCAGTTGGAGGACGCCTGCGCGACTCTTGAGCGGTCTTCCCTGGTGCGGGCGGTTCTTCTGACTGCAGTCGGCGAGAGGGCGTTTTGCGCGGGGGCAGATATCGTCGGTTGGGGTGCATTGTCGCCCACCGATTTCGCAAGGCTTTGGGTGCGGGAGGGGCATCGCGTCTACGACCGCTTCGCGCGGCTGTCACAACCGACCATTGCCGTGATCCACGCCCATGCCTTCGGCGGCGGTCTGGAATTGGTAGCCTGTGCGGATATCCGCGTGATGGCCCCGCAAGCGACGCTGGCCTTGCCCGAGGCACAGGTGGGCATCGTGCCGGGTTGGGGCGGCAATACGCGGCTCTTGCGGTTGCTGCCCGAGGCAGCGGTGAAGGAAATGGCCCTGTTCGGGCGGCGCCTGTCGGCAGAGCGCGCGCTGGCGTTGGGCTTCGTGGCCGAGGTTTCGGACAACCCGCTGGCCACCGCGCTGGCGATCGCCAATCAGGCCATCGCTGCGTCACCCCGCGCCCATGAAGTTGCGAAATATCAGATCCATGCCGCTGTCGGAGAAGACCGCGCGGCGATGATCGAGGCCTTGGGTAGCGGCATGGTGGGCGCGACCAAAGATCGGGACGAGGGCGTATCGGCCTTCCGTGAAAAACGCTCACCAGACTTCCAGGGAATCTGAGACATGACCGAAATGACCATCATCCCCGGAACCGGCGTTGCGCTGCCCGACCCGTTCAGAGCTCGCCACCTGATCGGCGGCGCCTGGCGTGACAGTGCAGACGGTGCGGTGTCGAAGCGGCACTCGCCTTCCCATGGCGGATTGGTCAGCACCGCGGCGAAGGGCGGCAAGGCAGAGGCGGAAGCGGCCATCGCTGCAGCACGAGCCGCCTTCGATGCGGGCGACTGGGCGTTTTCCAGCGGAGCTTCCCGTGCACGCATCCTGTTGCGCGTGGCCGATCTGATAGAAGAACACGTCGACCGCATCGCCCTGTTGGAGGTGCTGGAATCCGGCAAACCGATTTCACAGGCCAAAGGGGAAATTGCAGGCGCCGCCGATCTCTGGCGCTATGCCGCCAGCCTTGCGCGGATGATCCATGGTGACAGTCACAACAGCCTTGGCGCGGACATGCTGGGCGTCGTGTTGAAGGAGCCAATCGGCGTCGTCTCCCTGATCTGCCCATGGAACTTCCCGTTCCTGATCGTCAGCCAGAAGCTTCCTTTCGCTTTGGCGGCAGGCTGCACGGCGGTGATCAAGCCGTCGGAGCTTACGCCGTCCACAACCTGCATGCTGGGTGAACTGCTGATCGAGGCGGGCATTCCCGACGGCGTGGTCAACATCGCCCTAGGGTTCGGAGACCCTGTGGGCGAGGTCCTCTCCACCGATGCCCGCGTCGACATGGTCAGCTTCACCGGCTCAACCGGGGTGGGCAAACGGATCAGCGCGGCGGCATCCGGGACACTCAAGCGGGTGTCTCTGGAGCTTGGCGGCAAGAACCCGCAGGTAATCTTCCCCGATGCCGATCTGGATCAGGCCGCCGATGCAATTGTCTTCGGCGTCTATTTCAACGCGGGGGAGTGCTGCAATTCCGGCAGCCGGATCATCGTGCACGAAGACGTGGCCGAGGACCTGACCGCGAAGATCGTGGCGCTAAGCCGCCGCGTTCCCTTCGGCGACCCGCTGGACCCGGCCACGCAGGTCGGCGCAATCATCTCGCCGGAGCATCTGGCGAAGATCGACGGCTATGTGCAGGCCGCCGTGGCCGAAGGCGCGACTCTGGCCATCGGCGGCGCTGCGTTCGGTGTCGACGGTGTCGGACCGCAATTTTACCAGCCCACGGTCGTCACCAACCTGCGCCCCGACATGCCCATCGCGCGCGACGAGGTGTTCGGGCCGGTCCTGTCCGTCCTGACCTTCCGCACGCTGGACGAGGCGCTGAGCCTGGCCAACGACGCGGCCTATGGGTTGAGCGCGGGCGTCTGGTCGCGCGACATGTCCACCTGCCTTGCCTTCGCGCGGCGGGTGCAGGCGGGCACGGTCTGGACCAACACCTGGATGGACGGCTACCCGGAAATGCCCTTCGGCGGCGTCAAGCAAAGCGGTCAGGGCCGCGAATTGGGCCGCTACGGGCTCGAGGAGTTCCTGGAGGTCAAGACGGTGCAGATGCGCATTGGCGACACGCGTGGCAAATGGGTTGCTCAGGAATGATGGAGGCGGTCGAAATTCGGCAGCAGCAAATGGGTCAACCCTTCCGGTGCCTCGCCTTTCATGCGCCGCAAGAGCGTCGTGGCCATCAGGTTGCCTGTCTGGCGGAGGTCCTCGAACACCGTGTCGATTCGGGGCCGGATATTGTCGAATATCGGCGAGGCGCGCTTGGCGAAGACATCCGCATCGCGTCCCATCACGTCACCGCTATCGGACAGTGCGGACAGCGTCACAAGCGCCGTCACCTCGCCCACGCAGACATATCCATCGGGCGGGGAAGCCGAGGCTCGGCTTTTGCGCAGGACTTGGGCGATAGAGGCCGCGGGACTGTCCAGCGTTACTCCGCTGACGATCTCGAAATCCACCCCGGCTTCGCGCGCCGCGCTGACGAAGCCGTATCGCAGGTGCTGGGTGAAGGTGAAGCGATCCCCGGGCAGGATCAGGGAGAGGCGCTTTCGGCCTTTGGCGACAAGACGCTGAACGGCGGCGCGCGCGAAGGCCTCGTTGTCGAAGTCGACCCAGGGGTGCGGCGTGGTGAATTCGGTGCGGCCATGGCTGACAAAGGGAAAACCGGCCTCCAACAGCAGGCGCGCGCGGGGATCGAAAGCCTCGGTTCGGGTGAAGAGGATGCCGTCGGCCAGCTGGTTGCGCAGGATATTTCGCACGGGTTGCAACCGATCTTCGCCCACATGATCGGGCACAACGTTGACGGAATACCCTGTGCCGCGCAGGGCCTCCGTGATGCCGGACAGAAACTCGTGGGTGAAGCCGAGAAACTCGTGCTCGGTGTTGAGCAGCAGGGTCACCACTTGCGTACGGCCGGTGCGCAGGCGGCGTGCGGCACGGTCGGGCACGTAACCTGCGGCGGCGGCGGCCTCGGCCACGGTCGCGCGGGTCTTCACGGCGATCTGCGGATCGTCCGCAAGTGCCCGGCTGACCGTCGCGACCGAAAATCCCGTCAGTTCCGCAAGGCTGCGCAGGGTCGGTTTCTCGCCGGTTGGAGAGGGTGCGGCATCACTGGTGTCGCGGCTCGAGGCCATGGGTCGCCCTTCAGGTTCTATGCCAGCTATATTGCCCGGCATTTGAAACGTTACAATAGGCTGATTTCTCTGCGAAGATTCTCTGCGCTGCAGAATAATATTCTGATTGTAGGCAGTTCTGAAGAAAGATACCTGGTTTTGCAAAAGCACTTTCTGGTTGACTTCGACCAGATTTATAACGTTTTAATTTCGTCAGTCCCGGTAAGGGATACGGTCATAAGGGAGGACTACAATGACCAAGTTCACTAAATTCTACATGGGCGCCGCGATCATGGCGCTGTCGACCGGCGTGGCCGCAGCCCAGGAGGTTGAGGTTCTGCACTGGTGGACCTCTGGCGGTGAAGCGGCCGCGCTGAACGTCCTGCGCGAAGACTTGGCCGGTGGCGGCATCGGCTGGACCGACATGCCGGTTGCCGGCGGCGGTGGCTCTGACGCCATGACCGTTCTGCGTGCCCGTGTGACCGCAGGCGATCCTCCGACTGCGGTGCAGATGCTGGGTTTCGCGATCCAGGATTGGGCAGCCGAGGGTGCGCTGGCAAACCTCGACGCTTTGGCCGCCGAGCAGGGTTGGGCCGACGTCGTTCCCGCCGCTCTTCAGGCATTCTCCACCTATGATGGCCATTGGGTCGCGGCTCCGGTCAATGTTCACTCGACCAATTGGGTCTGGGCAAATACAGCCCTGATGGAAGAGCTTGGCATCAGCCAGCCGACCACGTGGGAAGAGTTCGTGGCAGCGATGCAGGCCGCACAAGATGCAGGCTACACCGCCTTGGCCCATGGTGGTCAGGCATGGCAGGACGCGACCATCTTCGATTCGATGGTGATGGGCGTGGGTGGCCCCGAGTTCTACCAGGCGGCCTTCATCGACCTCGATCCCGAGGCGCTTGGCGGTGCACAGATGGTCGAAGCCTTCGATCGGATGGCGACGCTGCGTGGATTCGTGGACGACAACTTCTCGGGTCGTGACTGGAACCTTGCCTCGGCCATGGTG
>Ga0210015_1003995_pt1 | contig 12753 bp, 8 predicted proteins | sample CryGeymeta201522_FD_185471 | JGI IMG/M metagenome (GOLD analysis project Ga0210015, IMG submission 185471) | Groundwater microbial communities from Crystal Geyser aquifers in Utah, USA - Crystal Geyser metaG 2015-22 (SPAdes) (version 2) | ecosystem: Environmental > Aquatic > Deep subsurface >... | reverse complement strand
TGATGGTGATACTTGTGCAGTATTAACTTCTATTGATGAACAATCTAACGATATAGCCTTAGGAGTAAATAAATCTTTAGAGGTAAAGGAAGAAGAAAAGAAAAAAGTGGATAAAACGAAAAATGACATAGAAAATACTGGGGCGGGAGACCAAGGAATGATGTTTGGTTATGCTTGCAGAGAAACTCCTGAACTGATGCCACTTCCTATAATGTTAGCTCATAAAATAACTTATCGACTGGCAGAAGTAAGAAAAAAGAAGATAATTCCCTACCTCCGGCCTGATGGAAAATCGCAAGTTACCGTGGAGTATGAGAATGGAAATCCCAAAAGAGTTGAAGCGATAGTAGTTGCTGCTCAGCATCATCCTGATATTCCTAGTGAAACTATACAAAAAGATATTATAGAAAAAGTAATTAATTATGTAATACCTGATAAATACCTGGATAAAAATACTAAATATTTTATTAATGCTACTGGAAGATTTGTTATAGGTGGACCTCAAGCAGATACAGGGGTTACTGGAAGAAAAATAATTGTAGATACTTATGGAGGAGTGGGAAGTCATGGAGGAGGATGTTTTTCTGGGAAAGACCCCACCAAAGTAGACAGATCAGGAAGTTATATGGCAAGATATATAGCTAAAAATATTGTAGCTGCTGGATTAGCTGATAAATTTGAAATACAAATTGCCTATGCTATAGGAGTAGCCCATCCGGTATCTATTATGTTAGATGCCTTTGGAACAGAAAAAATTCCTCAATCAAAAATATTAGAATTAATTAAAAAGAATTTTGATTTACGTCCTGAAGCAATAATTAGGCATTTGAAACTTAGAAGGCCTATATTTAGAAAAACTGCGGTTTATGGTCATTTTGGTAGAGAAGATGAAGATTTTACCTGGGAAAAAATCGATAAAGCTGAGATATTAAAAAAGGAAGCCGGATTATAAAGGAGTATTTCATTTTGAAAGCAGATATAATTATTAAGGAAGAAATTAAAAAACAATTAAATAAAAGACCATTATTGCTTGATGGAGCGATGGGAACTATGCTTCAAACTTATGGACTTAAACCAGGCGAGTGCCCTGAAGAATGGAATATTTCTCATCCCCAAGTAATTACAAAAATTCATCAAGAATATATAAATGCTGGAGCCGATATAATTTTAACTAATACTTTTGGCGCTAGTAAAATTAAATTGAGTAATTTTGGTTTGGTAAATGATATGGTAAAAATAAATGAATCAGCCGTAAAAATTGCTAAAGAAGCAATAAATAAAGAAAGAGGTTCAAAAAAAAGAATATTCATTGGTGGCTCGGTGGGACCAACCGGAAAGATTTTAGAACCCTATGGTGATTTAAAAATAAGTGAGGTTTATAAAAACTACCAAGAGCAGGTGGTTATTTTGGAGAAAGTAGGTGTAGATTTAATAATTTTGGAAACATTTTATGATCTTGAGGAGATAAGAGCTGCTCTAAAGGCCACCAAAGAGAATACTAATTTAATGGTCATTGCTTCTCTGACTTTTGACCAAAATTTAAAAACTATTTATGGAGTTAGCCCTGAAAAGGCAGTAACAGTACTTGAAAGTGAAGGAACAGATGGAATAGGGGCAAATTGTGGAACTGGTCCAGAAGTACTATATGAGGTATTAAAGATGATGAAAAAAGTAAGTAAAACTTATTTATTAGTTGAACCAAATGCTGGAATTCCTGAATTCATTGAAGGAAAAATTATCTATCCAGTATCCCCAAAAATAATGGCAGATTATACTGAAAAATTTATTCAATTAGGCGTAAATATGATTGGTGGATGTTGTGGCACCACTCCTTTGCATATTAAAGCTATGTCTGATATTATAAAAAATAACCTCTATAAATAGTTATCTCATTTTGAGGTTAAGGGGTTTTCAAGGGGAAGAATTCCCCTTGAATATCTTGCCTAAATTAATAATTAAGAAGGAGAATGATTAGATGGATGTAAAAAAATTGCTGACTATAACTAAAGAAAGAGATGCTTCAGATTTACACCTAACTACAGGTATCCCTCCAGTAATTCGTGTAAATGGAAAATTACAAAAATTAAATTTACCAGAATTGACTTCTCAAGACGTTCAAGAAATGATTTATAGTATAATTACTGATAAACAAAAGAACAATTTTGAAGAAAATCATGAGCTGGATTTTTCTTTTGAAGTGGAAAATGTAGCGAGATTCAGGACTAATATTTTTCAAACTCAACGAGGTAAGGCAGCTGCTTTTAGATTAATACCCGAAAAGATAAAAACTCTTGCCGAGCTAAATATGCCTGAGGAAATTTCCATTTTTACTAAAAAACTTAAAGGCTTTGTATTGGTTACTGGCCCTACTGGGTCTGGAAAAACCACTACTTTAGCTGCTTTGATAGATATTATAAATAGAGAAAGATATGAACATATTATAACTATTGAAGACCCTATTGAATTTATTCATGCACATAAAAATTGTGTTATAGATCAGAGGGAAGTTGGAATTCATACCAATTCTTTCGCCGGTGCTTTGCGTAGTGCCTTAAGAGAAGATCCTGATGTAATCTTAGTGGGGGAAATGAGAGATCTCGAAACTATTTCTATGGCGGTAACTGCAGCCGAAACTGGACATTTAGTATTTTCTACTCTTCATACCAATAGTGCAGCTGAAACTATAGAAAGAATTATAAACGTGTTCCCTCCTCATCAACAGGCTCAAATTAGAATGCAAGTTGCCGAATCTATCCTGGGTATGGTGGCTCAAACTTTAATACCTACTTTAGATGGCGAAGGAAGAGTCCCCGCTATTGAATTGACCATTGCCACTCCAGCCATCAAAAATTTAATAAGAGAAGAAAAAATTCATCAAATGCCATCAATAATACAAATGGGCAGAAAAGATGGGATGATAAGTTTAGATCAATGTTTGAAAAATCTACTCGTGGAAGGAAAGATAAGCCGAGAAGAGGCCATAAAAAGGGCTATAGATAAAAAGGTATTTATGGAAATTCGTAGTAAATTTTAAATGAGGTTTATTATGGAAATAAAAGAATTATTAATTACCACCAAAGAGAAAGATGCTTCTGATCTACACCTTAATGTAGGGGTACCTCCGGTTCTCCGTATAAATGGAAAATTAGAAAAATTAAATTTACCAGAATTAACCCCGGAAGATACTCATAATATGATCTATAGTATTTTAAGCGAAAAACAGCAGACTGATTTCGAAAAATGCGGTGAATTAGATCTATCTTATGAATTAAATAATCTAGCCCGTTTCAGGGTAAATGTCTTTAAACATCGTCGGGGAGAAGGGGCGGCTTTCCGATTGATACCTGAAAAAATTAAGACCCTTTCTGAATTAAATTTACCATCAATTCTTTCCACCTTTACTGATAAAGACAAGGGGCTTGTATTAATTACTGGAACTACTGGAAGTGGGAAATCAACTACTTTGGCTGCCTTAATCGATATTATAAATAAGAAGAGATATGATAATATAATTACTATCGAAGATCCTATCGAATTTGTTCATTATCACCAAAATTGTCTTATTTCTCAAAGAGAGATAGGTACACATACTAAATCTTTTGCCTCTGCTTTGCGTAATGCCTTAAGGGAAGATCCTGATGTAATCCTGGTGGGAGAAATGAGAGACCTGGAAACTATTTCTATGGCTTTAACGGCAGCTGAAACAGGGCACTTAGTATTTTCTACCCTCCATACTATTAGTGCAGCGGAGACTATAGAAAGAATAATAGACGTATTTCCTCCTCATCAGCAAAATCAAGTTCGAATGCAACTTGCTGGATCTATTCTGGGGGTTATAGCTCAGATTTTATTACCAACTTTGGATGAAAAGGGTAGAGTTCCGGCTGTAGAAGTAATGATTGCTAATCCAGCTATTAGAAATTTAATTAGAGAGGGGAAAGTTCATCAAATTCCTTCTACTATACAAACTAGTAAAAAAGATGGTATGCAGAGTTTGGATCAATCATTGAAGGATTTAGTTATGGAAGACAAAATTAGCCAGGAAGAGGCCATAAAAAAAGCTATTGATAAAAAAGCATTTATGGAAAATCAATATCTATAATGGTTAGAAATATTATACCAAAGAACCAAAGAAAAGGAGAATAAAAATTGTTTATTCAGGTTCCCAAAGGGACACAAGATATTTTACCTGATGATGCTCCCAAATGGTATTATATTGAAAATAAAATAAGGGAAGTATTAACTAAATATGGATATCAAGAAATAAGAACCCCAGCCTTTGAATACACCGAACTTTTTATTCGAGGAATAGGAGAATCGACTGATATAGTTACTAAAGAGATGTTTACTTTTCCGGATAGAAAAGAAAGAAGCCTTACTTTACGTCCGGAAGGGACAGCTCCGGTGGTGAGGGCTTATTTAGAAAACAATATGGATAGAGCTTCTAAGGTGGTAAAGTTATTTTATATTGGCTCAATGTTCAGATGTGAAAAACCACAAGGCGGTAGATTTCGTCAATTTAATCAATTTGGGATCGAAGTTATCGGAACTAAATCTCCTGAAGCAGATGTTGAGGTTATTATGGCTGCTTTAGAAATTTATGAAAAATTAGGCTTAAAAAATCTTGAAATTGTAATAAACAGCGTAGGTTGTAAAAAATGTAGAGTTGATTATATTCAGAAACTAAAAAAGTTTTTAAGCAATAAAAAAGATTTACTATGTTTAGAATGTGTAAAAAGATATGAAAAAAATCCTTTAAGGGTTTTTGATTGTAAAAAAGATAGTTGCCAAAAAATTATGGAAACCGCTCCGATGATTACTGAAAATCTCTGTCCAGAGTGCAAACTGCATTTTGAAGAAGTAAAGTCACATCTTGATGACTTTAAAATAAAGTATCATCTAGACCCTAAATTGGTAAGAGGGTTAGATTATTACACTAAAACTGCCTTTGAAATTGTTGGTAAAGGATTAGGTGCTCAAAATGCTATAGCTGGCGGCGGTAGATATGATGATCTGGTTGAAGAATTGGGAGGAAAACCTACTCCCGGAGTTGGGTTTGCTGCCGGGATAGAAAGAATGATTATGGTTATGAATCAGCAGAAAATAAACTGGCCCAAACCTAAGTGTATCGACATATTTATAGTAAAAGTTAGTGCAGAAAATAAAGATACTGCCTTTAGATTATTGCAAAAAATTAGAAATTCTGGTTTATCTGCTGACCTGGATTATTCAAACGATAGTTTAAAATCACAAATGAGAATAGCTAATAAAATAGGAGCAAGATATACCGCAATAATTGGTGAAGAAGAATTATCTAAAGATATGGTAACTCTACGCAATATGCAAACCAAAGAACAAAAAAAAGTTAAGTTGGATGAAATTGAAAAAGAATTGAAAAAGGGGTCAGGTCTCAACATTTGACATAACTTTTTGACTACATTATTCGGGAGCAAGTTATGTCAAATGTTGAGACCTGACCCCATAGAGGAGATACATGGAAATTATAAGAATAAGCGATATTAAAAATTATGAGGGCAAAGAAGTAGAGATAAAAGGATGGCTTTATAATAAACGTTCCAGTGGGAGCATAAAATTTTTAATTATCAGAGATGGGACCGGATTTATTCAAGCTACTCTCCTTAAGAGCGAAATAAAAGAAGAATTATTTAATAAAATTGATACTATTAATTATGAATCATCAATAAAAATAACCGGTTTAGTTAGAGAAGAAAAAAGGGCTTCTTCAGGGTATGAAATTTTAATAAAGAATGTTGAAATTATAAGCATGGCAGAAGAAAATTATCCTATTTCTTTAAAAGAGCATGGAGTAGGATTTTTAATGGATTATCGCCATCTATGGTTAAGATCTCCCCGACAGAATGCCATTTTAAGGATAAGAGCCGAAATAATTAAATCTATCCGTAATTTTTTAGATCAAAATGGATTTATTTTGATAGATTCTCCTATACTTACTCCAGCAGCCTGTGAAGGAACTACTACTTTATTTGAAACTGATTATTTTGGAGAAAAAGCCTATCTCACCCAAAGTGGCCAGTTATACAACGAAGCGTCAGCTATGGCTTTCGGAAAAGTATATTGTTTTGGACCTACCTTTCGGGCGGAGAAGTCTAAAACCAGGAGACATTTAATGGAATTCTGGATGGTAGAACCAGAAGCAGCTTATGTTGACCTGGAAGAAAACAATAAAATTCAAGAAAACATAGTAACTTATGTAGTTAAACAAGTATTAGAAAATAAGAAGATGGAATTGGATTTATTAGAAAGAGATTCATCGAAATTAGAAATTATTAAAGTTCCTTTTCCCAGGATATCTTATGATGAAGCTATAGAAATTTTAAAAAAGGATGGTTCTAAAATTGAATGGGGAGATGATTTTGGAGGAGAAGATGAGACTATTTTATCTCAAAAGTACGAAAAACCGATCTTTATCCATCGCTATCCCATAAAATGTAAAGCCTTTTATATGAAGCCTGACCCTCAAAGACCAGAGGTTGCCTTATGTGCAGATCTATTAGCTCCTGAAGGATATGGAGAAATTATAGGAGGCGGTCAAAGGATCGAAGATTATAATTTATTAGCTAATCAGATTAAAGAACATAATTTACCCCGAGAAAATTATGAGTGGTATTTAGATTTAAGAAGATATGGATCAGTTCCTCATTCAGGATTTGGTTTGGGAATTGAAAGAACTATTGCCTGGATATGTGGCTTAGATCATGTCCGAGAAACAATTCCCTTCCCCCGTATGTTGAATAAGATTTATCCGTAATAATAGTATCTCGTATATAGTATATAGTAAAGAAGGATAGCGAATAGAAGTAGGGGCGTATTGCCTGCCTGTGCGTGTCCGCACGCAGACAGGCAATACGCCCCTACAAGGGCTAAGAAAATAACCAAAGATACCACACAGTTTATGAATTGTAGGGGTTTGATTCATCAAACCCGATAAAAAAATTATAAAAACAATACGGGGCGGATAAATCCGCCCCCAACACTATACGCAGTACGCACTACGCAGTACGAATTTTATAAAGGAGTATAGATAAAATTAAATGACAAAGGTAAATAAAATTATAGAACCTATGGGTTCTTGGAAAAGGACTAACTCCTGTGGGGAGCTCCGAAAAGAAGATATTGGAAAAAGTACAATCTTAATGGGCTGGGTTCAAAGTAGAAGAGATCATGGAGGATTAATTTTTATTGATTTAAGGGATCGTAGTGGAATAACTCAAATTGTATTTGATCCAGAAGACTCTGCTGAAGCTCACCAGAAAGCCCACTATATTAAAAATGAGTATGTCATCGCTATAGAGGGGATAGTTGTTACTCGTTTAGCGGGCTCAGAAAATCCCAATATACCTACTGGAGAAATCGAAGTTAAGGCTAAACAGATAAAAATACTAAACCTTTCTGAAGCTCTGCCCTTTAATATTGATGATAAATTAGAAATAAACGATAATCTAAGATTAAAGTATCGTTATCTGGATTTAAGAAGGCCTAAAATGCAAATCAATATGAATTTACGCCACCAAACTTGTATGGAAATCAGGAATTATTTAAATAATAAAGGTTTTTTAGATATAGAGACTCCATTTTTAACTAAAAGTACACCAGAAGGGGCAAGAGATTATATAGTTCCCAGCAGGGTTAATCCAGGGAAATTTTATGCTCTTCCACAGTCACCCCAATTATTTAAACAATTATTAATGATAGCCGGGTTTGAAAGATATTATCAGATAGTGCGATGTTTTCGGGATGAAGACTTAAGAGCTGATCGAGCACCTGAATTTACTCAACTTGATATGGAAATGTCCTTCATCGATAGAGAAGAAATATTCAACTTAATTGAAGAAATGTTCGTTCATTTATTTAAAAGAATACTTAATATTAAAATAAAAACTCCCTTTTTGAAGATAGATTACCAGGAAGCGATATCCAAATATGGGACAGATAAGCCAGATTTAAGATTTGGTATGGAAATAATAGACTTGAGTGAAATATTTCAAGACAGTTCTTTTAGAATATTTCAAGATGTAATTAAGAATAAGGGGAAAATAGGTGCCATAAAAATAGAAGGAGATAAAGAATTTTCCCGAAAAAAACTCGACGATTGGCAATTATTCATTTCTTCATTTGGAGCAAAAGGTTTAGCTTATATAAAATTTAAAGAAGGAAAAGATTTTCAATCTTCTATAGCAAAATTTCTTTCACTTGAAGAAATAGAAAATATAAAAATTAAAACTAATGCTAAACCAGGTGAAATTATTCTAATTATTGCTGATCAGGAGAAAGTAGTGTATGAAGCATTAGGAAATTTAAGAATAAACTTAGCTAATGATTTAAATCTTATTAATCAAGACCAGAAAGAGTTTAATTTTCTTTGGGTTACCGATTTCCCCTTATTAAAATATAATCTGGAAGAAAAAAGATATGATTCAGTTCATCATCCTTTTACCGCACCTCTTAACGAAGATCTTGATTTATTGGGTAGTGATCCTTTAAAAGTACGTTCAAAAGCCTATGATTTAGTACTTAATGGAAATGAAGTTGGCGGAGGTAGTATCAGGATACATAATAATGATCTTCAAAAGAAAATTTTTAAACTATTAGGAATAGATGATAAAATAGCTGAGCAAAAATTTGGATTTTTATTGCAAGCCTTAAAGTATGGAGCACCACCTCATGGGGGAATTGCTTTTGGTTTAGATAGAATGGTGATGCTATTAACTGGAGCTCATTCAATAAGAGAGGTAATAGCCTTTCCCAAGACCCAAAAAGCTACCTGTCCTTTAACTGATGCACCATCAGAAGTAGAGAATAAACAACTAAAAGAGCTGCATATAAAATTAGATTTACCATAAAATAACTTTTAATGAGCATTTGGGAGGTAGGGGCTCGATTCATCGAGCCCGTTACAAAATTATATACTACACGAAAAAGTTTTAAATTTTGAATAATATTTTTTAGTTTTTCAATTTTAGTTTTTCGCTATTTTACTATACTTTATCTCTACTTATTACTTATTACACATTACTAATTACTGTATTCTCTATACACTAAACGCTACTTGCTATACGCTATAATAAGCGACACACGATACGAATAAAAGAGGTATTGAAAGATATAATAAGTTGTGCTATTATAAGAATAAATAAAATGAATAATTACCCTGCTGTGCCCGTGATGACTAATGAAGTTTTGAGCCAACACTTTAAAAAAAAGGGATCGATCTCTAAATGTTGCATGTAAGCCTAAGGTAGGTCTCCTTTCCTTGGAATGGAGACAAATATCTAACGTTTTCTAATTTGGTTAACGCGGAAACATAAAGCATTTAGGTAGATGCCCACTTGTCTGAGGACAGGTATCAAAACCTAAAGCACACGACATAGCGGGGTTTTATAATTTGTTTGCGATAATTTTGACAAAAATAATAAATAATTATATTATGGTTGTAACCCAAAAAGTAAACAAACCTGTCCTCGACCTGATCGGGGAATGGTAATGTAGGGGTCGGATTTATCCGACCCGGTATTTCGGGCTCGATGAATCGAGCCCCTACAAATAATAATAACCAAAAAATCATAATAGCAAACGATATATTAATCAGGAGGTTTCAGGGGGAGAATCCCTCTGGCTATAAATTTTTTAAAAATTTGACTCTTAAAAGTATTATATTTTGGTTGTAACCCAAAAAGTAAACAAACCTGTCCTCGACCTGATCGGGGAATGGTAATGTAGGGGTCGGATTTATCCGACCCGGTATTTCGGGCTCGATTCATCGAGCCCCTACAAATAATAATAACCAAAAAATCATAATAGCAAACGAGATATTAATCAGGGGGTTTCAGGGGGAGAATCCCTCTGACTATTCTGTTATGAATAAAGAGGAAATACGAAGGAATATATCTAACCAAAGGCTTTCCTTAACTTTAGAAGAGATAGAAAATAAAAGTCACCAAATATTTTTAAATTTGCTTAAGAGTGAAGAATATATAAATTTCCCAAATATTATGTTTTACGTAGCTACCAGAAGCGAAGTACAGACTGAAGAAATGATTAAAACATCTATAAAAATGGGTAAAAATATTTTTGTTCCCGTTATCTTAACAGATTGTATTGATTTAGCTCCTTCAAGATTAATTGATTTTGATAGAGAATTAGAAAAAGGTAAAAAGGGAATTTTTGAACCTAAGCAAGAATATCGTAGGTTATTTCCACCGGAGGATCTAGATTTAATAATATTGCCTGGAATTGCTTTTGATCCATTCGGGAATAGAATTGGTAGAGGATTGGGATATTATGATAATTTCTTGAAGAAAGTTAGTCCTTCCACAAAACTTATTGCTTTAGCTTTTGAAATGCAAATAGTAAAAAAGATACCTACCAATACAAATGATATCCCAGTACATAAAATAATCACTGAAAAAAGAATAATTAATAAAATTAGTATATAGTAAAAAACAAGTATATAGTATCGAGTATCAAATATAGCGTTTAGCTTATAGTAAAAACTACAGTAGGAATCTATTTTTTGATTTTAATATCCATACCTGGATTCCCGCTTTCGCGGGAATGACAGAAGATTTGGTTAGCTTTATGCTTTTATTTTCTTTACTATATACTCGATACTGTTTTTACTGGATACTCGATACTGGATTGCTATACGCTCTACGCTATACTTTATACGAGAAAAGGAAGGATGTAAGGACTATGGAGTTAAACAATAAAAATGAAGCAGAAAAAAATGAAAATAAATCAACAGAAGGAATGCAAGAAATGATTAATGAATCTCTGGAAAAGTTTAAGAAAATAAAAAGAGGAGATATAATTAAAGGTAAGATAATAGAGGTTAATGAAGATGGTTATTTAGTGGATATGAAATATAAAATGGAAGGGTATCTTCCCAAGAATGAAACATCACTTTTTTCGAAAGAAGGGGGAGGTATAACTAATACTTTAGAAATCGGGGATGAAGTTTATGTATTTGTAGATAGTGTTGATGAAAAAAACGAAAATGTTATTTTATCCAAAGAAAAAGCAAAATATATCCAATTATGGGAAGAACTTAATGAAATATATAGAAAGAAGAAAAAGATTACCGCGGAAGTAATAGAGAAAAATCCTAATGGTTTAATAGTGAATTTAGGGGTGAAGGGATTTGTTCCTAAATCTCAAATAGAAAGTAAATTCATAAAAGATGAAGATTTGGATAAATATATTGGTAAAAAGTTAAACTTTAATATAATCAAATTAGATAAAGATAATAACACTATTATTCTTTCCCATCGTCTAATTGTAGATAGAGAACGTAAAGTATTACACCAAAAAACTTTAGCTAATTTAAAGGATGGACAGATAAAAGATGGAATTATAACTAATATTACTAATTTTGGTGCCTTTGTGGATATAGGCGGAGTCGAAGGTTTACTTCATATTTCCGAAATTACCTGGCGCGATATGAAGGATGCCACTAAATTACTAAAGGTAGGTGATAAAATTAAAGTAAAGATTATTGATTTTAACCAGGGAAAAGATAAGATTTCCCTGAGTATAAAAAAACTTTCTCCTGATCCCTGGGAAAATATTATGGAAAGGTATTCTGTTGGTGACGAAGTTGAAGGAAAAGTTATAACCCTAAAAGATTTTGGAGCCTTTATTGAGATAGAGGAAGGACTTAATGGTTTACTTCATATTTCAGAGATGGCCTGGGCTTATGTAAAACATCCTTCAGAGTTAATTAAGGAAGGAGAATTATTAAAATTAAGAATTTTAGAAATTGAACCAGAGAAAAAGAAAATTTCATTGGGATTAAAACAGTTATTACCTGATCCCTGGGAAAATATTGAGAAAAAATATCCGCTTGGTTCAGTGGTACAAGGGAAAATTACTCAAGTGACTTCTTACGGAGCTAATGTGGATTTGGAAAGCGGAGTAAGCGGAGTTGTTCATTTGTCTGAAATGGATTGGAAATATGTGGAAAAACCTACAATGGTATTTAAAAAATATATGGTGCTTCCCCTGAAAGTGTTGAAGATTGATAAGGAGGCACACTTAATATTTTTAAGCAGAAAACGGACTTTACCTAACCCCTGGGATGATGTAGATAAGCTTTACCAGATAAATTCAATTGTAAAGGGTAGAGTAACAAGAATTAGAGACTTTGGAGCATTTGTTAAATTAGATACAGGCATAGAAGGATTTGTTCCGATATCAGAAATTGATTGGAATAAGACAAAACATCCTAATGAAAAATTGAAAAAAGATAAAGAATATGAGTTTAAACTAATAGGCATAGATAAAGAAAAACTACAACTAACCTTAAGTTACAAAAGGTTGTTGCCAGATCCCTGGTCAATGATAAAGAAGAAATATTCAGTTGGGACCTTAGTAGAAGGAAAGGTCGTTAATCTTACCGATTTTGGTGCCTTTATAAATTTAGAGGATAATTTAGATGGTTTAGTACCTTTATGTGAAATATCTAATAAAAAGATTGATAACCCAGCAAGTATTCTATCGGTTGGAGAAGAAGTCCTGACCCTGGTAACTAAACTTGATAGTCGAAGGAAGAAGATTAGTTTAAGTATTAGGAAAGCTGAAAAAGAAGAGCAAAAACGGTTTATGAAAGAGTATAACCAAAAACAGAGTGTTGATAAAATTTTATTTAAGGATTTATTCGGAGATTTATTTAGAAAGCAATAAATTAGTCATTAGTGAATAGTGAATATTTGACAA
>Ga0210015_1003989_pt1 | contig 12765 bp, 13 predicted proteins | sample CryGeymeta201522_FD_185471 | JGI IMG/M metagenome (GOLD analysis project Ga0210015, IMG submission 185471) | Groundwater microbial communities from Crystal Geyser aquifers in Utah, USA - Crystal Geyser metaG 2015-22 (SPAdes) (version 2) | ecosystem: Environmental > Aquatic > Deep subsurface >... | reverse complement strand
ATTGACTTCTGCGGGTGATGACCACATGACGATGATTAACAAACTCGGTTAAAATTTGTTTGACATTTAAAGTCATGGGTGTGCCATCAACCAAGGTGACAAAATTGGTGGGAAAAGTGGTCTGCAGTTCGGTTTTTTTGAACAAATTATTTAAAACTTGTTTTGGCCGGGCATCACGCTTTAGTTCAACCACCACGCGGATTCCGTGACGGTCCGACTCGTCACGCAAATCGGAAATTCCGTCAATTTTCCTTTCTTTGGCCAAATTGGCAATGCGGGCGACCAATTGGGCTTTATTAACCTGATAAGGCAACTCCGTAATAATGATTTGAAATTTACCACCTTTGGCTTCTTCAATTTCCGCCTTGCCGCGGATGACAATACGGCCTTTGCCGGTGGAATAAGCTTCTTTAATTTCATTTTGATCAAAAATTTGGCCGGCAGTGGGGAAATCCGGACCTTTAATATACTGCATCAGTTCTTCAATGGAAGCGTTGCTTTCAAAACGAAGGGTCACAGGCTTTTCCGGCGCATTTTCCTCAAAAGTGATTCTTTTAAATTCCAACTCTGCTTCCCCGCGCGACTCATGTGCCTCCCCCATTTTCCCCTTTTCGATTAAAAATACGACGGCGTCAATGACTTCACCTAAATTGTGAGGCGGGATTTTGGTGGCCATACCAACAGCGATTCCTTCTGAACCCATTAAAAGTAAATTCGGTAGTTTGGCGGGTAAATAAATCGGTTCTTTCAAAGTTTGATCAAAATTATCGGTCAGGTCCACAGTTTCTTTTTCAATATCGGCCAGCATTTCCTGGGCAATGGCTGCCATTTTGACTTCAGTGTAACGCATGGCGGCCGGCGGGTCTCCGTCAACTGAACCAAAGTTTCCCTGACCAAAAATTAAAGGATAGCGCATGGAGAAATCTTGGGCGAGACGAACTAAAGCCTGATAAACCGGCATGTCGCCGTGTGGGTGAAATTTTCCTAAAACTTCCCCAACCACTTTAGCTGACTTGGAAAATTTAGCCGAATGACCTAAACCCATTTCGTGCATGGCGTATAAAATCCGGCGGTGAACCGGTTTTAAACCGTCACGGACATCCGGCAAAGCCCGTTGGACAATGACACTCATGGCATAATCCAAATAGGACTTTTCCATTTCTTCGGTAATCTCTGTTTGCTGTAATTTACCGATGTCGTGATGAATTTCTTTTTCTTCCATTTAAATTTTAAATTTTTACAAATCCAAAGTGGCGGTTTTTGCCCGCGATTGAATAAATCTTTTTCTGGGCGGCACTTCGTTACCCATGAGCATGGTAAAAGTCTGGTCGGCCTGGCCGGCATCTGCAATATTAATTTGTTTTAAAATTCTCCCTTGGGGATTCATGGTGGTTTCCCAAAGTTGTTCCGGGTTCATCTCACCCAAACCCTTATAACGTTGAATAGTGATTGGTTTGTCATGATATTGAGCGGCAATTTTATCTCTTTCTTCTTCGGTATAGACATAAAAAATTTCCTTACCCGATTGAATCTTAAAAAGCGGCGGTATGGCAAGATAAAGATAACCATTTTCAATAATTTTCGGCAGGTGTCTGAAAAAGAAAGTTAAAAGCAAAGTATTGATATGCTCGCCGTCGACATCCGCATCGCACATTAAAATGATTCGGTGATACCTTAATTTTTCAATATTGGTGGTTTCGCCGATGCCCATGCCCAGAGCAATAATTAAATCTTTTAAATCTTCAAACTGCACAATTTTATCCAATTGGGCTCTTTCGGTATTCAAGATCTTTCCGCCGATCGGTAAAATGGCTTGAAATCGTCGGTCTCTTCCTTGTTTCGCGCTCCCTCCGGCACTATCTCCTTCCACAAGATAAAGTTCGGAAACGGCCGGATCTTTTTCCTGACAATCGGCCAGTTTTCCGGGTAAAGTCATTCCTTCCAAAGCGCCTTTTCTAATCACGGCGTCTTTAGCGGCTCGTGCCGCCAGTCTGGCCCGGGCAGCCAGCATAACTTTTTCCATAATCGCCCGGCCGTCAGCGGGATTTTCTTCAAAATAAGTGTCTAAGCCTTCTTTAACTAATTGGGCGGTGTAACCTTGAACTTCCTGATTGTTTAATTTGGTTTTTGTTTGGGACTCAAATTGAATGTTATCTGCCGGCATCTTGACAAAAATTGCCGCTGTTAATCCTTCACGGACATCCTCGCCGGTTAGCGATTCGCTTTCACTTTTAATGGCGCCGATTTTGGCGGCGTAGTCGTTGATCGAACGGGTTAAAGCCATCCGAAATCCGGTGACATGAGTGCCGCCGTCAACGGTATTGATGGTATTGACAAAGGAGAATAAATTTTCCGAAAAACTGTCATTATATTGGATTGCCGCTTCGATAAAACATTTCTCAAATTGGCGGGAGAAATAAGCGATGGAATTAAGGGTTTTTTTATTCCGGTTAAGATGAGTAATTAAGGCCCGGATGCCGCCCTCAAAATAAAAAACCTTGGTGATATTAATGCGCTCATCGGTAAAGATAATTTTTACCCCGGCGATTAAATAAGCCCTTTCCCTTAAAAGCTGTTCCAAATTTTCGTAGTCCCATTCTATATTGCTAAAAACCTTAGTGTCTGGTAAAAAAATGGTGGTTGTTCCGGTTTGGGGCAAAGGGTGCAGGGAAAGATTTTTCGCTTGCAACTGGGACGTTTTTTCTTTGGTAATTTCGGCAACCGGGCCGCCGCGGGCGCCGGACCGATATTCTTGAAAATAAGTGGTTCCGTTTCTTCTCACTTCCACTCTCATATATGAAGAAAGGGCGTTTACCACACTGGCGCCAACGCCGTGTAATCCGCCGGAGGCTTGATAGGCGCGGCTGTCAAATTTGGCGCCGGCGTGAAGTTTAGTCATCGCCAGTTCCAAGGCGCTGACTTTATACTTAGGGTTGATATCAACCGGAATCCCCCGGCCATCATCAGTCACCATTGCCCGGCCGTCCTTGAGAATAGAAACCCAAATATTTTTGGCGTATCCGGCAATGGCTTCATCCAAAGAATTATCAATAATTTCCAAAATCATATGCCTAAAGCCTTTGGCGTCGGTAGAACCAATATACATTCCCGGTCTTTTACGGACGGGCTCCAGGCCCTCAAGAACCTGGATGGAAGAAGCGTCGTAATTATCGGTGGCTGATTTAATATTGGACATTTTTAACAAAAAAAATAATCAAGGAAGAGTCTTTAATAACCTAATTTTAACAAATTTTAACCCCGAAATCAAGGTAAAATTCAAGAAATTTCTCCTAAAAAAACATCCAAAGTCAGCCGGAGGTTGCAGTTGGCAGTAAGATAATTTTTGGCCGCGGAAATTGATTTTAAAAGCCTCAAGAATTTACTATTTTCCTCGTTAGTAAGCAGCAAATTTCTCCCGACCACGGTTAACTGGTCAAGAAAAGAAAGGGCTTTTTCCCGGTCCTGGTAAATCCCCCACTCCTCCAGCAAATTGAATCTTTCTCCCAAAGAAGAATTTAATAATTGATTTAATTTTTCTTTAATTTCCTGTTCTTCTTCTTTACTAAGATTTATCTGCGGCGTTGGTGGCAGTTCAATAATTTCACAGCGGGAAATGACGGTCGGCAGAAGTAATCCCAGATTCGGGACACCAAGAATAATTATAGAGTTTGCCGGAGGCTCTTCTAAAGTTTTAAGAAGGGAATTTTGTGCTTCTTCCGTTAATTTTTGCGCTTCGGCGATAAAAACAGTCTTTCTTTTTTCCCGGTAAGGTTTAAGCTGCAAGAATCTCTCTAAATTTCTTATTTCTTCAATACCGATGCTGGTTTTGGTAGAAAGCAGTAAAAAATCCGGACTATTTTCTTGTTTGTCAATTTTAAACCCGCAGATTTCTTCTGCCTTTTCTTTTCTGTCCTTTGAGTCCCCACCGGCGATTAGTAAACTAAAAATTGATTGGTTGAACATTGACTTTTCCTTCCTTTTTACCTGATAATAATCTTAATGCCCGATAACCTTAGTATAGCAAACCTTCTTTTCCGGGAAAAAATTTTATCCGCGGAACAATTAAAGCAGGTTCAGTTAGCTTTTGCCAGCTCCGGAAAACCGGAAGAAGCGGTTTTACGGGAATTGGGTTTCGTCTCCGCCAAACAAGTTGTCAAAGCCAAAGGCGCCCTTTTTAATATTCCTTACGTCAGTTTGGGCGAGATCGGCGTTACGCCGGAAGTTTTGACTTTAATTCCCAAGTCGGTGGCCGAAAGATTTACTTTGATTCCTTTTGCGACTTCCGGGGACGGCAAAGAGCTTTCGGTAGCTTTTTCCAATCCTTGGGATTTGGAAGCAATTGAGTTTGTGGAAGCAAAATCAGGAAAGAAAATAAAAGTTTTTATTGCCCCCGAAGAAGAAATTCAAAAAGCAATTACCGAGCGTTATTCACAAAATTTGGCTACTGAAGTGACAGCCGTCCTAAAAGAAACTGGCCCGGCCCAAGATATTAAAACTTTGGATTTAGATAAGGCAGACGGAGTGATTAGAAACGAGCCAATTGCCAAGATTGTTTCTACAATTTTAGAGTTTGCTATCCGGGCCAGAGCTTCTGATGTCCATATTGAGCCGACTCTTGATAAAACCCGAGTCCGTTACCGGATTGACGGCATTTTGCAGGAAAAATTGATTTTACCTAAAAGTGTTCATGAGGCTTTAGTTTCGCGGATTAAAGTTCTGTCCGATATGAAGATCGATGAAAAAAGAATTCCCCAGGACGGACGCTTTAATTTTAAGGCCGATGGCGCCGAAATAGACTTGCGGGTTTCCACTTTGCCGACTGTTCACGGCGAGAAAATTGTTATGCGCTTACTTAAAAAAAGCGGCGGAGTTCCCACTATGCCGGAATTGGGCTTACGTGGAAGAGGTTTAAAAAATTTGGAAGACGCGATTTTGCGGCCGCATGGAATTATTTTAATTTGCGGACCGACCGGCTCCGGTAAAACTACCTCGCTTTATTCAATTCTTTCCAAAATTAATACGACTAAAGTCAATATTGTCACTTTGGAAGACCCGGTGGAATACCAAATTGCCGGCGTTAATCAAGTACAGATTAATCCGGCGGCAGGGTTAACTTTTGCTTCCGGTTTGCGTTCTTTTTTGCGTCAGGACCCGAACATTATTATGATTGGAGAAATTCGTGATCGGGAGACGACTGATTTGGCTATTCAGGCTTCTTTGACCGGACATTTGGTTTTTTCTACCATTCATACTAAAAGCGCTTCACAAGCGATGCCGCGTCTAGCCGACATGGGTGCTGAACCATTTCTTTTGGCTTCAACCTTAACGGCCATTATGGCTCAAAGAATTTGCCGGAGGATCTGTAATGCCTGTAAGGAAACTTATGAGCCGCCTCCGGATGTAGTGGCGGATGTTAAAAAAATCTTAGGTCCCCTTTATCCTTTAAAAGAGGGAGATAAATTGATGTTTTCTCGCGGGAAAGGTTGCCCAGAGTGTGCCAATACCGGATACTTAGGTAGGATTGGAATTTTTGAAGTTTTGCCGGTGACGGAAAAAATCGCTCGCTTGATTATCGAGCGCTCGGCGGCTTTGGATATTGAAAAAGTGGCCGTTGAAGAAGGAATGATTACTTTAAAACAAGATGGCTACTTGAAAGCCATCGAAGGAATAACTACCATTGAAGAAGTCTTGCGTGTTGGTCAAGATTAAAAAAATGACAGACGTTCATACCCTTTTAAATTTAACGGTCGAAAAAAATGCTTCTGATTTACATCTTCAGGTAGGTATGCCGCCCTGCTTAAGAATTTACGGAGAACTTTCTTTTTTAACCGAATACGGTATTTTAACTGATGAAGATACGGAAATTTTGCTTTTTTCTCTTTTGAACGAAGAACAAAAAGAAATTTTGGCCAACAATAAAGAAATTGATTTTTCTTTTGAACTGGCGACCAAGGGCAGGTTCAGGGTCAATGTTTATCACCAAAAAGGCAGTTTGGCCGGTGCCCTCCGTTTTATCCCCTTAAAAATTAAAACTGTTGACGATTTGTTACTGCCTCCGATTTGTCATGAGTTTGTCAAACTGCGGCAGGGTTTTGTTTTGGTCACCGGACCGACCGGTCACGGTAAATCAACGACTTTGGCCGCAATTATTCAGGAAATTCTTCAAAACCGTTCCTGTAATGTCATTACGATTGAGGATCCGATCGAATTTGTCTTTAATAGCCAGCGCTCCCTCATTTCCCAGCGGGAGCTGGGCTTAGATACCCATTCCTGGTCGGCGGCTTTGCGTTCGGCTTTGCGGGAAGATCCGGACGTGGTTTTAATTGGGGAAATGAGAGATTATGATACGATTGCCGCCGCTTTAACCATTGCCGAAACCGGACATTTGGTTTTTTCTACCTTGCACACCAATTCGGCTTCCCAGACCATTGACCGGATTATCGATGCTTTCCCCGAAGAAGCAAAAAGCCAAGTCAGAATACAGATGGCAACTTCGTTAGAAGCGGTTTTCTCGCAAAGACTGGTTCCCGTAATTAACGGGGGGAGGATGGTGGCCTACGAAGTCATGGTGGCCACTTCGGCGATCCGGACGGCTATTCGGGACAAAAAAACCCATATGCTGGATAATATTATGCAGACCTCGGGCGCTTACGGTATGTCAACCATGGAAACTTCTCTGGTTAAGTTGGTCATGGACGGAAAAATTTCCCTTGATACTGCCAGACTTTTTGCTCTGCGACCGGAGGAAGTCACCCGTTTAATGAAAGGTTCCTAAAGCATGCTAAATTTTTCTTACAAAGCCAAAGACCAGACTGGAAAAGAGGTTAAGGGTCTGGTGGAGGCGCAGGACAAAAAACAGGCCCTGACTATTTTACACGAGAAACAGTTCACCCCCTTTTTTATCAAAGAAGAGGGAGAAAATTTCTTGGGTTATTTTTATAATAAGTTTGTCAAAAAAGTTTCTCAGGGGGAAGTGGCGGTTTTTACCCGTCAGATTGCGACCATGATTAACGCCGGCCTTCCCTTGACTGAGGCTTTAACAATTTTGAGTTCCCAAGGAAAAGGTTTGCTTCAGGAAGCGATTGGCGTGATTTTAAGAGATGTTGAAGGCGGCTCAAATTTGGCCGATGCTCTGCAAAAACATCCCAAAATTTTTTCTCCGGTTTATATTGCTTTAGTCCGGGCCGGAGAATCCGCCGGAGTTTTGGATAATATTTTAACCCGACTGGCCGATAATTTAGAGGCGCAAAGAGAATTTAACTCCAAGATTAAAGGCGCCTTAACTTATCCGATTATTATTTTAGTCGGTATGGGCGGCGTAATTTTTATTATGATGGTTTTTGTTATTCCTAAACTCACCGTTCTTTATACCGAATTTAATGCCAAACTGCCGAAGGCAACCCAAATATTAATTACCTTTTCTTCCTTTGCCGCCAAGTTTTGGTGGCTGATAATTTTGGTGGTGGTTGGTTTAGCTTATGTTTTCCGGATTCTTAATAAAAATAGAGACACTAAAAGAAAATTAGATGAACTTAAATTCAAAATTCCGATTTACGGCAAACTGCAAAACCAGATTGTTTTGGCCGAATTTACCAGAACCTTGGGTTTACTCGTCGGCGCCGGAGTTTCCATTGTGGAAGCCTTACAAATTTCATCGAAGACTGCCAGCAACATTAAGATTGAAGAAGGAATTTTGGAAGCCTCCAAGCAAGTAGAAAAAGGGTTCCCTCTTTCGGTCACCATTTCCACCAATCCTTTTTTCCCAAAAATTTTATCCCAGATGCTGACTGTTGGTGAAGAAACCGGCAAGGTAGATGAAGTTTTATTGAAAGTCGCCAAGTTTTTTCAGTCCGAGTCTGATGAATCCTTAAAAGGCTTGACTTCGGCAATTGAACCTTTAATAATGGTAATAATGGGTGTGGGAGTAGGATTTTTAGCGATTGCGATTATTTTACCGATCTATAACTTGACAAGCGCTTTTTAATAATACAAACTTAAATTAGTAATAGAAAAATAAAAAAAAGATTTGATGAAAGGGGGTGAAAATGAAAAAAATTTTCAAATTTAAAATTTCAAATTTCAAATTAAGAACCGGGTTTACGATGATTGAGCTTTTGATCGTGATTGCGGTTTTGGGCGTTTTGGCGGTAGCAGTTCTTTCTGCCATAAACCCGATTGAACAGATTAATAGAGGTAGAGATACCGGTTCCAGATCAGATGCAGAACAGCTACTTTCTGCGACCGACAGATTTTATACCTCGATGGGGTATTATCCTTGGGCTGAGGATGCGGACAGTGTTAACAATGCCGTTACACCTTTAACTGAAATTGAAACAGCAGATCAACAATTTGGTGATGATTTGCAGAAAGTGCTGGAAAGACTTTCTGCCGGTGGAACAGCAGAAATAAAAGAATCTTTTGTGACGAGAATAGTTGCTGAAAGTTCAAACAAACTTTGGTTATATTTTTCCGGGGTTAATGGTGAGAGTACCTATGTTTGTTTTATTCCGAAATCATCTTCTTTTAGAACAGAAGGCTATAATCGGTGCAAAGCAACAGTACCGGGAGATTTCCCAACAGCGGCTTGTCCAGCTGACAACACCTGCACTACTGCAGCTAATTCGTCAACTGCCACCGGATGTTATGTTTGTTTGCCGTAAGACTCTTGAAAAAGTAAGAGATAAAAAAAGTTCAACCTGCAAAGGTTGGACTTTTTGGTCATGTGGGTTTTAAATTAAAGAGAGGTGATTTTTGTTAATATAATTGTCTTATTTTTTGGACTTGTCATTGGCAGTTTTTTGAATGTGGTTATTTATCGGCTGCCAAGAAAACTTAGTGTGGTTTGGGGCAGATCTTTTTGTCCTAAATGTAAAAAGAAAATTAAATGGTTTGATAATGTCCCTTTAGTTTCCTATTTGGTGCTGAAGGGACATTGTCGTTCCTGTCACTCCCCTATCTCTTTTAGATATCCTTTGGTAGAATTGTCAACTGGAATAATAACAGTCTTAATTTTCAATTTTAAATTTTCAATTTTCAATCAATTTGAAATTTTCCAATTATTAAATTTTAAAACAATTTTTGATATTTTTTCTTATCTGGTTCTAGGTTGGGGGTTGATTGCGATTTTTTTTATTGACCTTGAGCATCAGATTATTCCCGACGAGATTGTTATTCCTTTAATAATCATATTTACTCTTCGTTTCATATTAATCGGCAATTACCGGTTAATTTTAGTTGGCTTAGTTTCTTTTTTATTTTTATTTTTAATTTATTTTTTTACCAAAGGAAAAGGTATGGGGGTTGGAGATGTAAAGCTCTCTTTTTTAATGGGCCTTTCTTTAGGCTTTCCCAAAGTTATTCTTGCTTTTTATATTGCTTTCTTGACAGGGGCAATTGCAGGGGTCATACTTATTTTAGCGAAGAAAGCGAAGTTAAAACAAAAAATCGCTTTTGGACCATTTTTGTCTTTAGGGACAATTATCGCCTGCATATGGGGAGAAAATATTTTAAAGATCTTAGAAAAACTTCTTTTTTAAGGGAGAACTCCGGCATGACGCTTTCAGAAATTATTGTGGTGGTAGCCATTTTGGGGTTGCTGATTGTTCTGGCGGCGATGTCCCTTAACCCTAAACTGCAAATGGCTAAAGCGCGGGATAGCCGGCGGGAAGCTGATTTAAAAAGAATTAGTACGGCCTTAGAAGATTATGCCGGGGATCACCCTTGTTATCCCACAGCTATTTATCAAGGAAGTGGCTGTACCGCTTCCGCAGAAATTAATCCCTATCTTAGAAACATTCCCTGCGATCCTTTAACCAAGGCTCATTATTATTACGATAATTTAGATGACCCTTGCAAAAAATATGCGATTTATGCTTCACTGGAAACAGTGAAAAATATTACTTACAGAGATAATTATAATTATGCAGTGACTAGTCCGAATGTGAAGATTACTCCGATGCCTACCGGTACCTCGGCTCTCACCAGTATCCCGGAACCGATCAATACGCCCGTACCGACAGCGGCACCTTCAGAGACACCTTCTTCCCTTTTCGGTTGTTTTAACGGCGTTTGTAAGCTATTAACAGGGCCTTCTCCTTATTGTTTACCGAATTATTCAAATCTCTCTGATTGCGTAGACGACTGTTGTAGGGGGCACTGTATTGACTCCATTACCGGTGACCCCATAAACGACTATGGCAGTGAGAGTTGTCCGCAATAGTTTATTGACAAAAAATGAAAATTATAAAGAAAAATTTTGACCTGAGGGGTTTTACGATGATTGAATTATTAGTGGTCATGGCGATTTTGGGGATATTAGCAGTGGTGGGCTTAAGCTCTTTTAGGACCAGCCAACTTAAATCACGAGATGCCAAAAGAAAATCGGATTTGGAGCAAGTCCAGCGGGCTTTGGAAATGTATTATAACGACAATGGTAATTATCCTGCTTCCTTAACAAATTGGGGTGAAATATTTAGTTCTGATGGAACTGTTAATGGAACCGTTTATATGAAAGAATTACCCAAAGATCCTTCGGGAAACCCAGAATATTGCTACATTAAAATTGATTCTCCCGTTTCCTATAAACTTTATGCTAAACTAGAAAATAGTCAGGACCCAAGAATTTTAAGTCCCAGAAGTTGCGGGGGAAATACTAATGCTTATAATTATGGGGTTTCTAGCTCAAATACAATACCATGAACCATAATTCAAAATTCAAAACCTGTCTGCCGCCAAGCAAGATTCAAAATTCAAAATTAGGATTTACCTTAATTGAATTGTTGGTGGTGATTTCGATTTTGGGGTTATTGGCTGGGTTGGTGATTTCAAATGTTGCCGGAGTGCGTGAGAGAGCCAGGGATGCCCAAAGAAAATCGGATTTAAAAGAAATTCAAAATGCTTTGGAAATGTACAAGCATGACCAAAACTCGCCTTCCTATCCGATTATTAATGATGTTTGGGGGGATCTAACCACTGTCTTAAGCTCTGGATACATGAAGAGCGTCCCCAACGATCCTTTGCCAACCCAGACTTATCACTATTCTGCTGTTGCTGCAACTCCACTTCACTACACTTTGTGGGTTTGTTTGGAAAATGCTTCAGATCCGCAAAAAGATACGGTTGCTGTTAATCCTTGTACCACAAGTTTTTTAAGGAGTGAACCATGATGGTAATAAAAATAAAAAATAAGCAGAGCTTGATTTCTCGCAAGCTCGAAAATAAAATATCAAAAATAAAAAATTCGGGATTTGGTTTTACACTTATAGAACTGTTGGTTGTTATTTCGATTATTGGCATTCTTGCTGCGTTGGGAATTGCCAGTTATTCCCGGGCGGAGAAAAACACCAGAGACACCCAAAGAATGTCTGATTTGGGTCAATATAGGATCGCTTTGGAAAATTATGCTTCGGCAAATAATATGACTTACCCCATTTATTCGGGAACGATCGACGGACTTTGCACTAAAACAGTACCCACAGAATCTTTTGCTCATACATATCTTTCTGACGGATGCTTACATGATATTTTGCCTTTAGCTACTCATTCAGATTATTTATATTACGGAAATGGCTCCGATTATAATTTGTATGCTCAATTGGAAAATCCCAATACGACTTACTATTTTATTATTTGCTCAACCGGAAAGTCTGGCAAGAAAGCAAATCCTGCTTTTGCCGTCACACCTTGTCCTTTGCCATAAATGCTAATTTATAAAATGAATAAAAAGAGAGGGTTCACTTTAATTGAACTTTTGGTAGTGCTTTCCATTATTGGCGTAATTATGGCTTTTTCTTTTGTCGGTTTTTCTCAAGCCAGAAAAAGCGCCCGCGATACTAAAAGAAAAGCGGATTTGGAGCAAATCCGTTCGGCTCTGGAAATTTACCGGACTGACTGTAAGACGTATCCCACTACAATAACCCCGGGCTCTCCTTTAGTGGGTGCAGCAGCAATATGTGCGGGAAACACTTATATGTCAGCCGTTCCGGCCGATTCGACAACCGGGCAAAGTTATTACTATTCCGGATCAACAAACAGCTATACCTTATGCGCTTATCTGGAAACCTTGGGAGTAGTATCGTTAACCGGATGTACGAATAATTGCGGTTCTCCCAATAATTGTAATTATAAAACGATCCAGCCTTAAATTAAAAAATGCATGTACAAGAAGTCAAAAATCAAAAGTCAAAAATCAAAATTAACGAGAAGGCTTGCTCTGAGCTTGTCTAAAGGCTTTTCGTTAATTGAACTTCTGATTGTTGTTTCCATTATTAGTATTCTTTCGGTTATCGGAGTTGCCTCATATATTAATTTCAGCCGTTCGCAAACCGTTACCCAGGCGGCCAGAAAAATTGTTCAGGATATGCGTCTAGCGCAAAGTTTGGCGATGAATAATCAAAAACCGGAGGCAGGGTTTTGCGACAATGATTGTCAAACACTGGACGGGTACACTTTTTCTTTGGACAACGGAAGTTATACTCTCTTTGCAAACTGTATAAACCCGGTCGAAAACTGTGCTCCTATAAAATTGGAAACTTTAACCGGTTTTACTTTCGACGGATTTACCACTGTTAAATTTAAAGTTCTGCGCCGTGGGGTGGATTTTCCGGGAGGAAAGACTTTGACCGTTGGTGCCTTTGGAAAAGAAAAGAAAATTATTGTCGATGACGGAGGATCGGTTATGATTGAAGGAGAAACACCATGAAAATAAGTCAAAAGTCAAAAATTAAAAATCCTGCCTTGCCGGCAGGCAAGCAAAAATCAAATTAC
>Ga0210015_1003988_pt1 | contig 12766 bp, 13 predicted proteins | sample CryGeymeta201522_FD_185471 | JGI IMG/M metagenome (GOLD analysis project Ga0210015, IMG submission 185471) | Groundwater microbial communities from Crystal Geyser aquifers in Utah, USA - Crystal Geyser metaG 2015-22 (SPAdes) (version 2) | ecosystem: Environmental > Aquatic > Deep subsurface >... | reverse complement strand
CAAACGGGATTTGCTCTAAAAGAAAAAACTGTTGCCACGGCACTTGAGGGGTTACCAATCGCACTGATATGGGTTCTGAAACGATAATGGCCACAAAAATTCTTAAACAAGTAATTGCCGAAAAAAGACCGGAGATTTTTACGCCACGACAAAAAATTGAACCAAAAAACGAAGAAAGATCTTTTCCGGTAAGACCGCAGGCAGAAGATTTGCCTGTTGTCAGGCAGGAAAAACCCGAGCAATTAAAGCCTCAAGGAAAACCGCCGGCAGATTGGTTTGAACCAAAAATCTTCAAAGGAACCTCAACCGCCTAAACTGATTTAAGGCGGTATATTTCCGTGAATATCCGATAGTCGGGGCACTCCGACTTTACTCAGTGTAAACCAGCTGGTCCTTAAAATATCCAAAAATTCCCTCAAGATGGAGAGAATTTTATGGAGGTGTGAAGCTGTTACACCCTAAGGGTGTGAAACCATGGTTTTTTAAGTTTGCGAATTACTTTTGTCTTGCAACCATATCTTCTTGTCGGTATACTTTAAGTACATGAAGAAATTCAAGCAATCTTTTAATAAGTGGAAAAAAGTTTCCCCTCTTTTGAAGTTTTTAGTTTTGGGTTTATTTATAGTGTTGTGTATTGGATTATTAGTGATAAAGTATCGAGAAACAATTAGAGTAGGTAATAATTCTTCTAATTTAGCGGGAAATGACGACCAATCACTAATTCCGGATATTTCTTCAAAATTATTAACGGATCTATCTAATTGGAAAACGTATAGGTCAAAAAAGATCGGAATTACTTTTAAGTATCCTAGTAATGTAAGAGTTAACGAACCAGACAATGAAGATGGAATATATTTTGGGATTGAGCCTCCTGAATTTGACTCTTCTCTTTTAGTGATTTATAAACTTTCCCTTCAAGGCCAAAGTTTAGAGGAGTATGTTACTAAGAAATGGCAACCTTCCCGGTTACATTTGGAAGAAGTAAAAATAGGGGCTTTTGTTGGTAAGCAGTTTGATAGAGTTGGCTTTACTGGCGGGAGACATGTATTTGTTACTGATGATAAGAATAACTTTGGATTTAGAACGTTCTACTTTTTCGATCCCGTCATCCAAGAAAAATATCAAACAACCATAAATACGATACTTTCGACACTCAAGAAAAACTGAAACCTTCAATTGAATTAGTTTTAAACTAACCAATCCAGTATAATCCTATTGTTTGCCAACTCCTCAGGCAAAAACACTCTACTTTTGTGATAAAATGCAAATAATATGGGTATTCCGGAAGATAATTTAAGAAAAATCCGTTTGGAAAAACTGGAAAAGCTGGTAAAGAAAGGAATAAATCCTTATCCGGCTAAATATTCTCGTGAGCCAATTGATGATGTTTGCCGGAAGAAAATTGGTACTTCGGTTCAAATTGCCGGCAGAATAATGGCTTTGCGCGGACACGGAAAAATGTCCTTTGTTGATTTAGTTGACGGTTCTGGAAGGATACAGGTTGGGTTTAAATTTGATGAGCTTGGTGAAGAAAAATACTCGCTTTTAGAACTTCTTGATCTCGGAGACTTTTTGGGCGTCAAGGGAGAATTATTTAAAACTCAAGCGGGTGAGTTAACTGTCTTGGCTAAAGATTTTACCGTTTTGACCAAATCGCTTCTTTCTCTGCCTTCAACCTGGTACGGGCTAAAAGACGTCGAAGAACGATACCGGAAACGCTATCTTGATTTACTGATGAATCCGGGAGTGAAAAAAGTTTTTGAGACCAGGACAAAAATTATTGCCGCGATAAGGCAGTTCCTTAATGAGAGAGGTTTTTTGGAAGTAGAAACCCCAACACTGCAGCCTCTTTATGGTGGGGCAAACGCCAGGCCCTTTAATACCCATCACAATACTTTGGATCTTGAACTTTATCTTAAAATTTCCGACGAGCTTTATTTAAAGCGACTCCTTATCGGCGGTTTTGATAAGGTTTATGAAATCGATAAGGATTTTCGCAATGAAGGGATGGATAAAAATCATAACCCGGAATTTACCATGATGGAATGTTACTGGGCTTATGCGGATTATAACGACATGATGAAATTAACGGAAGAAATGTGCGAGTTTGTTGCAAGAAAAGTGGTTGGTGAAACAAAAATTACCTATCAAGGGCAAGAAATAGAGCTTAAGGCGCCATGGAAGAGAATTACAATGAAGGACGCCCTTAAAGAATATGAGGACATTGATGTTGATAAACTTTCTGATAAAGAATTACTGGAGGAGATCAAAAAACATAACTTAGTCTATGAAGGCGAACCAACCTTAACCGGAGTCGCCAAGAGCTTTAAAAGGGGGATTGCCATTGCCACTCTTTTTGAAATTGTCGAGCCAAAACTTATTGAGCCGACCTTTATAACTGATTTTCCCAAAGAAACGACAGCCTTGTGCAAGCAAAAAGCGGGCAGTCCGGAGATTATCGAAAGATTTGAGCCTTATATTTGTGGCCGGGAGATTGGTAATGCTTATTCGGAGCTTAATAATCCCCTTGTTCAAAAAGAATTTTTCCAAGAGCAGGTTGAGGCAAAAAAATCCGGGGATGAAGAAGCCCATCCAATGGACGAAGACTTTCTTGAAGCACTTGAGTATGGGATGCCGCCGACCGGCGGTTTAGGAATTGGTGTTGATCGAATCGTGATGTTCTTGACAGACCAGTCTACAATTCGTGATGTCATTTTGTTTCCCACAATGAGGCCGGAAAAATAAGCTCTTCTTGCTTTGGCCTGAGAAATCTAATATAATGACCTAAGTAAGTTTGAAAAATATCTTAATAATATGGCTTTAGATCCAAACGAAAAAAAGAAAATTATCGATAAATATGCCACGGCGAAGGGTGATACCGGCTCGCCGGAGGTCCAAATTGCCTTGCTTTCCAGCAAGGTTGACCGGCTGTCAGAACATCTGAAAGGCAATAAAAAGGATGTTCATTCCCGGCGCGGGCTTTTGTCCATGGTTTCTAAAAGAAGAAGGCTACTGTCGTATTTAATGAAAAAAGACGAAGAAAGGTATCGAAGAGTTATTAAAGACCTGGGTCTTTCTAAGTAACCTCGTTAGAAAAAGATGAAGATTGTTTCCAAGGAGACCGAAATTGGCGGTAGAAAATTAAAACTGGAAGTTGGCAGGTTTGCGCCTCTAAGTACGGCTTCTGTTTTGGCTCAATACGGCGAAACAATGGTTTTAGCCACGGTTGTCCGGGCCAAACCAAAAGAAGATTTAGGCTATTTTCCCTTGAGCGTTGAATATGTGGAAAGGCTTTATGCCGGCGGAAGGATTAAGGGTTCACGTTGGGTTAAAAGAGAGGGCAGACCAAGCGACGTGGCGGTTTTAATTGACCGTTTGGTTGACCGTTCAATCAGACCTTTATTCCCCAAAAACTACTTTGATGAAGTTCAGGTAACCATAACCGTTTTATCGGTTGATTTGGAAAATGATCCCGGAGTGCTTTCGGCAGTTGCCACCTCGGCGGCGTTAACTGTTTCTGACATTCCCTGGAATGGTCCGATTGGTGTAGTTAGGGTTGGTTTAAAAGAAGGGGTATTGTTTGTTAACCCGACAGAGACGGAAAAAGGGTTTTCTGATCTTGATCTGGTTGTTTCTTCCGGTCCAAAAAAGGTAATCATGATCGAAGGGCAAAGCAATGAAATTCCGGAATCACAAATTTTGGAGGCAATTTCTTTTGCTAAAAAGGAAGCCGAGACCGTGATTTCTCTAATTGAGGATTTGCGCCATGAAGTAGGATCGCCGAAGCTTACTTTGGTTGAGAAGGAACTTAAACCCGAGATTAAACAAAGCGCCCAAAAATTTGTCGAAGAATGCTTGGAGACAATTTTTACGGACAAAGTAGGAAGAGAAATTTCCGGGAGTGGTAGCGAAGAGATCCTGCCAACATTTTTGGAGGACTTTCCGGCCGAACAAAAGAAAGAAGCGAGAGAAGCTTTTGAATATTATTGGAAAAAATTATTCAAAGAGAAAGTTCTTGCGGGTAAAAGAGTTGACGGAAGGTCTCTCGACGCCATAAGACCAATTGAAATTGAAGTAGGAGTTTTGCCAAGAACTCACGGAAGCGCCATGTTTAAGCGCGGCTTAACTCAAGTTTTGGCCGTAACTACTTTAGGGGCGCCTTCTTTACACCAATTGATTGAAAGTGCTGCCGGGGAAGAATCAAAAAGATACATGCATCATTATTCCATGCCTCCTTATTCGATGGGCGAAGTTGGCCGGTTTGGCAATCCTTCTCGAAGGGAAATTGGTCACGGCGCTTTAGCGGAGAAAGCCCTTGAGCCGGTAATCCCCGGCGAGGAAGTTTTTCCTTACACCATCAGGATTGTTTCCGAGGTACTTTCTTCTAATGGTTCAACCTCAATGGCTTCGACCTGCGGTTCAACGCTATCTTTAATGGACGCTGGAGTTCCTATTCTTGCTCCGGTTGCGGGTTTGGCCATGGGTTTGGTCACCGGGAAGGATGAAGGAGAAAATGGGGACTTTGTAATTTTGACCGATATTGCCGGGATCGAGGATTTTAATGGCGAAATGGATTTTAAGATTGCCGGGACAGAAAAAGGAATTACCGCCATTCAATTGGATGTCAAAGTTTCCGGTTTGACGGATGAGATTATAGAAAAGACTTTTTCTCAGGCAAAAGAAGGAAGATTTTTTATTTTAGGAAAAATGTTGGCAGTTTTAGACAAACCAAGACAAAAAATTTCTCAATATGCTCCGAAAGTGGCGATTCTTCATATCGACCAGGATAAGATTGGCGAAGTCATTGGCCCCGGGGGAAGAGTGATTAGAAAATTGATCGAGGAAACAGGGACAAGTATTGAAGTAGAAGATGATGGTTCGGTTAATATTTCCGGCATTGACGAGGCTTCGGTTGCCATTGCCATTGCTAAAATTAACGGTTTAACTCAAGACGCTGAAGTTGGTAAAACTTATGACGGGGAAGTAAAAAGAATCCAGCCATTTGGGGCCTTCGTCGAGATTTTACCGGGCAAGGAAGGACTTGTTCATGTTTCTCAGATGGCAGAAGGATTTATTGATGATCCGGCAAAAGTAGTCAGTTTGGGACAAAAAGTGAAAGTGAAAGTTATGGAAATTGATGATCGGGGCAGACTTAATTTAACCATGCTTCTTGAAGGACAGAAAAAACAGGAAACCAGCAGTCGCCCGACAGGGGGATTTCGGCCGCAAAAGCCTGGTTTTAATCAAGGAAGATTTTCTCCCTTTTCTCCCCGCCCGCGATACAAGAGGTAACCCCCGACTTTGTGATATTATTAAATCATGGGTAAGAAAGAAGAAGATTTATTGGTGGAGATAAAAAGACTGGAGGAGCAAATTGCCTCGGTTACTTTGCCGCCGGACTTAAAAGAGAGATTAAAAGCAGCGATTGAAAGATTAAGGTTGGCCTTCCGCTTTGAAAACTATTCTAAGAATTTTGATGAAATTTCTCGCTATGTTGATTGGGTTTGTAGTTTGCCTTGGGTTAAACAGAGTGACGATATTTTGGATCTTGGCCATGCCAGAAAAGTTTTGGATGAAAATCATTTCGGTTTAATCCAGACTAAAGAAAGGATTTTGGAATATTTAGCCGTGCTTAAATTACAAAAAGAAAGACAAAAAGAAAGACAAAAAGAAGGAAAAATAAGAGCGCCGATTTTATGTTTTGTCGGTTTGGTTGGTACGGGTAAGACTACCCTCGCTTATTCAATTGCCCAAGCTTTGGGGAGGAAATTTGCCCGTATTCCTTTCGGGGGTTTGGGAGACCCAACTTTCCTGCGTGGCCGCTCAAGAATGTTGAGTGAATCTGAACCCGGGCAGATAATTAAAGCCTTAAAATATGCAGGAACGAAAAACCCGGTAATTTTACTTGATGAACTTGATCGGGTAGCCGAGGAGAATCACTCTACCATTATGGGCGTTTTGGTTGAGCTTTTAGACCCTCAGCAAAACGATAGATTTGTGGATTATTATATTGATTACCCGTTTGACTTAAGCGATGTTTTGTTTATCACGACGGCTAACAATACGACTAATATTTCAACTGCAGTTCTTGATCGTCTCGAGCCGATGCAAATGCCCTCTTATTCTGACGAAGAAAAAATTACTATCGGGAAAAATTATATTTTACCCAGGACAATGAGAGCGATGGGTTTAACTGCCAATGATTTAGAAATTTCTCCCAGTATTTGGCCAAAGATTGTCCGGCCGCTTGGTTTTGATGCGGGGGTACGAACCTTGGAAAGAAATATCGCGGAAATTTGTCGAAAAGTGGCCAAGTTGATTGTCGAAGGCAAACAAGGGAAAATAATTATTAATGAAAATAATCTGGGAGAATTTATTCAGAGCTGGTAATAATTAGTGCAAAGTTCAAAGTTCAAAGTGCAAAGTTAAGTCCAAAATTTTTAGTTTCGTAACTTTGAACTAATAACTGTCCCACCTCAGCGGCCACCGCCACAGCGAGGTCCCGCCATTCGGCGGTGAGATCCCACCAAAGGCGGTGACATCTATTGTATTCTCAAGAGGTTTTGCCTCCCCTGATTTCCAATGACAAACTTCTTTGAGAAACAAGAATTTTACCGTCATTCTCAACGACTGCGTTTACTAAAACTAAATTATTATCTTCTCTTTGCTGTCCAGATATTGTTCCACCAAGAACCCGGTTTTTGCGTGTAAATTTCTTTTGCTAACTTTTTAGCAGATTTACTAAACAATCTTTTTTCCTGTTCTTTTCCTTCTAGCCAAATTTCTGCTTCTTTATTGCCAACCCATTCATATTCTCGAAGAAGCATGATTTGATCAATTAAGTCAGCATCTTTTGCGAGCCTTGCTTCTTTTGTTTTCCTTTCAGCATATTCTCTTGCTAATTCGATCAATTCTTTTTCTTCTGGAACATTTGCCAGTTGGTCTTTAATAATTTCTTCTTCAAAAACTTTAACGTATTTCTTGTGTACCCAATTCTGATCATTGCTTCTTGCTTCAGGAAGATCATGCATAAGGCACATCAACACAACTTTTTCAGAATCAGATTTTTCAAGCTTCGCCAGGAAATATCCAATGTACACTACTCTAAAAGAGTGGGAAGAAATGTTATCCGTAAAATCGTTGGTTAAAAGTATCTGCCTGTGTGCACGAGCAACCTTTCTTAAAGTGCCCACCTCGAATAAAAAATTCACAATTTTATTGATCTTAATGTTCATAGACTTACCATCCAAGAATATTAGAATTTTACTACGATTTTGTGAAAAAGCCAAACGCGTGTACTAGTTCAGTACATCCCGTACACATTCCTTTCTTTGTTTTTACAGATATTAACATACTCTTGCGGGGTAAGATAATTTAACGCTTGGCTTGGTCTGACTGTTTGGCAAATCTCCTCCCATTTTCTAAGCTGCTTCCTTAATTCTTCTAAATCCAAAGAGAAATCATTAACTTCATAGAATTCCTCAGTATGGGTCCGGTTGGCTCTTTCCACACAACCGTTAAGTCTGGGTGAGTAAGGAGGAAGGACAAAGAGTTTAATACCTCTCTTTTTACACTCTTCTTCAAATTCTGCCTTAAACTCACTGCCCCCATCTACCTGGATAGCCTTAATTAGAAAAGGACACCTTAAGATTAGACTGTCTAAGAACTTGGCAGCAAGGTTAGCAGTGGCATTACCATAGACTTCAATTACATCCCATTTACTGATAATGTCTCTGGCAGTAAATTGTTTCCTAACAATACCTGGGATAGGTCTAATGTCTAAGGTATCCACTTCCACTAAATCACCAATTTGCTTGACCTCGTAATCCTTAGGTTTCCTGACTGCCCAATCACGTTTTAAATACCTTTTCTTACTGGAAACATAGTTAGTAATCGGTTCTTTTAAATATCCTCTTTGTTTAAGCCTGTTTATGGTTCTGCCAATGGTGGAAACAGAAACAAGCAAGTTTTCTTTTCCTTCATTAGCCAGTTCTTTTTTTAAGAGAATAAACAATTTTTCTTTTCCCCATCGGGGATAAGTTTCTCTAAGAGATTTAATTTTCTCCACCACCAGAATGGGTGTTTCAGGATGACGTAAGGCATTTGGTCTGCGGGACTTTCTGTCATCCTCAAGACTCTTTAAATTATCCTTTTGGTACTTTCTTTTCCATTTGTAGAAAGTATCAGGAGAAATACCAAAGTGCCTGCAGGTTAATCTTCCGTTTCCTGTCTTAAAGTAATAATCCATCCAAGATAAACGAGTGCTGGCTTCAGAACTGATAACCGACTGAGAAAGATGACTTAATTTACCCCCTCTGGGAACAATAAATCCTTTGTACTTCATATGAGCGCCGATTATACCTTTCATACATCCATATGTGTACGGGATCTATCTGAACTTAAACATTATTGACTGCTCAATAAATTTCCGCATGACCTTAAACTGATTTTCGATATCTCTCCTCATGCTGGGAAATTTGAGATAGAATCTAGATTCTATTGATGAAATCGAAAATAAATATTTCTTTAAATTTCTTATATTCAAATTTTTAAAACCGCTTTTTAATTGGTACATTTGTATTACTTTTTCTGAATTTAAGTTCTTCCTAAAAATTATTTCTGATAAATCTATTAGATCTCTTGTCTCTGTTCTCGTAATAGTACATAAAAGTTTTTCGACAAATATATCATTAAGAGAGTGAAGACTTATATCAGCACTCTCGTTATTTAAAGTCAGGTTATCAACTTGGTAATGGCAGTATTTTGGAGGTACATAATAAATATCAATATGAAAAATTTGTGACCCATTTATGCAGATTATTATTTTATTTGTATCAATTATTTTTTTTAAATTCCATTTCGCGTTTCCATGATTAACCTTTTGTAATGGTATCAAAGAGTTATTAATGAAATTTGACAGTTGAGATTTTCTCTCTGCAGTAAAATCGAGATCATTTGAAAAAATTCTGTTAATTTCATAAAAAAAGTAAAGAGCCGCGCCTCCGTCTAAATGTATACCTGTACTTAGTTTTGCGTCACGAAACAAGTAGAATAAATATTTCTTAATAATGCTGCCGGTTTCTGTCATTGTAAAAGGTCTAGGGAGTTATTTATCTTTTCAACTAAAGTGTGGTTTACAATAGTGGTTTTTCTGTATTCATTGATAAAATCGTAAAGTTGAAGAAAAATCAACTGGATCTTAAACATTAACTCAAAACACAAAGGGGAGTTATACTCCACCAAGAAATCGTTTCTCAGTTTAAGATCAATATTCGTGTGGTAAAAAAACTGGACCACATCACAAGCCCCAATGTCTATACGACAATCTGTCCAATCGATAATTTTAACCCGATTTTCTCTGTCGATAATCACATTATTGCCACTCAAATCGCCGTGAATTATAGATAAGTCATAAGGTATTTCTTTTAACTTGAAATCGAGTCTTTCTGCATAAGTTTCTATTTTTTGAGTGTCGACATACTTAGAAACGAAATTTTGATAGTCTTGCGTTATCAAAGAGTACACTTTTAAAGGCAGATATTTGCCTTTTTTAACAAGTGGTGTTGTTAACAGATTTCTTACACTTGTATAGATTGGGTAGGAGTGAATTTCCCTTAAGGCCCGTGCAATCGATTTAATGTTTTTTGAAGTTAAACTAAGTTGGTTTATTTGATCTCCGAAAATAAATTCTTCCCAATATCCATCATTACAATAATCTTTACAAAGTGGTACATTCTGGGTTGGATATAACATTTTTTGAACTTCGTATTCAATTTCTTGTATTTTTTTATTGTTAACTTCCTTAAAAACCCATTTTTCCCCTTGCTTAATAATGGTCGTATTCCTATGAGGATAATCAACGTAGATTTGTGCCATATTTGGCGAAATTCTCTTTGAACCACTTAAAAAATTTCGGAAGTTCTTTTTCATAGTCCTGGTAGTGATAAAAATATCCACCAATTTTATTCATATAAACTCCTATCTCGGGTGAATCGTCAAGCAAAAGTGTTTCGGAAGGAGACGATTTCATTTTTTTGATTGTCTCTTTCAGAAAGAATGCATCGTTATCCAATTTTAATTTCTTATATGTGGAGGAAGAAAATATAAAGTCAAACTTTTCATTAAGACTATGATATGGTACAAAAACCCGATCAAAAATGTCCATATTATCTGTAAAAATTGCTGTTCTCACTCCCAGCGAACGCATCTGAATTGCAAATTTGATTAGTCCTTTGTTTAATTGCATTCTGAGAACACTGTCAATAAGATGTTTATTTAAAAACTCAACATTTGATCCAACTTTTTCAGCAATCGACTTATGAATTTCCTCGAATGATTTTTCTCCTCTCATCCATGTTTGCATAAGATTCCAAGATCCTTTATTAAAAACATTTTTGTTAATGGCGTCTTTGATTTTGTAGTTTTTCTCAGGGATAGTGCTGTAAAATCTTCCCTTAGAAAGAACCCCATCAAAGTCAAACAAGATCGAACGTAGTGCAGCTTTGATCATAAAATTTATTTATGGAGGGTTTTCATAAGTAATGAATAGAAATTATCATAATTTTTACCGGTTTGCGCTTCGGTGATTTTAACACCTTTCTTAACCGCATTTCTCCATATATCCAATCTCTCGGGTCTAGTTAAGTTATTTAATACCGGATCAGTTTCGAAGTTTTTGTTTCTATCAACAAAATTCTCATATTCCATTATGGCGAAGACCATGGCGTAATCAATGTTCACTTTTAAATAGAACGACAAAAAACTGCCAATTTTGGTGTTTAAGAAAACTTTACCTTGAACACGACAACCGGTAACCGTTGGTGCTAACTTTGAAAGGTCATTTATCTCGCCCAGAGTATAGGGTGCGCCGTCAAAAGCAACATTTTTAACCACATCATTTAGTTTTTCTACCGGAGACCCATATTTTATGTGAGTACAAGATATTTTAGCATCTGGAAGATGGAACATTTTATAACCCTTTTGTCTTAATTTGTAGGAAACTTCTATATGCTCCGAATAGTCATTCTCCCAAGCTGAGAGATCTGCAAAATTACCCGCCTCAATTAGAGCATTTCTGTCGTTTATAGTGACACCTTTAAATGTTTCTGTTTCAAAGGGTTTGTATAGCAGCTCGTATTTATCAATATAAATATCGCCCTTTTTTCTATACTCTTTTGGAAATTTGTCAAAATTGTGATAAAACCAAGCCCTTTCAAAATATGTTTTTCCGATGAACATTAGTTTTTCATCATTTCTGAATTCAATATCCATTTCGAAAACCGGCAGACTCATAACAGCGAGTTTTTTCCTGTACCTTTCTCTTAAATAATTAAAGCCAATAAGTCCGCCTAAAATAAAATCTTTCTTATATAAACAATCATCGTCGCCCATGAAGAAAGTATTATTGTTCAGGTGCTCGATTCCTTCTTTTCTACTAAATGAACATCCTTTCCTATTTTTTCTCTTTAAAATATTAAGATTAATATCATATTTGCTCCTTAACCATTTTAAATTCTCTTCGGTATAGTCAGTTGATCCGTCTATAACGACGAAATATTCATCTATTTTGCTCCAAGAAGAACTCATGAGTGATTGAAAAGCCCAGGTGAGAGGATTTTTCTCAAAATTCTTATAAGGGCATCTATTATAAGTTACAAACAGAAAACTTATTTTCTCGCGCAAATATCTAGAATAAAGTTTTACTATTTGCTCGACCTGACTTATCGTCAAAGCTGGTTTGGGAAAATTAGCCATGATTTTGCAACGATTTAAAGTCGTAAATATCTGATAAATTCGATATTTGCTTTATTGTTTTTGATATTGTTTTCTCGTTGTCAACCAGAAATCTTGGTCGTAATGGTTCCCCGCCATCAAGATATTCATCGCATGTGCTCAAATATTTATAGACACCAAATTCAAAATTAAGTTTCATCACGGTGTCATTGTACAGTCCATGGGGAAGAACAAATTCGTCGGTATTAATTGCTACTTTCAGAAGTTTCTTCTTAGATTCTATTAACTGATAAAGAATTTCGCGTTCAGACAAGACGTCTCCTTGTTCAAAAGGAGAGTATTGGTATCTGCCTCGCTTTAGAGAATTTTGCAAAATTCCATTCCTATAAACAGCTAGGGCTGAGTGTGAAACTCCGTGAGAAGCAATTTTTATGTCCTCTTTAAGGTATTTTTTAAACAGGTAACTGTTCAGGTATCCTTTTTTCCCTATCCAATTAGTTACTACTGCAAGCGTTGTTCGTTTCTTTAGTAGAGTCGTTAATTTTGGTAGAATCAGCTTTTCAAAACTATCATTACCATCGTCAAAATAGATCCTGAAATCCTGAAATTTACACAACCCTCGGTTCAATATTTTAGTGATTTCGTTAATTATATTTTCGAAATAAATGTACGTGACAGTATATTTATCATCCAAATCAGATTCTCTAAGAACTATCTTGTGGAAAATTAGATTTAATAACATATTAGAAATGCCGCTGAGGCGGTAATTGAGACTTCGGATATGACATGATCAAATTTCAAGCAAATTAAAGCATTTAGTCAAATTTTTCCACTACTCTAAAATAAATCCAGGCAACGGGATATCCCCTTGAAAGCTCTTTAGCATACCAAACATTATGTTCCTCGATGAACTCTTGTGGTTCTCTTTCTTCCCACCCTCTAGAGATCTCTTTAAGGTCTTCTTTTGTGGTTGTTTCAAATGGCCTTACTTCAACTTTTTTCACTTTTGCTCTGGCAAATATTTTAGGGGTAC
>Ga0210015_1003974_pt1 | contig 12799 bp, 11 predicted proteins | sample CryGeymeta201522_FD_185471 | JGI IMG/M metagenome (GOLD analysis project Ga0210015, IMG submission 185471) | Groundwater microbial communities from Crystal Geyser aquifers in Utah, USA - Crystal Geyser metaG 2015-22 (SPAdes) (version 2) | ecosystem: Environmental > Aquatic > Deep subsurface >... | reverse complement strand
CTCAGCGAACGCCACGCGCGGCCCGAAGTACAGACGGTTATCCGCTGCGCCGCCGGGGAAGGTCCACATCCCGGCGTATTTGCGGGCGCAGGAGACGAAGGGGATTTTGTCGCTGAAAAAGCGCAGACCGACGTGCGAGGCATCCACCATCTCCATGCCGTGACCGAGCAGGCTGAAACCGGTCACGTCCGTGCCGCCGCGCAAGCCAAATTCCACGGCCAGCTCCGCAGCCGACCGGTTCAACTTCACCATCCAGCCGACGACTTCGGCCACGTCTTCCGGGGCGGCTTTTTGCTGCTTGAGGGCGGTGGTCGTCACACCGAAGCCGAGCGGTTTGGTCAAGGCCAGCGCGTCTCCGGGACGCAGGCCGGCTTTGGTCAGCATCTTCTGCGGGTGGACGAAGCCCAGCGCCACCAGCCCGTACTTCGGCTCTTTATCCTGGATGGTATGCCCGCCGACGACCACTACCCCGGCCTCCCGGGATTTCTCCGCGCCGCCGCGCAGGATCTCGCTGGAGATTTCAGTGGGCAGATCGGGCGGCAGGGCGGCGATGTTCAAGGCCAGGAACGGCCGCCCTCCCATCGCATACACATCCGAAAGACTGTTGGCGGCTGCGATGGCGCCATACTCGTAGGGTGTGTCCACCACGGGCGTGAAGAAATCCGTGGTCACCACCAGGGCGCGCTCGTCGTCCACGCGCCAGATCGCCGCGTCGTCCGGGTCGCCGAGGCCAACCAACAGGTCCGGGTAGTTGTGGGCGTCGAATAGGTTTTGGATCGGACGCAGTACCTGCGCCAGCGTTTCCGCATTCAGTTTCGACGCTCAACCCGCGCAGCTAGAGAGGCTGGTCAGGCGTATCTGGCGGCCGGTTGGTTTGGCTGGTTGCATATGTTTCCTTATTACTGATTACTGATCACTGATCACTGATAGCTGATTGCTGGTCACTGAGGGGTGGTTATCTCTGGCAGCGGGAAGATGAACGGCGCATTGCTGGGCAGGAACATGACCTGGACGTTGGGCGAGAGCTTATTGATATAGAGATAGGTCAACAGTTCCGGCCGGCCTTGCAGCGAGGCGGCAAGCAGGTCATTGGCCTGCGCCTCGGCCGCGGCCTGGAGCAGCCGCGCTTCGGCTGCACCCTTGGCTTGGATCACGACCGCATCGGCCTGACCTTGAGCCACCTGGCGCGCTTGTTCGGCTTCCTGTTTCCTCTGCTCAACCACGAATTTGGCTTGTTGCGCCAACTGTTCGGCGATCTGCTTCTGTTCGACCGAGGCGGCATATTCCTCGCTAAAGTGAATATCACGCAAGACGAAGTCAACCAGGATCAAGTCATTCTCGCCCAGTTTCGTCTCCATTTCCGAAGTAATTTTATCTTCAAGTTCGACGCGCTGGCTGCTGACGATCTCCTCCACGCCATACTGCGAGGCCATGTCGCGGATGATGCCGCGCGCCAGTGGGCGCATCACTTCATCCTGGTAGCGATCCTGCCAGGTAATGTGCAGTTGGATGATCTTTTCCGGGTCAATTCCATAGATGACCGAGGCGTCAATGAACACCTCCTGGCCATCCTTGGTGCGGGCGCGGATCGAATCATCCCCCCCTACGTTGCCTTCAGCCGCCGCAGCGGACATGGTGTACGTCTGGCGCGAGATGCTGTACAGCTTTACGTTTTCAGCAAATGGGATCACCCAACGCAGACCCGGCTGGAGCGTTTGTTCACGATAGCCCTTCGCCGCGACCGCCGACATGACCACGCCGCGCTCGTCCGGTTGGATGAAAACCAATCCCGCGCTGACTGTCGTCAGGATCAACGAGAGAACGATCATCCCGATGGTGATCGAGACCGCTCCCTTCATTGGTTTCGCGCGCGCCGCGCGCACGACTGCCAGGGCGATCACACCGACAACCAACAGCCACGACAAGGTGGCTAATCCCTGCAATGCACTGGCGATATTCATACATTCTCCTTTTGTGGCTAAAGTTCGTAGGGCGGCTTTCCATAGCCGCCAATACGGATGGCGGGTATCGAAACCCGCCCTACATCCTCAATATCTAATGATCAGGACAATTATAACCGCTTGGATGGAGTCCGAAATCTCCAGATTTCGGCGTTTTTCACGCTTGCCATGCCGACGACAGGAGTCGTCGGACTCCGTTACATTGCACCTGTCAGCGGATGTGGGAGCGGATAAGCGGATAGGCCAGAAGCGTTTCTCGGACTCGAGTCCATCCGCTCCGCTGTGCCGAAGGCAATCCGCTGACAATCTTTGCGTGCACACTCGCGGCCTTCGTTTCTTCGCGGTAAAAAAAACACACTCGGAAGGGAGATTATCAGCTACCGCCAGATGCGGAAAGAGGTCATCGTGCTATCCTTCAATTCCCCCAGGCGCATTTCCACGTACAGCTCGACCAGGCTTCCGGACGGCTGGTTCGCAAAGGTCACATTGCGGACGACGCCGAGGCCGTTGGCATCCGTCGTGACGGGAAAGGCCTGGTCTCCGCTTACCGGCTGGTGCACGATCACAAAACCTGTCGCATCGGGAACGGGGGCATAGGCTTGATCCAGCACGATGATATATACATCCTGTGCATCGGTCGGCAGGGTGACTGCCTTTCCGACAAAAGCCAGCACGCGGATCGAAGTTACCCACTGGGGCGATTCAACGATGATCCCTTCGATGGGCGAAACACGCGTAAGCCGGGCGGAATCCTCGCCGATTGCCAAAAAGTAGATCGTGCCGAGGTCGGCCAGCAGAATGTTCTGCCCGCGCTCGAGTTCCGGGTGCCATTCGAAACGAGCGCGTTCGAAGTACTGAACAATGCGCCCATCCGAAAGGAATTCGAAGGCCGAGATCGGATTCCCGAAGCGCGCCACGCCCCCTTGCTGGTCGAAGAAGGTCAGGAAATCGTAACAGACGGCGTAACCGGTCGGGAAGGATTGGCAGGCTCCGGGTATGGTCAAGTTCAAAGAAGGAGCGCCGGCCTGGTAAAGATATGCGCCCAGCGGCGTCATCTGAACGCGCTGGCCTTCCGGCAGTTCAGGATGATATTCGAAGCGGGCGCGCTGGAAGTACTGCACCTCCAGCCCGGCAGGGAAGGCGGTGACGAACGGATCGGTGATTGGGTAACCAAAGATTACTTCGGCGTCTGGAACGCTCTGGTAGAGGTTCCAGAATTCCCCCACCACGTTGTGCCCCGTTTCGGTGAAATACTTGCCAAACGTCTGCTGGGCCTGCACGCTTGTCCCCGTGATGCCCAGCAAAGTCACACACAAAACAACTACGAGGAGATGCCTGACGTTACTCACAAATCCATTATACATAACGATGCGAACTGGCACAACATACAATTTGGATAAGCGCGGTGCAAATTCTACCTGTAAGCCAGCAGCGCCTGTACGATGCGTTCGGCGGCGTGACCATCGCCGAAGGGATTGGAGGCGCGCGCCATGCACGCGTACGCGGCTGGATCGTCGAGCAGGCGGTTCGCTTCCCGGACGATGAGCCTGTTCGCCGTTCCGACTAGCTTCAACACCCCTGCTTCGACTCCCTCCGGCCGCTCGGTGACCGCGCGCAGTACCAGCACGGGTACGCCGAAAGCTGGCGCCTCCTCCTGGATTCCGCCCGAATCGGTCAGCACGATGGCCGAGCGTTTCATCAGGTGCACCAGCGGCAGGTAATCCAGCGGCGGCAGGAGCGTGACGTGCGGCACATCACCCAGCAGACGATAGACCGGCTCCTGCACGTTCGGGTTGAGATGCACTGGATAGACGATCTCCACGTCGCCGCGCGCCGCCAGTTCTTTCAACGCCGCGCAGATATTTTCCAGCGGCTGACCAAAGTTTTCGCGCCGGTGGGCGGTCACCAAAATCAATCTCTTCCTCGTGTCATTGCGAGGAGCGACCGAAGGGAGCGACGAAGCAATCCCCTCGCGCGCGGAGACAACATCCTCTTTGGGGGTTGCTTCGCCGCCGCTGCGCGGCTCCTCGTCATGACATGTTATGCTGAGTTTTTGAAGTAACCGAGTTACCTCTTCGGGTTCCGCCTGCCTTGCCACCACTTGCAGCGCATCAATGACCGGATTCCCCGTCACGGCAATCGCCGCATCCGGCACGCCCTCGCGCAGCAAATTCTGCCGCGACCACTCGGTGGGAGCGAAGTGCAGGTCGGCGGTCACGCCTGCCACGCGACGGTTGATCTCCTCGGGAAAAGGCTGCCACTTGTCGTGCGTACGCAGGCCGGCCTCCACATGCCCGACGCGGATGCGGCGGTAATAGGCCATCAGCGCGGTGATGGCCACGGTGGTCGTATCGCCCTGCACCAGTACCCAGTCGGGCTTGTATTTCTCCAGCACCGGGTCGAGATGGGTGAAGATAGCCGCGCTGAGTTCGGCCAGCGGCTGGTTCTCGCGCATCAGATCGAGGTCAATATCCGGCTGGATGCCAAACAGGTCGAGCACCTGGTCGAGCATTTCGCGGTGCTGGGCGGTGACGCAGACGCGCGCCTCCACGCCCGGCGTTCGCGCCAGCGCGTGGACAACGGGGGCCATCTTGACGGCTTCAGGACGGGTGCCAAAGACGGAGAGGATTTTGAGGGACATGGATGTAAAATGGAAAGCGTAAAACGTGAAGCGTAAAACGTAACCATCTTACGTATTACGTTTTACGTTTCACGCATTATTTCCTGACGCCTAATCTGAATACATGGAACCCCGCGCCAGCCCAATCCTTTCCCGCCCATCCATTGACCGTGTCTATCAAGATGCGGGCGGGAGTAAGGGCAGCCAGTTTTTCGGGCGTCAGGGCGCGCAGCGAGGTGTGGTTGACGAGCAGCAGCACCGCATCAGCTTCTTTCAACGCCGCTTCGAGCGTCGGGACGGCGGTGATGCCGGGCAGATCCGCATCCGGCTTGAACGGCTCGAAGGCTTTGACTGCCGCGCCTTCTTTCTGGAGCAGGTGAATGACCTCGCTTGCGGGGCTTTCACGCAGGTCGTCCACGTCGGGTTTGAAGGCCAGGCCGAGGGCGGCGATCTTTTTACCTTTCAAAGAGCCGAGGGCGCGTTCGACCAATTCCACCACGTAATGCGGCTGTTCATCGTTGACCCGGCGTGAGTTGTAGATGAGCGGCGTGATATCCGGCGCGGCCTCGACGAAGAACCAGGGATCCACGCTGATGCAGTGACCGCCCACGCCCGGGCCGGGGCTGAGAATTTTCACGCGCGGGTGCAGGCTGGCGATCTGGATCGCCTCCCACACGTCCACGCCGAAGCGCTCGGCCAGCCGGGAGAACTCGTTGGCGATGGCAATGTTGACATCCCGGTAGGTGTTCTCCATCAGCTTGACCATCTCGGCGGTGGTGGCGTCGGTCTGGACGATCTCGCCCTTGACGAAGATCGCGTACAGGTCGCGCCCGGCCTGCGCGGATTCGGGCGTGACACCGCCGATGACGCGCGCGTTCTCGATCAACTCGCGCAAGATCTGGCCGGGCAGGACGCGCTCCGGCGAGTAGGCCAGGTGGAAGTCCACGCCCGCCTTCAGGCCGGATCTCTCCAGGATAGGCGTGACCAGGTCAACGGTGGTGCGCGGCGGCGAAGTGGATTCCAGCACTACCAGGTTACCCTTGCGCAGCACCGGCAGGATGGCTTCAGTGGCGGATGCCACGGCGCGCATGTCGGCCAGCTTGTATTTCTGGCCGTTATATTCGCCGTATTGATCGCTATAAAACGGCGTCGGGACGGCGATGATGAAGGCATCCGCTTCTTCGGGCTTTTCGCTGACGGTCAGTTTGCCGGATTTGACCGCCGCCTCGACCAGCGTGCGCAGTCCCGGCTCGTGGATGTGGACTCCGCCGTTGCGCAGGGTTTCGAGCACCTGCGGATTCACGTCCACGCCGACGACCTGCAGGCCGTGCGTGGCGAAGGTGGAGGCGGTGGGCAGGCCGATGTAGCCGAGGCCGAGGACACAGATTTTTTTATAGTTCACAGAAACTCCAGATAAAATTATTTGTTCGCGAAGGTTTTGAATTTTATGTCAATTTCCGGCCGCAGTTCAATGCCAACTTCTTCGAACACCCCCAATAGGTTCTCATACGTGTTTTCACCCCCAAGAAAATCCCAGAACTCCTCTGCCACTTTTAATTCATTGGTTAAGTCGAAAATTCCTTGAAATGTCCATCGGTCATAAGGTCTAGGCTCATAAGGATTATAAGGAATTGCGAGCCCCGTAAAGATATTAGGGGTGGGATTGACAACCCCTCGTATTGCAACCCATTCGAGGATTTCACGTTTGAGGCCAACAATTCCGCCAAGATTTGCCTTTGCCGTCTTAATGTCAAAGTAATATTCTACGCCTTGTTTAGACTCAAGAAATAAATCAATTCCAGGTCGTTTTACTTTCTTGATTTGCTCCCCTTGAGCCGCCCGAAGAATATCTGCGATTTCAGTGAGTTTATCTGGTTTTTTTCGTCCAGATCGTAAGTCATCTAAGATGCGTTGAATTATCGCTTGCGCACCCTCGCTAATCGTGTTGTTAAAATCCTTGTATTGACGAATAGCGCGTCTAAAGTTCGGAGTTGCAATAATCACAGCTACCTGCTCAAAGACTGACATTCCCAATGTTGTGTTGATAGACTGAATAAACGAGAATAATGCCATTCGATCCTTACCCAACAAGCGTACATGGAATGGCATATTTGTAGTTTCGGGAGAATAATTGGACAACTTGTGACGAATCTGCTCCCTAAGTAATTGTTTTATTTCCCTAGATTGCTGATTTGTTAACCCCATATTACGCCTCCTTCATCATAAAGAAAATCGTTTCTTGATAAGGATCGTCACCTTGCTCTGTTCGCTTTGTTACCGCTCTATGAAATTCTTCGGTAATTTTCATGCCGCTCATTCTTGCAATCTCAGGGTAGAGTTGAAAGCGATCGTTGGCTACAACGAATATTTTTCCATCCGGCTTGACAAGAGGTAAGATATTGCGGAAAACTGCCGCGATTCCCTCAACGTATTCTTGTTGTGCCTGTTTTGATTTGCCCCTTTTCTTTGGGCCGATTTCAAGTTTATCCTGCCGGGGAAAGCCGAACAATTCATAAGCGTAAATATGTTGCTCGTGATAGTCAATTTGCCCCACATACGGAGGCGATGTAAATATACCATCAACTAAACGACCGGAAATTGGGGATGTTGACAACGCGGCTTTCAAATCTACTGTTCTTGAGTCGTTCTGTAAGACAGTCACTGATTTATCTGACCTCAAAAGGTCAAAATCGGCAATGCGTCGCGCGGTATCACCGCTATAAGCATGGATCTTAACAAAACAATTATCAATTGGAACACAATAGCGATTATGCTTTCGACACCAATATTTTTCCCCTACAGGAAGCGGAGATTTAGGCGTAGCCAAATCATAATGAGTTACCAGTCGCGAAGAGCGCACTGCTCGGCTAAGAATCACGCGCAACAAATCTTGATAGGAATAATGTGGAATTAATCGCCGGAAATAAAGCATCTCCAGCAAGGCGCGAGGGGCGAACCAAGTTTTGAGATAACCACTTTTACATTCTGCAAGTAGCCCGGCTTTAAAATCATCCATCCTATCTTCTGGGAAGAGTGGCAAAGGAGTGCTTTGGGGCTCAGTGAGGTGCTTTGAAAAATTGGCAACGCGCTTTTCAACTTCCAGAATTTCTGAACGAGCCTTCACCACATCGTATTTCTCGGTTTTCACACGTGCGATCAGGCAGTTAAAAGGCGAGATGTCAATACCAATTGAGTGCATGTTCATCTCGTTACTTTGAACCAATGTGGTTCCGGATCCCATAAAAGGGTCGAGTATCACATCGTTCGGCAAAAAGTAACGAGACAAAAACCACTCTACCAATTGCGGTATAAATTTTCCCAAATACGGATGAAGCCTGTGGACATGCTTGGTTCGTTGGTATTCTGGAACATCATGGAAACCTAATTCGGGGTTCAGACCGGCATGGTGGTGTTTTTCATTTCCTTGTTCGATGAGGGAAAGAAATACTTTGATTTCGTTGAGAGAAACGCGCAATTCCCCATTGCGGGCGCGAACGATGCGCTCGCCGCGGGGATTGTATTTAGCGATGCGGCCGCGCTGAATGTAATCGCGAATGTTGTGAGGCGTTTTACCCACCACTGCTGCTGCCTCTTCCAAAGTAACCAGTTCGAGGTTTCCCGACATAACCATTACTGCTCTCTTTGCCTCAATGGATCAGAAAAGTATCATTCTCGGTCAACTCAATCCTTTGAATTTTGAAATTGAATCGCACCCTTTCTTCATCACTCGAAGCATCATGACTTCCTAAAAAGAACGCTGCAAGTTCTTGTGCTTTTTCCGGGTCTTCTGCTTCAATGTGCACTTTATAAGAACGGACAACGCCAACGTAATATGTAGGCATAGCTTTCATCTCCTCTCATTCTCCGCGTTGTATTCTACCCCAAACCCCCCGGTCCGTAAAACCAGCTTTTTCCACCGCCCTGTCGGAATCGAATCCCGACCTACGAAAACCAGGATTACGGATTTGCCTATGTTTAAGTGGAGCGCGAATCCGCCAATTGTTGTATAATGCTTTTGGCGTCTCCAAGAAAGGAACGGCTATGGAAATCCTTTTCGACCCCAATCTCGCTTACGTTCTACTGGTGCTCGGATCCGTTTCGCTGCTGCTGGCCATCGTCACCCCCGGCACAGGGATACTGGAGGTCGGCGCATTGTTTTTGCTGGCGCTGGCCGGATATGCGGTTTACAATCTCGGCTTCAACCTGTGGGCGCTGATCGTGCTGGTGTTGAGCGTCATCCCATTCGTTTACGCCATGCGCAAACCGAAGCGGGAAGCCTTCCTGGCGTTGAGCCTGCTGGGCGTCATCGTCGGTTCTGTATATCTATTTCCCACTCATGGATTCTGGCCGGCGGTCAACCCGATCCTGGCCATTGTCGTCTCTGCGGTGACAACCGCTTTCCTGTGGCTGGTCGTCCAAAAAGCCATCCAGGTGTACCATGCCCGTCCGAGCCACGACTTGGGCGCGCTGATCGGCCAGACTGGCGAGGCCAAGACCCGGGTCCAGGAAGAAGGCTCGGTGCAGGTGGGCGGGGAGTTGTGGAGCGCCCGCAGCGAGAAAGCCATCCCGGCCGGCAGCCGCGTCCGTGTGGTCGGCCGCGAGGGATTCATCCTGGTCGTCGAGCGCGAGGACCAGTCAAAAAAGTGATCCATCCACATTCAGTTCTATAAGGAGGAACAAATGAGTCAAATTACTACAACTATGCTGTGCGTCGTCGCCTTCGTTGTCGTGGTGCTGTTCATCTTCCTGACCAACGCCATCCGCATCGTCAACGAATACCAGCGCCTGGTAGTCTTCCGCCTGGGCCGCTGCGTCGGCACCAAGGGACCGGGGCTGGTACTGCTCATCCCGGTCATTGACCGGCCCGTCAAAGCGGATTTGCGCGAGCAGGTGCGCGAGGTGCCGCACCAGGTATCCATCACCAAGGATAATGCCCCCATCTCGATTGATTTCCTGTGGTATTTCAAGGTGATGGACCCGACCTTGAGCGTGATCGGCGTGGGCAACTTCGAACTGGCAGCCGCCGGTATGGCCACCACCACGTTACGCTCCGTCATCGGCGGTATCCCGCTGGACGAAGTGCTCTCGCAGCGTGAACACATCAACCAGACCCTGCGCACCAAACTGGACGAGGTGACCGAGCGCTGGGGCGTCAAGGTGACCAACGTGGAAATCCGCGAGATCATCCCTCCCAAGGAAGTCCAGGAGGCAATGAACCGCCAGATGACCGCTGAACGTATCCGCCGCGCCGTGGTGACCGAGTCCACCGGTACGCGCGAGGCTGCCATCAACGTGGCCGAGGGCGAGAAGCAGTCCGCCATCCTCAAGGCTGAAGGTTCCAAGCAGGCCGCCATCCTTGAAGCCGAAGGCCAGAAGCAGGCCCAAGTGCTGAAAGCCGAAGGTTTCTCGGTGGCGCTGGAGAAGATTTTCGCCGCCGCCAAGACCATTGACCAGAAGACCATGACCCTGCAATACTTCGAGACTCTCAAGAACCTCGGCCAGGGCGCATCCACCAAGTTCATCTTCCCGATGGAATTCACCAGCATGATCGAGAATTTCGTCAAGGGGAAGGAAAAGTAGAGCGTACTGCGTGATACGTGATACGTGATGCGTGATGCGTGATGCGTGATACGTGATACGTGATACGTGATACGTGATACGTGATGCGTGATGCGTGATGCGTAAAACGTAATACAATTAGAGCCTCCCGCTTCTGCGAGAGGCTCTTTTCATCCTTCATCCTTCATCCTTCATCCTTCATCTTTCATCTTTCATCCTTCCGCCTTTATGGACATCCTCCCCGCTACTTTGCGTGACCTCGGCAGCCTGCGCCGCATCGAACAGGCCTGTTTCCTCCAAGACGCCTGGCCCCTGCTGGACCTGATCGCGGTTTTGACCTATTCCGATGTCATCCGCCTGAAAGCGGTGAACGGCGATAAGATGATCGGCTTCATCGCCGCTGATCCGCGTCCATCCGAAGGGATGGCCTGGATCGCGACAGTGGGCGTCTTGCCAGAATACCGGCGGCAGGGGGTAGCCAGAGCCTTGTTACTCGAATGCGAAAGTCGTGTAATCCAGCCGCGCATCCGCCTGTGCGTGCGACCGTCAAACCAGGCAGCCATACGAATGTATCAAGAAGAGGGGTATCTGGCAGTGGATACCTGGCGGAAGTATTACAGCGATGGGGAAAATGCGCTGGTGATGGAGAAGATACGGGAAGCGTAAAACGTATTTCGTAAAGCGTAAAATGTGACCTTACGTTTTACGATTTACGTCTTACAGGGTACTGCGTAAATATCTGAACCCAAACCCCATGATTTGCGAGCGATTTGGTAACAGCAAGTTCAGAGATTTGTGCGAGAAGCAGTATAATCACTCCATGCCGTCAAGTAAACTCCAACCGCCTGTATGGATCAGCACACCAGTCGCCTTACAAAAACTGGCTGGCGAGTTGACGCGCCAGCCGCGCCTGGCGGTGGATACCGAATCCAACAGCCTGCACGCTTACCGTGAGCAGGTCTGCCTGATCCAGTTCTCCACACACGAGACGGATTATCTGCTAGACCCGCTGAAGTTGAACGACCTTTCCCCGTTGGCTCCCATCTTTGCGAATCCGAAGATCGAAAAAACCTTCCACGCAGCCGAGTACGATATCATCACCCTGAAGCGCGACTTTGGCTTCAGCTTTGCCAATATTTTCGACACCATGCAGGCGGCGCGCATCCTGGGATACAAACAGGTGGGACTGGATAGCATCCTGGCGGAAAGGTTTGGCGTGGTCGTGAACAAGCGCTACCAGAAAGCTGACTGGGGGCGGCGTCCGCTCTCGCGCGACGAGCTGAATTACGCCCGCTTCGATACGCATTATCTCCTCAGCCTGCGCGACCTGTTGCAAGCCGAATTGGAAGAGGTGGATCGCTGGAAGCTGGCGCGCGAGGAATTCAGCCGCCTCTGCCAGGTGAACGGCCACGCCGAAAACGGCTGCGCGGCCTGGCAGCGCGTGCGTGGTACGCAGGAATTCACAGACAGAGAGCTGACCATCCTTCAGGAACTTTGCCGCTGGCGTGAGGCGCAGGCAAAACGCATGAATCGCCCGGTGTTCAAGGTCATCGGCGATAGAACACTGGTCAGCGTTGCCCAAATTGCCCCGCAAAGTTACGATCATCTGGCAGCGGCTGGTCTGACCATGCGGCAGATGGATCTCTTTGCCAGCGACATCCTCGCAGCTGTCCGGCGAGGGATGCAGGCCAGGCCGGTGCGCCGTCACGTCTCCCCCCGCCCCGATGAGGCCTTCCTCCGGCGGTTGGAGGCGCTGCGCCAATGGCGAAAAAGCGCCGCGAAGAAGCTGGGGGTGGAATCGGACGTGGTGTTGCCGCGTCCGTTCATGCAAGCCATTGCTGAGGAAAACCCAAAGAATTTGGAGGCGCTGGCCGCGTTGATGCCCGACTCTCCCTGGCGGCTCGAAGAGTATGGGGCTAAGATTTTAGAGATACTCAAGAAGTAGAGGTTCCACATGCGTATCCATTTCAATGGCGCGGCTCGCACCGTTACCGGTTCTCAACATTTGCTCGAAGTCAACGGCTCCCGGCTGCTGCTGGAATGCGGCCTGTTCCAGGGTCACCGGCGGGATTTTTACGCGCGCAACCGAAACTTCTCCTTCGAGCCGCGCCGCGTGGACGCCGTCATCCTGTCGCATGCCCACATTGACCACAGTGGCAACCTGCCCAACCTGGTCAAACAAGGCTTCAGCAACCCGATCTACGCCACGCCAGCCACCGCTCACCTGGCTGACATCATGCTGCGCGACTCGGGACACATCCAGGAAGCGGATGTCGAATTCATCAACAAGAAGCGCGCCCGGCGCGGCGAGCCGCCAGCCGAGCCGCTCTACACGATGCAGGATGCCGCCGAGGTGACGCCGCATTTTCGACCTGTAGCCTACGACGAACCCTTCGAGCCGCTGCCCGGCGTGACCGTCCGGCTGGTGGAGGCAGGTCACATCCTCGGTTCGGCGGGCGTCTCGCTGGAGATCGAGGAAAAAGGCCGGAAAGTGAATCTCTGGTTCTCCGGCGACATTGGCCGCTATGACCTGCCTCTGCTGCGCGATCCTGTCCTTCCCCATGGCAAAGTAGACTACTTGATGATGGAATGTACCTACGGCGACAAACCGCACGAAGATATCCGGGCTGCCTACGATGAACTTCGGGATGTGATCAAG
>Ga0210015_1003968_pt1 | contig 12810 bp, 13 predicted proteins | sample CryGeymeta201522_FD_185471 | JGI IMG/M metagenome (GOLD analysis project Ga0210015, IMG submission 185471) | Groundwater microbial communities from Crystal Geyser aquifers in Utah, USA - Crystal Geyser metaG 2015-22 (SPAdes) (version 2) | ecosystem: Environmental > Aquatic > Deep subsurface >... | reverse complement strand
CAGATGGGCGCCTTCGGCGGCCGCCGCCCGGCGCAGCTTTCGGGCGGCCAGCAACAGCGCATCGCGGTGGCCCGCGCGCTGGTGTTCGACCCCGAACTGGTGCTGATGGATGAGCCGCTGGGCGCGCTCGACAAACAGTTGCGCGAGCAGATGCAATACGAGATCAAGCATATCCACGAACAGCTTGGCGTCACCGTGGTCTATGTGACGCACGATCAGGCCGAGGCGCTGACCATGAGCGACCGGGTCGCGGTGTTCAACGACGGCGTGATCCAGCAGTTGTCGCCGCCCGAGGATTTGTATGAGCGCCCGATGACCAGCTTCGTGGCGCAATTCATCGGCGAGAATAACCGCCTGCCCGGCCGCGTGCGCGCCGTGGAAGGCGCCGAGGCGGTGATCGACATCGACGGCGGCCATCAGACCCGCGCGCTGGCGGTCGCCTGCGGCGGGCAGGGCGCGCGCACGCAGCTCTCCATCCGCCCGGAGCGGGTGGTGGTGGGGGCGGAGGGCCTGCCCAACCGGGCGACCGGAAAGGTCGAGGAGCTGATCTATCTCGGCGACCACATCCGCTGCCGCATGAGCCTCATGGGCCTCAGCGACTTCATCGTGAAGGTGCCCAACACCGCAGGCCAGACGCCGCTGGCGGAGGGCGAGACGGCGACGGTGGGCTGGCGCACCGAGGATTGCCGCGCGCTGGACGCCGCCTGACCCAGATTCACGCCCGCAGGGCGACCTGCGGGCGGACGATCCCCGTCGGGCGCCGCCCGGCGGTAAAAACAGGGAGACGACGAATGCTGAAGAAGATGATGGCCGGGGCCGCGCTTGCGGGTCTCATGGCCGGCCCGCTTGCGGCGCAGACCACCGATCTCACCATTGTGTCGTGGGGCGGCGCCTACTCCAACTCGCAGAACAAGGCGTATCACGAGCCCTATGCGGCGCAAAACGCCGCCGTGAAGATCATCAACGACGAAAGCTCCAGCCAGGCGGTCGCCAAGCTGCGCGCGATGAACGAGGCCGGCAACATCACCTGGGACGTGGTGGACGTTGAAGGCCCCGACAGCCAGCGCCTGTGCGACGAGGGGCTGGCGATGCGGATCGACTTCGACGACTGGCTGGCTCCGGCGCCCGACGGCGCGACCGCGACCGCCGATTTCGGCGAGGCGCTGATCAACGAGTGCTTCATCCCGCAGATCGTGTTCTCGACGACCTTCGGCTACCGCACCGATGTCGCGGCGTGGGGCGGCAAGACGCCGACCTCGGTGTGCGACGTGTTCGATCTGGCGACCTTCCCCGGCAAGCGCAGCCTTGAGCGCGGCCCGAAGAAGAACCTGGAATGGGCGCTGCTGTGCGACGGCGTGGCCAAGGCCGACCTCTATGACGTGCTCTCGACGCCCGAGGGCGTGCAGCGCGCGCTCGCCAAGCTCGACACGATCAAGCCCGAGACGATCTGGTGGACCGCCGGCGCCGAGACGCCGCAGCGGCTGGCCGACGGCGAAGTGGTGATCGGCTCCACCTACAACGGCCGCCTGTTCGCGGTGATCGAGGAGCAGAAGCAGCCGGTCGCGATGCTGTGGGACTATCAGGTGTTCGACTTCGACGGCTGGATCATCCCGACCGGCGTGCCCGAGGCCAAGATGCCGGTGATCAAGGACTACATCCGCTTCGCCACCGACACCCAGCGTCTCGCCGATCAGGCGAAATACATCTCCTACGGCCCGGCGCGCGCGTCCTCTGCGCCGCTGGTCAGCACCCACGCCGAACTGGGCATCGAGATGGCGCAGCACATGCCGACCGATCCGGCCAACCGCGGCAACATCCTGGTCAACAACATCGAGTGGTGGGCCGACAATCAGGACGAGGTCGAGGCCGTGTTCCAGGCGTGGCTCGCGCGCTGATGCGCACCGGCGCGGGGCCTTCGCGGCCCCGCGCCACCTGATGAGGGGGCGGGCCATGGCCGAGATCACCGCGCAAGCGATCACTACGCAAGCGATCACTGCGCAACCGCCCGCAGGCCCGCTGCGCGCCGCAGACGGCGCGCCGCTGAAGCTGAGCCTTGCGCGCGCGCAGCGGCGCGGCAAGCTGCGCGCCTTCGCGCTGGTGGCGCCGCTGCTGCTGTTCGTGGCGCTGACCTTCATCGCGCCGATCGGCGAGATGCTGTTCCGCTCGGTCGAGAACCAGATCGTGCCCGACAACATGCCGCGCACCGTCGCGGCGCTGGCGGACTGGACGTCCGAAACGGCGCCGCTGCCCTCTGACGCCGCCTTCGCCGCCGTGGTGGCCGACTTTGGCGAGATGATCGAGGCGCGCAACCACACCCGCGTCGGCCAGCGGCTGAACTATGAGGCGTCGGGCTTCTCAAGCCTGTTTCGCAAGATGGGCCGCGAGATCCCGCGCATCGCGGGCGACCCGCGCGCGGGGCTGATCGAGGCCGACAAGGCCTGGGGCCAGACCGACACCTGGGTGACGCTCAAGCGCTTTTCGGGGAACTATACGCCCGCCTATTTCCTGAGCGCGGTGGACCTGACCCGCACCGCAGACGGCGCCATCGTCCAGAAACCCGAGAACGAGCGCATCTACGTCTATCTGTTCGCGCGCACCATGTGGATCTCGCTGCTGATCACAGTGGCGACGCTGCTGCTCGGCTATCCCATCGCCTATCTGCTGGCGACGCTGCCGCTGCGCACCTCCAACGTGCTGATGATCCTGGTGCTGCTGCCGTTCTGGACTTCGCTGCTGGTGCGCACGTCGGCCTGGATCGTGCTGTTGCAGCAGCAGGGCGTGATCAACGACGTGCTGGTGTGGCTGGGGCTGGTGGCCAATGAGGCGCGGTTGCAGATGATCTTCAACCAGACCGGCACCATGATCGCGATGACGCATATCCTGCTGCCGTTCATGATATTACCGCTCTATTCGGTGATGAAAACCATCCCGCCCTATTACGTGCGCGCGGCGAAGTCGCTTGGCGCCACCAACTGGACCGCGTTCTGGCGGGTGTATTTCCCGCAATCGACGCCCGGCATCGGCGCGGGCGCGATATTGGTGTTCATCCTGTCGATCGGCTACTACATCACGCCGGAACTGGTCGGCGGCACGTCGGGCGTGTTCATCTCGAACCGGATCGCGTTCCATATCACCAATTCGCTGAACTGGGGGCTGGCGGCGGCGCTGGCGACGCTGTTGCTGGCGCTGGTGATGATCCTCTACTGGCTCTACGACCGGCTGGTGGGCATCGACAACGTGAAGCTGGGGTAGAGATCATGGCGGCGCTTCCCCCCTATGCCGGCCCCGGCGCGCGCGCGTGGCACTATGGCTTTCGCCTTATCTGCGCGCTGATCTTCCTGTTCCTGATCTTCCCGGTGCTGGTGGTGATCCCGCTCAGCTTCAACGCCGAAGATTTCTTCACCTTCACGCCGGGGATGCTGGCGTTCGAGGCGGAGGCCTATTCATGGAAGCACTACGCCGCGTTCCTGAGCGATGAGCGCTGGACGCGCGCGGTGCAGAACTCGTTCATGATCGCGCCCGCCGCGACGCTGGTCTCGACCGTGCTGGGCACGGTGGCGGCGGTGGGCCTCAGCCGCCCGACCATGCCCTATCGCGGGCTGATCATGGCGATCCTGATCTCGCCGATGATCGTGCCGCTGATCATCACGGCGGCGGGGATGTATTTCTTCTATAGCCGCATCGGGCTGCAGGGCACCTACGCCGGCGTGATCCTGGCGCAGGCGGTGCTGGGCACGCCGTTCGTGATCATCACCGTGACCGCGACGCTGGTGGGGTTCGACCAGTCGCTGGTGCGCGCCTCGGCCAGCCTCGGCGCCGGGCCGGTGACGACGTTCTTCAAGGTGCAGATGCCGCTGATCCTGCCGGGGGTGATCTCGGGCGCGCTGTTCGCCTTCATCACCGCGTTCGATGAGGTGATCGTGATCCTGTTTGTCGGCGCCCAGCAGCAGAAAACCCTGCCGTGGCAGATGTTCACCGGCCTGCGCGAACAGATCTCGCCGGTGATCCTGGCGGCGGCGACGATACTGGTGGTGCTGTCGATCGCGCTGCTGACCACGGTGGAGCTGTTGCGGCGGCGGTCGGAGCGCCTGCGCGGGTTGTCGCCCGGTTAAGCGCCGCAGCGCTGGCGCTGCTGGCGGTAGAGCTGCGCCTGCGCGGCGACCTGGGCTGCGGCGCGCTGCACGTCGGGCTTGGCGCGCCAGTCGCCGCGGCGATAGCCGGTGTGGCCTTCGTGATAGGCGAGATACTGGTTGAAGGCGTCGGTCGTCGGCAGGCCGTTGGAGGCGCGGGTCTTGGCCATGTACCAGCCGACAAAGTCGATGGCGTCGTTGAAGTCGTCGCGGTCGGCGCCGCGCGCGCCGGTCTCCTTGCGATACCAGTCCCATGTGCCGTCGAGCGCCTGCGCATAACCGTAGGCGGAGGATTGCCGCCCGGTCGGGATGCCCATGAACGAGGTGCGCGGCGGCCTGGCGTCGGCGCGGAAGGTCGATTCGCGCCAGATGATCGCCATCTTCACTTCCTGCGGCGCGCCCCACTTCGCCTCCGCCTGCGCCGCCGCGCGCGCCCAGCGCGGGTTGTCGCGGTAGATCGCGCAGATGTCGGCGACGTTGGAGGGGCGGCGGTCGCTGCTGGAGCACGCGCTCAAAGCTGCTGCGGCGAGCGCCGCCCAGAAGGCGCGCCGCCTCATCGCTGCTCTGAAGGTCTGCCCCGAACCTTTTGTCATTGCCGCAAAGATAGCCGAAAAAGTGCGCGCCGTCGAGAATCTACAGCAGCAGCGCCAGCGCGGTCGGCACGACGAGGATCGACACCAGCGTCGAGACCACCACCAGCCCCGCCACAACCTCCGGCTCGGCGCCATAGCGGGCCGCCAGCATGTAGTTGGTCACCGCGACCGGCATCACCGCCTGAAGGATCAGCGCGCCCGACGCCATCGGGCCGAGCGCGAAGGCGTTCGCCACGCCCAGCGCCACGGCCGCGCACAGCGCCGCCTTGGCCAGCGACACCCATATCGCCCGCCCGACGCCGCGCACGCTGAGCTGCGCCACCGCCACCCCCAGCGTGATCAGCATCAGCGGAATCGCGATCTGGCCCACCAGACCCAGCGTGGTCTCGATCACGCCCGGCGTCCGCCAGCCCTGCGACGCGAACAGGATGCCCAGCGCGGAGGCGTGAAAGATCGGCTGCTTGAGCATCTCCAGCGGCGAGGCCTCGCCGGTCACGATCCAGATCCCCACCGTGAACGACAGCGCCGCCGACACCGCGAAGATCACCATGGCGAAGGCCAGCCCCTGATCGCCATAGGCGAACAGCGCGATCGGCAGGCCGACGTTGCCGGTGTTGCCGAAGATCACCGGCGCCAGATACACCCGCCGCGCCAGCCCCGCGACGCGGGTCAGCGCCAGCGCGCCCACGCCGATCAGCGCATAGAGCGCCAGCGCCGCGAAGGCGAGGTTGCGGAACGCGACCGGGTCAACCTCGATCCGGCTCAGCACCGAAAAGATCAGCGCAGGCGTGGCGACCTGCATCGACAGGCGGCTGACGAAGGCGATGTCGTAGTTCAGCCCCGACCGCCGCCACACATAGCCGATCAGCGCCAGAAAAAACACCGGCGCGGTGATTTCGAGGATCTGGAGAAACATCGGCGCGCGGCTCCCGAAACGGCTGCGCGCTGCGCTATCACGGCCGGGCGCGCCCTGTCGATGCGCGCCCGACAGCGCGCGCCGAAGCGCGCATCTGGAAATCGGTCGCGCGGTGCAGTATCTGGAGCGACATGAGCAAGAGTGACCCGACCGCGCCCATCAGCGCCACCGCGAAGTTCCGCATCGGACAGGTCGTCCGCCATCGGGTCTATCCGTTTCGCGGCGTGATCTTTGATGTCGATCCGGTGTTCGACAACACCGAGGAATGGTGGAACGCCATCCCCGAGGACGTGCGCCCGCGCAAGGACCAGCCGTTCTATCATCTCTACGCCGAGAACGAGACCAGCTATTATGTGGCCTACGTCTCGGAGCAGAACCTTGTCGCCGACACCTCAGGCGATCCGGTCGATCATCCGGAAGTCGAGGAGATGTTCGGCGACATGGAGGACGGCGGATACGCGCTGCACCACGAGCTGCGCCACTGAAGGCGCGCGCGGTGCGTCAGCCGTTGGTTTTGGCCAGCCCGTCCCAGTTCGGACCGACGAGGTTTTCGCCGGGGTCGCCCAACCGCGCGCCGCTGGTGGTGTTGGCGGCGGCGCTGGTGGACTGGTAGTTCTGGTTGAGCACCATGGCGGCGCCGTAGGCGAGCACACCCATCGTGACGAGCGCGGCGAGGAAGGCTTTCATGGTGTTTCTCCTCCTGATTTTGCCTATGTTCTGAACCCTGCGCGCCGCCGATGCAAGGCGGCTCAGGGCGAGACCTGGCGCCACAGCGCCTCGGCGATGGCGCGATAGATCAGCCCGTGCGCGCTGTCGGGATCGAGGGCTGCGACCGGGCGCCCGGCGTCCGACGCCTCGCGCAGCGCCATCGACAGCGGCGCCGCGCCCAGGAAGGGCGCGCCGATGCGCGCGGCCTCGGCCTGCGCGCCGCCGTCGCCGAAGATATGCGCGGCGGTTCCGCAGGTCGGGCAGACATAGACCGACATGTTCTCGATCACGCCCAGAATCGGCACATCGACCTTGCGAAACATCGCCACGGCGCGGCGCGCGTCGATCAGCGCCAGATCCTGCGGCGTGGAGACGATCACCGCGCCGCTGAGCGGCGCGCCCTGCGCCATCGCCAGTTGCGCGTCGCCGGTGCCGGGCGGCATGTCCACGATCAGCACGTCGAGCTCGCCCCACGCCACCTCGCGCAGCATCTGGGTGATCGCCGACAGCACCATCGGCCCGCGCCACACCATCGCGTCCTCGTCGCCGACCAGAAAGCCCAGCGACATCACCTTGACGCCGTAGCCGTCCAGCGGCTGAAGGATGCGCCCCTCCAGCACGCGGGGGCTGCCGCGCAGGCCGAACAGGCGCGGCAGCGAGGGGCCGTGGATGTCGGCGTCGAGCGCGCCCACCCGCAGCCCCATCGCCCGCAGGCTGAGCGCGAGGTTGCAGGCGGTGGTGGACTTGCCGACGCCGCCCTTGCCCGAGGCGACGGCGATGATGTGGCGCACGCCGGGGATCGGCTCGGGGCCTTTGCGCGCGGGCGCGGTCAGCCGTGGCGGCGCGGCGCCGGGCGCGGGGCTCGGCGCCGCGCGTTCGGCGGTCAGCGACACGAAGGCGGCTTCGACGCCGGGCAGGGCGCTGAGCGCCGCCTCGGCGGCGGCGCGCACAGCCGCCATTTCCGCCGCCTCCGCCGCCTCGATGGCGATCGACAGGCTGATCCGCCCGCCGGCGATGGCGATCGGCGACAGCCGCCGCGATCCGGCCAGCGGCGCGCCGTCCACCGTCACCTGCGCCAGCGCCGCGCGCGCCTGTTCCTCCGTCACCGCCATCGCCGTTTCCACCTCGCAACTCGCCGCCGAAGGTCTAGGCGCGCGCGGCGGCGCGGCCAAGGGGCGCCGTCACGCATCTCGAAACCTTGGTTTGACCTGCCAGCGCGGCGCGCGCAGGGTTGTGCGGCAGAAAAAACCGGGGGGAACCGCCAGATGAGCGCCGAGCCGAGCTTTCGCCAGTCCGTGGACATCATGTTCAACCGCGCCGTGGCGCTGATGGACCTGAGCCCCGGTCTTGAGGAGAAAATCCGCGTCTGCAACTCCACCTACACCGTGCGCTTCGGCGTGCGTCTGCGCGGGCGCATCGTGACCTTCACCGGCTATCGCTCGGTGCACAGCGAGCACATGGAGCCGGTCAAGGGCGGCATCCGCTACGCCCTGAGCGTCAATCAGGACGAGGTGGAGGCGCTCGCCGCGCTGATGACCTACAAATGCGCGCTGGTCGAGGCGCCGTTCGGCGGCGCCAAGGGCGGCCTGACCATCGACCCGCGCGAGTGGGAGGAGGACGAGCTGGAGAAGATCACCCGCCGCTTCGCCTACGAGTTGATCAAGCGCAGCCTGATTCATCCCAGCCAGAACGTGCCCGCCCCCGACATGGGCACCGGCGAGCGCGAGATGGCCTGGATCGCCGACCAGTTCGCGCGCATGAACACCACCGAGATCGACGCGCGCGCCTGCGTCACCGGCAAGCCGCTGAACGCGGGCGGCATCAAGGGCCGCGTCGAGGCGACCGGGCGCGGCGTGCAATACGCGATCCGCGAGTTCTTCCGCCATGGCGAAGACGTGAAGGCCGCCCATATGGAAGGCAAGCTGGCCGGCAAGACCGTGATCGTGCAGGGCCTCGGCAATGTCGGCTATCACGCGGCGAAGTTTCTGGAGCAGGAGGACGGCTGCCTGATCACCGGCATCGTCGAGCGCGACGGCGCGATCCTCGACGCCAAGGGCCTGCCGGTGGAGCGGGTCAAGGAATACCTCACCGAGACCGGCGGCGTGCGCGGCTTTCCGGGCGCGACCTATGTCGCCAACGGCGCCGAAGTCATGGAGCAGGATTGCGACATCCTGATCCCCGCCGCGTTCGAGGGCGTCATCAACCTGTCCAACGCCGACCGCATCCCCGCCAGGCTGATCGTGGAGGCGGCCAACGGCCCGATCACGGCGGGCGCCGACGAGGTGCTGCGCCGCAAGGGCACGGTGATCATCCCCGACATGTACGCCAACGCGGGCGGCGTGACGGTGTCGTATTTCGAATGGGTCAAGAACCTCAGCCATATCCGCTTCGGGCGGATGCAGCGCCGCGCCGAGGAGGCCAAGCAGCAGATGCTGATCGACGAGCTGGAGGCGATGACCGGCGGCAGCTTTTCCGACGCCTTCAAGGCGCGCTACCTTCAAGGCTCCGATGAGCTGACGCTGGTGCGCTCGGGCCTCGACGACACGATGCGCACCGCCTATCAGTCGATGCGCGAGGTCTGGCATGGCCGCAACGACGTGAGCGATCTGCGCACGGCGGCCTACATCGTCTCGATCAGCCGCGTCGCCGACAGCTATCGCGCGCTGGGCATCTGAGCGGCGGCGGCGCTCAGCTCAGCCGGGCGAGCGCGTGGCGCTTGCGGCCCGCCGACAGCTTGACCGGTCCCTCCGCCAGCCGCGCGGCGGTGACGATGGCGGCGGCGTCGGTCACCGGCTGGTCGTCCACCCGCGCGCCGCCCTCGGCGATCAGGCGCTTGGCCTCCTTGTTCGAGGCCGCCAGCCCGGCCTGCACCAGCAGCGCCACCACCGCCGCATCCGCTGCGGGCACGATCACCGAGGGCAGGTCGGCCCCGGCGCCGCCCTGCTCGAAGGTCTCACGCGCCGTGGCCTCCGCCGCCGCCGCCGCCGCGCGGCCATGGGCCAGGGTGGTGATCTCGCCTGCGAGGATCTTCTTCGCCTCGTTGATCTCCGCCCCGCCCAGCCGCGCCAGCCGCGCGATCTCGTCGAGCGGCAGTTCGGTGTAGAGCTTGAGGAACCGCCCCACGTCGGCGTCGGCGGTGTTGCGCCAGAATTGCCAGAAGTCATAGGGCGACAGCATCTCGGCGTTCAGCCACACCGCCCCGGCGGCGGTCTTGCCCATCTTCTTGCCGTCCGCCGTGGTCAAAAGCGGCGAGGTCAGCCCGAACACCTCCGCCCCCGCCACGCGGCGGGTGAGATCGACGCCGTTGACGATGTTGCCCCACTGGTCGGAGCCGCCCATCTGCAGCGCGCAGCCGAAGCGGCGGTGCAGCTCAAGGAAGTCGTAGGCCTGCAACAGCATGTAGTTGAATTCGAGGAAGCTGAGGTTCTGCTCGCGGTCCAGCCGCAGCCGCACGCTGTCGAAGCTCAGCATCCGGTTGACGCTGAAATGGCGGCCATAGTCGCGCAGGAATTCGATGTATTTCAGCCCGTCCAGCCAGTCGTTGTTGTCGGGCATCACCGCGTCGGTCGGCCCGTCGCCAAAGCTCACATAGCGGTCGAACACCTGCCGGATGCCGGCCATGTTGGCGGCGATGCCGTCGGCGTCGAGCAGCGGCCGCGCCTCGTCCTTGAACGACGGGTCGCCGATGCGCGTGGTGCCGCCGCCCATCAGGCAGATCGGTTTCCCGCCGGTCTTTTGCAGCCAGCGCAGCATCATGATCTGGATCAGCGAGCCGACATGCAGCGACGGCGCGGTGCAGTCGAAGCCGATGTAGCCCGAGACCGGCGCCGACCCTTTGCCGGCCATCAGCCGCGCGTCGAGCGCCTGAAAGTCGGTGCAGTCCTGGATGAAGCCCCGCGCCTCCAGCGTGTGGAGGAACTCCGATCGCGGCTGATAGGTCATCGGGCGGGCCTCGCATTTTCCCTGAGTGTCGTTGCGCGGTATAGCGGGGCGTTCGCACAAGGAAAAGCCGGTGGATACGCAAGCGATCTGGGCGATGGGGCTGATGTCGGGCACCTCGATGGACGGGGTGGACGCGGCCTGTCTGCTGACCGACGGCGAGACCGTCGAAGCGTTCGGGCCGGCCGGCTTCACCGCCTACAACGGGCGCGAGTTGAAAAGCCTGCTTTACGGCGCCCATGCGGCGCAGGGCTGCGCAACGGATGTCTTGCGCGACGCGCGGCGCTGGCCGCTGGCGGTGCGCGCGGCGGCGGCGACCGCGACCGAGACCCACGCGCGGGCGGTCGAGGCGCTGCGGGCGGAGTGCGCGGCCGGGCAGGCCCCCGCGCTGATCGGCTTTCACGGCCAGACGCTGACGCACCGGCCTGCGGAGGGCTTCACGCTTCAGGTGGGCGCAGGCGCGCGGCTGGCAGCGCGGCTGGGCGTGGCGGTGGTCTCGGACTTTCGCAGCGCCGACATGGCGGCGGGCGGGCAGGGGGCGCCGCTGGTCCCGGTCTATCACCGGGCGCTGGCGCGGCGGCTGGGGCTGGAGGGGCCTGTCGCTTTTCTCAACATCGGCGGGGTGGCCAATGTCACCTGGATCGACGGCGACCGGCTGATCGCCTTTGACACCGGGCCGGGCAACGCGCTGGTCAACGACTGGATGGCGGCGGCGGCGGGCGCGCATTTCGACGAGGGCGGCGGCGCTGCGCTGCGTGGCCGCGCCGATGGCGAAACGGTCGCGGCGCTGATGCGCGACGCCTTTTTCGACGCCGCCCCGCCCAAGTCGCTGGACCGCGACCGTTTCAAGGCGGCGCTGGGGGCGGTGGCGGGGATGACGCTGGAGGACGGCGCGGCGACGCTGACCGCCTATACGGTCGAGGCGGTCGGGGCCGCTCTGCGCTGGCTGCCCGAACCGCCGCGCCGCTGGCTGGCGTGCGGCGGCGGGCGGCGCAATCTGGCGATGCTGGCGGGGCTGCGGCGGCGGCTGAACGCCGAGGTCGAGACGGTCGAGGCGGCGGGTCTGGACGGGGACATGCTGGAGGCGCAGGCCTTCGCCTATCTGGCGGTGCGCGCGGCGCGCGGCCTGCCCACCACCTATCCCGCCACCACCGGCTGCGCCCGTCCGGTCGGCGGCGGGCGGCTGCACCGCCCGGATGGGGCGTGACGCGCGGTCCGCGCGCCGCTGCGGCTCAGGCGGCGGCGGTCTCTCTCAGGCGGGTGTGCATGTAGCCCTCCACGATGTCGATCATCTGGTCCATGCCCTCGTCGAAGAAGTGATTCGCGCCGGGAACCGTGGTGTGGGTGATGGTGATGCCGCGCTGGGTGCGCAGCTTGGCCGCGAGCTTGTCGATGTCGGCCATCGGCGCGATCCGGTCGGCCTCGCCGTTCACGATCAGCCCTGACGACGGGCAGGGCGCGAGGAACGTGAAGTCATACATGTTGGCCGGCGGCGCCACCGAGACGAATCCGGCGATCTCGGGCCTGCGCATCAGCAACTGCATCCCGATCCAGGCGCCGAACGAGAACCCCGCCACATAGCAGCTGCTGGCGTTGGGGCAGAGATGCTGCAGGTGGTCGAGCGCGGCGGCGGCGTCGGACAACTCGCCGATGCCCTGATCGAACTCCCCCTGACTGCGCCCCACGCCGCGAAAGTTGAAACGCAGCACCGAAAATCCCAGCCGGTGAAAGGCGTAGTGCAGATTATAGACCACCTTGTTGTTCATCGTGCCGCCGAACTGGGGATGCGGGTGCAGCACGATGGCGATCGGCGCGTCTCGCCGCTCCTGCGGGTGATAGCGCCCCTCCAGCCGCCCCTCGGGTCCGGGGAAGATGATCTCGGGCATGGATGGCGCTCCTCGGCGGCTCCGGATGCTTGACGTAAATAGTCGGGCATCCTAGAATTGTTCTAAACGTCGTCGGGTGACGGCGGGATGGTCTTGTCGAGGTAGTGGGGCGCAGGCGTTGCGTCAACGCCTTGTCAAGACTTGCAGCAAGCGGGAGGCGCGCGTGAAGCTCAGCACCAAGGGCCGCTATGCGGTGACGGCGCTTGCGGACATCGCGCTGCAGGGCGGCGACAAGCTGGTGACGCTGGCCGAGATCGCGGCGCGGCAGGATGTGTCGCTCGCCTATCTCGAACAGCTTTTCGTGCGGCTGCGCAAGGCCGGGCTGGTCGAGAGCGTGCGCGGCCCCGGCGGCGGCTATCGCCTCGGGCGGCCCGCCGACAAGCTGCGCATCATCGACGTGATGAGCGCGGTGGACGAGACGGTGAGCGCGATCCGCTGCGAGGACGGCGCCGAGCAGGGCTGCGGCGGATCGCGCGCCAAGTGCCTGACCCATGACCTGTGGGAGCAGCTCTCCAGCCATGTGCATGTCTTTCTCAGTCAGGTGACCATCGCCGACGTGATCGGCAACACGCTGGCGCCGTGCCCCGCCGCGCCGAACCTGATGTGGGAGGAGGCGCGGGCGTGACGGGCGGGGCGCA
>Ga0210015_1003966_pt1 | contig 12816 bp, 9 predicted proteins | sample CryGeymeta201522_FD_185471 | JGI IMG/M metagenome (GOLD analysis project Ga0210015, IMG submission 185471) | Groundwater microbial communities from Crystal Geyser aquifers in Utah, USA - Crystal Geyser metaG 2015-22 (SPAdes) (version 2) | ecosystem: Environmental > Aquatic > Deep subsurface >... | reverse complement strand
CCTAACCTTCCCCCGGAACAAGTCCGGGGGAATTGCCATTACCGAATCAAACTGTCAAATAGCATAACCCCCCACTACCTTTTCGGGAACTATGGGACAGTATTTTTGACCGCCTACTTATGTTGGTCGGGGATACGTATCCCCGACCACCTTTATTGGGGAGGTCGGGTCAGATTCCCGGGGAGTCCTCGCGTTGCGGTTGACGCTCCCCAATTGTGTTGTTATAGTTCACCCCACAAGGAGGGAAAGGAAATGAAGACCTGTGTAATTGGTGGGACTGGGCACATTGGACAGAACCTGACGCGAATGCTGGTGAAAGCGGGGGATGACGTGACGGTGGTCTCTTCAGGCAGAACTCCCACTCCCGAGGGAGGAATCTGGAAAGAAGTGAAGACCGTTGTCCAGCAATATGGAGCGGAAGGCTGGACCGACACAATTCGCGATCTGGAATGCGAGGTGGTGATCGACATTCTCCAGGGAGATTCGCCCGCCCTGTATGATGCGCTCAGCGACACTTGCGAACACTTGATCGTGTGCGGCTCTGTCTGGATGTTCGGTCTGCCGCGGACGGTTCCGACGCCAGACGAAACGCAGGCGCCCTGTCTTTTTGACGGTTACGCTCGGAGATATGCACAGATGCTGGAGACGCGCGAGCGTGCCCTCGCCGACGGCAAGGCGTTCACCGCGGTCATGCCACCGAACATCTGCGGGCCGGGGAAGATTCCTCTGGACGGCAAAGGCGGGCGCGGCCTGGAAGTTCATCGCTCACACCAGCGCGGTGAACCGGTCGTCCTGCCGGACCCGGGCAACAACCTGATTGGGCCGTGCGACGCCGAAGATGTCGCACGAGGTTTCTTCTGCGCGGCACAGAACCGCCATGGCGCGTCTGGGGAGATCTTCAACGTTGGATCCGCCTACGCGCTGACCGCGAGTCAGTTCATTGAGACCTATGCGGGAATCTACGGTGTAAGCATTCCAGTGGAGTTGGTATCTTGGCGCGAGTTCGAGCAGGAAGTCCTTCCCGACCTGGGCGCCAACTACCATTTCAAGGCCAACATGTGTCCGAATATCTCAAAGATCACGGACAAGATCGACTATCGGCCCGCCTACACTCCTGAGCAGAGCATGGAGCGCGCCGTGAAGTGGATGAAGGACGAGGGGCTTCTATGATCGAGCACACGCACGTCATGCAGTGGCCGCGCGGAACACACGGCTACCGCGGGAGCATGGGTGACTTCGCTCAACTCCAGGATGGGTCGCTGGTAATGTCCTACACGGAACAGGACAACTCCATCGCAGCCATCCGGTCAACGGACGGGGGAAGAACATGGGAAGCGCGGGCGACTCTGGTCCCGGCGGTTACCCCGCCGGCCAAAGGATACATCTGTCACCCCAGTTTCCTACGTTGCCAGAACGGCGATCTGCTTTTGTCCTACATCTACTCCACGCACCCCACCACTCCCTACTACGGTCACAATTACTACAGGCGTTCGTCGGATGACGGGAAGACGTGGACAGACCAGTTCGTGATGACGCCTCACCCCGGGTACGTCCTTGTCCACAATGATCGGCTCTTCATGTTGTCCAGCGGTCGCATCGTGGCGATGGCGGAATACAAAGCGCACAAACCGAGTTCGGAGGACCATGCCGGTTTTGTGGGACTCGCCTTCTACTCGGACGACGATGGCTACAGTTGGCAGGTCAGCAGCAACGTCGTAGACATGCAGCCGGTAGAGGTTCAGGAAGCGGATGGGGTTGAGTTGCGGGACGGTCGCGTAATGATGTTTGCGCGCACATACAGTGGTTATCCTATGCGCGCGTATTCCAGTGACGGATGCGAAACGTGGTCGGAAGGTGAGGCGATAAGTGAACTGAAAATGCCGTACGCGGGTCTGCCCACCGTTCGGCGGATTCCATCAACCGGCGACCTGCTGTTCATCTGGATCAGCGGGAGGTCTGTGGACCCAACCGATCCACGCATCCACCGGCGATGCAGGCTGACCTCCGCGATTTCGGCAGATGAGGGAAGAACGTTTACTCATTTCCGACACTTGCTTGACGACCCCGATGACGACTTCGGCTACCAGTGCGTCGAGTACCTCGGGGACGGCGTTGTTCTCATCGGCTATCATGCGCGAGATGGTCTGCATGTGGCCCGTGTCGCTATTGGTTGGTTCTACGGTGGGAACATTGCTTGACTCCGATGCCCAAACGGAGTATACAAGGTCAGTCCGAAATGAAAGGGATTCTTCATGCAACGTCTATTCGTTGGTTTTTCGCTGTTGGCGCTTCTCACCAGTCAGGCGGGGAACGCCGCCAAGGTCTCCAGGACGTACCCCTGCCACCGTCTTTCCGCTCCCCCCATCGTGGACGGTGAGGTCCGCAATGACCCAGCTTGGATGTCTCTGCCCGTGGTCACCGGCTTCTCGGTTCTGGGCAGCAGCTTCACCCTCGCCAAGCAGACGGAGGTGCAAGCTTGCTGGGACGCAGATGCGCTGTATCTGGGGTTCGTATGTGAAGAGCCGGACGTCGATATGATGAAGTTCAGCATTGCGGATGGTGGAGATGCATGGCTCGATGACGGCGTTGAGATATTCCTGCAACCGGGGGGCGCCGGTCACCAGGTCTATCAACTCATCGTCACTGCGCGCGGCAAGCGAAGCGGGTTCGAGGGCGCGCCCGACTTCACCAAACTGCAAGCGGCAGCGCTTAAAGGGGATGGCTGCTACAGTCTGGAGACCCGCATCCCTCACAGTCTGATGGAGACCAGCCCGGCGGTTGGAATGCGGTGGCGGGGGAACTTCTGCCGGAACATCTTCACGATGAAATCGGGGGGCGACCGCTTCACAAGTTGGGCACCGCTGAAGACACGATTCCTCGAACCCGACAACTTCGGAGAGTTAGCCTTCATGGGTGCGCCGCCTGCGCGGGAGTCGCTGCAAAAACTCAACGACCGGCTCAACGGACCCTACCGTCGGAGCTTGATAGCGAAAGTGGTCTCTGCCGCTCGGAAGGCTCCGGAATACGAGGCTGCGCTGAAGGAAGCCGCCCAGGATGCCGAATACGGCAAAGCCGCTATGGACCTTGCTGACCGCTGGCAAAGAGTCAAACGCGCGGCAGGTGAGGCGGGGAAGACCGAGATCACGGAACTCCGCACCGCGGCGGTAGACGCGGGCAGTCTGGAAAACGCCTCCTGCCGGTTCAAATACACCTACCTTATCTACAGGCTGCTGGAGGAGAACTGAATTCCGCCACAGCACGTTGACTGGCCACTCAAACGAGAACACTGCTGGAAAGAAAGGACTCCCATGAAACGCTGGCAAACACTCTTCATCTTGGAGATCACCCTGCTGTCCCTTCGAGGACTCCCCTCATTCTCCGCGTCCATCGATGCGAAGGAGGTGGAGGAGGACAACTCCCTTGCATCCACCCTCGTAACTCCCCACGAGCCGTGGGGCAAAGGTTGGGCGGGGGGCCCGGCGCGCACGCTTTTCTTCGTTTACACGGGTCCCTATGACGGGACGTGGGAGGATACTGGCACGCGCGTTCGTGAGGTGGTCGAACTGCAGCAGCGATTCGACCTTCCGGGAGACGCGGTGCTCTTCTGCGGGAAGGGGGACAACTGGGTCTTTCACGGACTTCGTGATGGCGAAGATCGTGCCGAACGCCTGCTGAAGAAACCCTACGACCTCTACGTGATCGCGGGGTTTCCCTTGGACAAGCTGCACCCCAAGTTCCAGTACCTCATTCTGGAGCAGGTGGCCAAAGGCGCGGGGCTGGTATGCTGCGGTTCTTCGGCAAAGGATTTCATGGTGGCGCGCCGAAAGATCGACCCCACCCCTTCCGCTCTGATCAATAGCTTGCCGGTACTCGACGCAAAGACCGCAGCTCAGTATGTCACTGCCTATCGTCTCGGCAAAGGCAGAGGCGTATGGCTCAACTACGGAGCGCAAAGTGTGGGGCCGCGACGCGAGTTTTCCTACCGGGGCCTGACCGAGTACGACTACTGGATGGCGCTGGTTGGTCGCGCGGCTCTGTGGGCTGCGGGAAACGAATCGCCCGTGGGAATCGACGCCATCAACGGCGACAAACCCGCGGCGCTGGATCGAGCAAGTCACGGGAACAATGTTGAGGTGGTCCTCTCAAACGGAGGGGAACAGTCAACCAGTGTGATCGTGGTCACGGCCCTTCGCCGCGCGTCGGATGGCATGAAACAGACCCTCGGTGCAACGAAGCTTGTTTTGGAAGCGGGGAAACCGGCATCGCTCAAGGTGAACATTCCGGCTGCTCGAGCAGGAGACTACTTCCTGGATGTTGTTGCGCGAGATTCTCGCGGAGTCGTTGCGTTCGGCGCAGGGAATGTCACGGTATCCAGCGAGCCGGGTATCGAGAAGGTGGAGGTGGATCGCACGTTCGTGGAGCGCGGGCAGGCGATCAACGCAACGGCCACGCTTCGCGGGGATGTCCCCGCAGGCGCGGTGTTGCGGATGCGTCTCCGGGACTCGTACGACCGGATCGTGTGGCAACGGGATATCTCGCCGGAGAAAGGACAGCCAACCCATACCGTCGAGTATCGCGCCGATGGCTTCGCCACCATTCTCATGCGTGTGGAAGCCGCTCTCGTCGTTGGCGGGCAGGAAGCGGACATGAAGGACGCGGACTTCAGCGTACCCAAGCGGCGACAAGGTCAAATGAACTTCGTAATGTGGGATGCCCCGTTGGATGTCCTCGGTTACTACACCTGGCGGCAGTTGCAGGAAGCCGGGATGGGAGTCTGTCTACTCTGATCCTTCAGCAAGCGGCCTCAGCCGGAAGCTCTGCGCGCCTGCGACGCGTCACTGGCGCCTTACAGCACTCGCATTCTCGACCCGAAGGACGATAATGGTTACATGCAGCCTGTGTGCTGGAACGATGACCCTGCCGCGTCGGAGTATGTCCGGAAGATTGTGGACAACCAATCGGATCTGCGCGAGCAGGGAGTGTTCGTCTACTCCTTGGGAGACGAGGGCGTCACCAAGGGCTGCTGCGTTCACCCCAAGTGCCTTGCCGCGTATCGACAGTGGCTGCAAGGGCAGTATGGGACGATACAGAAGCTGAACAACTCGTGGAGCACCACATACAAGACGTTTGACGACGTGAACCTCCTCAATCCGGAAGACAACATGGAAATTCAGGCGCGCAAGACCTGCTTCCCGCGCTGGTACGACCGCGAAGCCTTTGCGCGGTACAACCTCATGCAATTCTCGAAACGGTTTGTGGACGCCTACCGGCGTCTCGACCCGGAATCACTCTGCGGCTTCGAGGGCACGGGCGGCTTTGGGGATGATTACGACGCCATTTTGACGGGGAACACCTTCTACGGACCGTATCCTTCCATCGGTGACGACATTGTCCGCTGGAACTACCCGCGGGAACGCGTCCGGTCCAACTGGATGGGATACTCCAAGACGGGTGACGCGCTTTCGGACGCAGCGTGGCGCATGATGATGAAAGGCATGGACAGCATCTGGTATTGGATGTGGTCCGGCATCGGAAGTTGGCGGGGCTACCTGCGCCCGACGCTCGACTTCTGGCCGGCCATTGATGACCTCATGAAGGAAATGCAGCCGGTGCGGGAAGGGCTCGGCGATCTGATCCTGCAATCGGAAATGCGGCACAGCGGAATTGCCATCTTCTATTCCCTCCCGTCGGCGCTATCCGGTCAACTGGAGAACAGCGGCGCTTTTGTTTCGCCGGAGACAGCTCACATTAACTTCCTTAACGTCACCTCCGAACTTGGAATGGATGCCAAGTACCTTACCAGCGCCATGCTCAATAGGGGCGCTCTCCAAAATGAGGAATTCCAGGTATTGTTGCTGCCGATGACCCAGGCGCTCAGCATACCCGAGTGCGACATCATTCGCAGGTTCGTGGAGAATGGAGGCACGGTGATTGCCGACGTGCGTCCCGGCGTCTATGACGATCACTGCAAGCCACTTCAGACCGGTTCGCTGGATGCTCTCTTCGGCATCAAGCGGACCGGACGCGGCACACCGGTGGAAGCAGCCGTGTCTGTTAAAGGCGAGCTGGGCGGACGAACCCTCCGTCTTCAGTTCCCTCAGGCGAAGGTGGACTCGGATGTTCAGTTGGACAGCGCGCAAGCTCTCGGCGTTGCAGACAAGACACCGGTCCTGCTGGTCAACCGTGTCGGCAAGGGCCGCGCCATCCTCCTGAACTTCCATCCACAGTTCGGACGCTCGACAGACCTCGCGACGACAGCTATGCGAGACCTTCTGAAGACGCTCTACAATGTTGCAGGAGCGCGCGGCGCAATCACGGCCACCGACCCCGCGGGCGGGGCGATGCCGGTCACGGAGACCCGCGTCTGGCAGAACGGAGACTCCCTTGTGTTCGGCCTGTGGCGACGCATGGAGAACGCCTGGTTCGGGCCGAAAAGCGGCACCGTCGCCGGAGAACCGCAACCGGCGCGCGTGAGCCTGGACAAGCCAAGTTACATCTACGATCTGCGCGCACACAAGTGCCTCGGAAGCGTCACGCAAATCAACACACGGCTTAAATGGGGACGCCCCAACTTCTATTTGTCCCTGCCGTACGAAATCAAGGGGCTGAGAGTGACGCTGCCGGCCGGAACACCGAAAGTCGGGCAACCGTTCGTGGCGTCCATCTCTCTGAACATCCCTCCAACGGCGAAGGAGAAGTTCGCCTGCTGGGTGCAGGTGGTCGACCCCGAAGGCAAGAGCCCTCTCTGGGGTCGCCAAGTGGTATTGCTTGCGAAGGGCAAGGCGCAACTGCCTCTGATGACAGCCTTCAATGATCGTCCGGGGAAGTGGCGCGTGCGCGTCAAGGAACTGTTCAGCAACACGACGGTGGAGGCAAGTTGGACGGTGCAGTGATGAGTGGCAAGTGACAGGTGTCAGGTTTCAGGTGAAAACCTGCCAGAGAGGAGCCTGTCGCGGGTCAGTACGCGCGTTGTCAGTTCCCAGGTTTATGTGAGAGCCGACTGACCAAACCAGTCAGGACTAATCCTGACACCTGACACCTGAAACATGAACACTCCAATCCACGAGATACTGAGATGAAAAATATGAGAGTATTCGCCTTCCCGATGGCCGTCATCTCGGTCTGTCCTTTGATACTCGCATCGCTTGGACTTTGCGAGCCGGAACCGCGAGTGGCCGCGCATGATGGCGGAATCACATACGCACAGGCGACGCATGAGTGCACCCACGGCCATCGGGTGGAGAACCGAAAGACCACACTGGATTCCGGCGAGGTGCGCTATACGTTCCGGTATTCAGGCTGCGTGGACCCCTCCCACGGTGACAAACGCCCCAGCGCGGAAGGTAATTTTGGGATGCCGGAACCCACTCCTGCCAACTGGTACTGGGGCGGGTTCCTCCGGTTGCTCATCAACGGTGTGGATGCCGTCAACTACCGGGTGGAAGACTGGAAGGTGACCGAGAGCGGCGCCCGCGGCGCGTTCCAAGCGATCTTCGCCCACCCCGACGCGGAAGTGTGCATCCGCATGATGATGCTCCCCGGAAGCAGATGCGCAATGGCGCGCATTCAGTGGAAGCCACGCGTCGGGGTCACCATCAAGACCGTGGTGGCCGAGCTTCGCTGCTACCCCAGCTTCTTCACGGCGGCGAGACGCCGCAACGGCGAACGGCATTGTGTGACTCCGAGAATCGATACTCCGGAGCCGCAGACGTTGCAGATTGATCCCGCCACCGACGCGTGGCTGTTGTTCAAGGACAACGTATTCGACGTGGCAAATGGCGAAGGCGACGGGCCGTGTGCTGCGTTGCTGGATCCAAGGACAATCACCGGAGGGAGAGTTTCGGTAGGAGGCTACGCCGTGATGACAACGCTGGACTGTCGTCCCGATGCCGGGGATATGCGCGTCGGACTCTATGATTTCACGCGGTGGACGAACGCTCAAGCCGAGAGCTTCCTTAAAGAGCAGGGAATGAAGGATCATGCCACGCTCGTCGCCACCGACTTCCGACCTCTGTCGGTGCAGAATCTGAATATCGACAAGTTGAGGAAGGACGCCAACCAGCTTCTGGCAGACGCAGGAGACGACGCCGCGCCTTTCCGAAAGCAAGTCGAGAACCTGCTCGACAAAGCAACCAAGCTCAAGTCTGAGTCCGATCAGGGGAACTGGCGGTCGGAAGCCGAACTGGCGGCGGAGACCGAGGCTTCGGCGGATCTCTTCTGGAAGCTGCGCGCCTTCGCTGTCCTCAACGCCCCCCCGCCATAGATCGCCTGAGGGGGATGGGGGGTGACAACTTCCTTTTTTCATTAAACGACTCCATCCGCTTCTTCCCGTTACTTCGCACTTCGCTTGGAGGCATGAAGAGTCTACGCAAACCCCCTCCCCCCCCCTCACGCACTGTCCTCTTGCGTCATTTCATTGCCCTTCTCGCCTTCCACCATTCTTCACTTCACGGGCAAAAGGCAAACCGGTGCGTACAACACTAAAGAGCTGTCGTTTGGCAAATCTGCAGTTCTGGTGGGTAAGAGGCGTTTCCGGTGAAATGGCCGGGAGGTTCGATCTTCTTCTCGATCCCGTCCAGCCCCGGCGGCCAGTGTCGCAGCGAATGCGAGGTAGGGATTGGCATCTGCGCCGGGGATGCGACACTCGACCCGCAACGAGTTGCCATGGCCAACAATGCGGAAACCCGCCGTCCGGCTATCAACACTCCAGGCAATTCCCCAGCGTTCCTGCGATTTCAGCAGAATTCATGCCTAACTCTCCACGTTCTCAAAGGGGTCTCTCATATCCTTACCGAGCATCGGTCCGTAGGTTGGCTCTCTGCGCTCAAACCAGCACACACCGCGAAACGTGGCGCCCGTCGTTGTACGCGGCGGATCGTTCAGATCAACGTCAGCCCACACGACCGTCTTGCCGCCGGACAGCGCCAGCACCTCGCCCGTGGGTGAAAAAACACCGCTGCCATATCCTGAGTTGCGCGAGATCACCATGTGAATCTGGTTGTCCATGGCGCGGACACTTTGAATCTCGCACCACCGCTTCACATCGAAGTCACTATAGCCCCACCGCCACTCCGACACCGCGCGGTGGTCGCCCATGATCGGCATCAGCAGAATCTCCGCGCCGCGCCGCGCCGGCACACGCGCCGATTCGAGCGCCGATGAATCCATGCAGATATTCATACACACCTTCGCACCGTGCAGATCAAACACAGGGAAGTCGTGACCGGGGGTGACTCCCCACCAAATCTCCAGCGGCGGAGCCAAGTGCACCTTGCGATACTTCCCGACGAGGTTACCGCCTTTATCAATGAGCAACGCGGTGTTGTGGACCAATTCCTTGTCTCGCTCGAACACGGAGAAACAGAGCGCCATCTTCTCCTTCTGCGCCAACTTCTGGAACGGCTCGATCTCTTTTCCCGGCACCCCGATGGCCATCGGCGCCATCGTCGTTTCGTCGCAAGGCAGTCCCCACTGCAACATCACTTCAGGCAGACAGAGGAGATCAACCCCTGCGGCGGCTGCCTGTGTGCCAAGGTCGAGATACAGTCGCGTGTTGGATTCGACCGAGGGTGTGCCAATCGGGTGCGGTGTTCCCGCAGCGCCAAGCCGCCAGCGCCGCGGTCGCGGTTTCGCGCAGGGTCTCACTTCGGCATCGAAGAAGCGAATCTCACCTGTTGCCGACCACGCGAGGCACGAGCGCACTACCAGTTCCTTTGCCGTGTGCGACACCTGCACCAAAGCCTCGTAGACCACGTGGTCCTTTCGGACCGCAGTTGGCAACAACGGCTCCCAGTTGACGTAGAAGGTCTTGTCGCCTTCCCACAACGCGCCAATCTGCACCGAGTCGAAGCTGCGTTCCAACCTGTCCCACCGCGCCTTTATTCGCACCTTGATGTACTCACTCGGCGGAACAGGATAGACGACATCCCATCCTCCGTAACAACCCGCGCTACCATTGGAGGCAGCGACGAGCTCGCCGTGCGGCCCTTTCCGCGTCACCGGTGCTATCTCTTGTCGAGGCGCCCACGGTCTTGCCCGCTTCGCCTTCAACGTCGGTTGCATCGCCATACTCGTTTCCTCCGAGTACCTCTAATGGGAGCAGATCACGAACTGATCCAATACCTTTCCAGCCGGGTCCCGCACTTCTGCCGTGGCCCGTTTCGATGATACAGTCACACGTATGAAATGGTTGCACTTGCAGTACTTGTCGCCGGGGTGCGCAAGTGATTCGTCCATGTCATACAGCGCCGCGCCGCCGCCGCCGGTGGTCATGTAGGTGACTCCCTCTTGCTTCGTCATGTAGAAGTAGTGGTCATGCCCCAGAAAGACGCCACACAACTTCGCCGCCGTCAGGGTCGCTTGCAGTTGCTGTCGCACCTTTTCTGTGGCTTCCACGCGGCGCGGCACAAGAGTCCATAACGGATAATGGAACGCCGCGAACCGGTGCTTGAACTTCTTCTCAGATGACTTGAGGTCTGCCTGCAACCACTGCAACTGTTGTTCGTCCAGGTTCGTGCTGTCCAAAACGATAAAGTGACTGTTCCCGTAATTGAGGGAATAGTAGCGCATCTGCCCGGTGTTCGATGAGAATCCCAGATTCTTCTTGTAATACCCCTTGCCTCCGTGTTCGAGGTCGTGATTGCCTATGATGGGGTAGTACGGAATAGCGCTCTTGATGGGACTGACGATGTCGGCAAATATCTGCCACGCAGCTTCGTTGTCCCCCCGATCCACAAAATCACCGGTGGCGATCACGAAGGCAGGTTTGCCGGTTAGCATTTGGCGCACGATTTTGCGGTGCACCTCGTGACCATCGCGGCAATCGCCGTATGCGGCAAACCGGAACTGACTCCCCGCTCCCCAACACAGAGCGGCCATGGATACCGTAGCCGCAACCAGAATCGCCCACTGTAAGTATTTTCGCATTTCAAAGAACCTCCAGACACATACTCGTCATCGTGCTCGTTCTGGAACTCGTCCGCGAGAGTCCCTCGGAGCACGAGAGCGAGAACGAGCTCGATCATAATTCAGACATGGGTCGCATCATCCCACGCCAAACAATACACCCACCGCATAGGTCACCGCGCCGACAAGGATACCCACCGTCGTCATCTCCATCCCACTCGCCCACCAACTGCGGGTGGTCACCAGACTCTTGGCTGCGCCGACAGCGAAGTGGGCAAGGATGCTCACGATTCCTGAAGCCACGACAGCCGGCATTCCCCGTATGAAGAAGAAGGGAATGAGTGGAATGAACGCGCCGACAGCCGTCGAGAGCATCGCTGACACGCCTGACGTCCATGGATTGGGAAACTGCGCTTCCGCAAGCCCGAGCTCCTCATGGGCCATCGTCTTCAGCATCTGCTCCGGTTGCTGCGAGAGACGCTCAACCAGCAGAGCCGCTTCTTCCGGTGAGAATCCCTTGAGCTGGTAGAACAACTCAAGCTCCTCTCTCTCCTCCTCCGGATGCTCGTCAAGCTCCCGCTGTTCGCGATGCAACTCGGCTTCATAGACCTCCCGCTCCGATTTCGCAGCCAGGTACGCCCCGGATCCCATGGACAACGCGCTGGCAAAGGTGCCTGCGACTCCCGCAAGGACTACGTAGCGATGATCGGCACGCGTCGCGCCGGCAACTCCGGAAACAATCCCAAACACCGCGCCCAGCCCGTCGTTCACCCCGTAGATCGCGTCGCCAATCCAGTTGCCACTCCGCACGTGCCACTTCTCGCGGCGCAGGATGAGATCGAGCGCATGGGCAGGAGAGTGGACCGAGCCTGCCAACAGGTGCAGGGTGCGCGCATGTTCCTGTTCATCGCGGATCGCGTCGCGAGCGATCTGGTGGCTTTCCTCATCTCCGACATCCTTGAGCAACTGCTCATAGATGGCTATGTCCTCTTCCTCTTGCGCCTCAAGACGGCGCATGATCACTTCAGGTCTGGCGATTTGCAGACTCAGCCCGAGCGGCGACTTCACACGCGTCGGATCGGGCGCCTGCCCCCCCAACTCCTCGATTCGTTGCGTCCAACGCGCTGCGTGAACATCCTCCACCTCGGCAAGCCGCAGCAGAATCCGTTTGCGGTTTGCGTCACGCTCTCTCTCCGCCAGAGCGCGATAGGTTACCGCACCTTCCACCTCCATGCGCCACGCCCGTTCCAACGCGTCAAGGACTTTCCTGTTGTCAGTCAAACCGCCCCTCCAATACCAGCCTTATCATGAGCCTCTCGCGTACTCGTTCATGGCTCTTACGGTCTCCACGTTTGCGGGTGGCAGACCGATGTAGTCTGACTCCCACAAGAGCAGTTGCGGTGCGCCGATTCCTTCCGCCAACTGCACGTCGGAACGGAACTGGTCTGCGGTCTGAATCCACCCGTAAAGCCAGACCGGGATGCGATCCTCGCTTTCCTGCTGGAGCCAGTGATAGGCCGCCTCCGCATTTCCACCTGACCGATAGTATCCGGCAGCGACCACTTCGTCAACCAGCTTCTCCCTGGCCCAGGTTCGCACATCAACAAACAGACCTCGTAGGCTATCCGCGTAGGGAGTGTCCGTCGGGCTGCCACGATAGCTCCACGGGTGCTGCACCATCGCGGAGATCACCAGGCGACCGTTCGTCGTTTTGATGAGCGCATGAGCCTCTCGCATGAAGACCGTCTGTGGCTCCGCGCGCACCTGCACCCAGCGTTCATCGTTGTTGGGAATCTCGTGCGGGTCCTGTCTGTGCAATTCATTGAAGCGCTGAAGGTTCGGCGCCTCGTATCCGTGATTGGCGACTCCGTCGGGATCGGTCTGCGGGTTGTCGCGAACATCGCCCGTGCG
>Ga0210015_1003959_pt1 | contig 12831 bp, 17 predicted proteins | sample CryGeymeta201522_FD_185471 | JGI IMG/M metagenome (GOLD analysis project Ga0210015, IMG submission 185471) | Groundwater microbial communities from Crystal Geyser aquifers in Utah, USA - Crystal Geyser metaG 2015-22 (SPAdes) (version 2) | ecosystem: Environmental > Aquatic > Deep subsurface >... | reverse complement strand
GGTTTCGGGACACAAAAGACTGTCTACAACCGAAAGATACCTCGAACTTGCAGGAGTTACCGAATCCGGCAAACGCCAAACCCTAATGGAGTTGTAAATCATCAATCTTTTCTACTATTTGCAGATCCTTGACTCTTTTAAAATGTTTTTTGTTACGGGTCGCCAGTTTCAGATCCCCCGTCACACAGCAGGCCGCGATCATAGCGTCGGCGACGTACTCCGTCTTTCTCTCTCTTAAATATTGTCCTGCTAAAATCCCCGATTTCTTTTCGACCGGCTGAATTTTGAAATTATCCAAAAAGGCAACCGCCTCCGATAACTTATCTTCCCTCTCCAGCAAAAAGGCGTCGTTAAGAAACTCGGCTATATTTACGGGTGTAATATACAATATCACTTTTGACTGTAAAGCTAAGTTAAACAATTCTTTCAGAATTTCGCTTTTGCCTTTGGAAAAATCTATCAAGACATCCGTGTCAACCAGAAGCTTATGCATTTCTGTTTCTTAATCTCTCCACATACCTTTTTTCTCTTGCGGATCTTCTGACCCTATTTACGAAATCTTCCCCGGTTTCATCCCCTGCGTCGGCCATAAATCCGTAAAATTTCATAAAATCATTTTCATCACCCTCATTAAAGGGTTTAATTACAACCAAGGGTTTATTAAAACGCCCAATAGCAAGTGGGATTTTGTCCATATATACCTCATCAATATAACCTGATAAGTTATTCCTAAAATCATATGTGGATATTACTCTCATATAGAAGCATATTATCAAGTTTTATAGAAGTTGTCAAGTTGTACAACTGTACAATTCTACCCAGAAGTGGACTCTTTACGAAAAAGTCGGCTGCTTTTCTGTGTATATAAGCAAAGCTTGCTACTTCGTAGTAAACAGGGCTTTGCAGCGCTCGCCGTGCCCTTCCGTAGCTTTAGCGAAGGAGGGGCCTTCGGCCTCGCTTATGTTTCGCGCGCGCGATTTTTACTCGGCATAGCCGGGTAGTTTAAAATTAAGTTAACCCTCTCCTATCTTTTCATATTCAATAAGGGTATCTGCTTGCCTTCCTCTTAGACTACCAGGAACAACTCCTGTACCCGTTCGGGGTCTAAATTCACCCAGATCAACATTCTCTCCTGTTCCATCTCTTAATAATTTAGCCCTTAAGCCTGTCTTAGGAATAAAAACACTATTAGACGTTGCGTCTATAAATGGATCTGCGTGTTCCGTAGATATATATTCGGCTTTTCCTTTTTGAACTAACACGAGTGCCTCTTTTGCAGTAGTTGGCCTTTTGTTTACTCTCTCTGGCATATTTATTTCATCTCTTTTCTGTGATTGCTTTCGTAAAACTCTATCATTTATTGGAAATATATCAAATTTGACCGAAAAATGCAAATTGTCGATAGTTCCCAAAAAATCCAGTAAAAAAGGTAAATTAACAATTTTTCATTTCAAGAACAAATTGTATATCAAAATCAAAAATCAGGATTGAGAAAATTACTATTGAATTTACCATTTGACTTTGCGTTTTTATTTGAGCGGTGATAGTATTAACTTGTATGAAAAAAGGCAGTGTAAAAAAAATCACCATGGAAATCGCCGTGAACGACCCTAAAAATAAGGGTTATCATTTAATCGTTGTTGCAGGAAAGTTGTTTAAGGTAAAGACCGGTGAAGGAGCATTAAAAATTTTAGAAGAAGTGGACAAAAAATTCCCCAATGCGACACCAGAGATAACCTATATCCCCAAAGCCCAGAGCTTAATTTTATGGATTTAGTTTTCCCCTATCAAAAAGAAAAATCGGATCTTTTAGGAATAATCTACCGTCCGATGGCTTCGGTAAGTTTTCAATCAAAAAATAATAAATGGGTTCCTGTTCGCATGATTGTTGATTCTGGAGCTGATTACACGTTGTTGCCCCGTTATGTTGCAAAACGTTTACAGATTGATCTTGAAAAAGATTGCCAACATATCACAACTCATGGTGTTGGAGGCGAAAGTTATGTCTATTTTTTACCTAAAATACGTGTCAGATTGGGAAAGTGGGAAAGAAACATTCCGCTGGGATTTTTGGATGGCGATGATGTACCACCTCTTTTGGGAAGGCATTTATTTATGGAAACTTTTGAAACGTTGTTTTCTTCTAATCACATTGTTTCTTTTTCCAGCTAATAATTCCCTCGTGTTGGCGAGCGCCATCCCCGACGATCCCTTTTCTTCAAATCTGTGGCTCGGCATGGATTCGAACCATGGATCTGTTTAATATTTCAAGAAAATTCAACTAAATTTCGCTCGGCTTCACGGCTTATCCTTCCTCAATAAAAGGAATCTGTTTCCCCTCACCACACAAGGCCGCAATAATCTGTTCTGAGCCCTCGAAAATTCTTTCGGGCAATTCATCTAAAGAAAACCATCCCAGAGCTTCACATTTTCCTGTCTCTTTAATCTCAGGTTCCGCCCCAGGCGAAACTTTTACACTTACCCCGATAATAACGCAATGAATTCCATCTTCTAAATATCGTCGCTGATTACTTAAGGAAATCACTTGAGCTGATTGTCCAACAATTCCTGTTTCCTCTTGAAGCTCTCTCAAACCTGTATTAGCAAATGTTTCTCCGAATTGAACTCTTCCTCCGGGCAAAGCCCACTCTCCCTCTCCATGAATTCCTTTCCTCTTGAGGAATAAAATTTTACCATTCCTTTCAACGACAACACCGATTCCGATTATTACTGGTAATTCCTCTTTTTTATATTCTGGACTGTTCATTCTTCCTTTTACTTTTTAATTAAGCTTTGCTCGATTTTGGAAGCAAATTCTTTCAATCCCACAATTTGAGCTTCGATAGATAAGACTTGCTTGTTTTTCTCATCTGTTGATTTCCGACAATAAGCAATATATTTAATCGTGGCATTTTTCAATTTTCTCTTTTTTATAAACGAGCGCCAAGCCCTCATCGAACTGCAAGCTTCAACAACCAATAAAGTTTATGTGGGCCATGATAGAGTCAAACTATCCTCTGGTCTTTATAAGAGACCCATCCTAGTCGATGAACGAATGGCCCATACCGATTATATCAAACTTGAGGTTATTTTTTCTTCTCTCTGAAGGCTGAGGTCATGTGCTCCCAATCTCTGTTTTTTCTGATCTTCAAGTTCTTCTTCCAGATTGCGGAGAGAGCTGACATATCTACCTTTAGTTTTTTGGCAAGCCCTAAAATTCCGATCATGTCTTTAGGGAAACAAGAGCCTCCAAAACCAACGTCTCCATCCGGTCCCGGGACCCTAAGATGAGTTCCGATTCTGGGGTCTGCCTCAACCCCCTTTCTTACGTCGTCATAATTCGCTTTTACTTTTTTTGCTAAAAAGTAAAACTCGTCTGCAATTAAAACTTTGGAAGCAAGCATATTGTTGCTCATGTACTTAGTAAGCTCTGCAGAGGTTGTATCCATAATATAGTAAGGCTGGTCTTTAGGATAAATTGTCTGATAGAGTTTCTTGATTCTTTCCCCCACCTTTTTACTTGATGCCCCGATGACCGTGCGATACGGATGAGCAAAATCATAATTGGCATTATTTTGAGTCAGAAATTCCGGATTCATCGCCCAATTAACCTTTGCGTATTTTTTAATAAAGCCTTGAGTTGTCCCCGGAAGAACGGTTGATTTGACAATGGCAATTTTGTCAGTTCCGGATGCTTCTTTGGCAATCTGTCCCGCAACTTCTTCAACAATTGCCATACTCATTCCCGAATAATCGCTATGCATTGGGGTGGGGACACAAATGAAGATAAACTCACTCTTTTTTACAACTTCCTCTAAGGTTAAGGGGCTGGTTCTTTGTTTGTCGTAAACAAAGATTTTATTTTTTTTACTTGTTGCAAGCCCTTTTCCAGTTGCCTGGCCGACAAACCCCCAACCGATAATACCAATATTCATAGAATGAAGGTTATCACAGCTTGGCGCGCCTTGCAATCTCAGCTTCAACAATTTTCTCATCGCGTCCATACTTAAGCCTGCTCATTTCTTTGATTATTTCTGCCACCCTTTGGTTTTCCGCCGCTTTTTGCTTGGCCATGTCTTTGGTTAAATCCATTGAAAAGGGAGGAACTGGTTCACCGTTGACAATGGTTTTAATATAGGCATGGTATCTTTCCACATTGAGAAGATCGTCTTCCGCAAAGGTCGGGGTAAACTCATGCTGAAGATAGTTTGCATCAGAAACTCCTACCCTAAAAGAAATGATTGTGCCGACATTGCCAAAAACCGCATTTTTAACTTCTTCTTCAACTTGACCGATAAACTGGTTGGCTACACAAAGACCCAGACGGTACTTTCTTGCCTCAGACATAATTGTGGCAAAATCCGGAGTGGCAAAGTTTTGAAACTCATCGACATATAAATAAAAGTCCCTTCGATTTTCCATTGGGGTATCGGCTCTGCTCATCGCCGCCATTAATATTCTTGGAACTAAAATTAAGCCCAAGAAATTAGAATTTTCTTCTCCCAATTCTCCTTTGGCCAAACTAATAAGAATGATTTTCCCCTGATCCATAATCTGCCTAAAATCAAACGATGACTTTGACTGGCCAATAATGTTTCTGATTAGCTTATTGGTGACAAATCTGCCAAACTTGGAAACGGTGTAGTCAAGAACCTCCGATTTATGAAAGTCCGCTGTCTGGGCAATTTGATCCGTCCAGTAGCGTCTGACAATCGGGTCCTGTACCTTAGGAAGAATTTCCTGAACATATCTTGAATCGGTCATAATCCTCATCACTTCAACAAAAGTGCTTCCCTCCTCGCACATGGCGGTAAGCATTGCGTTTCTGACGCCGTGTTCGAATCTGGGTCCCACAATTCCGGTTTTATATGGATCGAAAAGTTTATACATCATGTTAATAATTGAGGTTGCAGCGAAATGCTTTTCGTCTTCGGTTTTGGCCTCCAGAAGGTTTATGCCCATCGGTCGCTCGGTATCGGCCGGATTGAAGTAGATTACATCTTCGGCCCTTTCCGGAGGAATCTGTTTTAAAATATCCTGAAGAGCGTCTCCGTGAGGATCAATAAAACAAAGGCCCTTTCCCGCTTTGATATCTTGAAGTATCATATCATGCAGCAGTTCCGACTTCCCCACTCCCGTCTTGCCAATAATATAAACATGTTTCATTCGGTCTTCACCGGAAATAAAGACGGCCCTTTTTATCCCTCTGTAGGTACTGCTTCCTAAATAAAGGCCTTCGGTCGGAATCCCGGCGGGGGCAGGGGCCGTTTTGGCATTCAGCCAAAAGACATGGGGAGTGGTTACCTGCTTATTTGGAAAATGGAAAATTGTTGCCAGTTCTTCCGAATTCAAGATGGAATGACGATTGCCGGCAATATTAAACATAGACTGATATCTATATAAAAAGTCCTCCATAAATCCGCCCTTGCTTAAAATCTTTCTTTTCTTTAAAAGGTTGGTATCTGAAGCAAATTGACCAAAGGCTGAAACAATATTATCAAGATGGCTCTTGGCAATATCAGCCTTTTCCGAAACCACCGCCATTCTAATCGAAGTTTCAAACCCGGGTTTTGCAACCTTACTCTCAACCGCTTCCAAAGTTTTTGCCGAAGTTGAAAATTTGGCTTTTTCCGGATCCGATTCCTGTTTTTTGGTATCTGATATAAATTTGCTTCCCGATTTTTGCCAATCGGATTCGGCGGGAGAGATTAAAATCTGAATGACTGCTCCCTCCCCCGGCCCCATCTTAGCCAAAGTTGAAGTAATGGTGCTTAACGGATCCGTTGCTAAATCCTTAAATGTTTTTAAGGGGTAATAATTGGCTTTGGAAAGCTGAAGGGCCTTATAGGCAACCTTGCCGGTTTCCGTAAAAATGCTTTCTTCAGAAACTTCTTTAATTTCGGCCTCGGGAAAACCACCGTTAATTTGTTTTTCGACAAGGTCCTGAAGCTTCTTCGGGCACCAGACAAAAAATCTGATATCTTCCTGCTTGGCCACAATTTCAAAAGAAACAGTTGGCTGAACCGCAAATTTCTGCTTCCAACCACCTTTTTTAATTGAATAAAGAGAAGAAAAGACCTGTTCCATGGCGTCAATTTTGGTTTCGTTGTTTCTGGGAACGGCCACCTGCAGTAAAACCGAATCGATACTTCTTTCTTCCCTACCCCGATGTTTAAAAAAGGTCAAAGCAATTTGCCCTAAGGCAACAAGTAAAATGGCGGCAACTCCTGCCGAAATAAGTACGGCAATTATAAAATTAAGATTTAATAAAGATTCTGTAACCATAGTAAATTGCTTTCTTAATCATTCTAATCCAAAATGCCGCAAACCAGGTAATTGAATCAGAGATTGATCCTTTGGAAAGACTTTCTAATTCAGTCTGAGGTTTGGGAATTGTAATTTTAATCCTTCCCCCTTGTCCGGGAACTTCAATTAAAGGCTTTCCGGAATCGGTTTTAACTTGTTTTTGAAAGGTAATCGGAATTGGAGTGACAACTTCTTTTCTCTCAATTGTTAAGGGAGAAGCCTCTTCAGGAGTTTCAATAATATTTTTTTCTCTTTCGGGAAATATGGGCATACACCCATTCTAGCAGTTTTTAAGGAATCTGGTAAATTGAAACTCCGGGGATTTTGGAAAAGTGTTTTTTATTTAAAGTTACAACCTGCGCCCCTATTTCTATGGCAGACGCGGCAATAATATAATCCGGTAAATCAAGATTCCCGGCAATGTCTCTATTTAATTCCCCCGCTCTTTTTGCGATCTCAAAAGTTAAATCAATTTCACTAAAGAATTTTCTAAAACTAAATATTTTAAATGATACCTGAGTTTTCTTAGAACTAAGACCGGAAAATAGTTCAAAAATAACGATCGATGGTAAATAAAGTTCTACTCCGTTGTCTAAATTTTCCAAAAAGTTATCCCACTTTCTTCCCCCACGAAGTTTGTCAATTAAGATACTCGTATCAACAATCAATTTCATTAGTAATTTCTAATTCTTTTAAGCCACAATCTTGCTCTTTTATTTCTTAATGGGCTTTTACTCAAATCAAAATCCTTCGCCACACCATGAAGGGCATCCATAGCTTTTTTGAGACCTTTCCAATCGGTTCCTTTTTTTATGGGTGTAACAAGGGCAACTTCCTTTTTATCTCTTTCCACTATAAAAGATTGACCCATCGCCACCTGCGTCAAGAGGTCAAAAAACTCATTTCTGGCTTTAGTTGCCGACCAAGTAATTGTTTGCATAGTCCTAATTTACCACCCAATGTACATCTTGTCAATAGAGAAACTGGGTATTGCAAAAAAAATCTTCGCCTTTATAATAACCATAGAAAATGGCTGATGTTGGTGCAATAGAAAATAAAGAGCAAGAAGCGCCCGAGATTATCAAATTTGATCAGGATGTTATTGCTGGCAAGCCAAAACATCCCATCGGCAATCTGTCTTGTCTACCAACAGAATTAGGTTACTCATTAGGGGGTGAAGAAAAAATTTACCGGGATTATGACCTTAGTCAGCCTGGCACTCCCAATGAAATTACCACCACCATTAATGATCAGGGGGGGGTAGATGTAAGTGACTCTATACAAGTCCGAAGAGCCTATCGCATTGAACCTAATATAGCTTACAGGCCGCAGGTTGCAAGGTTGGGGGAAACAATTGACCAAAGTGTGTACTTTGTGTTGGACCCAGAAAAGAACCGTCTTTTTAGTTTTAGCGATAATTCTGAAAAGGAAGGTGAGCGGGGTATCACCGAGGATGACCTGAAAGAAACCCAGTTTGTTGAAATGCACCATATCAACTCTATTCAAAGGGTTGGTGATTTAATATTGGTAGTTGGAGCCAAAAATGATGGCGAAACAACGCTCATTTTGGTCAATCGGTCGGGAGAAGTTACCTCCGAAAAGAGAATGGGGCAAGATTTTGGAGGAGTAAAAAAAGTAATTGTTGACGCTCAAAACCCCGGTAAATTTACACTTTTGTCTCATGGAGGCGACATGCGCGTCCCAGAATTAGTAGGACCAGGGAAGGAAGTTATAAATAAGAATGTTGTGTCTGATCGACAGTCACATCGGCTGACGTATCTCAACAGCAATGCGAACATAATCGACGCGGCAATGAACGGTGGCAATGTATTAGAGTTGCAAAAAATGAGAAACGATAAGATGCAAGTTTTTTGTGTGAATCCCGAGGGAGAAATGAAAGGTATCGATATGGATAAAAATACAGTTGGAGTAACATACCTGGAAAATCATCCCTACAGTCTTCACCAAACCGATGAAGGTCTCGAGGCTCATTTACTTCACTTGTCTGATGTGTCATAAAACCTCTTTTTCTACCATTCCTTCCAAACAACGGTCAAGTGTCAAAAGCTTGCATTCTTTAGATTTAGCCAAATAAATATAGCTGGCATCATAAAATGAAATTCCAAGTTTTACGGCTAATTCCATGATTTTTGCTGTATTTATATCTGTGAAAATAATAGGGATTCTCTTGAAATTATTTATAAGTTTTCCCAGAGATTCATACACAATTCTTTTACTTAAAAAGGCAGACTTTAAAGCATTCCCTACCTCAAACTCCAGTAATTTTGGAGCAAACAGCCTATTTTTCCCGGAAACAACAATCCCAAGAAGCTTCTTGGCCTTCTCCGAATTTTTTTCATCTGGCAAAAGCAGCGCCAATACAGCTGAGACGTCAATTACAAAATTATTAATATTTACGGCCATATTCTATTAGTGCTTTATAGGCCAGAGGTTTTTTAGGATTTACCAACAGCCTCCAACCGTTTTGGATAGAGGACTTCAAACTTTTTCCCATACCACTGTCACCTACTTTAGATTTGTAAGTTTTAACTATTGCTGATCTGATTAATTCTCCAATTGTTTTATCCTCCCGACGGGAAAGATAAACCAATGTCAAATAATCTTCTTCTTCCAACAAAACATTTGTCCTTCTTGTTAACATGATAACTCATGGTAACATGTTACTTTTTTCTTGTCAAGTAAGCCTCCAAGTCTCCTCTTTTTTCTTTTCTTTGAAGTTTGAGTATCTTGCAAGAGTAAAAATATAATCAGAAAGGCGGTTGAGATAAGTCAACAGTGATTGGTGAACAGTGAACCGTGAATAGTGGAGGGCTACAACTGCCCGCTCGGCGCGGCGAATTAAGGCCCGGGCAAAATGAAGTTTTGCGCCTTTACCGGCCGGCACGACAAACCCTTTAAGTTTCGGGGGGGGGTTCTCTAGTTTATCTATCTTTTTTTCCAAATCTTCTGTTTTTGATATGGGAAAATCAAGTCTTGCCCCGGCCAAAATTGAAGAAATAACCATCAGGTCTTTTTGAATCTCTGCAAATCCCCCGACTACCCCGAGCCAGGAATTGGCTTCATCTAAAGATCCTAGGGCATTTATAATTGCGGAGTCCTTAGAAACCCTCTTTCCACCATAAAGACCGGTTTCTCCTTTATCCCCATTTTTTGTATAGATAGGCATATTGATAATTTACAATTTTCAATTACCAATTTTCAATCAATTAACAATTAGGAAATTTTCAAACAATGATTCATTAAAAATTCATTAGAAATTAAAAATTTAAAATTAGAAATTGAATGCATTAGCATTCGCTGTGTCCGCAGGCGTGGCATTTGGAACAGCCTTCCTCGTAAACTAAGGTGCTTGATCCGCATGACGGGCAGATATCTCCAATATGAGTCTCACTAAGCGAAATCGCAACTGCTGCGGGGTCTAAAGATGCACCAGTTTCCTGGTGCTGGGTAGCCCTCACAGTAGATACGGTTCCGCTTGGTAAGACCCCGTTTCCATTAATCTTAAAACTATAATGACAGGAAAGTGCAATGCTTACGGCATCGGGTAAAGAAAGAATCTTGGCAGGACCAAAACCAACCGATCTTCTCCCGCCAATTCCTGAAAGCTGAAGCGCAATTTCTTTAGCCCTTTCTTTGGGTGGAAGGTCTCCTCTGAACCTAAAAGCTGTGGAGATGGTTCTTCCCAAAGCCTCGGCCATGGCAGCCAAATCGCTTCCGGCTTTGCCGATATTTACAAATAGTTCAATCGGTTCCTTCCTTTCGTTTTCGTTAATAGTGATAAATGCCGTTCCCATCGGTGTCGTAATTCGGTAGGTTGAGCCCGAAACCCTAAAGGGCCTTGTAATTAAAGGTTCTTGAAAAACCTCTTTAATTTCTCCGTTTTTCTCCTTTTTGTCATTTAAGCCAAGATTAAGTACTTGGGCGCTTTTACTGCCGTCTCTGAAAATGGTCATTCCCTTGCAGCCTATATCCCAGGCTGAAAGATATGCGTTTTTAATATCTTCTTCTTTCGAACCGTGCTTGAGATTTATGGTTTTGGAAACTGCGTTTTCGGTATATTTTTGAAAAGCCGCCTGCATTTTAATATGCCATATAGGATCAATTTCATGAGCCGTGCCAAAAATCTTTCTTATATCTTCGGGAACTTCGGCAATTGCCCTAACAACCCCTTCTTTGGCAACTTTGTTTTTTATTTCGTCCGACCAAACACCTTTTTCTTTTAAGACCTCCTCAAATTTCGGATTAACGAAGGTGAGCTTTCTGTCCAAGTGTCTATCGCGAACTATATGTTCATAGGCAATTGCAAACAAAGGTTCAATTCCGGATGACGCTCCTGCAATTATAGATATTGTTCCAGTCGGAGCAATTGTCGTAACAGTTGAATTTCTTCTAGGGGCTTCATCTTTGTAAATGCTTTCCTGCCAAAGAGGAAACGGTCCACGTTCTTTAGCAAGTTCGTAAGATTCTTCCTTGGCTTTTTCGTTAACAAAACTCATTAGTTTTTCTCCCAAACTTAAGGCTTCTTCACTGTCGTACGGAACACCTAACTCAACCAGTAAATCTGCCCAGCCGCCAACGCCTAGGCCGATTCTTCTTATGGCAAGTGTTATTTGTCTTATTTGAGGCAGAGTGTAAGGATTAACCTCTATAACGCCATCTAAAAACCTAATGGCTTTTTTGGTCACCTCGCCCAACTTTTCCCAGTCGATAGATACTGAATCAAGTTCAGGATCTTTACGGACAAAATAGTTTAAGAATATGCTTCCTAAATTACAGGAATCAAAAGGATAAAGAGGAACTTCTCCGCAGGGGTTCGTAGACTCGATGGGCCCCAATAAGGGAACCGGATTTGAAGTGCCTTCATTCATTCTATCTATAAAAATAACTCCGGGGTCTCCCGTTTTCCAGGCACTTTTTACTATTTCATCAAAGACAAGCTTTGCGGAAAGCTTTCCTGAAACTTCTTTGGTTTTGGGATTAATAAGTTCATAATCTTTTCCCTCCTTATAAGCTTCAATGAATTTATCCGTAATTCCTACCGAAATATTAAAGTTTGTTATTCCCCCTTCTTCTTTGCAGTGAATAAATTCCAGAATATCAGGATGGTCAACTCTTAATATCCCCATATTTGCCCCCCTTCTTTTTCCCCCTTGTTTAACTTCATTTGTAGCCGCATCGAATATTCTCATAAAGGAAACCGGCCCTGATGCTGTCCCCGAAGAAGTTTTAACCATCGATCCGTGCGGTCTTAATCTCGAAAATGAAAACCCAGTTCCCCCTCCGGTTTTATGAATTAAAGCCTGATATTTTAAAGCATCAAATATTCCTTCTATTGAGTCTTCAACAGGGATTACAAAACAAGCCGAATACTGCAGGTTATTGCCGGTTCCGGCATTCATTAAAGTCGGGGAATTTGGAAGAAATTCGTGCTTAACAAGCAGGTTGTAATAATCCTTGGCAGTTTCTAAAATCTCTTTTTTAGTCTTTCCCCATCTGGCTTCAGCCGAAGCTACTTCCCAGGAAACTCTCCAGCACATCTCTTCCGGAGTTTCTATGGTTTTCCCATTGTTATCCTTCTTTAAATATCTTTCCTCCAATACCTTGACTGCCTGTTCGGTCCAAACGCCCTTTTTTAGATCTTTTGGAATTTTTGGCATTGATCCTACTTTTTTCCCGATATCTTCCTTAACTTTTTCGTATGGGGCGAAAATCAAAGACTCCAAAGATAAATGGGGAATTTTAGCTGACATATTATTTTTCAATTATCTTTTCAAAATCATCTAAATTTTCGAATTCAAAATAGACGCTGGCAAATCTTAGCCAAGCCACTTTATCTATCTTCTTTAACTTTCTAAGAACGGCCTTGCCGATTACAGTCGTGGGAATTTCTTCTTTCTCTTCTTTGAGCATTTCCCTTTCAACATCCCCCACAATTTCATCAATAGTAGCCATCGAGACAGGCCTTTTCTCTAAAGCCCTAACAATTCCCCTCTTTATTTTTTCTCTGTCAAAAAGTTCTCTTCTTCCGTCTTTCTTAATTACCCGGAGAACCGAGTCTTTAACTTTCTCCTGCGTTGTAAATCTTTTTTTACACTTTGGGCATTCTCTTCTCCTTCGGATAGAACCTCCGTCCTCCGAAACCCTCGATTCCAAAACTTCCGAATCGTTAAACTGACAAAAAGGACACTTCATATCTAAATTAAAAATAAAATATTAAACATTAAACTTTCACACATGTAAACAAAAAACACTAGATATAGTTATATAACGTATATATCAACACTACTTGTAGAACGTCAACTAGCAATATTTATGTCAAAAACTATCACTTCGAATTCAACCTCTGCCTAAAATTATTTGATAACCGCAATTATTTTTCGGTAATTCCACCACCCCCGAGGAACTAATTAAAACCAAAGACTTATTTTAATCGGTATCAAAGGGATTTTCGGGAGCAAAGGCCCCCTGTGATTGAAGGGCGTCGCGGCACTCCTTATAAACATT
>Ga0210015_1003958_pt1 | contig 12831 bp, 9 predicted proteins | sample CryGeymeta201522_FD_185471 | JGI IMG/M metagenome (GOLD analysis project Ga0210015, IMG submission 185471) | Groundwater microbial communities from Crystal Geyser aquifers in Utah, USA - Crystal Geyser metaG 2015-22 (SPAdes) (version 2) | ecosystem: Environmental > Aquatic > Deep subsurface >... | reverse complement strand
TTGGTTGTATAAATAACTTTTCTAACTTATCCTCAATAAACATTGTTAACAACTTGCTTCTTGGGACCTCGCCTTTTATTTGTAAAAACTCTTTTAGTTTTTTTGTGCTGGTATTAATAGGGTCAAAACCATAGTATTTTATACCCACTTCCCTTATAGTTATTCTCTGCCAAGGTCTTTTAATATCAATTAAATGATTGCCAAAATGAAGCTTAGTTGTATTTTTTACTTTAATTGCTATAGACTCTATCATCTCTTCGGTTAGATCCATTATATCACGATAGTCTGCGAGGGTAGAATAATATTCAATCATAGTAAATTCAGGACTATGTGTTTGGTCAGCTTCTCCATTTCTAAAACATTTTCCCATCTCATAAAACCTGTTAAATCCCAACCCCATTCTAACGAGTTGTCTTTCTGGGGAGCTCCTTAGAAAATATTGGTGATTATTAATACTAGATACTGTAGTAAAAACATTTGTTGATGATGTGCCTGGATAATACCTTAAAATGGGGGTTTCTAATTCCACGAAATCCTTATTATCCAAAAAAGCGCGAATCTCTCGTAGAACTTTAGATCTTAGTAGGATAGTTTCTCTTTTTTCATTATTAATGACAGTCTCAAGTGAGCCAAGATTGTTTAAACCTGTATCGTTATAGATAGGATTCGCGCACTTTGAAAGTACTTTGACGTCTCTTACAGAGAGACGGGGAGTTGTTCCCGGATTAAAACCTCCATGTACAACAACAAAATCACCTAAATTTAATTTAGATATATCTTCAGCGTCTAATCTTATATTTATTCCTTCGTCTGAAAGAGTGCAGTTCCCAAATTCATCTTTAAGTATTCTTCCTACAAGGGAGATATCTTTCTCTTCTGCTATCGAAATAGCTTCAGCAACTTTCAATAAATCCACGATATTCTCTTCCTTCTACTTCTATATTATTCGGCATTTTTTTCTCCAATATTGTAATTCCGGATTTTTAACAAACAAATCTTCGATCACATAAAGGTCAGCATAGCCACCATAATTCCCCCATCTTTTCTTTGCCTCTTTTTCTACTTTTTTAGCAGCTTCATCTTCATTTCCAAAAAAGAATTTTGAGAATATTTTTGTCTTCCAAGAATCAAAATTAATTTCATGAGGTCTTCTAAGATATTGAAATAAAGCAATCCTCGCAGAGTAAGGACCAACACCCTTTATTTCCATTAAATTCTTTTTTGCATCTTCAAGGCTCATTATTTTAAGCTTTTCTTCAAAATCAGGATTTTGTGAAAAATATCTAGCAATTTCCATCAAAAATTTTGCCCTATATCCGACTTTAAGCTCTCTCAGCCTCTCTTCAGAAGAATTAAATATGTCTTCAGGAGTATAAAAGACAAAAAGTTCCTTCCCATTATAAATTACTCTCTTGCCAAAGTTTGATAACATAGCTTGCATCATCTGTTCGCTTCTTTTTACTGTTGTATTCTGCAACATAGAAGATATATTCAATATCTCAAAAAGAGTCTCAAAACAACTGTTTCTCATCCCCCAGAAATTATTGATGGCTTCTCGAATACTCTCATCAGAAGCAACACTTAGATAGAATTCATTTATATCTTCTTTTAAGCCATATGAATAAGTAACATGTGCCTCAATTTTCTTAACTTCTCCTTCTGTTAATGGTTTATTCGAAAAAATTTCAATTTTGAGCCCGTCTTTTCCATCTGATTTTTGAAGATCAGTCATTTCTAATCCGATAAGCTTTTCTTTATTAAGTCTATAAGTTCTATAGAAAATTTCTGAAGCTTCATCAAATTCCTCTAGTCTAGTTGGAAAATGAGATGGTTTGTAAACTGTGTATTTAAAATTAAACGGAGAAACCGCAGGTAAACTTAATTCACCATATTTCCTTAGTTCTGTTGATTGTTCTTTTGAGTGTTCCATTAAGCGTTCCATTTTAACCTTTTTGCTATTTCTTTTAATGAGGCTTTTAAAGGGGTTGTTTTAATGCCTTTAAGACTAATCATTGTGGAATCATAAGGTCTTTTGGCTATAGTTGCATTAATTTTGTATTTATAAGGAAGTACTAAAGTTGGCAAACCTAAAATTTTAACTACCATTTTCAAAAAGTCATATCTGGATATGCCTTCGTAGCTGGATAAATGAATAATGCCCGACGATTTGGTTAATACAGGCATATTTCTAACAACGTCATCTGTGTAAGTAGGCGAGGAAATTAGGTTGGTATAGGCAAGCACCTTTGCATTGTTGACTAACTTGTTTATGAATTTGTTGTTGGCGTAGTTAATACCAAAAAGCCCAGAAACTCTTACGACAAGGTTTTCCTTTCTTTTCAATATCTTTTTTTCGGCTTCTAATTTGGTCACGCCATACCTCAACCTTCCACCTCGTAGGTGGAATAGGTTCGCCACCTCGGGAATTAGTATATGCATTAAGCTAAATTAAAATCTTTCCTTAATTTTGCAATGTGATCGCGAACTTGTGCTGCTCGTTCAAATTCGTAAATCTTTGCATATTCTCGCATTTTTTTATTCAGTTTCACTATCAGTTTTTTGGCATCAGACGGAGTTAGACTTTCCTCCGGTAGTTCTTCTTCCTCTTCCCGTATCACCAGGGCATCGCGGATTGGTTTTCGGATAGTTTGCGGGGTTATTCCGTGTTCACGATTATATTGCAGTTGAACCTGGCGTCGGCGTTCAACTTCCTCGATTGCTCCTTTCATTGCCTGAGTCATCTCGTCCGCATATAAAATTACCTTCCCGGAGACATTTCTCGCCGTCCTTCCCATAGTTTGGATCAAAGATACTTTTGAACGTAAAAACCCCTGCTTGTCAGCATCCAAAATCGCCACCAAGGAAACCTCGGGCAAATCAAGTCCTTCACGCAATAAATTAATACCTACAATCACGTCGTACCTGCCTCGTCTCAAGTCTGCCAAAATATCGGTTCTTTCCAAGGTCTCAACATCAGCATGCAAATAGTGAACCGAAATTATCCCGCCAGTATTGTTGGGATCGGCTAGATAAGCACTCAAATCCTCAGCCATTCTTTTAGTAAGGGTAGTTATCAAAACTCTTTCTCCTCTCCTTTTCCGATCAATAATCTCTTTTATGAGGTTCTTTATTTGTCCTGAGGTTGGCCGAACCTCAACTTCCGGATCCACCAAACCAGTCGGCCTAATCAATTGTTCTACCACCCCGTCATATCCTTCACTTTGCATTTTGCACTTTGAACTTTGCACTGTCGATCGCGCACGATCGACTTCCCATTGGTCAGGAGTAGCAGAAGCAAAAATTGTTTGGGGTACTCTTTCTAAAAACTCTTTGAAATTAAGCGGCCGATTATCTAAACAGGAAGGCAATCTGAAACCAAAATCAGTCAAAACTTTCTTTCTTGAAGAATCTCCGTGATACATTCCGCGGATTTGCGGAATGGTCATGTGTGACTCGTCAATAACCACCAAGAAATCGTCTTTATATTGATAACGAAAATAATCCAAAAGAGAAAATGGCGGATCACCCGGCAAGCGGCCATCAAAATAACGGGAATAGTTTTCAATGCCGTTAACATAACCGACTTCTTTAATCATTTCCAAATCGTAGTTTACCCTTTGATTTAAACGATTAGCTTCCAATTCCTTACCCTCCTTTTTAAATTGTTCCAAACGAATTTTCAGATCAGCCCTTATTTGTTTGAAAGCTTCATCCATAACCTTTTTATCAGCCAGAAAGTGTTTCGCGGGATAAAGAAAGTAATTTTCTAGCTCCGTTTCTTTCCCTTCGATAACCGGCCGAGAACTGACAGAAGTAATTTTTCCGTCTTCCCAAACTATTTTGATAATTTCGTCAGCATATGAGGGATAAATTTCTACTACCTCTCCGCGGAGTCGGAAGTTTCCTCGGGTAAATTCCAAACGCGATCTTTGATAGTAAAGAGAGACCAAGTTGTACAAAAAATCTTCTTTTTTTATTTCCTGCCCTTTAAAAATACGCAAAATCCGGTTGCGGTATTGATCCGGAGAACCAATGTTGTAAATACAAGAAACCGAAGCAACGATAATTACATCTTTTCGTGAGAAAATTTGGCTAGTCGCAAAAAGTCTTAACTTGTCAATTTCTTGGTTAATATCGGCATCCTTGGCAATGTAAGTATCGGTCTGAGGAATATAGGCTTCTGGTTGGTAGTAATCGTAGTATGAGACAAAGTACGAAACGGCATTATTGGGAAAATATTCCTTAAATTCCTGGTACAACTGCGCTGCCAGCGTCTTGTTGTGAGAAATCACCAAGGTTGGTTTTTGCACATTTTGGATGACATTAGCCACAGTATAAGTTTTTCCACTACCGGTCACTCCCAAAAGTACCTGGAAGGGAAATTTATTTTCTACGCCGGCTGTCAGTTTCTTAATCGCCACCGGTTGGTCCCCGGTTGGCTGGTATGGGGACTCCAACTTAAATTCCATGGCTATATTCTACCACGACCAGCCTCAAAAGTGTTATAATAGTAAGTCCGATGGAAAATCAAAATTATATCATCATTAAAGGCGCCCGAGAGCACCCCGAAGGAAAAGAAAAAAATGAAAGATTTTATTGAAATCCGTGGGGCAAGGGAACACAACCTGCAAAACATTGAGGTTAAAATTCCGAAAAATAAGCTCGTTATTCTTTCGGGAGTTTCCGGCTCGGGAAAATCAAGTTTGGCTATGGATACCTTGTATGCCGAAGGCCAGCGAAGGTATGTGGAAAGCCTTTCTTCTTACGCCAGACAGTTTTTGGGAATGATGAAACGACCGGACGTTGACAGTATCGAAGGACTTTCTCCCTCAATTGCGATTGATCAGCATGGTTTATCGCACAACCCCAGATCCACCGTTGGCACGGTTACGGAAATTTATGACTATCTTCGGGTTCTTTATGCCAGAATTGGACACCCGCATTGTCCAAAATGTGGCAAAGAAATCAGTCACCAAACGAGTATAAGTATTACTCAACAAGTTTTGAAAATAATTACTCAAAAGGTCGCCAAAGATACGACAGCACGACATTTTATTCTTTCGCCAGTTATCCGCGATAAAAGAGGAGAATTTTCGCAACTTTTTTTAAATCTTCAGAGAAAGGGATTTGAGCAAGTCCGCATTGATGGTCAAATTTATTATCTAAGAGATGCCCCTCTTCTCATTAAGACCAACCGTCATAATATTGAGGTTGTCGTTGATAAGATCAACATCTTCCGTAAGTATGATCAAAAAGAATATGAAACAAGAATTTTAAATGACATCGAAATAGCTTTAGATTTATCCGATGGATTGGCAATTTTAAGTGAAGTCAAAGATAAAAGTTTTAACTTCCCGGAAAAGCCCAAGAAAATGGAAGATTTACAATTCTCCCGTCGGTTCGTCTGCCCAAATTGTAACATTAATCTCCCCGAAATCGAACCACGGCTTTTTTCTTTTAACTCCCCTCAAGGAGCTTGTCCGGAATGTAATGGTTTAGGAATTAAATTAAAGGTTGATACCAATAGAGTTTCTCCGTGGCGGGCGGAGATGTTAGAAAGACAATACTACTCCACGACATCTGATGCAGTTAGAGAAGAAATTGAAAAATTAATGGTTAAGGAAATCTGTCCTTCCTGTCACGGGGCACGGTTAAAATCGGAAGCCCTTAGCGTTACTATTAATCAAAAATCAATTGCCCAAGTAACTAATCTTGCTTTAAATGATTTGGCCCCTTGGCTCCTGACTTTAAAGGAAAAACTGGAGAGCGGAAAAGAAAAAGAAGTCGCCGAATCTTTATTAAAAGAAATCAGAAGTCGGATCATTTTTTTAATTGATGTTGGAGTCGATTACCTGACTTTAGACAGAACTGCTGCCACCCTTTCTATCGGTGAGGCTCAGCGTATCAGATTAGCCAGTCAAATCGGTACTGGTTTAACTGGTGTGCTTTATGTTCTCGACGAACCAACGGTCGGATTGCATCAAAGGGATACCCTAAGGTTAATCAATACTCTTAAGAGGTTGCGCGATTTGGGCAATACGGTTGTAGTAGTGGAACACGATACCGAGGTTTTGAAAGCTGCTGACTGGATTATCGATTTCGGTCCGGAAGCAGGTAAGTTAGGAGGAAAGGTCGTCGCCGAAGGTACTCCGAGCGAAATAATGAAAAATCCTAACTCTCTTACCGGCAAATATCTAAGCGGCAAAAAGATCGTTGCTTTTCAAACCAACTCGCAATCTGCTCTTATTTCTCAACCCATTTCTAATAGTTCACATTCATCTTCTTTCTTAACCATCTCTGGGTGCTCAGAGCACAACCTTAAAAATATTACCGTGAATTTCCCTTTAAAAAAATATGTCTGTGTTACCGGCGTTTCCGGCTCGGGTAAATCGACTTTACTACACGACACTCTTTACCCAGCCTTGAGCAAATCACTTAACCCTTATTTTCAGGAAAGAGCGGGTAAATTTGAAAAAGTAAGCGGGGTTCAGCAAATAGATCAGGTACTTTTGGTTGACCAAGGTCCAATCGGTCGCACCTCACGCAGTAATCCCGCCACTTATACCGGTGTTTTTACTGACATCCGCGAACTCTTCGCTCAAACAGAAGAGGCTCGTCTTCGTGGCTTTACCTCCAGCCATTTCTCTTTTAATGTTGAAGGTGGTCGGTGCGAAGCCTGTCAGGGACAAGGCTTTTCGAGAATTGAAATGCAATTTTTACCCGATGTCTGGGTTGAATGCGAAGAATGTCACGGTACCAGATTTAAAGGAGAAGTCCTTGAAGTCCAGTATAAAGAAAAGAATATTCACCAAGTCTTACAACTAACTATCGGTGAGTCTTTAGTTTTTTTTGGCTCTTTTCCAAAAATCGTCAACAAGTTAAAAGTTTTAAGAAAGATTGGCTTAGATTATCTTTGTTTGGGTCAACCCTCACCCACTCTTTCAGGAGGAGAATCACAAAGATTAAAATTAGCTCGCGAGTTGGTCAGACCGGCAAGATCTCACACTGTATATCTTTTAGACGAACCAACTACCGGTCTGCATTTCGCGGATGTCGAAAAGCTCTTGGAAGTTATAAGGGAACTAATAAGTAGGGGCAATACTATTATCGTTATTGAACACAATCTTGACATGATTAAAAATGCGGATTTTATCATCGATTTGGGACCGGAAGGAGGAGAAAAAGGAGGTTATATTGTTACCGAAGGCAGCCCACAACAAATTGCTCGTAACAAAAAATCATGGACAGGAAAGTATTTAAAGAAATCGCTATATCGCTAGATCGTTACTTCGTTAATCGTCAAAACGAGATAGCGAGATAACAATATAACAATGGCTAATTTAAAGGACAAACTCACAAAATTGCCAAAGAAACCCGGGGTTTACCTATTTAGTGATTCTAAAGACAAAATAATCTATATCGGCAAAGCCCTTTCGTTAAAACACCGCGTTGCCAGCTATTTTAGTCACAGATCAAAAGATCCCAAAACACAGGAACTGGTTAACAAAATTTCTAAACTGGACTTTTTTGTCGTCAATTCCGAATTTGAAGCACTGCTTCTAGAAGCCCAGTTAATTAAAGAGCACCGGCCAAAATATAATTCTAGCCTAAAGGACGACAAAAGTTATCTTTATATTGCCATTAGCAAAGATAAACCTGAAAGAATCTTTCTTGCCAAAAGAGTAGAGCTAAAGTCAAATGTCTCCAGTTGGTACGGCCCTTTTACCACTTCCTCCGATGCCCGCCAAATATTAAAAACCTTGAGAAGAATATTTCCTTTCCGATCGTGTAAAAAACTTCTCAAAAGGCCTTGTCTCTATCACCATTTAAAACTCTGTCCGGCTCCTTGTCTCGCCCTCCCCAACACTTATCCCGAAACCATGAGAAAAATCAGACTGATCCTCTCGGGAAAAACTGCTAACCTAACCAAATCTCTCGAAAAACAAATGAAGGACGCCGCCAGTACCTTAAACTACGAAGAAGCCCAAGTTTTTAAAAAGGAAGCCTATTCATTAAAGGCGCTTACCTCAGGCTGGCAAAGTGTTCCGAAAGAAAAACAAAGTAGCTCCAAAACATTTTATGAACTCCGGAAAATTTTAACAAAATATCAAGGCAGTGACCCGACAACGTTAAACAGAATCGAAGGTTACGACGTTTCAAATTTGGGTAAGGACATTATTGTCGGCTCAATGGTCGCTTTCGTTAACAGCGAACCGGACAAATCACAATATCGTAAATTCAATCTAAAATATAATTTGGCCGGTCAAGATGATCCTGAAGGAATCAAACAAATTATTTTTCGCCGCCTTAATCACCCCGAGTGGGTCTATCCCCAGTTAATTCTTGTTGATGGAGGAAAAACCCAACTGACAGCTGCATTTAAAGCAATCAAGGAAAGGAATCTGGAAAAACATATCTCTCTTTTGGGAATAACCAAAGAAGAAGAGCTAATTATTATCCCCAAAATTGCGAAGCAAAAAATTATTGCCTGGAAAAGTCTCAGATTGTCACAAAGCTCACTGATCTTGCAGCTCCTACAACGTATCCGCGACGAATCTCACCGTTTTGCTCATAAATATTCTCGCGAACTTCATGCAAAAATCATTACCCAGTAATGATAAAATATATCTTGTGAAACTATTTAAAAGTCGAAAATTTCGACTACTGGCAAAAATCTTCTTAATAACTGTAATTTTTGGATTAGGAATCTTTGCCGATAGAATTTACCCTAAGATTTCCGCAAGCTGGAAGGTCAAGAAAAATGTTTCTTCTTTCTCCAAAACACCGGAAAAACACGTTGCCTTTTTGGGAGAAATTTATGATCTAATCAAACAAAACTATTGGGATAAAATATCCGATGAGCAACTGGTCAACCTATATGTACTGGCTGCAGAGAAAGTAACCGGCAAAAAACAGGAAATTAAAACCAAAGACCTAAAAAATCTGCAACAATTGCTTCTGAAAAATATTAATGAAATTAAAGATAAGGGTAAAAAGAAGGAATTTACTACCACTTTGGCGGATATTGTTCTGGCCAATTTACAGCCATTCGGCCGTAGCCGACTTTATTCCCAAAAACAGGAGGTTGATCTAAAGAATACCGTTGAAAATAAAACCGAGGTTGATCATTATAAAACTCTGGATGTTAGTAAAGAGGTTTCTCCTGACCAACTAAAAAAAGCTTTTGAAAAGAAGGTCGTTGAACTGAAAAAGGATCAATCGCCCGAAGCAAAGGAAAAACTTACGGAGGTTAACAAGGCTTACCAAATATTATCCGACGAGGGCAACAAAAAAACCTACGATGAGTTAGGAGTTGAACCGACAATGGAAAACCGACTAATCGGTCCCAGTGTTTTTTACATTAGACTCAATAAATTCTCTCCAACAACAATCGAAGAGTTAGTCAGAGTAACCCAAAAAGTGGACAAAGATCCCGGACCTACCGCTCTAATTGTCGATTTGCGCGACAATGTTGGTGGAGCGATAGACGGTTTACCTTACTTTCTTGGTCCTTTCATAGGCAATGATCAATACACCTACCAGTTTTACCACCAAGGCCAAAAAGAAGATTTTAAAACTAAAATTGGTTGGTTACCGAGCTTGGTCCGCTATAAGAATGTCGTTATTCTTGTAAATGAAAATACCCAATCCTCAGCCGAAGTAATGGCAGCGGTTCTCAAAAAATATAATGTTGGAATTGTGGTGGGTACTAAAACTCGCGGCTGGGGTACTGTCGAAAAGGTTTTCGAAGTTAAAAATCAAATTGATCCAAAAGAAAAATATTCTGCCTTTTTGGTTCATCGTTTAACTCTTCGCGAGGATGGTCAAGTAATTGAAGGCAAAGGAGTCGAGCCATTAGTCAATATTCAAGATCCAAACTGGCAAAAACAACTTTATACTTATTTCCATTATCCAGGGTTTATCGACGCCGTCTCTAAAGTAATCAATCAAAAATGAACCGCTCTAAAATTCGGTTTTTATATCTTCTTGTCTTTCTTCGTTTATCTTGTCCCTTCTTAATTTTCCCTTATCCTCTGGTTGCCATTATTATTAACTACCTTCTGGATTGCTGGGATGGACTTATCTTTAACAAACTCGGTTACGGTCTTAAAACTTATCGTTTTGTTGACCAACTTCTTGATCTTTACTGGCTAACATTTATTCTGATTTATTTAATATTTAATCGTCCAGAACCAATTGTTTTTTTCTCCTCTCTGTTTTTCTTTCTCCTGAGGTTTGTAGGAGTAATTATTTTTATATTCAGGCGAAAAGAAAATCACTTCCTTTTCTTCCCCAATGTATTTGAACATCTCTTTTGGGTCTATATTATCAGCAAACAATTCAACTTCCCCCAGCTGATCAAATTTCCTTTATGGGGAATTTTTCTCTTAATTCTTACTCCACTGAAAGTTTTTAATGAATATCTTATTCATCAAAAAAAGTTTTCCTTACTGAATACAATAATGAGAAAGAAAATCTTAAACTGGTCAGACTAAGCAATCCCACATCTCTTTATTGAGCTGCTCCAGTCGGTTGAGGATTACCAGATCCTCTTGTAATTGGATTAAGTTGGATGTTTTGGGTAGTGACACTTCCATCTGAATTCTCAGTACCAAATACTGCCACTTTTTCTCCTGTTTTCAAATCCTCTTTTGTTGCGGTTGCCGCCTTATTGATTTCTGTTTTGTCTGACAGTAGAACTATTTTACTGCTACCATCTTGGAGTTTAACAGTGATGGATTTATCGTCAGAGCCGATAATTTCTCCGTTTACTGGCCGAAAGTCTTGACGGCTCCCTTGACTACCCTTCGTTCCCTGGACATTACCAAACTGTCTGGTAGAAGACGGCCTCTTGCTTTGTTGGTATTTCATTCCCCCAAAAAATGCTCCGCCGCCGACAATAATTAAAAGTAAAACGGTAATAATTGCTGTATTTTTCATTCTTTATCACCTCCTTTTCATGGAAAGAAACCGAAGGTTTCTTTCCAAATATCTTCCTTCAAGGTCGCTTGTCGGATCTTCTTCAAATCTTACCGACAAGCAGACTATAATCTAGTTTTCAATCTCACGTTTCTTGCCGCTTGTCATTGCTGGTCTCTTAAATATTTATCAAAAAACTCAATTGACCTTCTCATTGCCAGCTCAAAATTTGGTGAAGAAAGGTTGTGGTCTCCTCCGGGATAGTTATAATACTCCACCGTTTTCCCCGTCTGCTTTAATTCCTCATACAAACTTTGGGAAAAGGCAATTGGCACTTCTTCATCACTTCCACCAGTGTGCAGTTGCACCGGAGTATTAATGTCTGCGAGGTGGTAGGTCGGGTCTATCGCCTGCCAAAATGAAGGATTACTCTGCGGTGTTCCATATTGATCAACTAGCTTTTGTCGGTAATTATTTCGCAAGGTCAACTCTCGTGGAGACGGTCGATATTTTACTTTTCTTTGCCAATTATTCATCAAATCATCGTATGACCCAACTACCCCTCCCCAGATAACGGCTGCTTTAATATCCTTTGTATTCACAACAATATCTCTTAACGTAATATTCCCGCCCATTGAATGCCCCCACATCCCGATTCTTTCCGGGTCAACATCCTGATAGCGTTTCAGGGTTGATATGGCACTTAAGACATCAGTTGCATATGCCGGAGAATAATATGCTCCTTCAGGTTGGCTTTCGGAATTTCCGTGTCCGCGATAATCTGGTTTCAAAACAATATAACCATTCCTGGCAAAGGCATCGACATATGCAACATACCGCTCGGTTGTCCTGTAAAGCTCAGGCTGAATATAACCGTGATTAAAAACAATTACCGGCCAACCATTTTTGGGCTTTTGGGCTTTTGGTACTGTCAAAAGACCATATATTTTTAACCCATCTGATAGATACGAAGCAATATATTGATTATAATTACTACTCGAAGAAAGTTTTTGTTCAATTTGAAGATCACTCCCGGGATAACTTTTATTTCTCATCACCTCGATCGACAATGGATTATCGTTTGCCTCATTTCCCTGAACAATTGATTGTTGCTTCTTTAAATCCAAAATAACTTCATTTTTATTCTTGACAAAATAAAAAACTCCCAAAGACAATACCACAAATATATCTAGTGCTAACAGCACTTTTAGTTTATTTCGACTTGCTGATCCGCCAGCTGGCGGAGAAGGCAACAAAGAATCAAACTTCTCCGATGTTACATCGGAGTACTGATTCAGCTTGCTACACAGTAGTTTATTCATATCTTAAAGCTTCAATTGGTTGAAGGTTAGAGGCCTTGTTAGCTGGATACCAGCCGAATAAAACTCCGATACAAACAGACACAACAGAGGCAAGTAAAATCGATCCGAAGGAAACAGCAAAAACTGAGGAGGTTAGGCGAGAATAAAGATAAGAAGCAAAGATTCCTAAAATTACACCGACTGCTCCGCCAATAAAAGTTAAAATAATTGCTTCTGTCAAAAACTGGGTGATAATTATTTTTTTCTTTGCCCCCAAAGCCTTCCGCAATCCGATTTCTCTAGTCCTTTCTGTTACTGTTACTAACATAATATTCATGATTCCAATTCCTCCAACCAAAAGAGAAATCGCCGCAATTCCCGAGAGCAAGGTTGTAAACGTTTTTGTTGTAGAAGAAGCGGTATCTAAAATATCCTGTTGGGACATGATTGAAAAATCAGCTTTCGTCGGATCAGAGAGATTGTGGCGGGCCAAAAGCAAATAACCTACCTGATTCTGCGCTTCCATCATAACTTCCGGACTATTTGCCTCAATGGCAATGGAATTTAAATAACTAATACCAAATAACTGTTTTTGGGCAGTGTAAAGAGG